>Ga0209181_10009331_pt1 | contig 12924 bp, 11 predicted proteins | sample MAT05_FD_187208 | JGI IMG/M metagenome (GOLD analysis project Ga0209181, IMG submission 187208) | Freshwater microbial communities from Lake Fryxell liftoff mats and glacier meltwater in Antarctica - MAT-05 (SPAdes) (version 2) | ecosystem: Environmental > Aquatic > Freshwater > Ice > Liftoff... | reverse complement strand
CTTAGATGCCGGGGCTTAGATGCCGGGGCTTAGGTGCCGGGGCTTAGGTGCCGGGGCTTAGGTGCCGGGGCTCGGCGAAAATGCGCTTTGGAGCTAAGAATGCGAGTGCTTTTTAACGTCATCTTTTTCGCGTTGCGAGCGAGGGTCGCTACGATGGCATCGCACCCGTGCTCGTCATTCCCGCGTAGGCGGGAATCCAGTTTCTTTCTTGCGCTTGGTGCTGTCTCCTTCTCGTGTTTGGCGCTCAGCGCGAAGCGCCAAGAAAAGTGCTGGATCCCCGCCTACGCGAGGATGACGATAATCCTTAAGCTTGGGCGTCCCATCCGCACGATCACAAACCCGCTCCAGGCCTGCACCCCAGCCCCGATCTTGGCTTCACCAGCCCCGATCTTGGCTTCACCAGCCCCGATCTTGGCTTCACCAGCCCCGATCTTGGCTTCACCAGCCCCGATCTTGGCTTCACCAGCCCCGATCATGGCTTTACCAGCCCCGATCTTGCGTTACCAGCCCCATCATTCCCGCCGCGGCGCCGCGATCCCTTGGCATAAATTCAGCGGACGAGCTAACTGCGCAACAATGTCGAAAGCGCCTCCCCCGCGCTGTCAGATGTCCATTGCGACAGCAGCCACCGAGCGAATTCAGCCGATTCCCACGTCAGATTTTGCGTCCGCGCCAGCCCGCGCAATTCCAAGACTTCGTCGGCGGTCAGATTCAAGGCGAGATCGGCAAGCGCCAATCGCTGCTCGCGCGCAGCGGCTAAATGCGCGGCATTGTCCTCAAGTTGCTTTAAGACGCGCGGCAATAACCAACTCGCCGGCACGGCGGTGGTGGCTAAAGTCTCGTCCATGGACGAACTACTCTCGTCGCCGGCCCGATCGGGCTTGAGCATGCTGAAAAGCTTGGCTGCAATTCCAGGGCGACTCGGCGCCCGCACTGTTCGCGGCGCGGCGGAAGGACTGCGCACACGGCTTTCTTCGCACTCAGTTGAGCCAAAGCTGGGGCGGAAATCGAACTCGCCGTCGTGAGTCTGCGCAGTGGGAATGCTGTCCGCTTGCGGGAGCGCTGCGGCGCACATCGGCGACGATGCGCTGGGGGTTCCGCCCCAGCCCTCGGCCAACATTTGCGGGACCACGCGTAACCGCGGCAATCGGTCCAATTGCTCGTACGCGGCGCGCTCCAGCACCAAGGCGATCGCGCTGTATTGCGTGATCACCTGATAGTCAACCGCTATCTGCGTCGCAGTCTGTGCGCTTTCGGACGGAAACTGTCCATTTCTATGGCGCTTCTAACCGTTTGGTAGTCACTTTCCGCGTCGACACGCAAGCGACCCCAAGAAATCGCGCTGGCACGCTACCTGCTGAATGAAAAGCCCACAGCGATCAGGAGCAAGCAATGATGTCTCATCGACTGGTACAGTCATGGCGCGGATTGATGCGGCCTGGGCATCGCGGCTACGCCTTTTCTGCGGTGCTGACACTGGCGATCGGCATTGGAGCGGTGGTCGCTGTCTACGCGATCCTGCACGCGGTGTTGATCAAACCACTGCCCTACCCAGACGAAGCACGCGTACTGCGGCTGGCTGAGCGCAATCAGAACCGTGGGATCGATAGTTTTTCAGTCTCCACGCCCAATTTTCTATCGTGGGCAGAACAATCCAGCAGCTTTTCGGCCATCGCCGCCTTCCAAGAACAGGGAGTGCACCTGCGCGATGCTTTGGGCGTAGAACGTGTATCGGCGCTCGCCGCGACGGCTGATTTCACCAAAGTGCTAGGTGTGCCTCCGATCCTGGGGCGCGCACTCAACGACAGTGCCGAGGATGTGGCGGGCGCTGTCATGCTGAGCGCGGGATTGTGGGCCGATCGCTTCGCGGGGGATCCGCAAATCCTGGGACGTCGCTTGGCGATCGACGGCACCGAGCGCACGGTCGTGGGCATTGCAGCCAGCGACGTTGGTTTCGGACGTGCCTTCGATATTTGGGTGCCGCTGGACTTGAGCCAGGGTACAGACAATCGTGGTGATCGCCGTAACACCGTGGTCGCGCGGCTGCGCGACGACGTGGGCCTCGGCGCGGCACGCACCGAGATGCAGACGATTTCCGAGCGACTCTCGCAGCAATTTCCCAAAGAGAATGCCGGTTGGGATGTGCAACTCGATCCTGTGCGCGATTGGCTGGTCGACGCGGATCAGCGCGACCGCCTGTGGCTGTTGATGGCTGCCGTGGTGATGCTGCTACTGATCACCTGCGTCAACTTGGCCAGCCTGCAACTTGCGCGAGCCAGCCAGCGCCAGCGTGATCTGGCCATTCGTCAGGCGTTGGGCGCGAGCCGCAGCAGCTTGCGTACGCTGGCATTGGCCGAGTCCGCATGGCTATTGCTGTTGGGGTCGGCCAGTGGTCTCGTGTTGGCGAATACCATGCTGCATGTCATGGCGCAAAGCCTGTCACTGGCAGTACCGCGGCTGGCAACGCTGAGCGTTGATCCGCTGGTTGCGCTCTCGGCCATCGCGGCCAGTGGCGTCACCATCGCATTATTTGCTTGGCTGCCGGCGGCTATCAGCGCCAGAAGCACATCCACAGCAGGTTTAATTGGCTCAGCGCGCGGAAATTTAGGTCATCGGCAGGCGCCGGTGCGTAGCGCCTTGGTGATCGCGCAATTTGCTTTGGCCACGCTGCTAGTGAGTGCTGCCTTGCTGCTGGCGCAACAAATGCTGACTTTGCAGCGCACGGATCTTGGCTTCTCACCGCAGGGGCTTCTGACCGCGCGAATCTCGTTACCTGAGTTCCGCGATGAGCAGCAACTGGAAGACTATCGCAGCACGCTGGATCGATTGGCCGCGGAGGTCGCCAGCATTCCAGGCGTAGTGTCCACTGGCATCGCCAGCGAGGCGCCGCTGGGAGCCATGGATACGCAGATGTTAATCGCGCCGGGCCCGATGCCGGTGGATGCAAGCCCGGCTGCCGAACACGTACAGGCCTCATGGCGTATTGCCACAGCCGGCTATCTTTCGACGATGCGCATTCCGTTACTGGCTGGCCGCAACTTTAAAACACATGACGAGCCTGGCAATTCGATCTTGCTGAGCGAACGCGTCGCCAGACAGGTGTTTCCCGGGCGCGATGCTGTAGGCCAAATGATCACGATGGATAACGAACAGCGCAAACGCGTGGTCGGTGTGGTCGGCGATTCGCGCCTGCGCAAGGTCAGCGAGGACTTCACCCCGAGCGTGTATTTCCCGACCACTTGGTATCTGTGGAACACGATGACCTTGACCGTGCGCACCCAGGGCGACCCGATGGCGTTTGCGCCCGAGATTCGGCAACGCGCGGCTGCGGCGATGCCCGATCGCCCGCTCTATGATCTCGCCACGATGGCCTCGGCCGTGGCGGAATCAACGGCCGGGCAGCGCTTGCAGACGCTGCTACTCACGGCCTTTGCCGGCATCGCGCTCATGATTGCCACGATTGGCGTCGGCAGCGTGATCGCCTACTTGGTCTCGCGACGCACGGCCGAATTCGCCGTGCAGTTGGCCTTGGGTGCCTCGGCGCGACGCGTGGGCCGCAAGGTGATGGCTAGCGGTTTGCGGCTGGCGTTGATGGGCGTTGCGGGCGGCGCTCTCACTGCCGTGCTGATCGTCGCAACAACACCGGCACTTAGCGTCAGCCTGCGACAACTCTTGCCAGCACTGGCGCTAGCTGCGCCTCTGTTGCTGATCGCGTGTGTTCTCGCGTGCTGGCTGCCCGCAAGACGCGCGGCAGCGATCGCGCCAAACCTCGCGCTACGAATGGAATAGTCATTTCCAAAACTTTTTTTTCTAACGCGTGATCGCTGAGCCGCAGGCGCTGCGTCCTTGATCCACAACGGCAACCCGCCTGAATCGATCACAGCCCTTTGGGAACTCATTCATGAAACTGATCCATTGCACCAAGCTGCTCACCTCCGCATTGATTCTCGCCAGCGCGATGTCGGCGCATGCTACTGACGCGAGCTACTCACGCACCGGCCCGGTGCTTCAAGGCGTCAGTTTGCAAGGCGTCAGCCTGCAAGGCCGATTTCTCAACGGCCGGGCGTTCAATGGCCCCGGTCTTATTCTGCAAGGTCGTTCGCTCAATGGACCTGGCCTCGTGTTTCAAGGGGCCAGGCTCAACGGCCCGGGCATAGTTTTTCAAGGCATACGGCTCAATGGCCCCGGCCTTATTCTGCAAGGTCCGCGCGCCCTATTTCGAGAGCTGTATTCGGACGGCACGCGCCGACTATTGCGGGAACGATCAGGCCACCACGCGTGACGGCACTTCCATCGACCTATACGACCGCGTCGGCATACAACAGAGAACGCCGGATCTGGAAGGCTACGATTTCGAAGCTGGCTGGGGGCCCAAAGGCGCTATTTGCATCGACCATGCGCGTATTCCGGAGCAACTCAAACTCGCCAGCTTGCCCACTTTGTGCGCGCGTCTGACGGACGACGATATTGGCGAATCTTGTACCGAAGCCAGCGCCGAAGCGCGCGGCGCCTTGTTGTTTAATCGATCGATTGATCGCAGCGCGGCCACCGCGCGTTGATGCTCTGGCGCGCTGCTACGGCGGCCTGATCGGGTTTTAAGCGAACGTGTGTTTGGCCAGCAAAGCCCTAAGGCTGTGAAATCGACTCAAAGCCGTCCGCATAAACGCCCAAATTCGCACCACTCAAATCGGCAAGCACCGCGGCGCTGGTTTTCAAGATGGCGCCACCCATGGCGCTCGCATGCGGGCCCAGATTGGCCACAGTGTCCGTGCTGCGGTGATAGTGCGGATAGATGTCCCAATCGTTTTCGATCAGCAGCAAACTCTGGCGCCCGGCATTGAGATAGGGCACGTGATCAGAGCCAAAGGGATTGGTGCTCAAAGTGACATTTAACTGCGGCACATAGGTGGCCGCGGCAGCGGCGAAACGGTTGAGATAGCTGCTCCAAGTTGCGTTGCTTTCGAACAGCACGTCTAAGGTGGCATCGGCACTGTAGGCAATCATGTCCATGGTCACCACCGCTTGCACCAGGCTCAGCTCGCCAGCGTTCTGCAGTGCCGTGACATGCGCGCGGCTGCCGAGCAAGCCTTGCTCTTCGCCCGCATAGCACATGTACAAAATACTGCGCTCAGGGCGGAAGGCGCTAAGCACGCGCGCCAGTTCGATCACGCCGGCACAACCTGAGGCATTGTCCTCCGCACCCGGCGTGGGCGCTGTGGAACTGGACGATTGATTGCGCGAGTCATAGTGCGCGCCAACAATGATCCATTCGTTTGGAAAGCGCGTTCCTGTCCATCGGCCAAGCACGTTGTTTACGCTGATTTGGCCGCCGCCGCTGCCCGGCATGCTGAAACTAGGGGCGCTGACAGCCAAACCCAATGCGGAAAACTGGGTCTCGATCCAAGCGCGCGATTGCGCAAGCCCGGTGCCATAGCTGGAACGGTTCCAGCCCGACAGCGTGGTCAGATTCGCCATCCAGCGCATGGGATCAACGCTATTTACAACCGCCGTGATGATGGGATTGGGAGCACTCGTGCCCTTTTCAGCCGGCAGATAGCGATAGGCAATGACCGTGTTTGGGATCACCTCGCGCCATTCGCCGCCGTGACCGTGATCGTCCACGCGCCGCGCCGGCGTCGTTTCGCCCTTGGCCAGTTCCAAAACCTCCCAGCGGCCACCGCGGGCAATGAATCGGCCAGGAGTGGAATCGGGTTCGTTACAGCCGCGGGCGCGCAGCCGCAGTTGCGAGTGCGTGCTAGTGCCCGCGTCACGGATCGCGATAGCTTGTGGCAAGCTGGCTCGTCGCATACCGGCCTTGGTCACCAACAGCAGTTCGTCGCCGAGTTCCAGCCACCAAAGCACATCGCCATCCATCTTTAGCGAAGCTATCGCTGCTCGATCAGCGATCGAAATGTCAGCGACCCACAACTGCTCGATCTGGTCCGCTGATACATCCATGCAGTGCGAGCGCCGACAATCGTGGCCGACAATTGTACTGAATGGCAGCACCAACCCCGCCGCAAAGCCTACGCGTACACGTAATATTCACAACGCAAATCACATAAAAAGGTAACGCTTTGTACCAGTGTGAGAGCGAATTGTGCCATTGCGCGTGCGCACGGTTCCCATGAGCAAAGATTTATCCACGTCCTGCCGAGCTTAGAGCGCCAGCACTCACATTTTCAATGGTAAAACTACTCCCAACGAATTAGCCGTCCTAATCCAAAAGGATGATAAAAGCCACGAGTGTGAGTGCTATGAACCGCCCACGGCGATGTGCCAGATCGATGTTCGGTGGACGTCATGGGGAATCAAAAGATGCGTCAAAGGGTACTCTCACTCTGTCTGATGGTGGCTGCGGCATTGCCGTCGACACTGGCCTTCGCGGCCGGTTCCGATGGCGCAATTGAACTCAAATTACCCGCGTTGGATCGTGAAAAGATCGCGCAGGAGGACGCGGCCAATAGCTTTAAGGCAATTCCGCCACGATTCGCCATTGCGCGCGACGTGTCCTATGTTCCGGGCAAGCAAGGCGCCTGGATCGAGGGCGGCGATGGCAAGAGCACTTGGCGCGTGAATGTCAAAACGCCGGACGCCGTGCACTTGAACTTCGGCTTCAGCAATTTCTATCTGCCGCCAACGGCCACGATGGTGATCTCCTCCGGCACCACCAAGAACCAGCTTGGTCCGTTCACCGAAACCGACAATCAAAAAACCGGCCAGCTCTGGACAGAAATCCTGCAGGGCAACGATGCGAGCATTGAGCTTAGCGTCGCAACCGTCTACCGTGACCGTGTGGATGTTCGCCTGAGCCGCGTGGCACAGGGCTATCGCGGCTTTGGCTCGCCCGACAAATTTTGCAAATCCGGCGCCTGCAACATGGATCTCGCGTGTCTGGCGGCCGGTGACCCGTGGAATGAGCCGCGTCGCTCAGTCGCGGCCATCACCGTCGGTGGTACAGACACTTGCACCGGCTCACTCGTCAACAACACCAATGGCGATCGTCGCTTGCTATTCGCAACGGCGGCGCATTGCAGCATCAACGCCGGAAATGTGGCGTCCATGCGCGCCTACTTCAACTATGAATTCCCCACCTGCCGCACGCCCGGCTCATCGGCCAGCGGCGCAGCAGCCGGCCCGAAACCGGCCAGTTCATTGGCGGGTTTGACTTGGCTGGCATCGACCAATAATCCCTTCAGCGGCAGCACGCCAGCGAATACGCGTTCCGATTGGACGCTTGTTGAACTAGCCACCACGGCGAATATCGACACTTTCAACCTGTACTGGGCCGGTTGGGACCGCGGCGCGCCGCCGACAACTTGCGCCGCGCCCGGCACGTCGTCGTCGACCACGGGTTTGTGCGCCAGCATTCATCATCCGGGCGTTGACGAAAAACGCATCACCTTTGTTGAAGTGCCGATGACGCTAGACAACATCGCAAGCGCGACCGGCGTCCATTGGCAAGCTAACTGGGATCCAACGCCGCCCATTCTGGCCAATGTCCCAGCTCCACAACCGGCGAGTCTTCCCCCCCAAGTCACCGAGCCAGGCTCGTCCGGTTCGCCGCTATACAACGCGAATCAGCGTTTGATTGGCGTGCTCTCGGGTGGTCCTTCTGCTTGCGGCGTCACTGGTGCAAGCCTTCGAGACCAGTACGGCGGCCTGTTCCATTCCTGGGAAGGCGTGGGCACAGCCACCACGCGCATGCGTGATTATTTAGATCCGACCAATAGCGGTGTGAACACATTTCCGGGCCGTGGCAATTGCACGCCGCCATTGCCGCCGACGATCGGCACCGCCACCGCCACTGGCGCAAATCAAATCCAGGTGAGTTGGGCGAATTCCGTCGGTGCCGAAAGTTACGATGTGTTGCGAGCGGAAGGCACCTGCGCCTCGCCTGGCGCATTCAGCATCGTTGGCGATGACGTTGCTGCGTCGCCCTTCGTTGACAGCATGGTCTCAGGTGGCACCACCTACGCCTATCGCGTCCGCGCCTTCGACACCGGTGAATCCTGTGAGTCCTTAAATAGCGGCTGCGTTCAAGCCACTGCAACCGGAACATGCACTTTGTCGCCGACTTTCGCCGGCTTGACCAGCGCAACCTCGTCTAATCAGTCGTCCTGCTCAGTCGATCTGGGTTGGACTGCTGCCACGCCGCGATGCGCCGGTCCGGCTTCGTACAGCGTTTACCGCAGTACCACCAGCGGGTTCACCCCAGGTGCGGGGAATCTGATCGGCGCCAATGTCACCGCAACCACCTTCAACGATCCGTCGGTGATCTACAACACGCCGTATTACTACATCGTGCGTGCCAACGACACCTCCAACGGCACGCAGGACACCAATACGGTGGAGCGCGCAGTTGTGCCGCGTGGCCCGGTCAGCAGTGGCAACATTACAGAGACCTTTGAAATGACCCCGGGCTTCGATAATCCGGGCTGGTCGCAAGCGGCGCTGTCGGGTGCCACGGTGTGGACCTGGAGCACCGCGCAATCGCAAACGCCTACGCATTCGTGGGCTTCCAGCAGCCAAACCACTATTAGCAATCGCGTACTGGTGTCACCGGAATTTGGCGCGCTTGCTAACACCACGCTGAGCTTCTGGCACACCTATGCATTTGAAAGCTCGACCAGTTGCTTCGATGCTGGCACCTTGGAGACCTCGGCCAACGGTGGCACCACATGGATCGTCGTGCCCGATGCCGCCTTCACCTCTGGTGGCTTCACCGGCACAGTGAGCTCCTCGTGGAGCAATCCGATCGCTGGTAAGCGCGCGTGGTGTAACGGCACCATTGGTGCAATGACGCAGGTCAACGTCAACCTCAGTGCTTTCTCAGGCCAAACTCTGCGCGTTCGCTGGCACGCGGGTGACGATTCTTCCGCAGCCGTGACCGGCTGGTTCGTCGATAGCGTCAGCATCGCCAACGCTGGAACTGCTGGCGTGTGTGCCGCCGTCAACCCGGACAGCTTGTTCCAGAACGGCTTCGAATAAGCCCCACAGTAATGGCGACCCGGCAACGGGTCGCCAGCTAAAAACCCATCCCCGCTGGGACGCCGACCTAGCGTTCCAGCGGGGATTTTTTTGGCTACCCGTCGGAGCGCCTCACGCTTAGATAGAAGCCTCTGGACAAAACATCGCGCTGCTCTGGTTGCGCCCGCAGCCTAATGCGCTATTGCCGGAATGTCCGAATGTTCAAGGGCGAAGCGCGAACGCAAGCAAGCCCGAATGCAGCCTCTTGCGCCAAAGCGCAGGATTTTCCGGCAGACGCGGCGAATCTGTCGCAACCTAGGTTCAATCGCGGCTCGCCGCGAGTTCCTCTGCAAGCCAGATGCTTCTAACTCCCCTCTTTCACGCTTTTTTGGGAGAGGGCTGGGGGTCAGGGCGCTTTTGCGGGCGCGAACCCGCGCTAAACGAATTTAAGAATTTTCATTCACAAAATCATCGAGACCTTTTAGCTGAAGAATTCTAACAAGGCGCTTCGCCATTGGTCGGAACATAACAAGGTTAACTATTATGTCGCTAACGAAATTAAAGAAACCAGCAGCATCCCCGCCAACACGGGCGAGATGAATGGCTACCTGATGATTGCTTTCTCCAAACTTAAAAATATCTCTTTGAACCTTGGAATGAACTTGGGACAGTCTCGACAATATTCGAGAGATTATGGCACTTGAGGCCCCTTACCCCCAGCCTCTGCCAAAAAAAAATTCACGGGAGGCCAGAGAGGCAGGATAAATGCTGTTCTGAACCCGATTTAAGGCTTGAGTTCGAGTAGGGCGAAACGCGCGCCACTCTAATTTTCAGTTTCTCTGCAGAACGTATTGCATGGATTCCGCCGCCCAATCAAACATACCCTCGGCAATCGGTGGATTCCGCACCGCTGAGCGTATACAAGGTCCAATCCGCCATTCCGTACTACGCGCGTTTGGGTATTCAGAACTCAACTCTCGCAGCAACGCGGGGCAGAACGATCAACGGATCCTCACATCAGAAAAAACAACACCCGGCGCAAGCTCGGGCGTTGTTGCAAAAACAGGGTTCCCGATTCTTGAGGACGAACACAGCGAGAATGAAGAGCGCTGGGTAACCCTCGGGCTGGCCGAGGACAACACGCTGCTGGTCGTGGTCCATACCCTCGAAAGAACTCGCCGAGAATCAGGCCTGGGTGCGCATCATCTCGGCGCGCGCCGCGACCGGACCTGAGCGCAAGCAATACCAATCCGACTGATAAACACCACGCGCAAGGGCGCAACCACATGAAACCCGAATACAATTTCAGCCAGGCCGAGCGCGGCAAGTTCTACCGCAAAGACGCCGTGCTCGATCTGCCCGTCTATCTCGACGCCGACATCCGCGACTGGCTCACCGAACGTGCCAAGGCCAAAGGCATCGACCTTGGCCGGCTAGTCAACGATCTGCTCAAGCGCGATATCGAGTTGATTGAGGCCGTTAAGAAAAACGCCCGGCGCAAGGCCGGGCGTTGGGAAGCGTTGGGAGCGTCAAAAACAGACTGTCCTGTGTTTTTTTCAGTCCTGTGTTTTTTTCACCGAACGTGCCAAGGCCAAAGGCATCGACCTTGGCCGACTGGTCAACGATCTGCTCAAGCGCGATATCGAGTTGATCGAGGCCGTTAAGTAAAACGCCCGGCGCAAGGCCGGGCGTTGGGAAGCGTTGGGAGCGTCAAAAACAGACTGTCCGGTGTTTTTGTTTTCCCGACGCAAGGCCGCGCGTTGGGAAGCGTTGGGAGCGTCAAAAACAGACTGTCCTGTGTTTTTTTATCCGGGGAGCGTCAAAAACAGACTGTCCTGTGTTTTTTTATCCGCGAATAGTCCGAGTAGCGCGCAAAAAATTCGACTATTCTCGTTAGCCATTCATACGGCGTGAGCCCAACTTCATGCGAATTTCAGTGGTTCTTGGATTGATAGTGATTGCCGCATTGGCCGGTTACGGGCTTTCCAGTCTGCGCGATGGAGCAAATGACCAAACGAATCTGGCCGCGTCTGACCAAACGACGATCTCCACGCAGGAGCCTTTATCGACTGAAGCGGAAAACGAAACCCGAGCAGCCGTCGCGAGCGCCGAAACAACATCCTTCGTAACCGATTCCCCGAATACGGCGACGATGACATCAAGTGCGGACAGTCCCTTACCAGCAGACACAACACCTTTGGCACAGAGTGTCAATGCGCTGACCACCGCAATGCGCGCAGGCTCGCTCGAAGCCACACGACGCTTGCTCAAGCAAGCAAAATTGTGCGCTCGATTTCAAGACGCCAATACCAGTTTGAAGTTCGCGCTCAGCGTCCAAGAGTCGGCCAAGGCGCCCGGCAAAAATGGCGTATTCATCAGCATGCCGCCCATAGGCGACGAGGTCCCACTTACGCTTTCCGGATTAGCCAAGTCGTTCGCCGGCGATGTGCTCGACAATGAAGCGCTGTGCGCGGATTTCGACGATCCGCAGAAGGCCATTCAGTTCGAGGCGCAATGGCGCGCAGCATTGATGGGCGACACCGAGGGCTTGCTCGAATTTGCACTCAATCCCGCGATCGACGCCCTACGCGCGTTCGAACAGGCTGACCGGATCGATCGCTATCGGGCGCGCGTACTGGGATTCTTGACTCAAGCCATGGCTCAACACAGTGCCCAAGCGGTCGCCAACCTCATGCACGCCTACGATCCGGGTTGGGTGCCATCAAACATGCGCGGACAAAGCCAAAATCAGTCGTCGATGAGCGCGTTCGTGCAAAGTCAAATCATGCCAGAGCCTTTACGGCAAGTGAGCGGGACAGATGCGTTGATTGCGTATCGCTATGCGCGGCTGTGCCAAGCGGTATGTCCCGAATTTCCGCGCGCCGAAGCCGAAATCATCGCCCGTCGCCTGCGTCCAGACCTCGCCAGCGCCGACCGCGAACGCGCGGATGCGCAGGCTGATCAACTGCGCGACGCCCATTTCGCGAGCCCCGACCGCGCGCCATGGATAGCGAATATTGGCGAGCAACGTGAAGTACCAAAACCACCACGCGGCCCCTGAACCCGGAGAACGTTAGCGGCTGAGTTGACACCCGAACAGTCGCCATGCCCAAGCGACACCGTCGACGCTGAGCATGTAGATCTCAGTGCTATAAGCATGACTCCTCAACCGCACTGGAGAGAAACATGGCCGTAGCCAAAGTCATTGAGATCATCGCGAGCAGCAAAGTGAGCTTTGATGATGCCGTCAAGCAAGGTGTCGCTAAGGCGGCCGAAACCGTTAGTGAAATCACCTCTGCATGGGTAAAAGAGCAGAGCGTCGTAGTGGATGCAGGCAAGGTCACGGAGTTTCGAGTGACCATGAAAGTCACCTTCGTCTTGAAGGCGCAGTAGAAGCCGCTGACTAAGCGCGTTGAATCTCTCCACCGTGAGAGCCGACGATTGGCTTGGGCCTAGCTGATACAAACCGGCTTGGTGCGCTGAGCGTCATTCGCCGGGCCATCGGTCCATTGTGCGACTAGCGCCCAGCGCGCCGATCCTTCGGTGCCGAAAACGACTTGCACTCGAATCCGCGCTAAAGGACAAGCAAACGCTCTCTCCCACGCGACCCACAAAACTCACTGCATGCGCAAGCTCATGCGCGGAACAACCGCCCGCTCCCACCAGCGAGTTGACGCGGGCTTGAACCAACAGGGGATTACGAATAAAAGGCCTTGCGGCACCCGCCGTGAATTGTTCGCTCCTCCACGCGCAAAATATCCCCTCTGGACAGGTGTGGAATCCAGCCAAATTATTTCGTCAAATACCAGCCCTGGCAAATACATCACTGAGCGCCCGTTGATTGCGTCGGGATTGATTGCGGATCTACCCGCCGGTGACCGTTCGCTGCGCCGCGCCGTTAAGCCCACCTGAGATCGTCGAGCTTAGCGCCGTTAAGCCAGGCCCATCTGCTGG
>Ga0209181_10009330_pt1 | contig 12924 bp, 15 predicted proteins | sample MAT05_FD_187208 | JGI IMG/M metagenome (GOLD analysis project Ga0209181, IMG submission 187208) | Freshwater microbial communities from Lake Fryxell liftoff mats and glacier meltwater in Antarctica - MAT-05 (SPAdes) (version 2) | ecosystem: Environmental > Aquatic > Freshwater > Ice > Liftoff... | reverse complement strand
GCCGTGCCCGCCAATACCGTAGAACGTTATGCTTTTAATTGGGAAACAGGCACTTATATGAAGGTGTGCCGGTGAGGGTTTAGGGGGTTGAGGGTTTAGGGTTTAGGGGGTTTAGGGTTTAGGGTTTAGGGTTTAGGGTTGAGCGGCTGGAGATAACAACAAACCTCTAAACCCTAAACCCTCTAAACCCTAAACCCTCTAAACCCTAAACCCTCTAAACCCTAAACCCCTAAACCCTAAACCCTAACCCCTCAACAACCCATTAGTTGTGTCCCCTGTGCCCGTCGCCTTGATGGTTGCTATATTGTTTGCTGCCGCCGTAACTCTTTTCTTTTTCTTTCTCCTTTTCTTTTATTTCGACGTAACCAAAACCCAATTGAGGGTATTCGCCAAAGCCGGCGTAGTAACAAAACTCCAAAAGCGGGAGTGACATAGCGACCTCAAAATCATAAACGAAGCCACGCAACTGCTGAATGCCGTCCGTATTTGGCTTCAAGTGGATCAGCCTGGATTTTGCCTGCCCATACATCCTGAAATTCATCGCGAAAGAAGGGTCAATCAATTTTAAGGCGGCCAGTGATTTATATAGAGTGGCTGCTTTGAACCTGCGCACGGCATGCGTGAAAAAACTCACGTCATAGTCCGGGTTGTCGGGCATCAGATAAGGGTTGGGCACCGGTTTTTCGTCGTCCACATTGGTAACAGAAATGGGCGAACTAGCTTTGAACTGCATGCCTTCTTTAAAATTGGGATGCGGCATTACCTGCCAATGCTTTACTTCAAATTTTCCGGGCTGTCCTTCATAAACACCCAGCGTAAGGGGCACCTGACGGAAAAGGTGGATAATCTGCTGTTCGAAAGAAGGATCAACAAAAGTAGAAAACGTAAGTTTTACCTGATTGCCCTGAAGCCTAAACTCTTGCCGAACCTGATCCATTTCGTATGGATAGATGGCTAAAGGGCTGAATGTGAACAGTTTGAAAGTGCGCGATGCAAAGTCGTAACCGCGCTTTTGAGCCCAGGCCGACATCTCCGGGCTGGCCTTGGATAATACACTAAAAACCCAATTGGAGATTTCCGATTGGTAATTAATAGGGATAATGGTACCCTTCTGGCAAGTAAGGGTGAATTGGATGCGCATACTTCGCGGTTGATTAAAAGAAGATTAAATTCCCCCCGTATTGTTTTGTAAAAGTCGTTTTCAGGGCGAAAAGTACGCAACACTTCAATTTTTTCAAGAAAAAATTTCTTGAATGGAGTGCTGCGCTGAGTAGACCATTTTACAAGTGGAATTTTATCTCAATTCCACCGTAATCAAAACCGGTTGATGATCTGAAAATTGAAAGCCTTGGGAAATGCCTCGCACCGAACGAATGTTTAAATTGGGCGACACCAGAAAGAAATCTATCAGCGTTTCAAAAGTTTTTCCTTTCTGATAGGGGTCTCGGGCTTTGCGGTTGGTAGAAACAGAAGGATCGAAGGCAAAAGCCCAATCTTCCGGGAAAAAATCGGGCGGCAAATTGCCCTGCGAATAACCTTGCGCATTGCCTGGCATAAAAGAATCGAAATGAAAATGTGGCGGACACTGATTCCAATCGCCGCCCAGCACTACGTAATTGCCTTTAGCGTATTCAGCCAAGGCAAGATCGCGCAGATAGGGCAACTGGAGGGCCTTAATTTTGTCGCCAGGATCGTAAGCTGCATTGTGTAAATTGATGACAATCAATTCCTTGCCGAGCAGGGTAGGGTAGCGGTGCAGTGCAGCACAACGATCCAGTTGGAACATCCGATCGGGCATGGGATAATGGCCTGGAAGTTGATGGCGGGTGGCTTCGGAGGGCTGATAACGACTGAAAGTAGCAAGTCCCGAAAGCACTTCGCCGTAAGCGTTCCAGGGTTCGAGCAAGGGAATGGGCACACGATCACATTGGTAGTTGAGCGCAAAATCTGCCATAAAACCCGGCAACGATTTTTGGTAGTCATCGTACTGTCTGATTCGATGGCTGCGGTCTGATTCAATATCCACCTCCTGCAAAAGGAAAAAATCTACGCTATCCTTATATTGGTGCAGGAAATTCAGGACGCCATGGTGGTTTTTCTCTACCAGATTCCGGGGACAACGGGTCATGCTGCTGCCGGAATACCATATACCCTCGTCGTCAAAGAAAAAATCAGATTCTGCCCCCAGTCCACCAAAACCGACATTCCAAGTCACGAGTGTGAACACACGGTCTGTCAATGTTTTTTCAGTAGAAACCTGGTCGAAAGTGAGCGGAGTAGGCGCTGGGCCGGGTTGCCAATCGGTAGCCCAGCCGTACACCAGCAGACCAATGAAATAGGTTCCTAAAAGTATTAGGATGCCGCCACTAATTCGGCGGAGAAGGTGTTTTGTTTTCATGCCAGATTACATTTTTATCATCCAAAGCCCCAGCAGGACCACTACAAAATAAGGCACCAAGGAAGCCGCACCGGCATAATCTTTTCCAACTCTTTGTCCAAAAAACAGGCACAAAAGCGAAGCACCTGCCAATGCCGGACTGAAAATAGCTGCTTCGCTTTGTCCTGTTATTAGGGTTTGCAAAAAAGCCCAGGCCGATACGACGCCGGTCAGCATTTCGAGCACGGTGATGGTGGGCAGAAGCAGCCGAACACTTCCTGCCAAAGGGCTGTTTTTGAAATGGTCGCTTAAATAATCGAGGTTGCCCCGATAGTCAAGTACCTTGTCAAGCCCCGATTGGAGGAAAAGGATGGCAAAAAAAGCCGTGATAAAAAGTGTGGGTAAATTGGTGAAAATCAGATCCATAGCGGATTCGGGTCGGTTGAAAAGAAGGCACAAGATAGTGATTTGGCTCAAAAAGAAACCCGTCCTACGGCTTCAAGCCGGAGGATGGGTTGATGGAAACGCCGAAATCTAAAAACCTTGACAAAATCACCACCTAAATCTTTACGGACTATTGTAGATTAAATCTATACTATGTCAAGCGGAAGGTGGCTTGGCAGATAAAATACCAAACTTCCTTTGTGACTTTGTGAGCGTAAATTACCTGATTCTAAAATTTAATTTTTCATGAAAATAAAACTGATTTCCTTTATAGGGTTACTTTTAATTGGTATATTTTTAATGCATTCATGTGGAAAGGACTCACCTACGATTGTGAACGGGACAGTGGTTGACAAATATACTGGGAAACCAATAGAAGGGGTGTCTATAACGCTTCAGATCACTCATAAAGGGGATCCTTCAAACAATACTGAGATTAAGGATATTGTTTCAGATGAAAATGGTAATTTTTATTTTGAATACAACTTGCCCGTTTATTTATTTGAACTAAGGAAATCTGGGTAATTGCGAAAGGGAGGGAGTACAAATTTTATTTTTGTTAAGCAAGGAGAAGTCAATAATTTAACCGTTGAAATGATTCCAATAGATGGAAAACTAAGCTTGATTCTGGATAATATAAATGCTCAATTTGATACGATTTTTGTTGGCGTATATAGCCCAATCCTTGATTCAGAGACTGGTTTTTCAGATGGAATAGTGAGTAGTGAGGCTTATATAATCCCTTTTGGAGCGTCGCATATAAAAGATATTGACCTTGCTTCAAATGAGTCAATAATTCTATACTGGAGTTTTTTTCCGTTTACCTCATTGTTTGGTGTCGCCCCTAATCGGGACACTGTTTTCATTCCAAAGAATCAAACAGTTTTTCATACCATCTCCTTCTAACTGATCCTAACTGCTTCTTGCTATTGCATCATGCTTATTCGCTTTGCGGATAAGGCAATGTCTTTTTGCATATCCGAAACTTAATTTTTATCTAAAACTATTGATTATGATCAAAACAACTCTCTTTTTCCTGCTTTTTTCATCCTTATTCATTGGTTTATTTCCTGAAAGAGGACTTGGACAACCATATTCCCGGGAAGGACTGACAGCAAAATATTGGCAATACAGAGATAACCTAAATAAACATTTCGTCCTTTCTGACCGACGCCCAGAAGGATATGTCGGTAATGGGATCCACTTTGTTGAAGGAATACACCCTGCCGACAGTAATTCACAAGAACACTGTGGAGTGCGCTTTTTAAATGGTTATAGTTTACCCGCTATCAGTATTAACCAAGAAAAGCAAGGCGGTTTTGGGATGGCAGATAGAAATAAACCATTTTATGATGATGAAACACCCAACCCGTTTCATGATCCTGCCTGCGCAAAGGATAATACAAATTATGGGACACTTCCGGAACATAATCATTCAGTTGAGGAAGCCTACAACTACCTCGAAATGGGCGAAGAAACGCCCCACCAGATGCAATGGTACTGGACCACACTGGCTACTGAATACGCACTGTTAATACAAAATGGGCAGACAGAAGAAGCTCAGCGCACTCTTGAAGAACTTTACCTTGGCTTGCAGGCATACCGCCGAATGGATATGCTGGCAAACTGTATGGCTCAGGAGCGGCATGAAGAAATTACTGCGGATTTTGAAGTTGAGGACTGTTATAGGAATATTAATGGTGGTCCCTTAGGTGGCCAACATGACAGAGGCGATTGCCTCTGTGGCGGCAAGTATGTTGATGCTCCGAATGCCTATAATGAAAACTTTGAAACTTGGACTGAAGACAATTGCCCTTTCCAAGCGAATTTGAGTAGTTACACAGGTTTCGCGCTTCGCGAAGACGGCACTCAGGCTTTGGAAGCACTGAATGATTTTTCTGAAGATAGGTGGAATATTGACTTGGTAGGAGGGGACTATGCCATGTCCAGTATGCCGCCTTGTACAACGGCCATTAGACAGGCCTGTTACAATGTAAAAGGCAAGAATTTTTTAAGCCAGGATCAAATGTATGCCTACTGGTTTTTGGAATTATGCAAAAACGATCAAGTATTGAATGTTTACTTGGCGCACGGTTCAATACAAGATGATTTCACTATTGCCTCGATTAGTGACTCGCTTCTTGTACTCCATCTAATTGACCCGGATAACCCTTCTGCTGCTACTAAGCAGAAACTGCGGCTTCAACGATAGTCTGGAAAAAGAAACCCGTCCTAAGGCTTCAAGCCTTAGGACGGGTCAATATCCAAAGACAAATATCCAAATACCTCAATTCCCAGAGCTTGCCTCCAGTTTTTTGTCCACTTTGCCCACTAAAGCCAGCGGAATGGATTGCATGGAGTCAAAGTTGGTGATTACCGTCACGATGCGATAAAAATCGCTCTCTTTTTGGCTGTCGTAGGTGACTTTGATGATGCTTGTATGGCCAGGCGCTATTGGGTTTTGATCCCATTCTGTAATGGTGCAATGGCAGGAGCTTTTGACTTGGAGCACCAGCAGGTTCTCGCTGCTTATGTTTTTGACTCGAAACTCGCCGGTGATGGGTTGGCCAAAGGGCACAGTGCCTGTGTTGATTTGTCGGTCGAGCCATTCAACTTTGCCAGCATTTAACGAATTGTCTACGGCCTTTAACGTTTGAGCAGTAGCGGTAGCGGCAAACGCAATGGAACAAAAAAGCAATGAAAGTCTGAAAAGGTGTTTCATAAAAATATTGATTTTCAATGATTTGGGCAAATTGGAGGCGTTTGAATATATGTAATTCCAAAAACCACGCCGAAAATTACAAAGCGTCTTTTTCAAGTCGAAAATTTTAACGATTGGCCTTTCCGCCGCCCACTTTTTTCAATCCACCACTGGAGCATCTCTTTTGCCTGTCAAAGCTAAGTCTCTTGGAAACCGCCTTCGCCAAGTGACCACCGTCCACCAGCCAATGGCTGAGCCCAAGGCAGCCCCAAACAGCACATCGCCGGGGTAATGAACCCCCACGTAAACCTGAGAAAAAGCAATCAATCCAGCCCAAGTCAGTGCCACTGGGCGCAACCAACGCGCCAGCCCGCCGAATACCCCGATCAGGAAAACGGCTGCCGCAAAATGGTTGGCTGCATGGCTTGACGTAAAACTGTAGCCACCACCACAGGGAACCCGCAATTGCAGTTGGTCAAACATTTCGACGTTGTTGCAAGGGCGCAGACGTTGTACACTTTTCTTCACCAGGGTGCTGCTCGTGAAGTCTGCAAGCCCCGCTGCCAGCACAAGGCCGAGCAGCACAATCCAGCCGCGCCCTCGAAAATTAAGCAGCGCAAACACCGCCACAAAAAGATAAACCGGCATCCAAAACCATTTTTCGCGAAACCAGGGCAGTAGCGCGTCAAAGACCGGATTGCTGAGGCTGCCATTGATGCATTTGAACAAGGCAGCATCCCAATTTTGGAGCATTTCGAGCATTCAATCAGGGTTTTTCAGCGATGAGAATCAGGCGTTTGGAACTTTTAGCATCGAATGCGGAAAGATCGTAATTGCCATAAGTTTGCCGCAAACGCAGGCCAGCCGAGGTGAATAGGGATTCAAAATCGGCCAATTCAAAAAGCCGCACCTGCTCTTGAAAGTGGAACAAACGCCCCGAAGTCTGGAACTCCACCGATTTGAAAACGTACCCGCTGCGCACCCATCTTTTGAGGGAAAAAGTGATTTTGTCCACTGTTTTCAGTTCTGAGCGGACGAGGTTTTTGTGCACATAGTTTGCGTTGAAAAAATCGAGCATAAACAACCCTCCAGAACGCAGATCCTTGGATACATTTTTTAGTGCGAGCAAATGGTCGGCGTCGGTCTTGAAATAGCCGAAACTTGTAAACATGTTCATCACGGCGTCAAAATAATTGATTCTAAAGGATTTGCGCATGTCGTGCTGGTAAAATTCCAGGTGCTTGTGCTCGAATTGACGTGCAAAAAAGATGCTTGCCGGTGAGATGTCGAGCCCCGTAACATGGAAGCCTTTTTCCGCGAGATAGCGGGAATGGCGACCTTTGCCGCAAGCGAGGTCGAGCACCTGGCTGCCCGGCGATAGATTGAGAGCGAGCAGCAAATTATCGAGCGCGACCTTGGCTTCGTCTTCATCACGGCTTTTGTAAAGCAAGTGGTAGTAAGGGGAATCAAACCACTGCGCGAACCATTCTTTTTTCATCCAAATCCATTTTGCAACGGTGAAGGTAGGGTGTACCCCGGAACTCTGTTCCGGGAATGTGTACCCCGGAACTCTGTTCCGGGAAGTTCTAACCCCGGAACAGAGTTCCGGGGTACATTCGCGGCCTCGTTCACCGTACCTTCATCAAAATGCACATCCTACTCGTAACCGCCACGCCCTTCGAAATTGCACCAACCTTCGCTTGGCTTGAAAACAATTTTCAACAAAAATCAGAAGGTGTTTTTGAAAAGAAAAACCTGCGGGTTCAAACACTGGTGACCGGGGTGGGAATGACGGCCACGGCTTTCCAACTCGGTCATTTTTTTGCACAAAAGAAACCAGACTGGGCAATCAATGCGGGAATTGCAGGTGCCTTTGATTCGAGCCTACAACTTGGCGATGTGGTGCAAGTAATCAGCGAGCATTTTGGTGACCTTGGCGTGGAGGAAGCAGACGGTAGCTTCACCGACGTGACCGAGTTGGGCCTTTCGGCCACCTCCACGCTCTCCAATCCACAGCCGCCCATCCCGAATCTTCCAAATTGTAAGGGCTTGACCGTGAATAAAGTACACGGAACAGCCAGCTCCATTCAGAAAATTCAGGCCAAATACCCCAAGGCACAAGTGGAGAGCATGGAAGGAGCAGCGTTTTTTTACGCCTGTTTGGCGGCGGGTGTGCCCTTTGCCGAAATCCGTAGCATTTCCAATCACGTGGAGCCTCGCAATCGGGATGCCTGGGATTTGCCAGGGGCAATTCGGAATTTGAATGAGGTGTTGGTTGGGATGTTGGGTGTGATTTAGTGCGGGGAGCAACCTCACTCGCTAATAATTTTCACACTTTCTTGCTTGCTGCGGCCTGCCACCAGGTCAATCGTTTGTTCGCGTACCCCGTCGCTGATGAGCACCATCGCTGTGTTAGGCTCTGCTTTCCCAAAGTCGTCGGCGAACACGGTCAGGTAGTGTTCTCTCCCAGGGGGGAGATCAATTTCAAATTCCTGTGGCTTCAGCGTGAGGTAAATGTGGTCAATCACTTTTTTGTCGTCGAGATAGACCGAGATAATGTCGCCATCTTGCACCTGACTGTCCCAAAGTTTGATCTTAATCTTGCGGCTTTTTACCTTCACTTCCTCACCAACCTCTACTTTGCGACCGCCGATGCTTTCGGGGGCGGGTTTAGGCGGTACGACCGCTGCCGTAGCGGGTTTGGGTTTTGTGGGTTTGGGTTTGACCGCTGCTGCAATGGGTTTTTTCTTTTCGCAGGGCAGGAGTGCCGTGCCGCCCAGATCAAGGTCAAATCCTGGCCCGCGTGAGCTCACATTGCTGACGAGGAGGATGTATTTTTCTCCTTTCAGGACATTGAGCGGGGCAAGCCAGGCATTGTCGTCGGTGTCGTGGCAACCCGCGTCTTCACTGGAATCTGTTTCGCCGCTGCGCAATCCAGTCTGACCCAGGCACTTGCTGTGCGATGCCCAGTCAGAGGGGTCACCTGCCGCGTTGCAGCGCACTATTTTCATGTTTTTGCAACTACCGTCGAGGGAGCGAAAGACTACAAAGTCAATATCATCGTCCGTTTTATGCGGGGTAATGGTAAAGGAGAGCGTGCCGCTTTCTGCAATCTCAAACTTGAGCCAAGTGGAGTTTTCCTCCGCCTGACCTTTGTTTTCGCTGCTCATAAAACACGCGATAAAATCAGCTTCGCTGCGGTTGGTGCCTTCGCCGCTTGCCGAATTTATGCTCAGTTTATTTTTGTCGCAAATATCCATAGAGGTCACGCAGTCTGCGTGGGCCTGCGAAAACAGGTGTGTATTCAGGGCGCAAAAGGTGAAGATAAAAAGCGAATAGCGAAGCATCGTAGATCGGTTGTGTTTGAGTGGGTAGGGTTGAGCTATGCTTAAACGCAAATTTGGGCAAAGAGATTTTGGGAATGCCAGCAAAAATGTCCAATGTCCAACAAGGAATGTCCAATGTCCAACAAAAATGTCCAATGTCCAACAAAAATGTCCAATGTCCAACAAGGAATGTCCAATGTCCAAGTAGTTGTTACGCTTAATCGCTCGCAGTGACCTTAATGAGCTGAATAACAACTAATTCCAAGCGCAGCGCTTATTTGGACATTGGACATTCCTTGTTGGACATTGGACATTTTTGCTGGACATTGGACATTTTTGCTGGACATTGGACATTTATTTGGCCAACAGACTCGCCGATTCGTACAACTTGTTTTCACCGCGTTGATAGACCACAAAATTGAAGCCCGGATGTATTGCAAAGCCGCCGTGTCGGCCTCGTTTGTCCACCGCGATAAAGCCGACTTGTGCCTCCTCGCATTGCTGGGGGTATTTTCGGACGATACGTTTCACCACGGTTTCCACGGCTTTTTGTGGGTGAGCACCGCGCCGCATCTCTTCTACTACCAAAAAACTGCCGAGTGTGCGGAGCACCATTTCGCCCAGCCCTGTGCTGGCTGCGCCGCCTACTTCATTGTCCACAAACATCCCGGCACCGATAATAGGACTGTCGCCCACGCGGCCATGCATCTTGAACGCCGCCCCACTGGTACTGCAAGCCCCCGCGATTCGCTTTTGAGTATCAATGGCCAGCATACCAATGGTGTCGTGTCGCTCTACATTTATGATGGGCTTGTATTTAGATTCGATTTTCCACGCGTCCCATGCTTTTTTCGCCACTTCTGTCAGCAGGTTTTCTTTTTTAAAACCTTCACTTAGCGCAAATTGCAAGGCACCTGTTCCCACAAGCATGACATGAGGCGTTTTTTCCATTACTCGCCGCGCAACACTTATGGGGTGCATAATGTGTTCCAAAAAAGAGACCGAGCCGGCCATTCCATGTTCGTCCATGATACAGGCATCAAGGGTCACATGGCCATCGCGGTCTGGAAAACCTCCATATCCAACGCTGGTATCTCTGGGGTCTGCTTCTGGTACGTGTACGCCTTCTTCCACAGCATCCAGCGCATAGCCGCCTTTGGAAAGGACTTCCCATGCAGCAGCATTTGCTTTCAGATTAGGGCCCCAGGTGGCGATGACGACCGGGAAAGCGTTTTTGTCAGGTTTGTCAAAAACCGGGAGGGTTTTTGCCCAAAAATCGATAGTGCCCGCAGCAAGGCCGCCGAGCAGAGTGTTTTGTAGGAAAGAGCGGCGTGAGTTCACAGAATGTGTTAAGTGTTGATTGGTGGATTGGCGATTAGTGGAGACGGCGTATTTTGGCGCAAAATATCAAGACTATATGAATCGAGCTTGCCTTTTAGTACTAATGGTTGTTTTATATGCCTGTAAAACTCAAATGCCGCCAGAAAACCCCGATGCATGGAAAAAAATAAAATTGGATTTCAAGCAAATCAATGCAGAAGGACTTGCAGGCCCATCGAAGGGAAAGGTAGCCGTAAATTACGAGTTCTGTATCCCCGCCGATGAAAAACACTGGCGACAAGTGCGGAAAATAGACCACACGGTGCAGAAAAATGCAGGGAAGGGGAGGGTAAGCTGTAAAGACACGCAGTGGCTGGTCATTGGCAACACCCATCAGAAAAACTACCAGCGCGTACTGTTTCAATTGGCTTCACTACCGTATGTGGAGCGGATCGAACCGGTATATTGGGAATAAATGGGGCGAACAAGGCTTGCGCGGATGAAACACGGATTTTTTCTTTTGGGAAAGCCGGAAAATCCGTGTCCTATCCGTTCAATCCGTGTTCCATTATGACTAGAACGCATATAATTTGATGAATCAAACAACTCCCATCACCGTCCGCGTCCAGCAATGGGTAGTGGTTACCTCCATCATCCTGTTTGCCCTAAAGGTGGCGGCTTACTTTCTGACCAATTCCGTCGCCGTGCTCACCGATGCCCTTGAAAGTACGGTGAACGTGGTGACGGGCTTCACGGGCCTGTACAGCCTGCGTCTCGCTGCCAAGCCCCGCGATGACGACCATCCGTATGGTCACGGCAAAATCGAATTGATCTCAGCCTCTTTTGAGGGGATTTTGATTCTGGTAGCCGGATTGATCATTGTCTATGAGGCACTAATCAATCTGTTGCACCCGCACGTTGTTGGGCAGTTGAATACGGGAATACTAATTATCTCTTTCACAGCGATTGTCAACTACGGCCTTGGTTGGTGGTGTATCCGCACTGCCCGGAAACAGCACTCCGTGGCTTTGGAAGCCAGCGGCAAGCACCTCCAATCTGACACCTGGACGACGTTGGGCATCATCGTCGGCCTGTTGTTGCTGCGCTTCACGGGCATTATTTGGATAGACAGTGCGGTGGCGATGATTTTTGCAGTTTTTATCATCGTAGAAGGCGGAAGAATCATCCGAAAAACGGTGGCGGGCCTGACAGACGAGGCAGATGCCGAACTTTTGAAGCGACTCATCGTAGCTCTAAACCAGCAAAAACGCGACAACTGGATTGATTTGCACAACCTCCGGGTCATCAAATATGGCCCTATTCTGCACTTAGATTGTCACATAACAGTCCCTTGGTATTTCAATGTAAACCAGGCCCATGCAGAAGTAGAGGCGCTCGACCAACTCATTGTAAACGAGTTTGAACAGTCTTTGGAAATGTTTGTACACACGGACGGTTGCGTGCCGCCCAATTCTTGCCGAGTGTGCCCGCTTCAAAGCTGTCAGGTTCGGCAAATCGCATCCGAGGGGCGTTTGGAGTGGACTTTGGAAAATGTGACTTTGAATCAGAAGCACGGGGTGGTGTAGGGATGCGGTGACTTGAAGTCACCAGCTAACTACACAAATAGGCCGAAGGACTACCATGCCCCATGTTGTCACCTCAAAAACCAACCCCGCTGATACCCATCCAAATTAAGGCTATGAAAAGCCTCCATTTGTTTCCAGGTGCGTTGCCGCAAGTAATCAAGGCTTGGCGAACTGAGCGCCGGATGGCCTTTTACCAGCACAGGCTGCAATAGATTTTGAAATCGCGACATTTGAATACTTATTGTTTTCCCCGATTTTTCATCCAGAAATTGAATGTGGGTATGGCTCACGCTTGCTTGGGCATCTTGGGCTGTCGTCAGCCAGACATCGCCCAATGGGTGTTCTCCTTTGTACAGACGGCGGATTTGGGCGAGTGTTTGGCTAGCGGAATTTTCAATTTTGGTGAAGCCCGGCCACTTTTCAGACAATTTTGATTCGTCATACAACTCCGAGTCGTCTGACAAGGCTCCCCCGATATAACCAGCCCGCATTTTCCATCCTTTTTTGTTAAATGAAAAATTAGGAGCATGTGGTGTTTCTTCCTCAGAAAATATTCCTTTTTCCCATTGTTCGAATGCTGCTTTGGTGGCCCAACAGGTTGGTTCCCAAATAAGTAGGCGAATGGCTGATTCTAACAGCCGAACTTGCAGTTCAGGGGCTTGGATGATCAACATTGGTTCGCCAGGAAGCAGCAAAGTGCCTTCCGGAGCTGCATTTACATGGCTGCGCAAGCTGAGGCGTTGCAAATGGTTTAGAAAACTTTCCTGAAATACCGAGCGGCCCTTGGCATCCGTCACCTGCCCCAATCTTTGGATGATGGGCGGCGCAAACTTGAAACGGCGGACGTGTTCTGCCAAAAGCCCCGCTCCGCACGCAATAGAAAAGGAACTGCCTGTTGGGCAAACGAGCTGCGCCGTGACCAGTTTATTGTACGAGCCGTCGAGCCACGAATCTTGCGCAGCAAAAAGCGGATGAAGGTCGGAGAGCCAATCGTGGGTCATTTTTTAATTGGTCATTAAGTTCATTAAGGTCATTGGTCATTAAGGTCATTGGTCATTAGTCATTGGTCATTGGTCATTACGGTCATTAGTCATTGGTCATTAAGGTCATTGGTCATTAGTCATTGGTCATTGGTCATTAAGGTCATTGGTCAATTTGTGAATGCCTTTA
>Ga0209181_10009329_pt1 | contig 12924 bp, 8 predicted proteins | sample MAT05_FD_187208 | JGI IMG/M metagenome (GOLD analysis project Ga0209181, IMG submission 187208) | Freshwater microbial communities from Lake Fryxell liftoff mats and glacier meltwater in Antarctica - MAT-05 (SPAdes) (version 2) | ecosystem: Environmental > Aquatic > Freshwater > Ice > Liftoff... | reverse complement strand
GAACGCGATGTCGTCGCTGTCTGAACGCGATTCTCGGCTGTATGTCGAGGACATCCTGACCGTCGAGCTGCCAGCCCTGCGGCCCTTGCTGTTGGAGCTGTTGGCGCGGATGCCGCCGCGCGACACTGGCGGACGCTGAGCCCAGGCGGGCCTACCCCTCCAGCTTCTTCTGAAACACCAGCCCCGCGTGCTCGCGCAGCGCGTGGAAACGAATCTTCGGCCAGTTGGCCTCAATGGCGCGCAGCTCGGGCGCGTATTCCACCAGTACGGTGGGCGCATCGACCGCGTCGAAGGCCACGCGGTGGCTGTTGCCGTCGATGAAGCGCTTGAGTTCGCGCTCGTCGGCCGCCGCGCCCTCGCCGGTGTCTGCCGTCACCCAGCGCGCGACCTGGAAGCGGCTGGGCATGATGCGCGCCTTGCAGCCGTATTCGTGTTCCAGCCGGTGCGCCACCACCTCGAACTGCAGCTGCCCCACGGCGCCCAGCAGCAACACGCTGCCGGCCACCGGGCGGAAGACCTGGATCGCGCCTTCTTCACCCAGCTGCGTCAAGCCCGCCTTGAGCTGCTTGGTGAGCAGCGGGTCGGCTGCAAACGACCCTTGGGAACCAACTCGACACAAGTCAGCAACTCCGCAGAGTAGCCCCCATGTCCGCGCCCAGCGCGCAGTGCGAGCTCTCGCTGCAAGGCGGGTTCGATGGCGTCGTTGAGCAGCGTTGTGCGCCCGTCTCTTGTCAAGAGCGGTTGTATCGGTTCGCTGCTGAAGACAATCTCCAAGTACCTTTCAATGCCGGGCAGTCGCAGACCGTCGACCGTCATGCAAATGGCTTGCATCGTCACTCGGCGCAGGTCTTTGTCGGCACTGACTTCCACGCGCCACACCGTCAGCAATGCCACAGCGTCGAGGTCCGCCGCAACCGATGCGCCAAGCCGATCCGGGCTACAACGAGCCCAGCGCGAAAGCTCAGCATGAACGGTGCCATGGTCCAGCCCCAGCAGTTGAAGCTGGTCGTCAGTACCGGCGGCATCGCGACTTTTCGTAAACCGAACCGGCCCGGACTCAGGACCTTGAAGCTCGGCTGTTTCGGCGTCGATTCGGCACAGGTTCCAGCCCCGGTCCTGCACCGCCATGCCCAAGAATCGCTCCAGCCTCTCCAGCGACGAGGCGGTGTCCGCCAGCGGCGCGTAGTCGTCCAAGCTGAACCCATCCAGGTCCTGGAACAAATCGAACACCACCTCGCGGGCCTCGCGGGAATTGGACAGCGCGGCTTCCAGCTCGATCTGAGTGCGTTTGAGTTCGGGGTCTGACAGCGCCTCCTGGTAAAGCTTCTCGTAGTTCAACCGCTCGGACAGTTGCCCCAGGATTTGCGCCCGCAGGTCCTCTGCGACGTTGCCGTGTTCATCCACCTTTCCCACCGCCTTGGCAATCTCGGTCAGCTTGTCGTCCAGCATCAAGTAGATACGGCCTTCTATCGTGTCCGACAGCACCAGGTTGTAGACCTGCGCGGTGTGCTGCTGCCCATAGCGGTGGATGCGCCCGATGCGTTGCTCCACATCCATCGGGTTCCACGGCAAGTCAAAGTTGAACAACACTCGGGCGAACTGCAGATTGATGCCTTCGCGCCCGGCTGCCGTGCACACCATCACCCGCGGCCCATTGGCCAGCCTGAAGCGCCGCTCTGCAGCCACCTTCGCCCCGTGGTCGCCGCCGCGTAACACCACCACGCCCTGGTCGGGAAACGCGGCATTGATCTCGCGTTCGATCAGGCCCACCGTGCCCAGATAGGTTGCAAAGATCACCACCTTCTCGGCTGCGTCACGCTTCCACAGCATGCCCAGGCCATCCAGCAGCTTTTGCACCTTGGTTTCGCGCTGGGCCGGAAACGACCCCAGCAATTCACCAATGCGCAAGCGCTCTTCGGGCAAATGCATGTCCACCACGGCTGACGCAGCTTCTTCCGCATGCGCCGCCGCGAACTCGCTGCCGTAGGGGTCGCTGGCCTGCTCCAACGCTTCTTCATCCAGGCGCTTGACCAGGCGGTACTTCAGGTCGGCCAGCACGCGTTCGCATTCGTTGTCACCCGCCCGGTCGTGCGGCAGCGCGTGGGTGCGGTGCACCAGTTCGCGTGCCTCGGCCAGCAGGCGCTCGCGGCCTTCCACGTCGAGGTCGAGGTCGCGCAACAGCGCCTCGTGCAGCGTCAGCATCAGCAGGCGCCGCTCCAGCGTGCGGCGCACTGCCGCGAAGCTGGATGCGGCGATCTTCTGGAAGATGGCCATCAAGAAACCCAGCGCACGGCCCGAGTTGCCTTGGCGCTTTGCCAGGTCGAAGCCGTCGTCCAGGTACTCGCGCAGCCGTTCGTAAAAGCGCCGCTCGCCCTCGTTCATGACGAACGATTCCGTGTGCACCCAGCGCCGCGCAAACAGCGGTGATCCATCCGGCTTGCAGGCGTCGGCCTTGGTGCGGCGGAACATGACGCTGTTCAGGCGGTGGCGTTGCGTCACCATCTCCTGCGGGTTGGCAAACAGGCCAGGCGACAGAATCTGCACCAGCATCCAGAACTGGAAGTGGTTGCCCTGGTGCGGTGTCGCCGACAGCAGCAGCAGGTCGCGCGTGTGGTCGCGCAAGGCCTCGGCCAGCTTGTAGTTCTCGGTCTTGCGCACCTTGCCGCCGCTCTGATACGCGGTCAGGTGATGCGCTTCGTCGAACACCACCAGGTCCCAGCGCGGCGCGTCCAGCAGCCGCTTGATGCGCGCCGGGCGCTTGAGGGTATCGATGCTGGCAATCAGCCGGTCGTGCCGCGCAAAGGCGTTGGTCTTGCGGTCGGTGATGTCGCCTTCGGAGCCGAACACCTCGAAGCCCAGGTTGAAGACTTCATTCAACTCGCGGTGCCAGTTGTTCACCAGCCCGGCCGGCACCACCATCAAGGCGCGGGTGAGTTCACCCCGGCTGGCCAGTTCGCGCAGCACCAGCGCTGTTTCGATGGTCTTGCCCAGGCCCACCTCGTCAGCTACCAGATAGCGGCGAGGCGATGCCGTGGCAATGCGGTGCGTCAATACCACCTGGTGCGGCAGCAGGTCAATCTTTGCGGAGGTGAGCGAAGCGGCGCCGTCCATCAGGGGCAGTGCGTGCGCCTCGCAGCACAGCCACGCGTTGCGCAAGCGCTCGGCCGTGCCTTCCACGCCTGCCAGCATGCGTTCGGCGCGTGAGCGTTCGGGCTGCACCGCAGCCAGCGGCACACGCCGCTCGCCAGAGGGAAAAAACGCGCGCAGCCAGCCGTCGCGCGCAGCTTCCAGCACCACGCCTTCGCCGAGTTCGGCATGCCGGATGCGGCTGCCGGGCGGCAGACTCGGGGCCACTGCGGCCACTGCGTCTCCAGTCATTTCGCAGGCTCGCCCAAGGCTTCAAGCTGCGCCAACCACTTGCTGAAGTGCGGGCACTGGGCGCGAATGGCGTCGATGCCGATCTTGGCCAGGATGGTCGGGCCGTCCGATGTCTTCTTGTACGCGGGGCAATGCTTGCCCAGGCGCGCCATCGGGTGCGTCGCCGGGCCATGGTTGATGTGCTCGGGCCCGCCGGGCTGCGGAATCTCGGCCGTCAGCTTGGCGGCTGCGGTGGTGCTTCCGAAGTGTTGTGCCACCACGGCCGGGCCGGCAAACACCCAGGCTTCGAATTCGTGCAAGGCCAGGAACGGCAGGAAGCGCGGAGCCACGCCCATCGCGCCTGCGATGGCCGCTTGCACTGCGGCAACTTGATCCTGCGCGGCTCCGTGCCCTTTGTGTTCTGCCACCCCCGGCACGTCGTCAGGCAAACCGTAGAAATCCAACAGCGTGGTCACCCAAGCGTCGGAGTCGTTCAGCAATGGCGCCAGGTTCCTACGAATCTGGCCCCAACTCACGACACCCCCACGAAAGCCGCCACCGGCCGGCAGCCGCTTGGTAGCGACCAAGATTGGCCCCTGCAGGTACACCCCTCGCTGCTCCAGCCAGGGCTTCAGTGTCTGCTTGACGAAGGCTTCTTCGCTCTGCCCTTCCACCAGCATCAGCAGCCGCGTCATGGACGACCGCCAAGCACGTTCTTCTCCCACAGCTCGCCCAGGCTGAAATCGGCCAGCCATTGCGCCAGCATCGTCTCATCCAAGCGGTTGAACGAAGTGGCGCCACCCGTGTTCTCGGCCACCAGCACATCGGCAGGCGCGAACTGGTTGAGCAAGGTGACTGACTGCGTGGCCAGCAGAACCTGCGAACGCTTGGATGCCACTTCCAGCATCTCGGCCAGGATGTGAATTGCATACGGGTGCAAGCCCAACTCGGGCTCGTCGAGCAGGATCAGCGCAGGCGGTGCGGGCTGCAGCAGCAGCGTGGCCAGGCAGATGAATCGCAGCGTGCCGTCTGAGAGTGAATAGCCGTCGAAATAGGCATTAGAGCCCTTCTGGCGCCACTCGAGCTTGATCTTCTTTTCGTTCAATCGCGAAGGCGCCAGCGCAAACGCTTCAAAGAAGGGCGCTACCAGCCGAACATGCTCTTCTATCTGGCGAAACGCGACAGGGTGCTTCTCTTGCAGCAGGTACAGGTAGGCCGCCAGGTTGGCAGCGTCAGGCCGAAAGAAGCGGTTGTCGGACAGGTCAGACGCCAGTTTGGCCGGCGCTGTGTCTGAGGTGTCGTGGAAGTGGTGAACCATCACACCACGCACCTTGGGGAACACATGCTTCGGAATTTTGTTCTTGTAAGACTCTGCTGCCTCTTCAAGCTTGCTCTCGCGGTGGCCCGCTGCGATGGACTCGCTGTAATTCCACAGGCCGCTGTACTCCACATGCTCTGAGAGGAAGACCAGCGTGTCCTGCGCCGCTATCAACTTGAAGCCATAAGCGTTCTGATCGAACGCAAAGTCCATCGTTAGTAGCTTTGTGACCTTGCGCCCGTGGTGCAACAGCCGATCGGGCTCGCTCGCCACATACAGCTGCAGGTTGTGCGACAGCACACGCTCCAGCAATCGGAACGCACCAATCAGGTTGGACTTGCCTGACCCGTTGGCGCCAATCACCACGTTCAAGTCGCGCAACTCGATCTCTGCCGAGGCGATGGACTTAAAGCCCTTGATCTTGACCCTGCGCAGTGTTCGCATCAGCCACCCCCGCTCATGTGATTCGCCCGTGGTACAGCCCGGCGGGCTGGCCGCCGGGCTGCATCAACAGGTGTTTCGGGTACTCGTCCGCCTCGCCCCACAGAATGCGCCCGAAGGCCAGCGCCTGGCCTTGGTGCGGCGGTGCGCAGGCCCAGGTGACGGCGTCGCTGGCGGCGTTGACCTTGATGCGCCCGCGCCCTGTGGGCAGCCAGAAAACCAGCGCGCCGCCACCGTCAAAGTGGGCCTGGAACGACAGCACGGTCGGCTTCAACACATCGTTCAACCAAGTTTCGGCATCAGCAGGCGACAGCACGTCCAGCGCCGTGTCGAGCCCGGCCACCACCACGACGCGGCCTTCATTGCCCGGCAATTCGCCGGGCCAGTGATCCACAGTGCGCAGCAGCCGGCGCAGGCTCCAGGCCTCGGCCGCCGTGCCCAACAGGGGCAAGGCCGCGTTGTCCCACAGCCAGGTGGTGCCGCGGCGCTGCCACACGGTGTCGAGCATGGTGTTCACGCCAGCGCCTCGTCCAGAAAGAGATGCATCTGCTTGACCTGCGCCTTGTTCAGCTCAGCCCATTGCGCATAGATGGTCAGCGCACGCCGCGCCGCCTGGCGTGCGGCGGCGTCGGCACCGCGTTCGGCAAACCATTCCAGCAGCGGTTTCAGGGCCGGGTGCGGGCGGAAGTTGTCGTTGCGCAAGGTGTCGGCGGCGTTGATGCCGCTGCCGTCATGGCAGGCGCCCAGCAGCACCAGCGCCTGGTCCAGGTCGGCCGTCAGCCGGCGGCGGTGTTTGCCGTGCCAGGCTTCGGCAAAGGCCAATGGCGGCACCAGCGAAAACACTTTGCTCTTCTCGCTGCACCAGCCGCGTTGCTCGAAGTCGTCGGGCGTCACGCCCGAGCCGCGCAAGAACTTCTGCATCTGGTTGCGCTCCACGCTCGCCACGCCGTCGAAGATGCGCAAGAACTGACGGGTCATCGGCTCGGCGTTCACCGGCGGCGGCATGGTGCCGCGCTGGGTGTCGTCGTCGATCAGGCCGTGGATGCCGGCCAACGCATCGCGCACATTGATGGCCCGGCCGTCATCGACAAACACCTGGCCGTAGTGGCGCGAAAAGTATTCCAGCGCCTTGCCGCGACGGATGACTTGCAGATCGGCCGCGGGCAGCCCGTCTTTGGCGTGGTTTTCCAGCATGGCTTGCAGTTGCCGCACCTCGTTCAACACCTCGCGGCGCATTCGCGCCCAGCTCACCGGCTGAGGCGCTTCGGTGCGTTTGCGGCAGACATGGATGATGTCGTATTCGATCGTCTGCGAGCCGAAGGTGCCCGGCTTGGCGCCGTCGCCCTTGGTCTCGTCGGATCGAATGGGGTAGGTGGCTTCGAGGTAGAAACCGGCGTCGAACAATGACTCCAGCACCGCCACCCAGGGCTCGTCTTCGCTGTGGTGGAAGGTGAAGGCCAGGATGCCGCCGGGCTTGAGGATGCGGTGTGCCTCGCGCCAGCATTGGGTGAGCAGGCGTTGGTAGAAGGCGTCGGCGTTCTGCGGTTCACGCGCCCTGTTGGCCACGGCTTCAAGCGCTTTGGGCGTGTACTCGGGGCCGAAAGCGCTGGGGTAGCGGTCTTTCAGCACCAAGCGCAGCCAGACGTGGAAGAAGTCGGAGAGTTCGGAGTAGTGCAGCAGGCCACCGAAGGGGGGGTCGGTGATGACAATGTCGTGGGAATCGTCCCCGAGTAGTTGCGCGAGATCTGTGGATGAGGCCTGCAGTACGCGTGCTCCGGTCGGTGGGTCACCCGTCAAAACCTTCTGGCTCTTGCCGGCGATCATCTTGGCCAAGTGAGGTTCTCTCCGACTCAGCCCTTCAGCGCTCACTGCTTCCCACGGCTCGGTTGACCATTCAAGCCCTTCAACCAAGACCGGTACCGTGGAGGTCCAAGGGCCATAACCCATCGGTGGAAAGACGCTTGTCTCAACGACGGTGGCCTTTGGCTGAAAGTTGCTGTTCGAGAGCGCCGGTACGAAATGATCTTTGGCAACATGCCAAAAGGCCATGATCGAGTTGTTTCGAACGTAGTTCTGAAACGCGCCGAGCACGTATTCGCGCACTTCCCGATCATAGTTACCAACCTCGACAATTGCTCTCAGCAACTGAGTGAGTACCAGCAACTGCCTGGGATTGAACATGGTCCACCAATGCGTGAATCCATGATTCGGAATGCCGCCGTTGTTCATGTGGGTCATGAATCCATAGGGCAATTCCGACTTCGGCCAATACGCCTTCAAGTCCCCGTCCTTGCGCGCTTCCCATTCCGTCGACGCGGCGTCGAACTGCCGCGCAAGCGCTACGCCAGACGACGCAAAGAACCGGCCGCCGTAAGCGCCGCCTTCAGCGTCCAGCTTGGGCGCATAGCCCTGCACGGCGTACTGCGCCATCGGCCCGGTCTTACCAGTGGCCTTGATCGTTGTCAGAACGTCTTGCACTGTGCCGCACGCCCCGCACGCGTAATGCGACTTCTTGGGCACCGTGCCTTTCTCGGTCTTGAACGTCACCTCCGTTGTCGGGCACGTCACTTCCGTAGGCAATTCCCCGCGCACTTCCAGCAACCTCAGCTTCGATGCGCGTTCGCCATTCCACCGCGCTGTGCTGGCCGCATCGTCCTGCGCCGATCCGCCGTAAGACAAACCGTCTTCGCCCTGTTTCGCGCTGCCCGCCAACCACTGCGGGTGCACCAGCAGCGTCATTGCCACCTTCTTGCTCGCGCCGCGCTCCATCTTCATCAATTGGGTGTGCTGGCAATGTGGGCAAGTCACCTGCCCGTTGCGCTGCCAGCTGGCAAACGGCGCTTCGCCCTGCGCCACCACTAGCGGCACATCGGGCGCCATGCGCGCGGCGCGGTCTTCCACATCGAAACTGCCGCCGCAGGCCGCGCATGGGTGTTCCCAGGCTTTGACGGTGAGCGTCTTCACCGCCATCACCGGGCTGCCCATGATGGGCGTGCGGTGGCCGCAGCCCGTCACTTGGCAAGGACCGTGTTTGGCCCAGAAGGTGTAGATGATTTCCGGGCCGGCGTAGTGGTAGTCGGGCCGCTGCGCGGATGTCAACGCCAGCGGGTCAAAGTCGGCGCCCATCACTTCGCCACTGGAGATGCGAGTCCACACGCCCTTCTCGCCATTCGGCCCGTCGCAGGCGTAGAACGGCATGATCTGCGGCTTCACTTGCGCTTCGATGTCGGCCAACAGGCGCTTGACCTCGTCGATATCGACATCGGCCAGTTCCTGCTTCACCACGAACCAGGCCACCGGGTTGATGTCGTTGCCGGTCATCTGCATGCCCAGCCGCGAGCCTTCCACCAGCGTGGTGCCGCCGCCCATGAAGATGTCGGCCACTTTCAAGTGCGAGAACGCGCCCTTCTTCTGGTGGTTGGCGTAATAGTTGTCCCACACCAGTTTGGCGGCGTGCGACTTGTCGTCGGGCGCCTTGGTGGCGGCGGCAATCAGCATGGCGCGGAAGACGCTGCTGCGTCGGCGCGCCCACCACTTGCTCATCTGGTAGATGGGCTTGCCGGCGTTGCCTTCGATCACCGCCACCTGGTTGACGGGCAGGATGGGGAAGTCCACTTCCAGGCAGGTCTTGGGGCGATTGGGGTCGTTGAAGTCCACCGTCTCCAACGCCACCGCGCGGCCGGCGCCGACGATCTGCGCCACTTGCTGCGCGAGTTGTTGTTTCTTGGTGGCCATGGGTTCGGGTAGGTGCGGGTCAGAGCAGGTCAATGCAGGTCAGTCTGCCGGGGCGCTGAGTTCGACAAAGGGTGACAGCACTTCCAGCAGTGTCAGGCCGCCATGCGCCAGCGTGGGATAGCCGCCAGGGCTGGGCCACTTCCAGCGGCCGAGTGCCTGGCGCTGTGTGCCGTGCGCGCTGGTGGTTTGCAGCATCACCGGCGGCAGCAGCGCGCCGGTGTCGCCAGCGCCGGGGCAGTCGCGCTTGCCGCCGAAGGTGGGCCTGAGCACGGCTTTGGCGCGCTCGTCGGCGTCGGCAAAGTAGCCAGTAGCGGCGTAACCGTGGTCAGACGTGATGACCAGCCGCCGGCCCTGCGCCAGGCGCTGCACGAATGCCCAGAAAGCGTCGCTGCTGAGTTGTTCTGCCGTGTGGCGCGTCAGAGTGTCCAGGCCCTGGCCGGCACCTGCGGTGTCGTGCATTTGCCGGTCTGGCCATTCGTGCCAGAACACCCAGTGCGGGTGGGCATTGACCAGCGCGGCGCAGTCGACCCAGGGCAGCGCCGTGCTTTCGGTGTGCGCCCCGTGCAGCCGGTGAGCGCTGCCGGCGCCGTTGTGCTGCAACGCGCTGCGGGTGGCAAAGCCCAACGCCTTGGCAAAGGGTGTCGTGTTGCCCGGCACTTCGCTGGCCGTGGCGGCTACGGTGTGGATGGTGTAGCCGCGCTCGGCAGCGCCTTGCAACAGCCAGGGCAGTTCACGCAACGACAGGCCGTCCAGCAGCAGCACGGCCTTGCCGCCATGCTGTTGCGCCCACCAGCGCGTCAGCTTCTCGGCGGTGCTGTCCACGCAGTCGGGCAAGTCGTGCCACAGGTCCCAGGCGCAGCCGGCCAGCAGGTTGTCGAGCACGCCCAGTTCACGCTCGCGGCGCACCACCTCGCTTACGGCGTGGGCGGGTCTGATTGGCGTGCGGCACAGCGCCAGCGCGTGGGCCACGGCGGCGGGCCAGGCATGGGCAGGCGGCGCCTGGGTGATGTGCTGCAGCAGGCCCGGTGGCAAGGCGCTCACTCGGCATCCTTCTCTAGCGACAGCGCCACAGTCAGACCGTCGGGCAGCTTTTTCAGGATGTCCTGCAACTGTGCGCTGGTGGTGGCGGTGATGGTGATCTGCACGTTGGCGAGCGCTTCCTTGGGAGGCAACGCCCAGGTGTCGCGAACCAGGGTCAACTGGTTGAGCGTGGAGTTGGTGGCGCTCGACAGCGTCTGACGCGGTCGCGGGGCTGGCGGCGGCGGTGGGCCTGGCTGTGGTCCGGGTTCAGGCGTGCTGCCGCCGAACAAGGACCATGGCGCGGGGGCGGTGCCTGGCGTGGGCGTGGGCTGCGTTGTGCCGCCAGGTTGCGGTTGCAGTTGCGATGCCGGTATCGGTATCGGTCGCAATGTCGGCGCACCGCCCGTGCTGGGCAAGGCCTGTGGTGCCATCAGCTTGACTTCATTGAGCTGCTGGCCGCCGTAAGGCAGCCGCGCCCGCATGCGCACCCAGGCGGCGTCTTCGGTTTCGCCGGGCAGGGCCTGCAGTTGCTCGGTGCCACGCACGTTCAACGCCAGCTTGCCGCGCGCGCACAGACGCAGCACCTTTTCCTTGATGAGCGTCTCGCCCAGCCAGGGGATGCAGTCTTGGCCGTTGGGGCGCGGCTCCTGCAGTTCGCGCAGCAGCTTGCCCAGGCTGTCGTTGGCACCGGCTGCAGCCAGCACGGCATCTTCAAAGTCTTCCGGCACGAAAACGTCGGCCAGCAGCGTGTCTTGAATGGACTCAGGGATCTGGGCGCCCTGCTTTTTCAGCGGCTCGATGTTCAGCGTGCAGGCGGCCGGGTTGGTGAACAGCCAACTGCGCAGCACGGCAAAGCGGTCGAAGCGCTTTTTAAGCAGGTCGCGCAAGTCGGTCTGGTAGCGCGACTGCAGCTTGCGGTACTCGCCGTTCTGCGCCGCCCATTCACCGGCGGTGAGCGTGGCACGGGCGAGCACGATCAATTCGCGGTCGCGGTAGGCGTTGACCTGGCCGGCACGCGGCAGCACAAAACGCACGGTGTTGCGGCGCGTTTGCAGGTGGTCGTGCAGCCAGCGGCCGATGGCCGGCGCCAGCGGCTCGGGGGTTTCGGGCAGCACCAGCACCGGCGGGCGCAGGTCGGTCCATTGCGATGGGGGCTCGTTGCCTTCGGCGGTGGCCCAGGGGTCGGTTACCCAGGCGGGGGACAGCGCGATGACCAGCGGCGTGTTGCCGGTGTCGCCGGTGAGCACGTAGCGGGTTTCCTTGGCCAGGTGCGCTTTGTCGCGGCCGTCGGTGTACAGGCGGTCGTTGCGCGCATGGGCCATCAGCTTGGCCTGCGGGTTTTCTTCGCTGCGGAAGACCAGGCGCTGGCCGTCGCGGTGGATGTTGAAGCTGTTCTCGACAATGGTGCCCAACTCCACCGCGAAGGCGTTGTCGTCGATTGGGGTGCTGCCGGTGATGTCGGCCTGCAGCACCGCGCTCTCGGCGCCGGCGCTGTTGCCGACGGCGATGGAGCGCAACCACAGCGCGCTCATCAACTCGTTCAGGTGCGGCAGCGCGGCATCGACATCGGGCACCGCTTCACGCACCGCGATGATGTTTTGCTGGGCCTTGCCGCGCAGCGTGCGGTGTTCGGCGTTCGACACCGAGTCGAGCAAGGCCAGGATGCCGGAGCTGTCGTCGGCGAGGTTGAAGTCGCCCGCGGTGAGCACGGGGGCCTTGTCGCCGCGTGACTTGTACAGGTTGGCCAGGATGCGGATGAGGTCGCGCGTTTCTTGTGCGTCGGTGGCGATCAGCACTTGCTCTTCCAGCAGGCGCAGCAGATGCGGCGCAAAAGGCCACGACACCTCGAATTCGCGGCGGCGGCGGTCCTGGTCTGCCGCCGGCACTGCCAGCAACCTGAAGTGCTCGGCGACGTGGGGTGCGATCAGCGCCTGCAGCTTGGGCTTGTCGACGTTCACCCGGTTCTCGAACAGCCGGTGCAGCAACATGCGGCGGCGGTCTTCCTGTACGCGCTGCGGGTTGCCACCGGCCATGAAGTCAATGGCCACCGGGTTGACGCGGTGCACTTGCTGGTAGGCGTCGCTGCCGCCGTTGCGCACCGCAATCACCAGCACCAGCAGGTCAGGCCGTTCCTTGGCGATTTCGGACAGGATTTGAATGAAAGTGAAGGCCCAGGCTTTGGCGGGCAAGGTTTCGGTGTTGGCCAGGCCGTCGAACCAGGTCTGGAATTCGTCGAGCAGCATCATCACCGGCTGCCGGCCCAGCAGTTCGACCACCAGGTCATGCGGCAGGATGTCGGTACGCGCCGAACCCATGCCTTCCCACTTGCCGCGAATGAAGTCGCCGTGCGGGTGGTTGTTGAGCAGCACGTCCCACAGGTACTTGTAGCGCTGACGGTGCAGGGTGTCGCCGATGACACGCATGTCGCCGCGCAGCGCCAGGGTCGCCAGCTCGGGCGATTTGATGGTCCTGGCCCAGTACTCCAGCCAGACCCGGGTGGCGCTCGGGTCGTTGACCGCGTGGTAGAGCGCGGCCATCAGGTGCGACTTGCCGGACCCGCGCTCGCCGATCACCACCACAGGGCGGCCCTGGTGCGGGCCGATGGCTTCAACCGCCTTGATCAGGTCGTGCGTGGGGTAGGTAATGTCCAGAAACGACTTGGCGCCCACCTGGGTGGCGCCAGTCTTGCTGTCGTTGGCGAGTTCGATGGCCGTGCCCTTGAGCAACTTGCCCCGAAACTCTTCACGCAGCTTCAAATCCAGCATTGGTATTACCCCTGTTCAATCATTGCCCGACGTTCGGCTGGATGGTGACGGCGCGCTGGGCGCTGGCCAATGTGCTGGCGTCTGCGGAGAATAGTGCAGCTATGGCGCAGTGCGCGTGGCAGAGCAGCCCCGCTGCTGCTGCCTCAGACCGGTTCTACCCCTCCAGCTTCTTCTGAAACACCAGCCCCGCGTGCTCGCGCAGCGCGTGGAACCTGATCTTCGGCCAGTTGGCCTCGATGGCGCGCAGCTCGGGCGCGTACTCCACCAGCACCGTGGGTGCATCGACGG
>Ga0209181_10009327_pt1 | contig 12927 bp, 10 predicted proteins | sample MAT05_FD_187208 | JGI IMG/M metagenome (GOLD analysis project Ga0209181, IMG submission 187208) | Freshwater microbial communities from Lake Fryxell liftoff mats and glacier meltwater in Antarctica - MAT-05 (SPAdes) (version 2) | ecosystem: Environmental > Aquatic > Freshwater > Ice > Liftoff... | reverse complement strand
GACTCATACTCCACGTATCTTTGAAGCCTGTTCCAATCAGCAGTTCATTGAACAATGCGTTCCCCATTCGCTGAACTTGCGAAAACGATCCCGAAGCGGCAGAAGTCAGTGGTGCCCTTCGAACCAGCACGCGCTGGCGAGAAGTCGTTCCGAACACGCCAATCGTGGCTGCCGCGTTGGTGGCCTCTACCTTTGTACCCGTACGCGTTAACATGGCGATCGGCACTTCAATCGCGATCGTATTCACATTAAAGCCGGAAATAGCGTCGGCTGCGGTATTGATTCCGTCAGCCGAATCCTGGGCGGGGCTAAGTACTCCGCCACCGGCGCCCGCTCGAAAGTTAAATGTATCGAAGGCCGCTCCTACGTCGATATAAAAAGGATCGTCGACGGTGCCGGCGAAGGTGCGAATTCCATTTGTAGAATTGTAAATACCTTGCGCAGCGAGCGCGGGATAGTTAGGCATCGTTCGCGGACCGACATTGCTCGGTACGGCGAAAAAGCTTCCGCCGTTGCTGTTAACGATGTCAGTTCTTGTATTACCCTTGACCATCGTCACCGTGTAAGTCTGCCGCAAGCTCAAACCCGCCGAGCCAGGTCCATCGAGCGCCGTGATTGCCGGGGGAATAATCGGATTGGGAAGGGCTGGAAGCGGCGCATTGGCTGGAGCGTTCACGCCTGAATCTTTACCCGCAAAACCGGTAAAAAGGCGCGGTGCGCGTATTTCCGTCTGAAAGCGAACTTCAAACACGATATCTTCCACCGCGTCATTATTGTTGTCCACTCGAATCGCATACAGAATATCCGGATCGAAAGGAAAGTAATTCGGCCCATTGGAGGGCTCAAGAAGTGGGTCGACGTTCATAAGCATCGTCACCTTGTTTGAATCGTCGTAACTGACAAATGCAAAAACGTCGGTAATATCTGCTTTGTGGTCGAGAGCGGTGATGGGTGCTTCACGGTGACTAGCTCCAAAACTCGCGGGAGTCATCATCATCGCGGCCATAGTGGCGGCGATGATTGGTCTGTATTTGTACATATTTACTTCTTCGCTTTCTTGAATGAGTTTTTAAGCAGGATGCCAAGCCCAAGACCTGAGCCCATGAGCAGAATAGCCGAAGGTTCCGGTATAACGCCCGCAGGTGGAACTGCACTGGCGGTAAATTGATCGGTAACGGTAGCTCCGGTAGCAGATCCACCTCGTCCGCCGTCAATCGTCAGGTCGTGAAGAACAGCAATCAAGTTGACAGGACTGAATGTCGCTTCGTCCGAGCCCGAATTCAACACCACTAGTGGTGTTCCGTCCGTTCCCGCACAAGTCCCGATAGGGTTGGGCGGATCAGGTACGAACCTTGCCCCCAGGCAAGAGTTTTGAATTTCCGTCACCGCCCCGTTGCCTCTCGACGAGGCACCCGAAAGGCTAACCGAATCGCTCGTAAAGCCAAACCCGCTGATCTGATACATCAGCAAGAGTTGGAAAATTTGATTCTGCTCTGCGGTTACGGAGGTCGTGAAAGTCAATCCAGGGTTCAAGCTGGAATTGATGGGGGATACCGAAATGAGGTTCGGTGAAATTGCCGTCGCTCCAGTGATCGGTGCGAGTACGGTGAATGCGCTCACCGTATTGCTACCTAACATGCATCCATCTGCGCCTAGTCCCACATATGTTGAAAGTGAGCCCGGAACGCACAAAGGGGCTGCGGTCGCCAGCGTAGATAACGCTGCCAATCCAGCCACACAAATCAGTTTTTTCATTGTCTCTCCTTGATACAAAAGATGAGCACTCAGCAATAAGTAAAGAACCGGTGCTACTGAGTTTCTTGAGTGGCTCTACGTTCATTTGTTTCCCGATTTGAAGTAATTTTAATACCTTCCATGTGCCCAAAATATAGGTCTGACGAACCGTCGCCGACTGATCTCATGTGGTCAACAAATGAAGCTTAGTACGGTCCGTTTGCAACCATTTCAAATGCGAGACCTTCCTTTCTCCTCGCCGTCAAGAAATGGACTGCCGCCTCATCAATCCAAATGAGTTCGATGATTAGAAGGTGGAAACGTTGTTCGACGAAATCGCCTGGCACTTGGACGAGCTCGGTGTCTATCGTCTTGGTGGAATGTGGGTAACGCAGAATCTCATTGTCACGGCCTTCCATCGACGCGCTAAAACAGGAAGAAACTGTGCAGGATTACTGAAGCTTTACACTTCGAGCCGTACATCAGGCCATCGGCTAACACCTCATACACAGCACTGAGTTGATCGAATGCGTCAAAAAGTGTGAGCGGGATAAATCTCATGGGGTCGCCGACAATCTGGAGCGTTGGTCGTCTAAAGGTTTGCGATTTAAGTAGATCCTTGATATTTTATGGAATGGCTCGTCGATGAGATTTTCCGCAATCAATTGTTCTTGGCTTGATCCGAAAGCTACGTGAATTCGACATCCTTCGAGTCCAACATTCGCCGCCCTCTCTGCATTGAAGAAATCCTGCTTCTGGGTCGAATCTCAAGAGCTGAAGATTGGGCAGGCGGGATTATTTACCTACTACTCGCCTAATCCCTCACCCCGGCCAGCTCGGCCAAACATAAGCCGCCAGCTTCGTCCGTTCAACATAACCGAGCGCCTCATACAACCTCACTGCCCCCCGATTCTCCGCCGTCACCGTCAGAGTCGAATACTCACATCCCAACTCACAAAACTTCGATAGCGCACCCAACATCATCAACCTCCCCACGCCCTGCTTCCTCACCCCCGGGTCCACACAAAGCTGCGACACATGCCCCACCTTCTCAGCCGCAGCATCAGACACACTAGCCAGCAACGCCCCTACCAACCGCCCATCGTTCTTATCGCTAACCAGGTACGAAGCCTCCGCACTAAACCCGCCACAAGCCGGATAACGAATCATATTCGACAGATAAACTCGAGCCCGGGCAGGCACGCGGTACTGATCGTTGATATCCGCATCCATATGTCCCCGGTAAGCCCGAACCATCAACTGCGCCACGTCTTCTTCAAGACGCCAGTTCCAGGGTTCAATCCGCAAGCCTAGCGGAGCAACAACAGAATCGGGCCACCTCGCCCCACTCAACTCAAGCTCCATAAACCGCCGCTCATACCGCTCCGCCCGCGGATGCGAATAAGGAAAGCGCAACATCATCGGCTGCGTCTCAAGCCGCTTCGCCTGCGGAAAACGCCTGATCGCCTCCACCGTCGAGGCCATCAACAGCCGCTCATTCTCAACCGTCGCCCGCGCATCACAAACATAGGCATCCCCAATCAGAGCCTTGTTTTCTTCCACCACAAAATACGAATAGCCCACCACCCGCCGGCCCTCAAGCAACGCCACTCCACCCAAACTATGCGTCGCCACAAGCTGCCTCACCAGCCGCGCCGTACCTGCAAAATCCCACCGGTACCAATCGAGGTAGCGCTGCGTCTCTTCCACCAGCAACTCCTCGATCTGGTCCAGATCAATCTCTTCAAGCGCTACTGGCTCTGGAAAAATCACGCACTTAAGAACTGCTTGATGCCCGCAATCGCCTGCCTTGTCCGGTGATTGTTTTCGATGAAGGCAAAGCGAACATGGCCTTCACCCAACTCACCAAACCCGATCCCGGGCGACACAGCAACCTTCGCCTTCTCCAGCATCTGCTTGGTAAACTCAAGTGACCCCATCGCCTTGAAACGCTCTGGAATCGGGGCCCACAAGAACATGCTGCCCTTCGGCTTCTCCACCGGCCAGCCCGCCTTGTTCAACCCACCCACCAACAGATCACGACGCTTCTGATAGATGTTGCGGATCTTGACAGTCTCTTCTTCGCACTCCCGCAGCGCGATAATCGAAGCAATCTGCACTGGTTGAAAGTTCCCATAGTCGAGATAACTCTTGATCCGGCCCAGTGCCGAAACCATCTTCTTGTTCCCCAGCACAAAGCCCACGCGCCAGCCCGCCATGTTGTAACTCTTCGTCATCGAAAAAATTTCAACGGCATGCTCTGTAGCACCGGGAATCTGCAGGATGCTAGGCGGCTCATACCCGTCAAACCCAAAATCGGCATAGGCAAAATCATGGATCACCATCGTGCCATGCTTGGCAGCCAGATTCAGCACGCTACGGAAGAAATCCAACTCCACCGTATGCGTCGTCGGGTTGTGCGGAAAGCTCACCAGGATCGCCTTCGGCTTCTTCACCTCGGTCTTGTAAACATGCTCAAGACGATTCAAAAACTCATCCGGGCTATTCAGAGGAAGAATGCAAGGAGTCCCCTCGGCCATAGTCACGCCATACTGATGGATCGGGTAGCAAGGGTTCGGCAACGCCACAATATCACCCGGACCAATCACGGCAAACATCAGATGCGCCAGGCCTTCTTTGGCCCCAATCGTCGCAATCGCTTCCGTGTTCGGATCAAGGTCAACGCCCCACTTCCGCTTGTAGCGTTCAGTAATGGCAAGCCGCAATTGAGGGATCCCCTTCGACACGCTATAGCGATGATTCTTCGGGTTCCGCGCCGCTTCAATCAGCTTGTTTACAATGATGCGCGGCGTCGGCCCATCCGGGTTTCCCATTCCAAAGTCCACCACATCCTGCTGGTCTGCCCGCATTCTAGCCTTCATCTCATTGACGACGGCGAACACATAGGGGGGCAGCTTGGCGATGCGGTAAAACTCTTCATTCGATAACGACATTCCTTCTATTGTAGAAAACGTCTCGCCTCAGGTTGCTACGATGACAATAATTCGATGCAAATTCGTAACCTGGTTGCCATCTCTCTGATCCTCGCCATCTGCCTGCCCAGCCCCGCGCAGCAGTCCAAACTGACAATCGAAACGATCATGCAGGGCCCGCGCTACAGCGGCTACACCCCAGCCAGCCTCCGCTGGTCCGGCGACAGCCAGAAACTCTACTTCAACTGGAAGCGCCATACAGATCCAATTCAGGCCCCCATGGAAACCTACGTAGTCAACCGCGACGGCTCGAACCTCGTCAAACTCAGCGAGACGGAAGCCCGCCTCGCCCCACCCGAGAACTGTACCTACGACGAAGCCCGCAACAAATGCCTCTATTCAAGTTCAGGCGACCTCTGGATCTACGATTTCACTACCGACAAAATCAAACGCCTCACCGCCACCAGCGACATCGAATCGCAACCTCGCTTCATCCCCGGTGCCAAAGAAATCGCCTACCAGCGCGCAAACAACCTCTTCATCCACTCCCTCACCGACGGCTCGATCGAGCAGATCACCGACATCCGCACCGGCAAGCCCTCCCCTGAAGAAGAAGAGCCCAAGAAGGACCCGAAGAAAGAACTCACCGCGCAGGAATTCCTCAAGCAAGAGGAAAAAGACCTCCTCGCCATCGTCAAGCAGCGCAAAGAAGTGAAGGACGAATCCCGCGCCCGCCGTCTCCGCGAAAACCCAAGAAAGCCCTACTACCTCCCCGCCCGCAACATCGCCTCAAGCCTCCGTCTCACGGCCAACCGCGCCCACGTCATCGCTGTCCTCAACGAGCAACCGGAAGGCGCAAAAACCGCCATCATCCCCAACTACATCACCGAGACCGCCTATACAGAGGACCTCACCGCCCGCACCAAAGTCGGAGACACCCAGGGCAAGTCCCGCTTGATCGTCATCGACACCAAAACCGGCGAAGCCAAACCAGTAGACCTCGCTTTAGGCGAAAAACCCAAGTCGACCCGCATCTTCAACCTCGTCCAATCAGACGACGCAACCAAGGCGGTTTTCCTGCTCCGCTCAGACGACAACAAAGACCTCTGGCGCATGGCCCTCGACACTGCAACCGCCAAAGCCCGCATCCTAACCCACGATCATGACGATGCCTGGATCGGCGGCCCCGGCATCTTCCGCATCGGCTTCCTCGGCAACCTGATCTTCTACCAAAGCGAAGTCACAGGCTTCAGCCACCTCTATCTGCAACCCTTCGCCGGCGGCGACCCCAAGCCCCTCACCTCAGGCAACTACGAACTAACCAACGTCGAGCAATCCAAAGACAAGCTCCTCTTCTACATCACAACAAGTGAAGGCAGCCCCTACGAACGCCACTTCTATTCGCTCGATCCTTCAAACGGCGTAAGAACCAAAATCACCACCGCCCCTGGCGAACACAACGTAGTTCTATCGAGAGACGAAAACTGGATCGCCGACATCTACAGCTTCACCACCAAGCCCGACGAAGTCTACATCGGAGAAAAGAAGACTGGGGCAAAACTCCAGCAAATCACTACTTCACCGTCCCCCGAATTCCTGGCCCGCAAATGGATTGAACCCGCGATCGTAGAGATTCCAGGCAGAGACGGCAAGAAGATTCCCGGCCACCTGATCAAGCCCACCACAACCCGCCGCGGCGGCCCCGCAGTGATCTTCGTCCACGGAGCGGGCTACCTGCAAAACGTCCACCGCTGGTGGCCCAACTACTACCGCGAGTACATGTTCCACCACATCCTCTCAGCCGCCGGCTACACGGTATTAAACATCGACTACAGAGCTAGTTCCGGCTACGGCAGAGACTGGCGCACCGGCATCTACCGCTTCATGGGAGGCAAGGATCTGGAGGACCATCTCGACGCCGCCAAATGGCTAGCCACCGCCCAGGGCGTCAACCCAAAAAAGATCGGAATCTACGGAGGCAGCTACGGCGGCTTCATCACTCTAATGGCCCTCTTCACCAGCCCCGATACCTTCGCCGCAGGGGCTGCACTAAGGCCAGTAACAGACTGGGCCCACTACAACCACGGCTACACTTCGAACATCCTGAACGAACCCCAAAAAGACGCCGAAGCCTACCGCAAAAGCAGCCCGATCTACCACGCCCAGGGCCTAAAGAGCGCACTGCTAATAGCCCACGGAATGGTAGACGTCAACGTCCACTACCAGGACAGCGTCCGCCTCGTCCAGCGTCTGATCGAACTCGGAAAAGAAAACTGGGAACTAGCCAGCTACCCAGTAGAAGACCATGGCTTCGTAGAACCCTCAAGCTGGACCGACGAATACCGCCGCATATTGAAACTCTTCGAGAAAAACCTCAAATAGACCGAATTGCAATAGCAATCCCCATTACAGAAAGCGTACGCCGCTCAGAATTCCGCGCAACCATTCCAATTGCTCTGCGGTCTCTGGCACAGCCACGCCGCGCACCTTGCTCACCAATTCCACTGCCTCTTCTACGCAAACCCCGCTCTCCACAAGAATCGCTACCGCCGCCATGCCAGCGCGGCCCACACTCTGGCGGCAATGAATCGCAACCGCTCTTCCAGACTCAAGATCCGCTTCCAACCGCGAAACTGCAGCGGCAAACTCGCTTCTGGAATAGGGCACACCTCGATCCTTTACAGGTAATGAAAAGAACTCCAAACCAGCTCTTACCGCAGCTTCCTCTTCCGAGCCCAGTCCAAGTTGTCCAGCCTCTTGAGGCTCCAAAAGCGAAACCAATACATCCACCCCAGCGCCATGCAGACTGGCCAGCTCATCATCCAGCCAATCCCCTCCACGCGGCCGCGCAACAATGTAGAGCTTACCTTTCCACCGGCCCGGAATCTCGAATAGTTGCGGCTTCATACTTCTTTCTCAATTATCGTGCGCGGCAATGAATGTATGTCTAGGCCGCGCCCCAACAATACAGCAAGCCGGTGGTGCCCATCAAGGAGCAAACCATCAGGTCGTGTCTTCAAACTCCCATCTTGCCCTGTCGCAAGACTCTCAAGAATTACTTCCGTGCTGAGCTTCGCAAAATACTCAAGCTTTACACGATTCAATGTCTCAGCGCGATGCAGAAAGACGATAGGCGTGGGTTCCCTCTCCCTCACTCAAGCCTCCCGTTCCAAGCTATTCTCCCCACCCATCTCCAGCCGCCCCTTCTCCACATACAAGGTCTGCGACGGAAACGCAAAGTCCGAATCATGCTTCTTAACTATCTCCATCACCCCCAGCAGTAACTCCTCCTGTATCTTCAAAAATTCTGCATAGTCACTCGTCAGCACATAGGCAAACAACTCAATATCGAGCGAATAAGTCCCAAACTTCAAAAACTGCACCCGCCTTCCCTCCGCGCTCACCCGATCGTCCTTCTCCAGCAACACCCGCAGTTCATCGAGCAATCCCCGCATCCCGCCGCTCTCCATCCCGTACTTCACCCCGATCACATGCTTGAACAAGATCCGGTCCCGCTGCCCAAGATTCTCAATATTCATCGTCGCCAGTTGCCCGTTCGGGATATACAAAACACTCCGCTGCACCGTCCGAAAACGAGTCGCCCGCAAACCGATATCCTCGACCGTCGCCACACCCGTTGGAAACTGGCAGCTGTCCCCCACCCGGATGCTCTGATCGCTCAGTAAAGACAACCCTCCAAACACATTCTCCAGTGTCTTTTGCGCCGCAAACGCTATCGCAATACCGCCAATTCCCAGTCCGGCCAGTGCCGCCGTAATGTCATAGCCAAAGCTCTTCAGCCCAATCAGCACCGCCCCCATCAACACCAGCAACTGCACCAGCCGACGCCCCAGTTGCAGTATCGACCGCGTGGAACTCAGATTGTTCCGCGTCAAATACTCCTTCACCCGCCGGTCCGCATAACCAATCACATTGAAAATCACCCAAACCCACAACATCAGCCACAGCACGATCAACACTCGCGTATACCAGACCCGGTACACCAACGGCAGCCCCAAAACCCGCGAAGCCATATTGTGAAGAATCAGCCCCACGAACAATACCGCCGGCAATTTCGGACTCCGCGACACCTCCCAGCGCGCCGGCAGCCAACGCACCAGGATCCAGAGCACGCCCCACGCCAGGCCCATCGCCAGCGGTAGCGCGATCAGAATCGACAGCAACACCCAAATCGGCATCGACAGAAAGTGATGATCGATCAACACTCGCGGCAGCAGGCGCTCCACAGCTGGAAACCCAAACTCCGAAAACATCTGAGGGGCCATCGCCACCGACTCCCGGCTCAATATCCAGACCTGCTGCCCGCTCTCAGCCACCCGAATCATCACCACCGGGCTCGACTGCTCCGCCCCTACCACCGCCCCCACCGTGTCTCGATCCGGCGAAATCCCGTCATCGCCATTTCCCTCCGGCTTCGAGCTGACACTGTCCAAATTCCCTACAAAGCCGCGATCCAAAACAAAGTGCAGCTGGCGGGCCAGTTCAACCTTTTCCTTCTCAGACACTCCAGGGGCATACTGCAAATAATTCGTCGCCTTGACGAAGTTCCCCTCATGGGTGCTCTGCAAAAAGCCCATAAAGCTCGATTTCGGAGTAGTCCTGCCCAGACGGTCCAGCGTCGTCTGCCCGCTCGCCAGCCCACTCAGCACAAATATTGCAATCCAGATCCGCATAGCTCCTCCCACCATAACCCCATTTTGTGACACGCGAGTGGGTCAATCTGTGTCCCACCGCCACGCTCCGGCCTTGAAAACCAGAATTAAATGCTTTAGAATCAATAAAGTACTTCGGCAGCTCGCGTGCTACCGATATGGATAGAAAGATCATGACGCGCCGCTGTGCCAGCCTCCTCCTCTCATTCACGCTCCTTGCGAGCTTGACGATAGAGTTGTGTGCCGCCACCCTCGAACAGCTTTCCGAAGCCCGCCTGATCAACGAATCCACAGAAATCGTCCGCGGCACAGTCACTTACTGTAACCAGACCTACCGTCAACCCGTCATCTGGACCGTTTGCGAAGTCGCCGTAACAGAGCGTTTTAAAGGCCAACAAGCTTCCAAAATTCAGGTTGCGATTCCCGGCGGCACTGCCGCTGGCTTCCGGCAGAGCTTCGAAGGCTCCCCCACCCTAACCCGCAACACCGAATATTTGTTTTTCCTCTGGCAGGGCAAGAGCGGCCTAAAGCAAATCATGGGCCTCAGCCAAGGCCTTCTCAACATCGTAAAAGACGCAAATGGCAACCTGATGGTCGCCCGCGCCAAATCTGAAGACCGAATGGTCACACCCGAGGGCCAACCCGTCGAAGACCCCGGCGTCAACATGCCCCTGAGCAGCCTGCGCAGCCGAATTACAGCCAGACAGCCCCGCGGAGCACGCCAGTGAGAATCCTCCGCACGCTCCCACTCCTGGCCGTCCTTGCGGCCTCAGCCACTGCTAGCTACCATTTCGTCCGCTACTCCAGCCGCTTCGGCTACCAGCAGCCCATCTACGAAAAGTTCGATCTAAACGCGCTGGTCAATCGCACAGTCCCTTTCTTCCTCGTCTCTGACGGTCAGGAAAAACTGGCGCCCGGCGACAATTCAAACGCCCTGATGAGTCAAATCCTGCTCGCAGCCCGCACCTGGAGCGATGTAGCGACAAGCGACCTCCGCATTGCCTTCGGCGGTTACGCACCCATCGCCTCCGGCCCGCAAGGTGCCCCAGGCATCGACGTCATGTTTTCAGAAGACGTCCCCCCCGGCGTCATTTCCTACGCCGGCCCCACCGTTAAGGCCGAATCCGACCTCAACGGGAGCGAGCCCTTCACCCCCATCCTCCGCTCGCTCGTCGTCTTCCGCAAAGACCTCACCAATATCAGCAGCGTCGCCTACCCCAGCTACTCAGAAGTCTTCTTCCTCAACGCCGTTCACGAGCTAGGCCACGCCCTCGGCCTCCAGCACACCTTCACATCGTCGGCGATGTCCACCCAACTTACCCGCGCCACCACTCGCTCTAAACCTCTCGCCTCCGACGACATCTCGGCCATCTCGATCCTCTACCCCTCGCGCAATTTCGCCAGCCTCTTCGGCTCGGTCACCGGCAGAGTCACCCAGAACGGCAACGGCGTCAATCTCGCCAGCGTAGTCGCCCTCTCCCTCAACGGCACTGCCGTCAGCACCCTCACCAACCCCGACGGAACCTACCGAATTCAAGGCGTCCCCCCAGGTCCCTATCAGATTTACGTCCACCCCATTCCGCCTCCGGTCCAGGGCCAGGCCACGCCGGGCGATATCATTCTCCCCCGCGACCCAGACAACAACCAGATCCCGGTCAATAATCGTTTCGACCTCCAGTTCTTCCCTGGCACTCGCGATCCCCAGGCTGCCCGCACGATCAACATCAACCCGGCACAGCCCATATCCGACATCAACTTTACAGTCAACACGCGCACCTCAGCCCCCACCCTTTTCGCCCCCACGACTTACAGCTACTTCACCAACCCGGCCACCAACTCCGGCAACTACGTCCGCCCGGCCTTCATCACTCCACAAGTCGTCAACCCCGGCTTCATCGCCACCGGCTACGGCTTCGTAACCTCTTCATCCACTCCCGTCGCCGGTCTCCGCTCCACCATTCTCGGTGGCTCACCGGCTATCAATGGAGTCCGCGGTTTCAGCAACCAGTTCATCGTCTTCGACCTCTTCCTCTCCGGCTTCCTCAGCGAAGGCGAGCGCCACATGGTCCTCGAAAGCGGAGCCGAAACCTACGTCCTTCCCTCTGCCCTTCAGGTCGCCACCCGCCGAGCTCCAGAAGTCATCAACGTCAACTGGATCGCCCCCGCCACTGACGGCACCCGCATGGCACTGGTCACCGCCACTGGCATCAACAACAAAACCCGCGTGCTCGTCGATGGCGAACACGCTCCCGTCCGCAATTTCGATGAAGCCGCCGGCACCCTGCAAATCGCTGTCCCCACTGCCGCTTCCGGCCACGTCGCTCGTGTCGTGCTGCTCAATTCCGACGGCCAGAGCTCGCTTTTCCTCCGCCCCGATGCCCCGGCCCAACTCCCCTTCACCGAATCGGAAGCAAGCAGCTTCACGATCACGCCAAATACCATCAACCCGGCTACAGAAACCGTTTACGAAATTAACTCTCCAGGCGCTCGCTTCCAGTCCGGTCGCGTTACGGTCGGCTTCGGCTCAAGCGACATCCAGGTGCGGGCCCTCACCGTCCTCTCACCCACCAGGCTTCTGGTCAGTGTCGTAGCCACTCCTCAAGCTCCTTCTGCAAACTACACAGTCACCGTGCAATCCGGCCTCAATCATATGCAGCTACGCAATGGCCTTGGCGTACAAAATCTCTCGGTAGCCTTTGGCCGCCCAGCCCTCCAGCCAGACTCACGCTGGACCACCGAAACCGGCAACCTATTCGTGATGCCAGGCTCAAACGCACTAGTCCTGGTAACGGGCCTCAACTCGAGCAACCCCCGCGTCACAGCCACCCTCAACGACCTTCCCATCAATGTTCTTTCCGCCGCCTCTGGTAGAGTCCTCCTACAAATCCCTGCCACCGCCAACACCGGATGGGCGCAGCTTAAACTAAACATCGAAGGCGAAACTGTCAATAGCGTTTTAGTCCTCATCACCGGCGCAGCCCCCACTATCCAGCGTCTCGAAGGTTCAGACCAATTCAACATCGACACCATCCGCCCCGCCATTCCGGGCGACCAGATCCTGGTCACCTTCACCGACCCTTCGCAGTCGACCGATTCCACCCTTCGGGCAAACGAAGTTTCCCTGACCCTGGGTGAAACTCCGATCTACACTCTCCGCGTCGATCGCATTGCCGCAGGAGTCTTTCAGGCCGCGATCACTCTTCCCAGAGGTACACCAGATGGTACGCAGACTCTTTCCGTCGTCGTTAACGGTCGCCCTTCTTCTGCTTTCAACATCGCTGTCCGCAACCGATAGCCCCAACGCCCGAAAATAGTCGTCAGTGCTCCTAACTCTCCTCCTCCTCACCCTCGCCCAGTCGCCCGAATACATCCGCGCCGGCAACCCCGACGACATCGTCACCAAACCCAAGCCCGGCTATCTCCTGATGGGCGGTGGCAAAGACGTAGAAGAAGCCTTCCACTGGATGATTGAAAAATCAAGCGGCGGCGACTTCCTGATCCTCCGAGCACGCGGCACCGACGCCTATAATCCCTTCGTCCAGAAACTAGGCAAGGTCAATTCCGTAGCCACCCTCATCCTCAAGAAC
>Ga0209181_10009326_pt1 | contig 12927 bp, 16 predicted proteins | sample MAT05_FD_187208 | JGI IMG/M metagenome (GOLD analysis project Ga0209181, IMG submission 187208) | Freshwater microbial communities from Lake Fryxell liftoff mats and glacier meltwater in Antarctica - MAT-05 (SPAdes) (version 2) | ecosystem: Environmental > Aquatic > Freshwater > Ice > Liftoff... | reverse complement strand
GAGGGAATGACGCAGAGGCGGGCGAGTCGCCGCCGGGTGGCGAAAAATCCGCCCCGGCCCAGGCCGGGAATGCCCCACCTGGCGGAGCACCTGGTTCCGAAAAGGACCTGGGCCGTGGAACAGATCTTGCTGGTCAGGCCGATCCGGCCCGTGACCCGCAGGCGGTGGAGGACTTCGTGCCGGGAGCAGCCGGGGAGGGGAACTCGCTGGTCGAAATTTTTCGCGCCGCGGGCAACGATGATCCCAAAGCCGCCCAGGCTTACCGCTCGGCTTATCAGTCCGCCCTTCCCGCTGCGCTCGATGCCGTCAACCGGGAGGAAATCCCCTCCGGGTCCCGGCTTTTGGTGCGCAGATATTTTGAGGCCATCCGTCCGAAGGAGTGACAAGCGGAAGCGCAAGGACTAATGACGAAGGACTGATGACGAAGGACCCCGAAAAACAGGCGGCCGAATTTTGCGAGGCTTTTCAACGTCTGCGCGGCGAGATGGAAAAAGTCCTCGTCGGTCAGGCGGAAGCCATCCGCGGTGTGCTGACCGCGTTTTTCGCCGAGGGCCACGCCTTGCTGGAAGGTGCTCCGGGATTGGGAAAAACCGCCCTCGTCCGCACCCTGGCCGGTGCGGCCGGATTGAATTTCTCCCGCATCCAATTCACCCCCGACCTCATGCCGGCCGACATCATCGGCACGAACCTCATCGTGGAGGATGAGCATGGCAGAAAACGTTTTCAATTTGAACAGGGTCCGGTTTTTGCCAACATCGTTCTGGCCGACGAAATCAACCGGGCCACGCCGAAAACGCAAAGCGCACTGCTCGAAGCGATGCAGGAACGACACGCCACCGTGGCCGGAGTGCAGCATCCGTTGCCGCGGCCGTTTCTGGTTCTCGCCACCCAGAATCCCATCGAGATGGAAGGCACCTACCCGCTGCCGGAGGCGCAGCTTGACCGTTTTTTACTCAAGCTCCAGGTCGAATATCCCGGCGCGGAGGACTTGCACGAAATCCTGCAACGCACTACGCGCGAACACGCTCCCACGGTCGAACCGGTCCGGCTGGAGAACGCCGTCGGCCTGCGCGCTTTGGTTCGCTCCGTTCCCGCAGTGCGCGAAGTGGAAGCCCGCGCCGTCCAATTGGTTCTGGCCACCCATCCCGACCGCGCCGAATCCACTCCGCTCGCCAAAAAATTTGTCCGTTATGGAGCCAGTCCGCGCGGAGCCCAGGCCCTCATGCTCTGCGCAAAAATCAGCGCCTTGCTCGACGGACGCTACCATGTGGCCAAGGACGATATTGATGCCTGGGCCGTTCCGGCCCTGCGTCACCGCATCATTCTGAACTTCGAAGGCGAGGCCGAGGGAGTGACCTCCGAGGCTGTGGTGCAGGAAGCACTGGCCATGTAGTCCGGCCTGTGGCCTTATCTCCCTGGCACCTTGGTTTGAAAGAGGCTCCGGGCGTTTTGGTTTTCCACCGTGAAGAGCCCGCCTGCAATGGCCGTTCCATCTGATGCCGCCGCGAGAGCGTTCACCGGGCCGTTGATCAGCGCACTTTGCGCAGAAACCAGACCATCGAGGGTGCCATCCGCTTTGAGCCGGGCCATGCTGCGGCACGGCTGTCCGAAAACCGCGTTGAAATTGCCGCCCACGATGATTTTGCCATCGGCCTGCACGGCCAGGGCGAGCACGACACCATTGGTTCCCGGTGCGCCATGGCCCGCACCTCCAAAATTTTCGTCCACGCTGCCGTCCACCTTGTAGCGGGCCAGATTCAGGGTTTCGACTTGCCCGGCCTGGGTGAAAAGACCACCAACGATGATGCTGCCGTCGGCTTGGGTGGCCAGGGCATTTACCTCTCCGTTGACCCCATTGGCCGGCTCTTCGGAGAACGCCCGATCGAGCGACCCATCGGCATGCAAACGCGCGATATTGTTGCGGAGAATGCCATTGACCGCAGTGAATTTTCCACCAATCACGATTTTGCCATCGGCCTGCACGGCCACGGCATTGACCTCGCCATTTACGCCTTCGCCCCCGGCAAAAGCCGAGGAGAGGGCAACTTCACTTTGCGCAAAAGCGACGCCGACTGAGGCCGCTAAAATGAGAAGGAACTTTTTCATAAAGACACTCCATCCCTGAAAATGTCCGAAATCAAGCACTCACGCTTGATTCGCCGTCCGGAATGCGCGAGTCTCGCGCTTCAGGCACCCGTAGCTCAACTGGATAGAGTGACGGCCTCCGAAGCCGTAGGTTGTGGGTTCGACCCCCGCCGGGTGCAGTTCTTTTTTTCACAGAGTATCATATCGTAAATCGTTCACTTTATTTATATTACAATGAAACTTAGCATTCCAAGGCGCTTGTTTTCGGAAAGTTCGGCAAAGGCCGGAAATGGCTGGAGTGGCTTCAAAAAATGGCGACAAAACGGCGACAAAAAGATGGGCTTTTTTTAGCTTTGCGACGTTCTTGACCGTGGTTGGACGCTGAGTGCCCGCGATGAAGAGAGAAATGTCGATAATTTCGAGAGAAGAAAAGGCCGGGCCCGCACATTTGAAGCCGACCTCGGAAGTCGGGGTTGGAATTGGGAAAATCATGATTGATGGCAAGGAGCGTTTTTTTCTCAAGAAATCGGAAGTGGTGGAGACCTTCGCAAATTGGCCAAAAGAGGTGGACCGCATGCTTTATGCCAGCAGAAATAACGAGCCTTGGCTGAAGATCGTTTCCAATGAGGGCGGAAAGTCCGGTGCCGAAGTGCGTGTGACAGCGGAGTCCGTGATTTGTGCCGCGCACCGTCTGACCAATGGCGAGAGGCCCCCTCTGATGCCGAGTGAGAAGCGAAAAGCGGTTTCTGATCCGCAAGGCAGGGTCTCCGGGGGAATTCCTGATCGAGTGGTCTCTGCCTTGTTGCGTGCGGGTGAAATACTTCCGGCGGAGGTGAAATGTGTGGAATTCAATCAGGATCGAAAATCGATCTGGGTCAGTTGGAGCAATGGTGACGTTCAATCGATTCGCAAAAAGTCTTCCCGTGGACGAAACACGAGGGTCATAACGATATGCTTTTCGAAACCGGATAATGCGAAGCATGGTCTATCGCTTAAAAGCAACCCCGAGGATCGGCCCGACTGAGGGGAGCTACAGCCAAGTGGTTCAAGAATCACGAAAGTGTCCGATACTTCGAAATAGACCAGAATCAGAACCGGGCGTTGCTCCGCGGCGCGGTCGAAATCAACAATACAGTTTTCCGCGGGCTCAATATTTCCAGTTCACGAGGTGTGAGAGACCTCGGTTTCTTGTCTCTCCTTCAATTGTTACTGTTCCTTCCCGGCCCCGCAGAAAGGCGTTGGGTCGGGATGCTCTGGGGACCGAAAATCTCCCCGTCAGCGGCTCAAACCCATGTGACGTTTTCCATCTTTGGTCGCATGGCAGATCAGGAGCGAAAAATGCGACGACAGAGCCAGCGCACGACCCGGAAAGGCATCAAAACGACACAGACCGCTATTTCCCCTATGCAAACGGCGATGTATGCCGTCGCATAGAAAACAAGCATCACGAGGTGATAGATGATCGCCAAAGCATTTGAGGCCGCCGGTGCGATGAGAGCAACCGCAATGACCGCTGCAACAACCGTGGGGACGAACATACTCATCCCTACAGGGAAAGACTCCTGGATATCCGGACCGAAGCCCGGGGTAGAGTCGCACTCATTTGTTCGGCAACTCGTGCACAACACGTAGACCGCAGAAAGCCGGCAACCGTGATTGTCCGGCTATCCGGCAGCCGTTCCAAGATTGTCGCGATGGCGGTCACCGCTCTGCCGAGATGTTCGTTTCCGTAGTGGTTGCCAATGGTGTTAACCAGCGGAACCGCGTGTTCGATTGCCGCAATGTCCTCGCTCACAATTTCCGGAATAAAGGATGCGTGGCGCACGAATGGTCCGATAAGAAACCGATGTTCTGGCGAAATGTCTGAAAGAGCCTCGGTGATTCGAGAAAGCACGATTCCGCAGCGGTGTTGTTGCCATTCCCGTTCATGCGGAGGCAGATCACCCCGGCTTTCCCAAGGCCAGGAAGGATGAATGACAACGATGGCGAGGGGCGACTTCATTCAGGTCGCTTGTAGGGGTGGCGAGGAAGTCCGAAGTACCGCAGAATTTCCCAGACTCGTTTATCGAATTTGCCTTCGTCCATATCTGCGGCTTCCATGAGTTGCGCGAGGGGATCAAGACCATCGCCGATGAAACGAGTGACCCAATCGAGATCGAACAAGGCGCGGGCCGTTGATCCGCTTAGAACCTGATCGGAACTGAGGATTTTCCTGGTGCAGCACGCAACAACCCGGAGGCAGTTGCTTTCCAAGTTCAGGAAGTAGAGCCAGCAGGGCCACTGTCGATGGATCTTCGCAAAGTACTTCCGAACGGCACCGATGAGATGAAATTCTTCCGCAGTGCAATCATACCCGGATACGCAGATCACGACTTTGCCCATTGGGCAGGAAGGTTTTTTTCGGTGATTGAGTTTGAAACGTGCGAGAAATCGAGCGACGTCGCACCTCTCGATTTCTTCGAGGTTAATGACGTAGATGATGGACCGGTTCATGGTTTTCACATTGGGAATTCCTGATCTTTGACGTACCGCCGCAGGTGAACCTTGACCGGGCGGATCGATTGATAGACCGCCGATTTCGAGATCTTACGCCGACCAGCCATCTCCTCTGCGCTCATACCGGTTCGCAACATTACCGCCAACATCCCGGCACTGCGGCGCGGTACGAGGTTCTGCCGGACCGCCAGTCTTAAGCCGGCGAAAACCAGGGCCAGCCTGCCGTCAACCGGCAACATCCCCAAATGGGCTTGCTGCGAAAGATGTTGGCAGGAAGGCTCCGAATGCTTCGGTACAGCCTCCATCCCGACCGTTTTTCGGGCGCGATTTGTCTCGGATCGCGCTAGTCGCATGGACGCGATTTTCAACGCTCCTCTGAGCGAACGCTCAACTTGGCTCTCGATGGCTATTGTTTCCTGGCGCTGCGTGGCCAATAGCAACGCCCGATTGTCGCTGAGGTATTTCGACAGCGTCAGAAGCAGCGCCTCTTGTCGGATTTCGTTGGCCCGTCCTGCCAGCAGGCCGGTGCCGGCTCGATCTGGCAGAAATTCTCCAAGCCGCCGGTTTAATGCGGCGGCCAGGTCCTCACGCCGCTTCTCAGAATCCGGTGTCTTGATGTAGCCGAGCCAGGCAGTGGCTAGGATGGTTGATGTTTCGTTATGGTTATCCTTCTCTTCGGGAAAGGTTTGTATTGGTGAGTTTTGTATGCTCATTGCCCCTCCCCCCAATAATTGTCGGATGAAAGAGGCTGATCGGCGGAAAGGCCGATCAGTTCCTATTCCCTGATTTCGTCAGCCGCGAGGCTAAACGCAGAAAGTTACTGCACAAAAGCGGAGCTGAAGCGTGATGTAGATGAACGTCATGAATCCGAAATCACTTCACACCGTTCTCGAAATTGTTGAGGACCAATTCGATGACTTCACGAATCGGTCAGACACATCACTCGCGGAAAGCCTTGGGAGGATCCATCTGCATTTGCATTCGCTGCAGGCCGAATTACTACAGGCCGAGTCCGAGCAAGACGCGGAAAAACTCTTCCAGGATTTTGCACGGTTGGCTGCCGTCGCGATCGCCGCTGCAGCCCGCCACGTTCTTCCCGCCATTCAGAAAGGAGAACGATGAATTCCCGGCTTTGGACTCCACAGGAAGTTACGAGAATGCTCGAACTCTACGAGGGTGGCTATCGTTGCGTCGAAATTGCCTCCATGTGGGGTCGTACCGAATCGAGCGTGCGATTGAAACTCCTCGGTATGGGGCTCTCCAGCCGACGGATCCTTTCGGCGGTGACGGAATCAGAGCCTCTTGATGAGATCGTCACAGATGAAGTTCCCAGCGAAGTGGCGGAGGATGTCGTTCGTTTACGCGCACAGCGCGAACTTGAATTGCGCGAGCGCCGGGTCGAAGACCGCAAGCAAATCGATGACGCCAAACGTGACATACTGGAGGATCGCATCCTTGAGGAATTTAAGCGCCATCTTTGCAACCTACCTCGCTTGGAAAAATCCGCTCCGCTCACGATCGTCCCAAGGCCCGGCCCGTTGCATACCGCTGTGCTTGTGATTAGCGATGTGCATGCGGGACAGGTCATCGACTCGCGTGAAATCGAAGGACTGGGATTTTACAATCCGGCCGTTACGCTCGCCCGACTGCATCTTTTGGAACAGGAGGTCGGTCGCATCCTTCGCGAACGCCCGATAGACAAGCTTCTCCTGCTTTTTGGAGGCGACATTCTTCACGGTCATTTGGGGCATTCCCTCGAAGATGACCTGACGGTTCCGATTGCGCTCCAGAGCGATTTAGCCATCCATCTATTTTTTCATTTTCTTACGCGGCTTTCGTGTTTGGTGCCGCGAATTGAGGTTCATGGCGTTGCCGGAAATCACGGGAGGTGGCCCGGCATGCGCAAAATGCCGACCGAACGGCGATGGAGCAACTTGGACACGATATTTTATTCGGCTCTCGCCGCCCTGTGCGAATTTGGAGGTCTGCAAAATATTAATTTCGACGAGAGGATTTCCTCGCGTCGCATGATTGATGTCGGGCGGTGTCGGCTTGAGCTTCTTCACGGGGACGAGATCCGCGGCGGTGCCTTTTGCACCGGTGGCATGAGTCGCGAAGTGACGAATGCAACGCTGCGAAACGTCCAGGCAGGCCGTCAAGCGGTCGACTACTTTGTGATGGGCGACAAACATTTTTCAGCCTCAGTGCCATATGGCACCGGGGCGTTCGTTGTGAACGGAAGCTTTGTTGGCGTCGATGGGTTCGGAATGAATTTTATTCCTGCCCCGCCGGCACAGACGTTGTTTTTCCTGCATCCCGCACTCGGGAAAGTCGAGAGCCACGAGCTTCGCCTCCAAAACGCGGAAAATTCCGAGACATTGCCGTATCCCCTTAAACCCTCACTCGCCGAACTCATTCGACGATTTCAAAACGACCACCCCCTCCGCCTATGAATACAAATACACCTGAAGAACAACTTGTCGCCTACTGGCTTATGCCTGAGTCGGAACTCACCCGGCATGTCGAGATCGTCGGAAAAATCCTGGAATTACGCGCCCAACTCCGTTCAGCGGTGCCGTTTACTCCGCTACCCGCCGCGTTGCACGCGGCACGGCACACGCCGACCATTAAAACGTTGGCCGCTCGTGCACCAATGCGTGCGCCCACGCCGGGATCACTCCGTTCCATCATCCAGAATGTTCTCGAAGAAGGGGGAGGCCCGATGACCAGAGCCGATATCATCCTAGGGGTGGCGCAGAAAAGGGGAGTCGAAGCCGATGAGGTTCTGAAGAGCAAAGTTGGCGAAGCACTATTAAATAAGCATGACCCATTTTTTATTAAAGAGGAGCGTGGCATCTACACTCTCAATAAGGAGGTTTTGCATGGGACTTGATGAGAGGCTGGCATCATAGGAGCGGGGAGTCTTCGACAACGCGTTCGGCGATGCGCTGCACGAGACGGACAAGAGTTTCCTGCATCCCACGGAAGTCGTAGAACTCTACCGTATGATGGAGCTCGGATGGATCCGGGAAGCGCTCGTGGTCCACCTCTGTGCTCGGTTTCTGCCGATCCATTTTTCCGAGCCACTCCACCCGGCGCTCACACCATGCGTCTTGGAAATGGTTGGTGAGGAGCCAGCCCTTACTTCGAATCGTTCGACACAGCTTGTAGTTGCCATTGGCGAAACGCTGACGCGGGCGACTTGGCAAATCCGTCGCCATCAACTGACCGTCTTAAAAAATTGAAACACGTTTTTGAAATTTCCACGGATTTTCGCGGAGTCTTTTTCCAGATGGGATTTGCAGAATATGTATTAGTCGCAGAAGGTAGGTGTTGTCTAGTTAGTCCCCTTACCCGGGCGGCGCTGGCGACGTCTGGGTCCGGTTGGGTGGATTGCCGGGGAGTTTGGTCACATCCAAACGAATTGCCAATGCGTGGTCACCGATTTCGCTTAATACCATGGCAAGGCTGGATGGCGGTCGACCTTGTGCATCTGCTTGCTGCACACGATTTTTGTTGCCGCTGCGACATTAAGCTGTCCCCCGATGGCTTCACCCGCTTTTGATGAAATGAAAAGATCAGATCAAATCGAAAGCAGCCATCTTTTTGCTCACCAAGAAGCAGTCTTTCAAAATCTGCTTTCCACCGCGCAGGTTTTTTTCTCAGGTCGGTGGCGAAGACTTTCTCTTACTCCACGATTTGCGCGCCTTCTTATCGGTTCCACCGGCTCTGGAAAATCTCATCTCGTGAGGCATCTGGCCAAAATGCTGCGATTGCCTCTTTTTGAAATTCAAGCCACCAATTGGATGCCGCTCGGGGCCTCAAATCGCGGAGGACCACCGACTTGGCCACAGATCATCCAGTTTTGCGTTCAATATCGAAAGGGGATTATTTTTTTGGACGAGCTCGACAAACTTGGCGGTTGGACCGATTGGCAAAGCTTCATACGAGTCGAAGTTTTTTCACTCCTTGACCGCCGCGTTCCGGATGGACTCGAGTTCCCACGGAAAGACGATTACGAAACCATAAGTTTGGCAACTTCCGAACGGCTGCACCGTTTGTCTCGACTGCGCCTTGATCGGGCTATGCTTGTGGTCGGCGCGGGGGCGTTTCAAAACTTATGGCAGGCAAAGGAGACCCCTGCCATCGGCTTCCAGCGCGGTCCTCGCTCTGGCGACCTGGAATTCAAAGATTTGGCCGGCGTCGTTCCCCGGGAAATTATTAATCGGTTTTCTTCGCCCGTGCTCTCTTTGGATACCCTTGATATCGCTGATTACCGCGCGATATTGGCGGTATTTGTGCGGCGGCTTCCGTTTGATTTACGTTGCATCGTTCAGCGGTGCGGCGAGTCAACCATTCGAGATGCCGCCTCGAATCGTTTGGGCTGCCGCTGGCTTGAAGAACTGCTTTTGCACGCCCTGATCGAAGAAAATGCAGTTACCCGGGTAGCGGCTGGGGTGCATCCCGAACCCCTTTGTCCGCAACTCAGCTGAAGTTGACAGAGAGGTAGCAAAAGGCTACCATTCCATCATGACCCAGGAGGGAGATTCGGTGCAGTTGAATAGTTCCGAGCCCCCATTTTAGGGGGCGACGGAACAACGATCCATGGCAATAATCCGGTATAAACCACAACCCCCAGGGTTGTGTCCGGAGTGTTGTGGGAGCCTATCGCTACAGAAAGAGCTCTCTTGGGAATCTCCAGATGAGCCCAGTCGCAAATTGGCAGCGGAGACGCGTAAGAGTTTTATTTTGAAATACACCTTGAAAAAAATTCGTTTGCTCGCAAAACCCAAAATGGCGGACCACGTCCGCTTCACCAAACAAAACAATGAAAAATATCATCGTGTCAGGCAGGGTTGGATCCATCCAGCCCCGCGAAACGGCCACTGGAACAGTCTTGAACTTTTCCATAGCGACCTCGGGAAAAACCAAGGACGACGCACCGACGTGGGTCGAGTGTGCCTTGTGGGGTGTTCGTGGCGAGAAAATCGCCCGGCATCTCAAGGTTGGAGACCGCGTTCTCGCGTCCGGACCACTGGAGTTCAAGCCTTACGCTCGCGCGCAAGGTGAACCGGCCGTGCAGGTGCATTGCCGCGTGGAGTCCTTTGAATTCCTCCGGAGCGGCTCTCAGGCAAGTGAACAACCAACCTAGTAAACTGCTCAACTGTGGTCAAAATAAGTAACCCACCTGTCGCGGGTGGCAGGGTCCGACTCCCTGACCATCCGTATGGCTATCTGCATGGCAGGGAGCTTGCAGTAGTGTATACGGCGGCGAACCATGGTCTCGGCCTAAGTGCGGAAGCGCGCACTATGGTGGGCGACCACAAAGAGGAGACACGACGCTAAGCCTTGTTTGCCGCAAGGCGGTCGCACATTTTAGCAGCTACTTCGGCGGCGATTTTGATGCACGCATGTGGGACGCGGTAGACGGCGCCATGTGTGCTAGATTGTCGCCATGCAAGATGGTGATCGGACCAGGCAGGGAACCTTCTTGGACCCAGCTTTTGCCCAAAGAGTTTGATGACCATATGGCATGGCTATCCCAGAAAATAGAAAAAGCGGGCCGGGATCGAGTGATCTCTATGGAATTTGCTTTCTCGCCGCCAAAATCATATTCAGTGGCGGCCTTGGCAGGATCTGTCCCTAACCTGCGGCTCTTGGAATTGCATTTGCGAGCCGTAGATGCCGCGCTGGAGCTTGTTTCAAACTACCTTTTTATCCGTGACTAGAAGAAGCGGCTGAAGACCCTGATTCCGGCGAATCGGCTGGCCCTGCGCTTTACGCATCCATGGAACAAGGCGATCGAGCCCCAATTGCACACGCACGTTTGTTTGGATGGCGCTCCTGAATTTGAAAGAGCGGTGGATGGTCGACCCTTGTTCATCCTGCAGCGCACGATTCGCGCATATTATCATTACAGCTTAGTATCGATGTTGGGAATGGAGGGGTGGGGGGTGCGGCTCGGACCCACTGGGAGTCTGCTTTGGGAGCTTGCCGGGATGCACGATGCCGTCCGGGCCTCCTTTTCAAAACGATCGGCGTCCATTGTTGAGGGGGCCAGAGAGAAAGAAGGGAGGTTTTCGCAAGCGGTGGCTGAACGGATCGTGGCGCTGGCTTCCAGAAGAGTGCTGCCGAAGAGCGATCCAAGTCGATCTTTGGCGGCGTCACGCGAGAAATGGCATTCGTTGGTGCATCCCGATCGCTGCATCCTGCCGAGGCAACAGCCCCCGGCCCAAACGGAATTGGAAATTTCCGACTTCCACAGCGTTTTCGTGGTTTCCTCAATAATGACCCGCGAAATGGCGATTGGCCGCGTCCTTTCCCAGAATCTTGGTGCCAGTCTTCCGCTTGAGAAGGCTGTGGCGCAGATTAACGCTCGACTAGCAGGTGACGCTCGTGAAGATCGGCTCATCGAAGGGCCACGCCAGACACTCTGCCATCCGGCGATTTTTCATTCTGAGGAGCGAATTCTGGAACACGTAATAGCGGGCTTGGGAAAGGGGCATCCGTTTACGGTGGAAATGCCTGAAGGGGCTATAAACTGGTGTGGGAGTCGGGAGATGAAGGCTGCGGCAAGTCGTAATGACAGGGTGCGATTCGTGCTGTTGCAGGGCGAGAAGCGGCCTGAGGGTATAAGATTTCGAGGTGCTGATACAAAGGGAAGTGAGGTGCCGAGGTTGGAATTATCCTCATGGGCTCCGACACCAGCTTTCCATCTCCTTACCAAGCATCCCGAGGGTGATTTGGTGGTGGTCGTGAGGGAGGTGACTCACAAGGGGGACTTTCTGGAACGTCTGGGGCGTCTATGGGGAGCGACTCTGAGGGCCACCTTGGCAAAAAGAAGGCAACTGACGTGGAAGGGCCGGGTCATTGAGGTGGTGCGCGAAGGGATGGATGGCTTGGTCAGCAGGCTGCGGGAAGGCCTGTGTGGTTCAAAGAGTATTGCCTTTTGGGATCGTGAGGGAATCGGTGAGACTCTGGACCGGCGAGTTTTCAGCCGCCGCAACGGCAAGAGCTCGATCATTGAGTTGGACGAACCTGTTCCAACGGAGATTCTGTCGGACTTTATCGAAAGGCGTGGTGCTTCGGTTTTTACTTTGCATGAAGGTACCTTTCACCATCACACTCGATGGACGGTTGCGTTTTATACGCCGGAGAGTGACGAATTTACGCTGAAAGGTCGCAGAAAGAGCAGGACTACGCGGAAATCGGAACTTATCGCGCTGTTGGGAGAGATAGCGGTCGTGAAGCCGCGACCCAGTCTTGTCGCTTCCGGGATGCAATTGCGGATTGATTTTGATTACGAAGAGGGAGGGTGCTATTTTAAGGCGGGCGAACTGGTGAGGGTCAAGGCTGTCAATGCCGATAGCCGAGTTGCCCTAGAGGATGGCCGGGAAATCTCGCCAGCCTTCAGCCTTTGGCGGCCATCTGTGATCTTGAAGAAATTCGAAAACTGTTCGCCTCCTGTCTCGCATTTGATCATTCAGGGGCTCCAGCTCTCTTTGGATGAGTTGCTCGCGCTGCCTTGGAAGAAGAAGCTGACGATATTGACCGCGAAACACTCAAGCAGCAGCCGAGAGCAGCTCGCGCAGGAACTGGATGAGCTGATTCGCCGAGTCCAGGTCGCGAGTTTCCTTCATTATTCTGGGAAGAAGGGCATCGAAGGAGGGAAGGATTCGACCAGAAGTGAAAATAAAGGACCTATAAAGGAAATCGAAGAGGATCCTTGGAACTTGCTGCCTTCGCGACGATTTTGGGCGGCAAAGATTCTCGAAAAGAAGAAGGAGCTGCCAGCCCCTGCTCCGAAGCTGGAATGGGAAATCCTGCCGCTTCCGCGTCTCAAGCCCCGGAAGCCGGAAAGGTTACCGCAGCTGCGAAAAACCAATTCCGCACCTTGCAAAAAGCAGGATCTCGACGGGATGACAAAGGATTAAAGCTCTTTCCAAGAGCGCGATTCTCAAAAGTCGCGTCACGCGACTTTTACTCTCAGGCCTCTGGCTGGTCGGTTGTTTTCTGGCGTTTGCGGCGATGGCGCGCCTTTTCAGCGATGTTGTTATGGCAGCGCGCGGCCACATATTTGTCGATCTTCTTTCCGATCGCGGTTAATCCCACCATCATAAGGCACCGGTAGTCGTCCTCGTTGAGTTCGCGCAGGTGTTGGAGTGCAGCGTTGACCTTCCCAGCACGAGTGGCATCCATGGGTATATCGCGTAGGCTGGCTTGGATGGCGCCTGTGATGACTTCTGCGGGTTCCTTAGTGGAATAATGGGAGGCGATCATGGCCAGAGTGCCTGGGTTGACGGCTTGGCAGAGGGTTGAGACAGCCCGTATCCGCTGGTCAAGCGC
>Ga0209181_10009322_pt1 | contig 12930 bp, 16 predicted proteins | sample MAT05_FD_187208 | JGI IMG/M metagenome (GOLD analysis project Ga0209181, IMG submission 187208) | Freshwater microbial communities from Lake Fryxell liftoff mats and glacier meltwater in Antarctica - MAT-05 (SPAdes) (version 2) | ecosystem: Environmental > Aquatic > Freshwater > Ice > Liftoff... | reverse complement strand
TAGATAGAAAAAATAGTATATTGTAAGGAAAAATAATGTATTTTTGAAAAACAAATTACAAAAAATCGGTTAACGGGTTCTCCGATTTTTAGTCAAATCTCTAAAAGTGAATTTTTAGAACCCACCTTTAGAGTAACAATTTTGTTATTTAATCTATTAAAAAGTTGTTGTTGTTTGGATAGTTTTTTGCCTTCAGGGTACTTTATTTTTACTACCGCAATTTTGTTGCTTTTTGTTGCTTTTGTAGATGTGTTTTGGGTGTCAACTTTCTCAAATAGTGTGTTCATTATAATTGTTATTTTTAATTTTCGCGAATTACGGAATTGCCAATGAATTATTGTTAACAATTTACCAATATTTTATACAAGCAAAAAAGTAGTTGGGGGCATTATAAATTACGTAATTTTATTCTGCCAAAGGTTTACGTCAAAGTTGTTTTTTCGTCAACTCAAAATACCCAAAAAAGACAGTTTTCATGAATAACCATGCAAGGCATTTAAGAACATATAACTTCGCGATTACAGCGAGTACTAATTACTTTGAAATTTGTAATAGTTCCAAACAATTACTTTACAACCTTTACGATTTTAAATGAATTAAAAACACCTTGGGCACTAATATTTACAAAATAAATACCTGCTGCAATGGTTGATAAGTCAAAGCTTTGCTGACGATTGCCTTGTACAAAATATTGTGAATGTGCAATAATTTGTTTACCAGAAATGTCGGAAATTATTATTTGTGCTTTCGTATCTTTTTTGAGGTATGAGTTTATTAGTAATACATCATTTATTGGATTGTAAGCTGGCGAAAAGCTTACAGAATTAGGTATTATATTTTCTTTTAAATTGGTATAATCATTTTTAATATTGGTTTCCCAAATGCCTCTACCAAATGTACCAATGCGCAAGGTGCTGGTGTTATATTGTATTTCAAGGTCGGTAACTGATGTGTTAGGCAAGCCTAATCCGTAATATTCCCAGTCTGTTAAGGTATCATTTCTTGTAAAAACTCCCACATCGGTACCTAAATACATGTCGTGCAATGCACTGTATTTGTCAATTATAATAGCATTGGCCGGAACATTTGGTAAACTGCCCGATATGTTGGTAAATGTGGCTCCGCCATTCACACTTTTATATACTTTTTTATTAACTGTATAACCACCCATTGTTATAATCACTGTACTATCATGCTGCGGATGCACAGCAATTGAGGTAATATCATTACTGCCAACATTGTTAATAGTTTGTGTTTGCCAATTACTACCATCATTAAATGTTCTGTAAAGTGTATGCAAATATGATGTATAAATAGTTGATGAATTGCTTGGTGCAACTTGTAAACACTGCAATGTATTGTTTGTGTTTCCAGTTAAATTAGTGCTTAATTGTTGCCAAGAATTTCCTTCATCAAACGATTTAAAAACATCTGCATAACCAGCTACCAAAGTGTTTTGGTTGTTTGGGTCAAGCATGTAAGGCGTAACCCACGAACCAGCTTCTCCATTGGGTGTTATTTCTTGGTAAGTATCATCTTCCCATTTGTCATAAGAACGGTACATTTTTCCATAAATATAAGTAGTGTAAATAGTGTTATCGTTGTCTTGATTAATGGCGTTTACCATAGCATCGCCACCATTAATATTTGTCCAAGTGTTGAGTGTTGTACGTTTGCGTCCGCCATTGTCTTGTGTGCCACCAAGCATAAATATAGGGTCGGTTTGCGATACAGAAATGTCATAAAATTGAGTAATAATAAGTCCATTGCTAAGGTCGTTCCAGGTATTATTACTTTCGTTATACCTATACAAACCTCCATCATTGCAAAAATATATGTGCATGTTTAGAGGGTTATAGGTTATAAAATGATTGTCGGCGTGCACAGTTGCTAACATGCCATTGTCATACCAATTGGTAAGTTTACTAAAACCTCCCCCACCATTTATTGATTTATAAACATCTAAATTTGCGTTATATATTTTGTTGCTATCTGTTGGCGAACAAAACACAACCGCATCTTGTGGCGGTGTGCTTACTAAATTTATTGTGTTAGCTGCATCATGCGAATCATAATATGAATAATTGTTATTGGCACTACACAAAATACCTAAATAACCTTGTGCTGCTGGCGATGTGGCTAATATTATTTTATTATAAAGTGTATTAAATTGCGATGCCGCGGTAAAGTTTGCACCACCATTTGTTGATTTATATACTTCACTATGTCCCCAATAATCGTCGCTGGTTGCATATACAATATTTGCGTCATTGGGTTTAAAAGCAACGTCGGTATGCGCGCCAGCTTGAACCACCTGCCAATTAACACCACCATTAATTGTTCTGTACAAACCACTTGTAGTTGTTACCAAAAGTACATCGGGGTTGGTTGGCGACATTACCATTTTATAATAAGCCCTACCCACCGAAAGTAATGATGTTAGGCCAGTTGGTGCCCAGGTTTGCCCACCATCAATTGTTTTGTAAACACCTAACCCGTATTTCCACCAGCCATTGTGGTCGCCAATTGTTATGTAAATAATATCTGGATTTTGATAATTAACCGCAATGTTGCCCACGCTACAATATGGCAAACTGTCGCCGAGGGCAGTGTATGACTGCCCGTTGTTGGTAGTTTTCCATATTCCGCCAATAGGCGCACCTACCCAAAACGTATTTACTTGAGTTGGATGAAAAGCAACAGATGTAACTCGCCCCATTCCATCATAACCACTAACAGCAGTTGTTTGCGAAATATTTACCCATTGGGTATTTGCTCTATTTTGGTGGTTGTTTTGTAACAGTTTGTAAATGTTTTGTTGTTCTGTTAAATCAGGAAAATCGCCGTTGGGTAGCACTCTGTTTTTCCAATACCATTCCCATCGTTTGTATTTTTTTGAGTCCTCTTCTTCTTCAAATTCAGCATTGTCTTCATCCTTGCTTTTGTGTTTTTCTTTTGTATCAAAAAAAAAATCGGCCTGTGCTTTTATGTTATAAAAGTTGAGGTTTCCGCGCACCGAAAAACGTTTCTCGTTATTCTGCGAAGTAGCTGCTGAAAAATAAAAAAGTGCAGTAAATAAGAACAGGTATTTCATTGTTTTTTTATTGAATTTGAATATCCAAACTTACTGAAAAAAATAATAATTTATGAATTGTGAAAATACTAAATTGGGGAGTTAGGTTATTTTCAACATAGCGTTCGCTAAGTTAACAGTGTTACACAGATAGGACGCCCATTGCACATTCAACAAAATCGAAAACCAATATAAATATAATTGAAAGCATCGCGTAACCTGTAACCACTATTGATTGCGCTTTAAATTTTATATTATTTCAAAACATTTACCTTTTAAAACAAGCATATTTGGCCCGTTTGATAACAATGGTATAAGGCAAATAAGAAAGTATAAGTCTGCGATAATTATCGGGATTACTAAACGAGAATTTAAAAACCTATTTCGCTTTAGTATTGACGAATCTAAATCAATTTATAAGGAATATTTTAAGTTCTTAGTTTAGGGTACAATGTTCGCTTTTACACTGTCTCTCAATACTTTCAAAGTAGATACATCAAATTTATAAGTACCAGATTTTGCAGAAAATCGGCTAGCAAACAAGCCGTATCCATTATTAATATTAGTATAAATAGGTTTGTCTAATAAATAACCTGCGCGTGGCGCATTAACCTCTGAATACTGCGTAAATATTGGCGAAGCTGCATACAGTGTGAAGTATGCAGTACGCAATTTTCTATTGAGATTTTCTGCAAAATCGGTAGATTCCTTGCCCCTTAAAAAACTTAATAGTTTGCCGCCATCAATTCTAAAAAAAATGTCTTTTTGGTCTGATTTTAAATACTCAAAATCATAATCTATACTTTTTTGAACACTGTCTTTTATACTGTTTTCTGGATATTCTATATAATTAATTCGCATAGTCATGCTGTAACCATTTGCATCATTACCAGCCAAAAACCTAACTGTTACAGTTTTTCTTTTGGCATCAGTATCATAGAAAATCATTGAGTTACCGCTAACTCCACTTAATGCTATTTTAAATAAATCTTTTCCAGCTTCATCTTTACCAGATTGTACAATTTTAGTTTCTGCCCACACATCATTTTTGCCCGTCTTTATATTTTGAATAGTTAGTTTATACTTAGCATAATCACTATTAATTTTTGTATCGGTGTACCACAATATGTTGTTCTTTTTTGTAAAAACACCGTTGTCATTTTGAACCGATTTAACTAAATGCTTAAGTATAATTTTTGATTTAGAATCGTATGTTGTATTTGATAAATTCAATTTAAACTCCTCTAGTGTTACAATTAAGTCAGCTGGATTATAATTAATAGAATCAGGCTCTTGTGCGTAATCATAAGCATTCCCATCACCTAAAAATACTTTATTAATTTTAATGAATTGGGTATCGGCAGCGGCATTTAGCAAACAATAAATAACAGGGATGTCTTTATACTGTTCGTTAATGTCCAATTTTTTGGGCTTGCATGACACTAACATAGATGTTGCAATAAATACAACAATTGAATTGACAAATATTTTTTTAGAAACTTGAAAATTAGAGAACATGTTTTTTTAGATTTTTAGTGACGCAAAAGAAAAGAAAATATTTGAATAAAAAACAGTTTCCTTTGGTTAAATAATTTATTGTGAAACCTTCTCTATTACTATTAAAACAATGAATATGCTTAATATACAAAACAATTAATTTTTACAACTCCGTAAATTTCAAAAACTTAATATTCGTGCATCAACTTTGTTCTTAAATTTATACCACTGATTTTACTCGTTTCGGAGTTACAAAGATTTTCTATTCTTGATTTGCATTACTAATAATTACTTTAAAACTACGGCATTTCTTTTATTGCTTACCAAATAAACGCCAACAACTATGGTAATGGCACTTATAATTTTAAAGGGGTTTAATGAATCGGTACCGAAATACAATGCGGGCAGTGTTGCTAAAATTGGTTGTAAATAAATGTAATTGCCAACTATGCCTGGGCTTAATTGTTTTAACGCATAGTTGTTAAAAATATATGCCAAATAGGTAACGAATACAGCTACATACAGCACTGCAAGCCAAAGTTTTGGAGTAAACAAATTCCATTCTACTAATTTCAAATCACTATATCCAAATGGAAAAACAAAAATTAAACCAATTGTAAAAATCCATTTCATAACAGTAATGGTGTGGTATTTTTTCATTAGTCGTTGCACAATTACCAAATAGTAACCCCACGAAATTGCATTTAAGAAAATACAAAAATCGCCGAAAGTTGATGCCGTTTTATCGCTTGCAATTTGGTTTGATGTAACTAAAAATACAGCTGCAACAAATGATAAAAACATTCCTAAAAATTGCTGTCTTGTAAAATTATCACTCCTCAAAAAAGTTGAAATTACAATAATAATTATAGGCGAACAAAGCATCATTATTGAAGCATGAATTGGTGATGTGATACTTAACCCTTTAAAAAATAATAACTGATTAATGGCTATACCAAACAGTGCACAAAGCACAAAAAGTTTGTAATCTTGTTTATCTATTTTTTGCTTAGGAATAAAAAGAGAGGTAATCCAAAATAAAACAATTGCAGATAATACCCTTAACACAATAAAGGCTGAAGGCATTACAAATTGCGGCATTACAAATTTTGCAATACTATAGTTGGCACCATAAATAAGGTTGGCCAACAACAATGAGATGTGCGCTTTTAAATTTTTATTCACTTTGCTTTATGGTGAAAGTCGTGCGGTTTGCCAATTGTTATTTACTAGTTCATAACAAATTCTGTCGTGCAAGCGATTGCTGCGTCCTTGCCAAAATTCAAAATAATTGGGTTTGCAAATGTAACCTCCCCAATGCGGTGGGCGCGGAATTTCAATGTCTTTATATTTTGCCTCAAACTCGTTTTGTTTTTCTTCAAGTATTTGTCGTGAAGGTATTTTTTCGCTTTGGTCACTTGCCCAAGCACCCAACCTATTGCCTAAAGGGCGGCTATTAAAATAAGTATCCGAATCTGCCTCCGAAACTTTTGAAATAGTGCCTTCAATTCTTATTTGACGTTCAATTGCTTGATGAAAAAAGTTAAAGCAAACGTTTTTGTTCACATCAATATTTTGTCCTTTGCGAGAGTGATAATTTGTAAAAAAAATAAACCCGTTTTCATTGTATGCCCTAAGCAAAACAATGCGCGATGATGGTTTATTATCGGCATTCACGGTACTTAACACAAAGGCGTTTGGTTCCATTAATTCGGCCTGCAAGGCTTCTTTCATCCACACATCAAAAAAAGCTATTGGCGATTGTAACACCTTTTTTTCATCTAATGTACGGCTACTATAGTCGTATCTTAATTTGTTTATTATTTCGTTGTTCATAAAATATTATTTTGTTTGGATGAAAAATTTTGCCTCGTTAAAGCGAATTTTTGAATTGCAAAATTAGAAGTATTTTAATTGCAAAAGCAACAATATAAAAGCTGTTTATTAACTAATTTATGTGGTAAAATTAAATTGTTTTTTAATTATTTTTATAGTTTAAATAGATAGATTTGTTGACAATAAATTTGTAAATGAAAGACATTTTAAAAAACATTTTCTGCATAATTGTATTGGCAAATTTGTTTGCTGCCTGCAATACTAAAGAGGTTAAAAACACTGAAAATGTAAGTGATTTACTTGAGAAAAAAGTGAGGGAAGATTCTGTTGTAAATACCTACATAAGCACCATTAACTCTATTCAAGACAACCTAGATTCAATAAAATTACGAGAGAAGATTATTGCTCAAAAATCTAGCGGAAATGATTTTGAATCGCAGAAAGAACAAATAGAAAATGATTTAATAGCTATACATAGATTTATGGATATGAATAAAACAAAAGTGCAAGCACTAACGGCTTATATTCAAAAAAGAGATGGCAAAATTGATGAGGCAAATAAGACTATTGAAGGAATACAGCGCGTATATGACAGAATAAACCATGATGTGGAAATGCGTGATATGGAACTTAAAGACATAAAAAATTATTTGGGTAAAATAAATAATGAGCTGATAGAAGTTACTGCAACATTAAATGAAAAAAACAAAGAAAATGCAAAGAAAACAAATGAATTAAATACAGCGTTTTACGCTATTGGTACTTCGCAAGAATTGAAAAGCAGAGGCATTATTACCAATGAAGGCGGATTTATTGGCATTGGAGCAACACTAAAAATGAAAGATGATTTTAAACGCACTTCGTTTAGCAAAATAAACATTACAGTAGCGTCAAACATTGCAATAAATGCAAAAAGTGCAAAAATTATAACTACACATCCTGCAATTTCTTACAAAGTAAATGGTGATAAAAAACATGTAGAGTCAATTGATATTATTAGCCCAAAAGAATTTTGGGGTGCATCAAAATACTTGGTAATTTTAGTTACAGAATAGATAATAATTTACAACAAATTGCTGTCAATTATGGGACTGGGTTATGCCCATGTCCACCCCAAGGACCACAACTTAAAACACGTTTTGCTGTTAAAAAAAAGCCTTTGAGCACACCATATTTTTGAAATGCTTCAATGCTATATTGCGAACATGTTGGGCTATACCTGCACGCATTAGGCAGCAATGGTGATATAGCAAATTGATATATTTTGATACAAAAAATAAATGGGAAAATTAATATTTTACGCATTGTTTAATTTTTGAATCGCTTTGTCTAAAATAATTTTCATTGCCTTTTCTATTTCCTCAAAAGCAGGCTCTTGTTTGCTAATGTAACTCCAAGATACGAAAGCTTTTTTATTTTTCAATTTCAACAAATCATATAATTCATGTTTGTTACACCTATAAATTTCTTTCGTTATTCTTTTAGCCCTATTGCGTTTTACGGCGAGTTTAAAATACTTTTTTGAAGTAGCAAAAATGTTGATTATTGGAGGGTTTTCTTCCTTGTTTTTATTCAGCCAATACTTATTTTTTTCATCAATTACGCACCAATTAAATTTGATTGGATACTCAAATATAGATTTTGAATATTTATACAAATATTCAATTTGCTTGAGGCTCGTTAACTTTTCCTGCTTAGGAAGTTTGTTGCGTTTAGCCTTCAAGATATCATTTTCAATATTCATATTCAATGACAAAAATAAAGCTAAAAGTTTAAAAGTTTTCCATTAACAATGTGAAAAATAACAACCTGTTGTTTCACGATTTTTAATGCAAACATCCACGTTTTGTAAAATGTAGCACAATGTAATTTTCGTTTTCCCCATTCAGGGTATTTGCAAAGAGTATATGCTGGATAGGTGGTTGCGATTTGTGAAGCAAAAAACAATATTTTATCAATGTATTTATTGGCAGTTTCAGGCATTTGCAATTCAGTAGTAATATACTCAGCCAGCTCAAAAATTGTTTTTTCAGCAGATGCTTTTAAAATTACTTTCATTTAATTTTTTGGGCTTCAAATCTTTTTTTCACTTCTAATTTCAATTTTTCGCCAAACTTCTCAATAGAAATACAATCACTCAAATCTTCATCCTCATCAACTATAGTTGCAACTTTTTTAGGAAAAGTTTTCACCAATGATAGTATTGCTTGTCCTTGCTGTGTGGCTTCATTAATAATTACTTGGGTCATGTTTTATTTTTTAGTAAAGAAACAAATTTTTAAAATATTTACTGACTTATTCTTTCATTAATTTTTTAACCAAAGTTGGTAAACCGTCGCAAGCTGTTTTAGAGATGGCAGTAAAACCAAGGGGCATAGTAATATTTTTTGCATTGGGGTCTATTAAATACTTCTTGGCCGATGAAGGTACAAACTCAGTTATACCAGCCGCAGGGTAAACATTAAGTGATGTGCCAATAACTATAAAAATTTCGGCTTCCTCAGCTTTCATATATGCAATTTCCATATTAGGTACTGCCTCGCCAAACCAAACTATGTGAGGCCTAAGCTGTGAGCCTTTGGCACATTTATCCCTCATTTTTAATTCGGCACCATCAATATTATAAACTAACGAAGGGTCAGTAGTGCTGCGACTTTTGGTAATTTCGCCATGTAAATGCAACACTTTTTTAGAACCTGCACGTTCATGTAAATTATCTATATTTTGTGTGATAATTTCCACATCAAAATATTCCTGCAATTCTACTAAAGCAATATGCGCTTTGTTGGGTTGTGCAGCCAAAACTTGTGTGCGCCTTTCATTATAAAATTGTTGTACAAGCTCCATGTTTTTATGCCAAGCTTCGGGTGTAGCCACATCTTCAATTTTGTAATTTTCCCACAGTCCGTCGCTATCCCTAAAAGTTTTCAATCCACTTTCGGCACTTATGCCAGCACCCGTAAACACTACTATTTTTGTTTTCATAACGATATTTTTAAATAAAATCACTTAGCCTCTTTTTCTGCATTGCGCGCTTCTATTTCAAACTTGTTGTTGTAATAACCATTCTTTATACTCTCAAATAAATATAGCATTATAAATTGAATAAAACCGTATGTTTCAAATTGTTTAATATGACACATTTCGTGCGCAAAATGTCTGCGATTATTTTTAAAATTTAGCTCACTTATATTGTGCAAATAAATTACTTTACCAATTACAATTGCCATAGTTTTTTCGCGCAAAAAAACTGCAGCCAATTTTGCAATCATAGAATTTTGCTTAATTTTTACCATATTGAAAATTAATATTTCTCTCAAAAAATAGTTGTGATTTTTTAAAGTACTAAAATAATTTTTTCATTTCACATTTTCATTTTAAAAAATAATATATTTATAAAATTAAAAATCAATAAAACACAAATAACATGGCAGCAATAAAAGGTGGCGAATTCCTTATTCGCGAAACAAACGCACAAGACGTTTTTATACCCGAAGAGTGGAACGAAGAGCAATTATTGATTGCACAAACTTGTAAAGATTTTTTAGAAGCCGAAGTGTTTCCAATTCTTGATAGGATAGATTCACAAGAAGAAGGTTTGATGTACTCATTGCTTGACAAAGCTGGCGAACTGGGCTTATTAGGCATTTCTATACCAGAAGAATATGGTGGATTTGGTAAAAATTTTGTTACCTCTATGCTCACTACCGAAGTTTTAGGTGGCGGACATTCGTTTGCAGTAGCCATTGCAGCCCACACGGGCATTGGCACTTTACCAATTTTATTGTATGGTAATGAAGAACAAAAACAAAAATATATTCCTAAACTTTCGAGTGGCGAATGGAAAGGTTGCTATTGCTTAACCGAACCTAGCGCAGGCTCTGACGCTAACAGTGGCAAAACAAAAGCGGTGCTTAGCGCAGATGGAAAACACTACATTTTGAACGGACAAAAAATGTGGATTACCAACGGTGGTTTTGCTGAAGTATTAACCGTTTTTGCAAAAATTGATGACGATGAAAATCTAAGTGCATTTATTGTAGAACGCAACTACGAAGGCATTACCTTCAATCCTGAAGAACATAAAATGGGAATAAAAGGCAGCAGCACACGCCAAATATTTTTTAATGATTGCAAAGTGCCTGTCGAAAATTTATTGAGTGAACGCCAAAACGGATTTAAAATTGCGGTAAACATTTTAAACCTTGGGCGTGTAAAACTAGCTGGTGCTGCACTTGGTGGCGCAAAACGCGCTTGCGATACTGCCGTAAAATATGCAAACGAACGCCAACAATTTGGGCGCGCCATTTCTAAATATGGAGCCATACGCCACAAATTGGCGCAGATGGCAATTCGTATGTATGCAGTAGAGTCGGCAACTTACCGCTGCTCACAAAATATTGACGATGCTATTGAAGATTTAATGGCTGGCGGCATGGACCCAATAAAAGCCAAACTAAAAGGCGTGGAGCAATTTGCAGCCGAAGCCGCAATACTAAAAGTAGAAGGTAGCGAAGTGTTAGATTATGTGGTAGATGAAGGCGTACAAATATATGGCGGCATGGGTTATAGTGCCGAAGCTCCTATGGATAGGGCTTATCGCGATGCACGTATCAATAGAATTTTTGAAGGCACCAACGAAATTAATAGAATGTTAACCGTTGATATGCTTTTGAAACGTGCCATGAAAGGCGAATTAGATTTGATGACACCTGCACAAAAAGTTGCTGGCGAATTAATGAGTATTCCTGATTTTGGAGACAATGACGACAGCCTATTTGCAGAAGAAAAAAGATACATCATAAACTTTAAAAAAGCAATATTGATGGTAGCTGGCGCAGCAGTGCAAAAGTTAATGATGCAACTAAGCAAAGAACAAGAAGTATTGATGAACATAGCCGATATGATAATTACTTTGTACACCGCCGAAAGTACTTTGTTGCGTGTAGAAAAATTGGTTTCTAAAAATGGCGAAGCAAATTGTGTATTGCAATTAGATATGATGCGCACCTATATTTTTGATGGTGCCGATATTATAAACAAAGCCGGAAAAGACGCTATATGCAGCTTTGCCGAAGGCGATGAATTGCGTGCAATGCTTATGGGCATAAAACGTTTCACGAAAGTAGAACCATACAACACCAAAATGTCGCGCCAACGCATTGCACAAAAAATGATTGACGAGAATAAGTATTGTTTTTAGTTGCCGCCATTGCTGCCTGAACAGGAATGAAATACATGAGAAGAACAAAATAAAAAAGATTTGTAAAGTTTGACACAAAAAATATGACAACAATTTCATTACGAAAAAAAGTACATCAATATATTGATGATGTAGACGATACAGTTGTAAAAGCAGTGTATGCTTTACTTAAAGAGTTGAATAAAAACGAAGCAAATAATATTAAACGCCTAACCATTGAAGAATACAATGCAGAAATAGACAAAGCTGAAGGAGATATTAAAAATGGAAAATATTTAACTCATGCACAAGCTATTAAAGAAATTAACAAATGGTAGAGAAAGGTAATTACGAGTTATTGTGGAGTAAAAGAGCAATTCTGCATTTCGAAAATATTTTTAAATACATTAGAGAACGTTCTGTAATTGGAGCAGAAAATGTGAGGATGGAAACGTTTGAAAAATTAGCGCAAATAATTCTCAACCCGAAAATTTTCTAGGCTGACCGCTTTAGAAAAAACAATGATGGAACTTACAGAGCATTTACAGTACTTCATATAAGGATAACTTACAAAATTAAAGGCAGAAAAATTTTAATCGTAAGAGTAATTCATACAAGCCAAGAACCTAATATTTACTAAGAAATTACAACAGAATATTTGAAAAACAAAAATTCAAATACAAAACAATATGAAGAAAATTATACTTATTTTATGGTTGGCAACATTGAGTATGAAGGCACAACTATCCGAAAATTTTAGCGATGGCAACTATACCGCAAACCCAACATGGAGTGGCGATGTAGCTTCGTTTGTTGTTAGTGGCGATAATCTCCGTTGTAACTCCACAACGGTAAATGACACGCTATATTTATCAACTCCATCCACATAATCGGCGCAGGTGCATGGGACTTTTTGGTACGATTAGCACTTGCACCATCCAGCACAAATTATGTAGATATTTATTTGATGAGTGATGTTGCCAATTTAACGCAAACTCAAAATGGATACTTTGTAAGGATAGGAAATACTGCAAAAGAAATTTCATTGTATAGTATTGTTGGCGGTGTAAAAACCTTGATTATTGATGGCGCAAATAATTCAGTAACATCTTCAAACAACAAAATAAAATTAAGGTAACCCGCAATGCCGCTAACTTGTGGACATTGAAACGTGAAGTAAACGGAACAGGAAATAACTTTTTTACGGAACAAACCGTAGTGGTTGCAAACGTAACCACTACCGCATTTTTTGGTTTTTTTGTGAGGCAATCTGTGGCATCAAATTTTAAAAAACATTGGCTGGATGATATTAATATTGGCAACATTGTTATTGATAATGTGC
>Ga0209181_10009311_pt1 | contig 12939 bp, 10 predicted proteins | sample MAT05_FD_187208 | JGI IMG/M metagenome (GOLD analysis project Ga0209181, IMG submission 187208) | Freshwater microbial communities from Lake Fryxell liftoff mats and glacier meltwater in Antarctica - MAT-05 (SPAdes) (version 2) | ecosystem: Environmental > Aquatic > Freshwater > Ice > Liftoff... | reverse complement strand
AGGTTTTGCAAGAGCCTCATCGGACAGGGAATTCTGAGAACTCCCGTCAGACGGTTGCGGAAATGATCACGGAGCGGATCGTCCAGGCTGTCGTCCCGCTCACGCAGCCGAAAGTCTCATCCTGAAGGCCGTGCGCAACGCCGCGGCAAACGGCGGGATGACTGCCGCCGATTGCCGCCTGGCTTTCCGGCAAATCGAGGAAGACCTGCGCGACGGGCTGCTCCTCCACACACCCATCGCCGGGACCGAGGCGTTTCGCCGCGCCGATGACATCAGCGGAAAGCATGCGGCGACGGAACGCCAGCGGACGACTGATCTTCTCCACGTCGCGCTTGTCCGCGAATACGGTGCGAAAGCCTTTCTCTCCTTCGACACCCGGCAGAGAAAATTCGCCAGGGCTGCCGGGTTGAAAGTGAAGTCTTAGCGGCGGCGCCGGGAGGGAAGGCGCAGGACACAGACGCCGGCTGCTTCGGCGAGATGGCGATGGCGACATGGAATAGATCCATCCCGCGGGATGGGAACGGAGAGTCCGTGTTCGGCGCTGAGTTCGCCCGCGGCGCGGACGGCGTCGCGCCAGTCGAACTCCGTGTGCGGCCAGTAGCCGAGCCGGACTTCGTGTTCGAGGAGGCGGCCCTGATTGCGTGCTTCCCCGGTCCCCCGATCGCCCCGGTTCGCTCCAACTGCCGCAAGGCATTGGAGACCTCGACTCGATGCCACGGAGTCCGGACGACCCTCGCCAGTAGCCCTGCCGTCCGAGAATCGTGAGATGTGTTCTCAGCGGTTTCAGCGCGCGACGCTCCTCGTGGGCGTAGCCCACAAAGAGGTGCATCCGCTTCGGCGCATCCGGGCTGACGGCCTTGCGAGCGTCCTCGCTCACGACGGTGTCCAACGTCGGCTCAATCTCCACTGTGGCCAACTCCCCGTCTCGGGTGTCTTCCTCCCTCTCCGCCTTGCCCTTGCATTCGAGCATTCGCAGCTTGTCCACTCTCACCCAATTGCCCGGGTGACCTGGCAGTTCAACTTCTTCGATAGCCCGCACCTTGCCGTGCAGGATGATCAGGTGGGCGCGAACGATATCGAACAAGCCCTGCCGCTCTTCATCGGGGCGCTCAAGGACGGGGAGCAACACGATCCCGACGGCGGTGGCGAGCGGGACGGGAGCGGGAACGGCGGTTTATAACGGGCAGCCCGGCCCAGTGGACGTGAATAATGATGGCGGGCTGAGTCCTTACGGGACGCGAGGTCAGAACGGGAATGCGTGGGAGTGGCAGGAGAGCGCCTTTGATGGGATAAATAATTCTTCGTCCGAGGGTCGCGCGTTCCGCGGTGGCGGCTGGCTCAACCCCGAGTTCACCCTGCACTCCTCGCTTCGCGTAAACACTTCGCCGACGGTCTCGACCGATGACCTCGGATTTCGAGTCGCGAGTGTCCCTGAACCCTCGTCCACGGTTTTGATGCTCAGCGCCGGTTTGCTTGCGTTAGCACGGAGACGCCGCCGCGTAGTCCTTTGAACTTTATCCCTTTGCCTTTTCCTTTTCCGCATGAAGAGCGTGAAGGACATGAACAAGGAGGGGCGCTTTGATAGCGCCCTCTCGATGCGGACGCTCCGCGCCGCATCGAGCCAGAGCCGTGGCCATCGCCGGGAGCGTGCAAAGTTTGTGAATCCCCAGAGGGAAGGCCGGGTGCCACCTGAGCCGGATCAGGATTAACAAACCTTCATCCCAGATTCACTCAGCACTCATGTGTGCGGGCCAGTGTGGAGACATGAAAAGCACAGCCCCCGCAGTCCATTCGTGCCACATCCTGCGATTCGTCGCCGCCTGGCTCGGAGCGCTCGCGCTGCTCGTGGCGCCGGAGACAGCTTCGGCGCAGGGGATCACCATCGCGAATCCGCACTGGAACATCACGCTCACCGATTTCGGCTACTCCGATTTCCTGCTCGATAACACACCAAGCTTCGAAGGCCGCGAGTATCTCTCGGGTGAGTGGGGTGCGGCGATCGGTTATCAGGTCAGTGGCGGGGGCACCGTTTCACCGCAATGGCTCGAACCGCAATTCCTTTACCCGGACTGGCCGACCAATTCGACCTTCGCCGTCACCTCGCCGCTCACGCAGACGGGTCTCAACGCGGACAACCTGCCGATCGCGCAATCGATCATCGCCAACGCGCACCTCCAGGTCACGCAGCGCTTCGAAATGATCGACACCGTCACCGGCACGCCGATGGGGACGAAGCCGGCATCGGCCGCCGGCGCTGGCACTTTCAATCACAGCAATCGCTACGTGATGAAGCAGACCTATGCGGTGAAGAACATCGCGGGCGCGGCGATTTCGAATGTGCAGCTCTTCCAGTTCCTGCACGGCATGAACTCGCAGCGCGGACTTTACGATAGCCGCCTCTACACAGGGCCGCTCAGCAGTTTCCGCTACGACACGACGCTCGCGGGCGTGGACTCGTGGGCTGTCGGCAGCGGCGCCGGGCTGGAGGACTTCATCAGCTTTCACGCGACCACCGCGCCGACGGCAATCGAGATCGGATACTACGGCATCGAGGGAAATGGTGTGGACAATCACGGCGCCGGCAAGCCCACGGACGGTGTGCATTTTTCCATCGAGGCGAACTGGCTGACCGCGCCCTGCAACACGCGGCAGGGCACGGATTTCTTCGCGCCGCCGACGCGCTGGGTGGGCGGCGCACAACGCTGGGCGCTGGGCAATCTCACGTCCGGGCAATCGGTGAGCTTCGATGTCGTGCTCAGCATTCTCACGGGCACGAAGGTGCCGACGGGAACGGGCAGCACGGGGAGTTGCGATGGTGGGTCGAGCGTGCCTGGCGGGATCGACTACGAATTTGAAAGCGTGGAGACCGAAGGCACGTGCTTCTCGGATTTCGCGCGGCCGGATCAGGATGAACTCACCGTGCGGATCGCCCAGGGGGAGTTCTCCGCGTTCACCTTCCAGACCCCGAGCCAGCCGGCGCAAATCTGGGAAGTCGGTTTCAGCGGCAGCTACACAGGCACGGTGAATGTGAGCCTTGGATACGATGCGACGCTGTTGCCCGCAGGCTTCGATGAAAGCGGACTCGCGATCTATCACCACACTGGCGGCGCCTGGGTGAAGCTGCCCGGCATAGTGAACGCCGCGGCACATTCCATCCGCGTGAGTACCACGACGCTCGGTTCGTTCGCGCTGGGCGTGGATGCGGTCACCAACTTCACCATCAGCCCCGACACGAATCCCACGAACAGCGGCCTGATAACCGGCGGAGGTGACTACGCCCAAGGATCGAGCGTCACCCTGACTGCAACTGCAAATCCAGGATACGTCTTCGCCAACTGGACGGAGGGCGCGACCATCGTGACCACGTCGCCGACCTATACGTTCTCGGCGCAGGCAAATCGCACGCTGGTTGCAAACTTCGTGCTCGCTGGCACCGGAAGAATCATCGTCACCAGTTCGACACCGACGGCGGGCGGATCCACGAGCGGCGGCGGCGAATACGCGTTGAACTCGGGCGCCACGGTCAGCGCGATTCCGAATCCCGGATATAAATTCTCAAAGTGGCTCGCAAATGGCGCGAACGTGAGTTCGGCGAATCCCTACACGTTCAACGTGACTGCGAACCGCACGCTCGTGGCGAAGTTCAAGCCGGTCTATGCGGTCACCGTCACGGCGGACCCGCCGGAAGGCGGCAATCCCGAGGCGGACCCATTCTACGAGCTCAACGAACTCGCCAAGCTGAAGTCGAAGCCGGAGCCTGGCTGGTCGCTGGTGAGTTGGACGCAGAATGGCGTCGTCGTGAGCACGGACGTGGATTTCAGCTTCAACGTCACCGCCACTCGCGACCTCGTGGCAAACTACGCGTTTGGCAATCGCATCGATCTCATCGCCGATCCGAAGACCGCCGGCGACGTCAGTGGCGCGGGCGTCTTTCCAACCGGCTCTGAAGTCATCGTCACCGCCGCGCCGCGCCCCGGCTACATCTTCCTCGACTGGACAGAGGCGGGCATCTCCGTGAGCCCCGACGCGACCTACACCTTCACTTCCAGCACCCCGCGGAAACTCATCGCCCGATTCGCTGCGCTGCCAGCCCTGCAAGTGGCTGTGCCCGCGGCTGGCACATTCACCGTCGCCTGGCCGGACGCGGTCACCGGCTGGACCTTGCAGGAGAGCCCGGATCTGAGCCAGGGCAGTTGGGTGAACTCGCCCCGCCCCGTCTCCGTGGTGAACGGCCAGAAACAGGTGACGGTCAGCACCGCGCTCGGGCTCATATTCTTCCGTCTGAAAGCGACGCCTTAATCACCCATTGCGATGAAACAGCACCTGTTAGTCATCCTCGCACCGGCGGCGTCCTTCGCCTGAGTTTGTCCAGACCAGTCACAATCCTGACCATGCACCGCACGCAGACCAGTCGCCAAGACCCCCGCCCTTTCCGGGCGCGGCTCAGTGCGCTCGTGTGTCTGCTCGTGTGGTTCGCTGCGAACCCCTCGCTCTTGGCCGCGTCCGTGGCTGCGCTGGGGATGCTCGACGGCCAGCACCGTGTCCGCCTCGCGCAGCACGAGGGGAAAGTCACGGTGGTCTTTCATCACCAAGGCGGCGCGCCGGCGAGGGAGCATCATCATTCCCTGCTGATGAACGCACTCACGGCGCTCGCGGAGGATTCGGATTCCAACCAGGACCATACGTTAGTTTTCGCCCGGACCGGCAGCGCAACCGCAGCCGCGCCGCTCACGCTACCGGTTTGCAAGTCCGCGGAGCTGCCGCCTTCGTTGCTAAGGTGCGTCGCCCTCGCCGTCCCCAGAACGATCGATGCGCCACCCCTCGTGCCGCATCCGCCGCCGCCTTGCGCATTCGCGCTCGTGTGCCTTCGCAGCACGACGCTGCTGATTTGATTTAGCCCCGCCCGCGTGCGGCACCTCCGTTCGGAGCCTGCGTGCCGCGGGCATTTTCACGCACCCATGCCGCGCGGCATTCGCCGGGCGTCCGCCAGCCGGAACCAACAACGACCATTGCCACTCTTTACACCCACATCCCATGTCCAGGAAATCCATCTTCCGATTCACCCTCGCCGCGCTTGCGCTGGCCACACTGCCGCTGCGTGCGGCGGAAAATCAATCGCGGCCCATCGAGGCGTTTGTCGCCGAGGCGCTCGCCGGCAATCCCGAACTGAAGTTTTATGAGGCCGAGATCGCCGTTGCGCTAGGCGACCGCCGGACCGCGGGGAACTGGCAAAACCCTGTCCTTGGAGCCGAACTCGGACGCATCCAGGCCGACGACCTGAATGGAAACAAGCTGGGCGAGGGCGCGGCTTGGTCAGTCTCCGTCGCACAAACGTTCGAGTTTCCAGGGCGCGTGTCGTTGCGCAAAGCGATCGCTGGCCGGCAGGTAAACCTTGCCGAACTGGGTCTCGAACAGTTCCGCGCTGCACTCGCCATGCGCGTCCGGCTGCTCGCTTGCAAACTTCTCGCCGCGCAGGAGCGAGCGCAGGCGACGCAGGCGGTGTCGAAACGTTTCCAGGATCTGCTCGCCGTACTCGTCCAGCGGGATCCCGCGGGCGTCGCGCCCATGCTCGATACGCGCATCATCGAGGCCAGCTCGTTGTCCTTGAACCGGCGCGCGGCGGAGGCGGGGCGCGATCTGCTCGATGCGCGCTTCGATTTGAATCAGTTGCGCGGCATGCCCGTGAATTCACCTGTCGCAGTCAGACGGACGGGGCTCACCCTCCGGCCCGGCCCGCCGCTTGAGACGCTGCTCGCCAGTGCGAGAACACGGAATTTTGAGATACGTGCGCGCGCCGCCGAGCTCGAGCAGCAGGGCTTCCGCGTAAGGCTGACCGATAACGAGCGCTGGCCGGCGGTCACAATCGCTCCTTACATCTCGAACCAGCGTGGAGCAGACGACCAGCGCCAGTTCGGGATCGGGGTGAGCATTCCGCTGCCCCTCTGGAATCGCAACGCGGGAAACATCGAGGCCAGCAAGGCGCGGCAGTTGCAGGCCGAGGTCTCGCTCACCGTCGCCCTGCGTGATACCGAGCGCCGCGTGGCCAGGGCTGTGAACGAATACGAGGCGCAGTTGGCGGGCATGGCAAAATGGCCCGCCGATGCCGCGGCACGTTTTTCCGACGCCGCGCAGCTCGCCGATCAGCACTACCGCCTCGGAGCCGTGCCCATCAGCACCTACCTCGAACTGCAGAAGCAGTATCTCGACACCGTGGACACCATGCTCGCCACGCAGCTCGACGCGATGGAAGCGCGCCAGCAGATCGAACTCCTCGCCGGGATGACGCTCGACGGCACCGTGCTCCCCGAGCGCACCGCGCAGGCCGGCGCTTCTGGCAGCAAGCCGAAACTCATCACGCGCTGAAATGCAGACAACCCAATCCCACCAAAAGCCATGAATATCCGCCGACTCCTCTTCGTAGCTGCCGTACTCATCGTTCCGTTCACCGCACACGCCTCCGATTTTCTCCCGCGCGTGGGCATCGAGGTCAGCGTCGCCTCGCACAATGATCGAAAGGATCTCAAAGGCACCAACATCGCCACGGTGACCCAGCACAGGGCGCTGCAGATCCACATCAGTGGCAGGCCCTCCGCGCCGGAGACGCGCATGGTGCATTGGACCACCTACGGGCGCGACCTGCGCTCCCATGCGCTCGTGCCACTCGAGTCGGGTGAGATCCCGATCGATTTGAGCCGCGGCGGCTGGCAGGTGCTGGAGACCACGGAAGTTTCGACAACATCCACCGCCGCACACGCCACCGTCTCCGGGCGCGGACGCCGGGTGCGCGTACACAAGCTGGATGCCGCGGGCGTGAAATTCGCCGGCTATCGCGTCGAAGTCCGCGAGGGCAGCGCAGTCATCGGCGTGGTCGCCGAGCCGCGCGACCTTCCGCCCATCAGAGCCTCCGCAGCCCGCTGAGGCTTCGCGCATTTCCTTACGGCGCGTCCGAAAAATTTCCGCAATCCAATTACCAACGACACCACCATGATTGAACGCATCCTCGAATTCTCCATGCGCCAGCGCACTCTGGTGCTGCTGCTCGCCGTGGCGCTGCTCGGCGGCGGACTGTACTCCGTCACACATCTGCCGATTGACGCCGTGCCGGACCTCACCGGCGTGCAGGTCCAGATCAATACCGAAGTCCCCGCCCTCGCGCCGGAGGAATCGGAGAAGGCAGTCACGCGCGTCATCGAACTCGAAATGCAGGGACTGCCCGGCCTCGAGGAGATGCGGTCGCTGACGAAGTTCGGCCTCTCGCAGGTGACGATGAATTTCAAGGACGGCACCGATCTCTACCGCGCCCGCCAGCTCGTGGCCGAGCGGCTCACGGGCGTGCTCGACGCGCTGCCTCCCGGCTGCTCGCCGAAGCTCGCGCCGATCAGCACGGGACTGGGCGAGATCTTCTACTACACGCTGCACTGGCGCGCCGGCGCGAAGGAACGGCCGGCCAACGATGCCGACGCGCTCATGGCCCTCTACGACGCGCAGGAATACGTGGTGAAGCCACTGCTGCGCTCCGTGCCAGGCGTCGCTGAGATCAACAGCAACGGCGGCCACCAGCGCCAGGTGCTCGTCGAACCGAAGCTCGCCGCGCTGACCAATGCCGGCCTCACCGTGGCCGACCTCGCGGATGTGATCCGCGGCAATGTCGAGAACGCCGGCGGCGGCATCGTGAGCAGGGACGGCCGGCAGTTCACCATCCGCGCCGCGGGCAAGGTGGAGTCACCGGAGGAAATCGCGGAGCTGCCGGTGAAGTTTGGCGCCGCCGTCGAACCGATGCGCGTGAAGGACGTGGCGCTCGTCGCCGTCGGCGCAAAATTCCGCACCGGCGCCGCAACGATGGACGGCGAAGAAGCTGTGCTCGGCACGGTGATGATGCTCGCCGGCGAGAATGCGCGCATCATCTGCCAGCGCGTCGTCCCACGGCTCACCGATGTGCGCGAGAAGCTGCCGCCCGGCATCGAGCTGACCGTCGTCTATGATCGCAGCGAGCTGGTGGACCGCACCATCGGCACGGTGAAGCACAATCTCTTCGAGGGCGCCGTGCTTGTCGTCGCGGTGCTCATGGCGCTGCTAGGCAACTGGCGCGCGGCACTCATTGTCGCGCTCGCCATCCCGCTCTCGTTCCTCTTCGCCATCACCGGCATGGTGAAGTTTGGCATCTCGGGAAACCTGATGAGCCTCGGCGCCGTGGACTTCGGCCTCATCATCGACGGCGCGGTGGTGATGGTGGAAAACATCGTCTGCCAGCTCGCGCACCGGCAGGCGCACCTCGGGCGTACACTCACGAATGAAGAACGCGCCCACACCGTGCTGAACGCGAGCAAACAGGTCGGCAACCCGATGTTCTTCGGCGTGCTCATCATCACGCTCGTCTATCTCCCCATCCTCGCGCTCACCGGCATCGAGGGGAAAATGTTCCGCCCCATGGCGCTCACGGTGATGCTCGCGCTGGCCGGCGCGCTGCTCCTCGCGCTCACGCTCATGCCGGTGCTCTGCACGATGCTCCTGCGCGGGCGCATCCAGGAGAAGGACAACTTCCTCATCCGCTGGGCCAAGGCGCTCTACGAGCCGTCGCTGCGTCTCGCGCTCCGCTTCCGCTGGCTCACCATCGGCGGCGCGATCGCGCTCTTCGCGGGATCGTTGCTCGTGTTCTTCCGACTCGGCGCGGAGTTCGTGCCGAAGCTCGACGAGGGCGCGATCACCGCGATGGTCTATCGCGAAGTCGGCATGAGCCTCGAAGAGTCGCTCGCGGAGGAATTGGAGGCCGAGCGCATCATCCGCGAGCAGTTCCCAGAGGTGACGCGCGTCTTCTCGCGCATCGGCACCAGCGAAGTCGCAACCGACCCGATGGCACCGAACGAAAACGACCTCTACATCTTCTACAAGCCGCTCAAGGAATGGCCGAAGACGCCGGCGCGCCCGAAGACGAAGGCCGAACTGTGCAAGGCGATCGACGAGGCCGTGAACGCGGCGATTCCCGGACACAATTTCGAGTTCGCGCAGCCGATTGAGATGCGCTTCAACGAAATGCTGGAAGGCAGCAAGAGCGCGCTTTCGGTGAAAGTCTTCGGTCCCGACTTCGATGTGCTGGAAAAGATCGCCGGTGACATCCGCGATACGATCAAGTCCGTACCCGGCGGCGACGCGGAGCTCGAAGTCGATGGCCGCACTTCGACGCTGGTGCTCGACGTGAAGCGCCGCGAGCTCGCCCGCCGCAACATTGCAAGCGCCGAGGTGAACCGCGCCGTCTCTGCCGCGCTCGGCGGCGAAACCGTCGGGGCGATGCTCGAAGGCAACCGCCGCCGCGACATCGTCGTGCGCCTGCCCGACGCGCAGCGCGCCGACTTCGACAGCATCCGCGCACTGCCCGTGCGCGTGGGCGATGTGGGCATCCTGCCCCTCGGCCAGCTCGTGGATCTGAAAACCGTGAAGACCGTCGAGCCCATCGGCCACGAACTCGGCCAGCGCCGTGTGGGCCTGATGGTCAGCGTCGAGGGGCGCGACATGGAGGGCTTTGTGAATGAGGCCATCGCGCGGATCAAAGAGCGCGTGAAGATTCCCGAGAGCTACAGCTTCGAGTTCGGCGGCACCTTCAAAAACCTCAGCGAAGCACGCGCCCGGCTCGCCATCGTCGTGCCAAGCGCGCTGGTGCTCATCCTCGTGCTCATCTTCGCCGCGTTCCGCAGCCTGCGGCAGACCTTCATCATCGCCACAGGCATTCCGCTCGCGCTCACCGGAGGCATCTTTGCGCTGCTCGTTCGCGGGATGCCCTTCAGCATCACCGCGGCGGTCGGCTTTATCGCGCTCAGCGGCGTCGCCGTGCTGAACGGCCTGGTGATGCTCACCTACTTCAACCAGCTCCGCGAGGAAGGACGCAGCGTGCGCGAAGCCGTCCGCGAAGGTGCGCTCGCCCGCCTCCGACCTGTGCTAATGACCGCGCTCGTCGCCGCGCTCGGCTTCATCCCGATGGCCATCGCCACCGGCGCCGGCGCGGAAGTGCAGCGCCCGCTCGCGACGGTCGTCATCGGCGGCATCCTCAGCTCCACCTTCCTCACGCTCATCCTGCTCCCCGTGCTCTACGCATGGCTGGAAAGGGACGCCAACGAGGAGCCCGCCATCCCGCTGCGCAACTACAAGACCACCGAGGAAGACGAAGCGCCGGAACCCGGCGAGTCGCCAATGCTCGAACCCACGAGCCGGCACTAATCGCAGGCGACCAGACGGAGGGTTCCAACCGTTGTAAAGCAGAGTGCCGGACTGGCAGTGTCGCAATCTCGCTCCGCTCGGTTCGCTGCATTTCTCCGCGGTGCGAAGCTGGCCCACAAGGCACGCCTCTCATGCTGAGTTGAATCGGGAGTGCCCCTTCGGCAGGGGATGAACCCGCCTCAATGCCAGCGTCTTGCGCAAAAGGAGGAGGCTCTGCTCCTATTTGTCTGTCACTCTGTTCCACGCGTTGACGCCCGCTTCACGGGCGCACCAGAGAATGACTCCTGACCCTAATGGCGCTCAGTTAGTGCGTAAAAGAAACGCGCTGAGGCCCCATAGAGGTTCGCAAACCGCTCACCCCGAAATGGAGATCGAGCATTCATGCGGGTTTGAGAGCCGACGATCTCGGGCTGCGCATCGCAACAGTGCGGCAAAGAAGACCCAAATGACCCACCAGGAATATATCGCACGCTATTTTCTTAACTGAGCGCCATTAACTCCTGACCCCTTTCCCTCTATTCCATGACCCCTATTCCACGCAGGAAAATGGGGTTCCGGCTCTTGCTCATCCTGCTCCTCCGGGATAATGCCCCCACTCACATAGTCCGCGCAAGTCGCGGGTCTAACCCGTTTCGAAGCTCACGACCGATAGTGGCGAGCCTGTGTCTCGCGAATGCCCCGTGCATTCATTCGGTATCCGCTTGGTTGGGGGGACAAATGCTGGATGTGGGTGGCCCGTGCATTGACCCGTTCGGATGAATAAATGCATGGCTCCCGAGCCCTCTGCCCATGAAGAAGCTCGCGCGGAAACTCGATTCTCGAAGCGGTTGGCACGCCTGCATGCCGTCGGCTATGGTTGGATCATTTTCGCGCGAGATTGTGGGTTGAGGTCGGTTCTGGCTTCACCCTATTCGACGGCTTCTAGTGTTTTGGCTTCCCCCCGGCACGGGAGAGTAATGCGGCAACGGACTCCACGAGGACTACGGCTTTGCCTTGAATCCAATCCCCGGCACAGCAGAGTGGCGTCCGCGTCGGCCCGGAATTGCGGATCGCTTTGCCTTGAATCCAATCCCCGGCACAGCAGAGTCAGGTTTCCGGAGCCAAACCCGACTACATAGCTTTGCCTTGAATCCAATCCCCGGCACAGCAGAGTCGAGTGACCTGCTTGCGCGAGAGGGCGTCGCTTTGCCTTGAATCCAATCCCCGGCACAGCAGAGTTGGTGCGGGTAGGGCGCTCAAATAGAGCACCTTACCAAAGCTGAATCTGCTCCGGCAGTTCCTCCGCCGCCACTTCGGCGGCGGGGGAACCGTGGAGGACGAAGCTCCTTTCCCACTGTGCGCGTGTCACAAAGATCGCCCGCACGCTTCCCTCGGGCGGGAGATTCTTCTTCACGCGATCAATGTGCGTCTCCTGCCGGGCGAACGTCACGCAGGCGCGCGCATACATGCTCCACTGGAGCATCTGGTAGCCGTCGTCCTTCAGCCATTCGCGGAAGTCGTGGGCCGCTTTCCGCTGTGCCTTGGTTCCGACCGGAAGATCAAAGGAAACGATCAGCCAGCCCATTTTGAATTTCTCGGTGTCCATGGCCGGTAGAATTTCGTGTCGCCCCCGAGCACCGCGCGGCGGAAGCCTCGCACCACGCCCTCGATGCACCCGCGCACATCCAGCTCCAGATCGAGATACTCCACCCGTTCGAGCGGAAAGCCGGTCACCCATTTCCGAAACTCCGGCGTCACCTCCCAGTTCTCCGCCTCTGGATGCTGGCGAACCCACTGCACCACCCGCCAGTCCACGCACGGGCGGAATGGCTCCATAAGGTCGTAGGCCAGCGGCGTGTAGCGTTCGCGCGGCGCGTGCGAAATGCCCCATGTCGGATCGAGTCCCACGCCGAAAAGCTTTTGCAGGATCGTCGAGAGCAGCACCGCGTAACCGTAGTCGAGCAGGTTGTTCAGCCCGCCCGAGGAGCGGTCGCGCGTGAACTCCGGGTCGCCCTGGCTGCGCCCGAAGAGCTGCCAGAACATCTTTGCGCAAACCGCCTCCTTGTGCGGCTTGCGTTCCCATGCGGCATCCCGGAGCGCAGGCAGTACGCGGTCGTCCGGCGCGAGATGCTCGGCGAGCGAATGCTGGTTCCGGCATTTCGCGTCCACCGTCTGCTGCCAGAGCCGCGCGATGGTCTTCTCCTCCAGCTTCAGCAGCGCCCGCGAGAGCAGCGTGTCGGTGGAACGGTTAGCCGGCAGCACGAGGCTCACCGGCTTGAAGTCCTCGCAGATGATCAGCGCCACTCCATGCTTCGCCGCCTCCAGGAAAAGATTGCTGTGAATGCTCGCGGAGAAGCTGGTGATGATGATGGACGCCACATCCTCCAACGGCAGCTTCCTCTCCCCGTCCGCCGTCTTGCACGTCAGTTGCCCATCGCGGCACGAGAGCGAACACTGCGGGGAATCGATGCTGACGATGTGGAAGGACACCTCATGCCTCCGTGTTGTCTCACCGTCGGCCGAGTTCGTCCCACTGCTCCGCGGTGATCTAGAGCCGGCGAACCAGCCTGCGACGAGGCTCCGATCCAAATCTCCCTCGTGCGGGTTGGGAATGACAACCTTGCGGCCGTCGGAAAGTCGCATCACCTCATGACTGCCGCCGGGCTCCGGCCCCGACAATCCGGCAAGGCGCAAGCGCCGGATCAATTCACGCCTTTTGATCTGCTTCGGCACACGCTGGGCGGGGATTCA
>Ga0209181_10009306_pt1 | contig 12941 bp, 11 predicted proteins | sample MAT05_FD_187208 | JGI IMG/M metagenome (GOLD analysis project Ga0209181, IMG submission 187208) | Freshwater microbial communities from Lake Fryxell liftoff mats and glacier meltwater in Antarctica - MAT-05 (SPAdes) (version 2) | ecosystem: Environmental > Aquatic > Freshwater > Ice > Liftoff... | reverse complement strand
AGCCTCCGAACCGAACTGGAATTTATTCAGGCGTATATCTTTTTGCTGAGCATCCGCTTCGACGATAAACTACAGGTTAACATCGACGTGTCGGAGTCGGACGCCAATCAGTATGCAATTGCCCCCCTCACGTTGCAACTGCTGGTCGAAAATGCCGTAAAACATAACCAGATGTCAGCCAGCCAACCGCTTACGGTGTCGATTTACCGTGACCATGATTACCTGCTGATTACCAATCCGATTCAGTTGCGTCCAACCACCGACACATCCACTGGGGTAGGCTTACAAAACATTATCAACCGTTACGCATTGCTGACAGACAAAGCCGTGTGGGTGGGAAAGCAGGATGGCCTTTTTGTTGTTAAAATTCCCCTGTTGTCATGAACATCGTAATTATAGAAGATGAAAAGCTGACAGCTCAGCGATTGGAGAAGCTGATTCATACCTACGATCCGACAATTACGGTGTTGGCGCAGATTCCCTCTGTTGCCGGGGCTGTTCAGTGGTTCAGGGCCAACCCGATGCCCGCTCCTGACCTGATATTCATGGATATTCACCTGGAAGACGACCTGGGGTTTCGGATTATCGAACAGGTCAATCTGACCATACCCATCATTTTCACCACGGCGTATGATGAGTACATGCTACAGGCATTCAAAGCCACCAGCATCGACTACCTTCTGAAGCCAATCGACTATGATGAACTGGTAGCTGCCATCGAAAAATACAAGACGCTGGAGCGGATGTTCAGCGGGGTGGAGCCCGCATTCCCCGATTTAACGGCAATACTTAATACCCTGAACCAAACACGACCCACGGCATATAAAGACCGGTTTATGGTTACAGTGGGTACCAAGATCAGGAGCATAGAAACAGCAACGATTGCCTATTTTTTTGTTGAAGATAAGGCTACGTTCCTCACTACGCAGGAAGGCCAACACCTACTCCTCGATTACAGTCTCGACAAGTTGACGGCCATGCTCGATCCCTGGCAGTTTTTCCGGGTAAACCGTTCGCTTCTGACATCCTTGTTGGCCATTCAGCACATTCATGCCTATTCTGCTGGTAAGTTGAAACTGGAACTCATGCCAAAATCCCGGCAGGAAGTCTTCGTAGCTGGCGACCGAATGACGGATTTTAAGGAATGGTTGGGGAAATAGGGTTGCTCAAGCCTGTTAATTCAATGTTTCCTGTTCTTTTATTGAGTAAAGCTATTTGGCCTGAACCTTCTACAAGCATGAAACACAGTATTCCTGCACTTTTTTTATGCTTTCTTTTTAGTGCCTCTCTCGCGCAAAATCCGGCCGCTCCCAGCATATCTGTTCGTGGAAACCTGGTCGATGAACAAAATGCGCCTGTTCCGTTTACCGTGACTATCTCAGCTCAACAGCCAACCTGCGAACTATCACCAACCGGAACCAGAACGAAACCGAAACCGAACCTAATTCGGAATACTCGCTAACGTACAAGCGCTCGTTTCTGCGCAAAGGCCACGAGCTGAACGCCGACCTGCGGTTTCTGGATAACTACGAAAGCTCCGATCAGTTGTTTAACCAGCAACTGTACCGCGCCGACGGGCAAACGCCCGCCTTGCCCATCAATCGGCAGCGATCGCTCAACGATGAGGGTGAAAGGCAGTTTCTGGTGCAGATTGACTACGTACGCCCTTTTGCCAAGCAGGGCAAATACGAAGCCGGTTTACGCAGCAGCAGCAGCAGTATGACCAACGATTATTCGGTTACGGAGCAAAATAAGGCGGGCGTTTTCGAGCCGCTGCCGGGCCTGACCAACAATTTTGTATACGACGAAAAGATCAATGCCCTTTACGGCATCGTGGGTAATAAAACGGGTCATATTTCGTACCAGGCAGGCGTTCGGGCTGAGTGGACCGATGTAAAAACAACCCTTAAGCAAACAAACCAGGTAAACCCTCGGTCGTATGCCAACCTGTTTCCTAGCGTTCACATAACCTATGATTTGCCCCGGCAACACGCGTTGCAAATCAGCTACAGCCGCCGGGTTCGTCGGCCTGCGTACGACGACTTGAGCCCATTTATGACCTTTAGCGATGCCCGTAACTTTTTCAGCGGCAACCCCGACCTGAACCCCGAGTTTACGGATGCTTTGGAACTCGGCCACATAAAATACGTGGAGAAAGGCTCCCTGAGTTCGTCAGTATATTATCGCTATACCACCGGCAAAGTATTGCGGATTCGCCGGGTAAACGATCAAGGTTTCTCAACCACTCGCCCCGAAAATTTAGCCACCGAAAACTCGTATGGTGTGGAGTTTGCGGGGTCTTATGCACTGGCTAAATGGTGGAAAACAGATGCTAGTTTCAACTTCTTCCGGGCCATTACCGATGGCGCCAATCTCGATGCCACGTTCCAGAGCGATACATACACGTGGTTTACCCGACTCAGTTCACGCTTCACCCTAATGAAAGGCACCGATCTTCAACTACGGGGTAACTACGATGCTCCTCAGCAGTTGCCTCAGGGTCGCCGGAAGTCGATTGCCGCGCTGGATATGGCTATAAACCGCGAAATTTTCAACAAGAACGGTACGCTGACGCTCAACGTAATCGACGTGTTCAACTCGCGCCGGTTCCGGTCTGTAACAGAAGGAGCCAATTTTCTCACCGAAACCAATAGCCAGGGTCGGCTCCGGCAAATAAACCTCACGGCCAGTTATCGGTTCCGGCAGGCCAAGAAAAAGAAAGGCTTTGAACTGGAGCAGTAAGCGCCTTCGCGGGGTTTTGCCTACCTTGCATTATGTTGAAAACAGACTATCAGGCCATGACGACTTACATTGCTGATCGAATTGCCATTAACCCCGCCATCTGCAATGGCAGGCCCATTGTTCGGGGAATGCGGATAACGGTGCAAACGGTGCTGGAGTTTTTGTTTGCGGGTACACCACGTGAAGAACTCTTGCATCAATACCCGATGCTGGAACCAGAAGATTTGGATGCCTGCCAACAATTTGCCATCAAACTCATGGAGCGAAATTATGTCATTTCGGATATTAAACAGGCAGCCTAATGCTGAAATTTCTGATAGATGCCAATTTGCCTTATTATTTTTCGCTCTGGAATACTGAGGAACACATTCATCAGTTTGATATAAGGCATGATAGTGAAGACTACGAAATCTGGCAGTATGCCCGCGAACGTAGTTTGACGATTGTGACCAAAGATGCCGACTTTTCAGATCGCATTCTGCTGGCTACTCCTCCTCCACGGGTTATTCACATTCGATTGGGTAATTGCTCCATGCGGGCCTTTTTCAAACGCATTGTTGCCATTTGGCCTGATGTACTGGCCCTAAGCCAAACCCATAAACTCGTACTCGTTTTCAAAGACCGAATTGAAGGAGTTAATTGATTAACCGTAAACTGCTTGTTAACCGCTACTTCCTATGTAACCCTTTCCTTGTCTTAATGGTCAGTTATCGGTTCCGGAAGGCCAAGAAAAAGAAAGGCTTCGAGGTGGAGCAGTAAGCGCCTTCGCGGGGTTTTGCCTATCTTGCATTATGTTGAAAACAGACTATCAGGCCATGACGCTAACACACATCGACATCGATATTCAGGACGAGCAGGAAGCCAGCCGCATTCTGTCACTACTTGAGCGCGAACAGATTCCCCACCGGGTTCAGAAAAAGCCGGTAATCACGGAAGAAGAGCGAGCCGCAGCCCGCGAGCGAATGATGCGGGGGGCACCTACACTTAATATTAACGAGATGCTGGAATGGCTCGAAGAGTCAAAGAAAGATCGACCTATGCCTTTTCGAGATGAGGAATGAGGATTTTAGATTCTAACCTGCTTATTTATTCGGCTCAGGAAGAGTTTACGCATATCACCGGCCTGACAGTCGTGAACCCACTTGATAATTCGATACCATGACGACTTACATTGCTGATCGAATTGCCATTAACCCCGCCATCTGCAAGGGCAGGCCTATTGTTCGGGGAATGCGGATAACGGTGCAAACGGTGCTGGAGTTTTTGTTTGCGGGTACACCACGTGAAGAGTTGTTGCATCAATACCCGATGCTGGAACCAGAAGATTTGGATGCCTGCCAACAATTTGCGTTAAACTTACGGATTGGTATCACGTCATTTCGGACGTTAAACAAGCAGACTAATGCAGGCCAAGAAAAAGAAAGGCTTTGAACTGGAGCAGTGAGCGGGAGGTTATTATGGGCGAATGAACGGATCACTACGGATTTCTGTAGAAACAAAAAGGAAAATTCGTAGTGATCCATTCAATCCTGGCGCGGTGTCATCCGCGTTCTGTGTCTAAAGCCCGCTTTTTACCCGAAAACAGAACCGAAACGGATAAGATAACTAGCAGCAAAACCAGGATACTTAGATACATATAGCCTTTTGAGACATCGGCAACAGCCACTATTTTTTTGGCATCGAGGGTTTCGTATACGGGAATAATCCACTTGATTACGTAGGCCTGCATCAACGTCAGGAAACAAATAAAAATCAGCATAATAAAGCTGTGCTTCACCGTAAATCGGAATAACTGGGACTCCTGCCCCACCAAATCGCCAGCTGCGGCTGCTACCGCGATGGATTGTGGGGAAATCATTTTGCCAACCACACCACCCGACACATTGGCGGCTACAGTCACCACTGGATCGATACCGATTGATTGGGCTGTAGCATATTGTAATTTGCCGAACAAGGCATTCGCCGAGGTGTCAGAGCCGGTGATAAAGACGCCCAGCCAACCAAGTATGGGAGCAAAAAACGGAAATAACACACCCGTGCTGGCCAGTACAGAGGCCATGGTGAGGGTCATCCCCGAATCATTCAAAATATAGGCGAACCCCAGTACAGTGGCAATCGTCAGAATTGGGAATTTAAGTTGGTTCAACGTGGTCCCAAACAGAATGGCTCCCTGTTTGTAGGTCAGTCCCACTAAGGGAATAGAAATCAGGCTCGCCAGTAAAATGGCGGTTCCTCCGGCCGACAGGTAATTGAATTTGAAGATTTTAGGCAACAGGGTGCCATCGGCTGCCTGAATAACATTGTGTAAGCCTGGAAACTCGAACTGTACCATCCCAATTGAATTCAGTACGTCTTTGATCGGCTGTAACCCCCAGGCAATAATCATCATTGTCAGGAGAATGAACGGAGACCACGCCCGGACAATTTGCGCTCTTGTGTAATGCGTGTCGGGATTGAACGTAGGGGCGGGTTCGTTAGCAAACCGCCAGATGGTTTTGGGTTTCCAGTAATGGAGAAAAACGACAAGACTGATAATTGAACCCAGGCCTGCGATGACATCGGGCAGGGCAGGACCCAGAAAATTGGACGACCCGTATTGCAAGAGTGCAAATGAGACGCCTGATACCAATGCCGCCGGCGCTATTTCCTGCGTTTTTTTGACGCCGGCAATAATGATTGACAGATAAAAGGGCAGCATTATTGACAGGATCGGCAATGTTCGACCCACCATCTGTGAGATCGGCATTTCGGCAATACCCGACACCTGCGAAGCCACCGTGATTGGAATACCAATGGCACCAAAGGCAACTGGAGCGGTGTTCGCAATCAGACAAATACCCGCTGCGTAAAGCGGATTGAAGCCCAACCCAACCAACATAGCTGCCGTAATGGCAACCGGTGCTCCGAAACCGGCGGTACCCTCCAGAAATGATCCAAACGAAAACGCAATGAGCAAGGCTTGCAACCGTCGGTCGGAGGTGATTGACCCCATCACGTGTTTGATAATCTCAAACTGACCGCTTTTTACGGTGATATTGAACAGAAAAACGGCCGTAATCACCAGCCAGCAAATAGGGAACAAGCCATATAAGGCTCCGTGGCTAACTGACAGTAACGCCAGATTAACAGGCATGCCATATACAAGAATGGCGATGAGCAGTGCCAGCGCCGTGGCGAGTAAACTAGCCAGGTAGCCTTTCATTCGCCTGATTAGTAGCGCCCAAAAAACAAACAGAATGGGTAATGCGGCCAACAGCACAGACAGGGCAATGTTGTTAAGCGGGTTAATAACTTGTTTCCAGATCATGAGTTTAGGAGAAATAAATTGGTACGCTGAATAAAGGCAGGCGGTGCAGAATGATCGATGGGTTACGCGAAATCCAGCGCAATAATCTCGTCGCTTGCCCAGGGGTTAGAGAAAATACCTTCTGGCTCAAACTGTTGCATGATTTCAGTGTTCACTTGGGTCATGAATTTAAAATTGTAAGGCTGATTACCTACCAAAAAACTCTCCCTTTAGTTCACATGTAAAAAATACCATGCTTGGCATAACGAAAGTACCATTTAAATACTTTTGGCCCGTTGCCTAATATCTATATTATATTAATAGAGATAATGATCTATTTGCGGTTAAATCAGCAAAACCAACTCTTATACCCAAACCGCGCCCGTATGTCAATTCTGCAAAGGTCGCACCCCATCTGATCAATCACAGCGTTTTTTTATCAGCTTAAGACTGGTTCGATAACTGGTCTGGCCCTTCGTCTGCCTCCACGTAGCGCGATTGTCTTTCGCGCTTTCGGCCTGTCCGATTTCACAATTAATCTACAACAAAACTATTTCAAACATTTTACCCGAAAATCATGGTTTCGAACCCACGACTGATTACCGCAAGGCTATGGCTTTGCGCATTGACTCTGTTCCTGGTTGGCCAAATCCGGTATAATTCACATGCCCAGGGCACACTTACTCTCTCGCAACCCACGTATAATTGTTCTTCCGGGGCCATCACCTTCAACACCAGCGGGGGCAATGGATCAACAATTATCTACTCGGCAGCGGGCGTCACGCGCAACAATGCGACCAATAACAGCGGAACCGTGGAGCAGGGTTTACGATCTGATCCAAAACCTATTGTGATTACGGCCACCCAGGGCGGCATGTCAACCAGCTATACGTTTAATATTGCGGCTTTCTGTGCTACGCCCTCCAACAGAGTTCCTGTTTATAATGGAAGCCTTGGAACATCGACCGGCACCGTAGGGCGCACGTTCTATTATTACATTCCATCGGGCGCGTTTACCGATCCTGATGGACAAGCCCTAACGTATTCCGCAACGGGACTGCCCACCGGATTTCTGATTGACCCGCCCACCGGAACTGTTTACGGCACCGTCTCGACATCGGGTATCAGCACGGTTACGATTACGGCAACGGACCCCGGCGGACTGTCGGCCAGCGGCCAACTGATTCTGGGTTTCAGCCCGCAAGGGGGTACTAGTAACAACTTCGCGCTGACCCAACCTACCTACAATTGTACTACAGGAGCCATTACCTTTACCAATACCGGGGGCGACGGGTCGGCCATTACGTATTCGGCACCCGGCGTGACCCGGACGGGTGTAACCAGCAGCAGCGGTACTGTAGAAGCGGGCCTGATTGCTGATCCGAAACCCCTTGTTATTACGGCGACGCAGGGCGGAGCCATCTCCGTTTTTACGTTCGACTTGGTGGCTTTCTGTAAAGGCGGTGGGGTTAATCTGGCTCCTGTATTCAGCGGTTCGCTGGCGGTAGCAACGGGTCTCACAGGTGTTCCGTTCACGTATAACCTGCCAACGGGAGCCTTCACTGACCCCAACGCGGGGCAGTCGCTGACCTACGCGGCAACAGGTTTGCCAACGGGTTTGAGCCTGAACGCGGCAACGGGTACTATCACGGGCACGCCATCGGCCACCGGCACTAATTCGGTGGTGATTCGGGCCACGGATACGGGCGGGTTGTCGGCATCGGGAACAGTGGGGATTACGGTGAACGCGAATCAGGCACCCGCCAGCACTACGTTGGTTTCGACCACGGCTGTGGCGGGTTTTCCATTTAGCTATATGCTGCCAACGGGGGCTTTCACCGACCCAAACACAGGTCAGACACTGGCCTACGCGGTTACTGGGTTGCCAGCGGGCTTGAGCCTGAATACGACCACTGGGGCCATTACCGGAACACCATCGGCCACCGGGACCAGTTCGGTAACGCTCACAGCGACCGACACGGGTGGTTTGTCGGCCAGTTCGGTGCTGGGTATTTTCGTTACGCCCAACCTGGCCCCAACCTTCAGCGGTTCGCTGGTTTCGACTACGGCTATCGCGGGTGTACCGTTCAGCTATACGCTGCCAACAGGTTCTTTTACGGACCCCAATACGGGCCAGCTATTGATGTACGCTGTTGTCGGTTTGCCAACGGGCCTGACGCTGAACCCGGCAACGGGGGGCATCACGGGCACGGCAGCAACCACCAGCACCAACTCGCTTACCATCACGGCTGCGGATGCGGGCGGATTATCCACAACGGGTTTGCTGGGCTTGTCAGTTGTGCCGAATCTGGCACCCGTGTTTAGCAGTTCGGCTGCGCTGGGTCCAATAACGTTAACGGTTGGTTCAGTATCCACCTTTACCATTCCGACTACGGCCTTCACCGACCCTAACGTGGGCCAATCGCTGACGTATTCGGCGACGGGTTTGCCAGCGGGATTGAGTCTGAACCGGACAACCGGGGCAATTACGGGAACACCGTCTTCATCGGGAACCACTTCCGTTACCCTTACGGCGACGGATACAGGGGGCTTATCGGCCACAGGTCTATTGGGTCTGATCATTAATCCAAACCGCGCTCCTGTTGTTAGTAACAGCTTAGTTTCGGCAACGGGCGTGGTTGGGTCGGCGTTCAGCTATACGATTCCAGCCAATACCTTCACCGACCCCGACGCGCAAAGTTTTGGTTACTCGGCCATTGGTTTACCAGCGGGTTTAAGCCTGAATGCTGGCGCGGGAACCATCACGGGAACACCATCGGCATCGGGGGTTAGTTCGGTAACAATCACGGCTACCGACACCGGGAGTGCATCAGTGGGCGCACCGTTGACGATTACCATCAACGCCAACACGGCTCCGACTTTCAGCGGAACACTGGCATCAGCCACGGCTACGGTGGGTTCGGCGTTCAGTTTTACCCTGCCAACGGGAGGCTTTACCGACGCCAATGGCCAAACACTGACCTACACGGCCACAGGCTTGCCAGCAGGATTAAGCATCAATTCGGGGAACGGCACCATTGCGGGAACCCCGTCGGCATCAGGAACGAGTTCGGTAACGCTCACGGCGACGGATACGGGAAATGCGTCGGCAAGTAGTTCATTCAGCCTGACGGTGAATGCCAACACAGCACCGGTATTCAGCGGTACACTGACCTCGGCACCGGGTATAGTAGGGCAGGCGTTCAGCTTTACGCTGCCAACGGGTGGTTTCACCGATGCCAACGGCCAAGCCCTAACCTATGCGGCTACGGGCTTACCGGCAGGACTTAGTCTGAATGCAGGTACGGGGGCCATTACAGGAACGCCGACAACGGCGGGTAACAGCACCGTAACAATCCGGGCTACGGATACGGGCGGTCTGTCGGGCAGTACAACGCTGGGAATCAGTATTATCGGTACGCCAACGTTCAGCGGCTCGCTGGTGTCGGCCACGGGTACGGTTGGTCAGGCGTTCAGTTACACACTGCCAGCCAACGCTTTTGCCAATGGGGGTCAATCGCTGTCGTATGCCGCAACCGGCCTGCCAGCGGGCCTGAGCATCAACGGAGCAACGGGTGCCATTACAGGTACACCATCGGCATCGGGTACCAGTTCGGTAACGCTCACGGCTACCAACACGGCTACTTTGTCGGCGAGTGGAACGCTGGGAATCACGATCAGCAGTTCGGTAACGAGCGGAACCAGTACGACCGGAACGAGTGGTACGGGTACAACTGGGGTAACGTTCAGTGGTTCGCTGGTGTCGGCTACCGGAACGGTTGGGCAGGCATTCAGCTATAGTCTGCCAACGGGTGCGTTTACCAGCGCGACCGGCCAAACGCTGACGTATGCAGCTACCGGCTTACCAACGGGCCTGACAATCAATGCCGCAACCGGCGCGATTACAGGAACGCCCACTACTGCAGGCAGCAACACGGTGGTTATCAGAGCGACCAGTACGAGCGGCACATCGGGAACCGGCACCAGTGGCACGAGTACTGTTGGGCAGTCGGCGAGTGGAACGCTGGGAATCACGATCAGCAGTTCGGTAACGAGCGGAACCAGTACGACCGGAACGAGTGGTACGGGTACAACCGGGGTAACGTTCAGCGGTTCACTGGTTTCGGCAACGGTTGTTGCAGGCCGGGGATTCAGCTATACGCTCCCAACCGGAGCTTTTACCGGACCAACGGGCCAAACGCTAACCTACGCGGCCACTGGTCTACCGGCTGGTCTGAGTATCAATGCGGCAACGGGCGTTATTTCTGGCACCCCAACAACAGCGGGCAGCAACACGGTTGTTATTAGGGCCACCAGTACGAGCGGCACATCGGGAACCGGCACCAGTGGCACGAGTACCGTTGGGCAGTCGGCGAGTGGAACCCTGGGCATTGTGGTCAGTGCATCGGGAACGGGCCGGATGGCTACCGAAATAAACGCGCAACCAATTGGCATTGTGGCCATTGGCGGTAACCCAATTGCTAACGGTGTGGTTGACGTATTGGTGACGGGCGTGGCTGGCGAGGATCTTCAGGTTTTGCTAACCGATGCACAAGGCCGGATTCTCGGTCAGCAGCATCGCGAGCGGGCCGGTGTTGAAGAACGCTTCCGTTTCAATGTAGGTAGCCAATCTTATGGAACGCTATTGCTCCGGGCGGCAACATCAACACGGGCTAACACGATCCGGTTGTTGAAAGTAGATTAGGAAGAAGTAAGCAGTAAAAAAGAAACCCCGTCTACAACTGGACGGGGTTTCTTTTTTGTGTATGAAAGTCAGGAGATCTGGTCGACCATACTTACCCGTTCTCCGATCAACTTCACACCCGTAAGTGTCAGACCCGGAATGATTGCGTCGAAGTCGGTTTTCAGGGTAGAGATAGTGCGAACCAGGCCCCCTGTGCCGATGGCCAGGCAGTCGCCACCCAGCTCGGCACGAATGCGGGCAATCATTGAGCGAACAAGCCCCTCGTAGCCCAGCATTACGCCAGCCTGAATAGCGTGCGTGGTGTTCTGCCCCAGTGCCGAAGCAGGCAATTCGAGTGGGACTTCGGGCAGCTGAGCCGTATTGGAGAAGAGGGCGCGAATGGCCGTTTTTAGGCCCGGCGCAATGGCTACACCCAGTATTTTCCCGGTTGCCGATACCGTTGTAAATGTCAGCGCTGTACCGAAATCGACTATCACACAATTACGGCCAAAACGGGTATAAGCGGCCAGAGCGTTGGCTACCAGATCGCCCCCAATCTCGTGAGGACGCAATATGTCGAGTGGAAGCGACGAATAGATGGCTGGTCCAACCAACACAGGTTCCATGCCAAACAACCTGGTCAGCATAGTGCGTATAACAGGTGTCAGGTCGGGAACTACGCTACAAAGAACCGTTCCATGAATGGTACTCAGTGGCACATCGGCTTCGAGTAGCCAAAGCCGGAGAGTAGCTTCGTAATGAGCCGCTGAAGCGTCTATCTGAGCGGGCGTCCGCCATGTATGAAGCAGTGTATCCTGGTCGAACAGGCCAAAAACGGCATCGGTATTGCCGGTATCAATGGCAAGAGTCATAGATTACCTATCTAAAACTTTGTGATATAAATTTCAACGCATTGGGTAGGCCAGAGCGCCAGTACTCCCAGTTATGAGCACCATCGCGAACGCGGTATTCGTGGGCAATCTTGCGGTCTGAGAGGGCAATATGGAGCATGGCGTTTCCGGGTGATAAACTGTCGTCATCGCCACAGTCGATGTACCAGCGAACTTTAGCCAGATCGCCTTCGGGGGCCGACTTGGCCAATGCTACCGGGCTATTACGTTTCCAGGTTAGCGTCAGGCGGTCTTCACCTTTAGCGGGACCGCTGAAGACGGGTGCAAAAACTGATTCGTAACGTTCGTCGGGGAGGCTGGTAAACATTTCGTCGGTGCGGGCCGACGCGCTCAGTGCCGCACAAGCACCGAACAGTTCGGGGTGATGCATAGCCAGAACGAGTGATCCAAAGCCGCCCATCGACAAGCCCGAAACAGCCCGAAACTCCCGGTCTTTACGCGTCCGAAAGGCAGTGTCTATATGTCCGATGAATTCCTGCACAAACATATCCTCGTACCGAACTTTGCTCTGATAATCGTTGATATACCAGGATTTTCCGCCGTCGGGCATCACAATAATCATAGCGGGTAACTCTCCCGATTTTATACCGGCATCGGCAATTCGGTCGACTTCACCGAACTGAATCCATCCTGTTTCATCGTCGCCGTAGCCGTGGAGCAGATATACCACCGGATAGCGCCGGTTTGACGTGTAATAGTCGGGAGGCAGATAAACCGAGTAGCGGACCGTCTGATTTAGCAGTGAACTGCCAAACTGAAGGCTTTCGATAAGACGGGTTTCCGGGGCTGTTACCACCGGAATCGGCCCGGTGCTTGTTTGGGGGGTGTTGCTGTTTCGGCGACGATTCTGGCCCTCAGCGGAGAAGAATAGTACCAGCAGTGAAGCAAAAAGAATAAAGCGGGTTAGCATAGCGGATTTGGGGGAAGATAATAGGAACGCGGATTGAACGGGTACGCCAGTGCGAGATGAAATGGATTTCTTCAATGTTAAAAATCCGTGTTAATCCGCTCCATTCGTTCAATACGTGGTCCTAACCTGTATCTTTTTGCCAAAATAACGGCATATTTACCACTTCGTTATCTTTCTTCTCTCTAACCATGCAGACTCGCTTGCTGACACTCCTTTTAGGGTGTCTTACTTCCGTAACTTTTGCCCAAACTACACCACTCACACCCGCCCTGTCTGACTGGGAAGATCCTTCGATCATTGCTCGAAATACCGAAAAGGCTCACGCTACCCTCACTCCATTCCCTTCCGAAAAACAAGCCTTGAGCGACAAATGGCGTCAGTCGCCAAAGGTGCAGCTCCTCAATGGCA
>Ga0209181_10009304_pt1 | contig 12942 bp, 9 predicted proteins | sample MAT05_FD_187208 | JGI IMG/M metagenome (GOLD analysis project Ga0209181, IMG submission 187208) | Freshwater microbial communities from Lake Fryxell liftoff mats and glacier meltwater in Antarctica - MAT-05 (SPAdes) (version 2) | ecosystem: Environmental > Aquatic > Freshwater > Ice > Liftoff... | reverse complement strand
TCGCCAACAGCATCGGCGAAGTAGTTACCGGGCACAAAATATACCCGCAGACTCGCCAATATCCCCCACGCTTGACACAGCCCGCCACGCCCGACTATTGTAAAGGTGTATTCGTCCACCCCAGTATCGAGGTTTCACGCCGCATGATGCAGCGTTTACGTGCCATTCTACCCTTCCTGTTGTGCCTGCCCCTATGCGTGGGCTGCGGCAGCCTGTCCCCAACGGGCGGCAGTGGCGACTCCGTTGCCCCCCTGTTACAGATCGCTCAAGCGCCCGCCGATGTCGTGGCGACCTTCCTTGAGGCGTGGAGCCGCGGCGACCGCGCCGCCATGTACGCTCAACTGAGCAGCACCAGCCAAAGCCTGATCACCTTGCCCGTCTTCGAGGCAAGCTATGCCACAGCCGAAACCACGCTCGGCAAGCAAGCTGTGCGCCACACCATCACCACGACCCGCGAACAAGGCGACTCGGCGGCGGTGCGGCATAATATCATCATCGAATCGAGTATTTTTGGCGAGATCGCCGATACCGACCGCACCATGCGCTTGGTGCGCACCGGCGGCGCATGGCGCATCGCCTGGACGCAAATGGATATCCTCAACGGCTATGCCCCCGGCACGCGCCTCACGGTGGCATCGGCGCTCACCCCACGCGGCAATATCTATGACCGTCGCGGGCAACTGATGGTGGAGCAAGACAGTGATGTCACCGAAATCTATATTTCGGCGCAAGGCATGTCCAACTATGACGGCTGCGTCAATTTGTTGGCGGCGCTCCTGCGCCTCAACCGCGCCGAGCTGATCACAGCGATCAGCGGCTATAATCCCGATACCGTCTTCCCCGTGGGCGATCTCGACCCCGACATTTACACCGTCTATCAGGGCGATCTCGCCGCTTTGTGCAATGCCCAAATCAACACGCGCGAGACCCGCCGTTATGTCGGGCACGGCATCGCCACCCACTTGATCGGCTGGGTGGGCAATATCGCCGCCGAAGACCTCGAAGCCTATCAAGCGCGCGGCTATACCGCCGATGACTTGATCGGCTTGGCGGGCGTCGAGGGTGCCTATCAAGACGAACTAGGCGGCACGCCCGAACGCATCTTGAGCATCTTGGAGCCGGGCGGCTTGGTCGTGCGCGAACTGGCGGGCAGTTCTGGCGAAGCCTCGCGCTCGATCCAACTAACGCTGGACTTGAATTTGCAATGGACGGCAGCACAGGCGCTCAGCGACGCCTATAATTATGCGGCGGGCAATTGGGCAGCGCCGGAACATTCGCCGGGGGGCAGCGTTGTGGTGTTGGATGTCAACACCGGCGCGATCTTGGCATTGGCGAGCTACCCCAGTTTCGACCCCGGCATCTTTAGTCCCGATACCCCCGTGTTTTTCGTCGGCGACTATATCGCCAACTTGCGCAATGACCCCAGCAAGCCCTTTTCGACACGCCCGACGCAAGAACAATTCCCGCCCGGCTCCACCTTCAAGATCGTCACCTTGTCCTCCGCCTTGGAAAACAACATCATCCCTGGTGACAGCCTGTTCACCTGTGGCACCGAATGGCGGGGGCAAGAATTTGGCGATACCTTTGTGCGCCGCTTAGATTGGCGCGCCACCGAAATCAACGAAGAAGATCGCTATGCCACCGGTGAAGTCACCCCATCCGAGGCGCTCACGGCGTCGTGCAACCCCTTCTTTTATCAAATGGGTGCCCTGTTGTTCCGCAATAGCGGACCCACCGCCTTGACCGACACCGCCCGGCAAATGGGCTTTGGGCGCGCCACCGGGCTATCGCCGATTGTGCCCGAAGCGGCGGGGCAACTGCCTTTGCTGCGCACCGCCGACGCTGCGATCTCGGCGGCAGTCGGGCAGTCCGATATCCAAGTGACGCTCATGCAAATGGCGCAGATGGTGGCGGGCGTCGCCAACGGCGGGGCGTTGCTCCAACCCTATGTGATCCAGCGCATCGGCGGCGATGACGGGCGCGTCGCGCTGTTTGAAGCCACCCCCCAAGAGGCGGGCAACATGGGAATCAGCGCCACGACGCTAGAGGTTGTGCGGCGAGGCATGTGCATGGTCACGACGCGCGCCGCCGTCGGGCGGTCCACTGGCAAGCCCATCGGCACCGCGTGGTTCGCCTTTGATGACCCCAATGGCACGGGGATTGCCCCCTACACCGTGTGCGGCAAAACCGGCACCGCCCAAACCGGACGCATTGAACCCAACGGCTGGTTTGTCGCCTTTGCCCCCGCCGAGAATCCCGAAATCGCCGTCGTAGGGATGATCGAACACGGGCGCGAAGGTTCCGAAACCGCCGCCCCGATTGTCCGCCGCATTATGGACGCTTATTTCAATGCGCCTCAAGCCCCATATCCGACGTGGTGGTTCCAGAACAGCTATACGCCAATGAATATCCCCGACGGCAGCACCGGAGGCTAAAACCCATGAATACCCACGATCCCATCGTCCGCTGTGCCGCCTGTGATGGCTATGGCTGGCTGGATGCTGATGAAGACGCCGATCTCGATTTTGACACCCTCGCCCCCGACGCCGCCCCCCATGCCGGGGCGGTTGAATGCCGCTGGTGTGGCGGCATCGGCTATGTCTACCGAGCCGCGAATGGCATCGACCGCCGTATTCCCCCCGAAGACTACGCCCCCCATGCCGACACGTTGGAACGCCTCGAAGTCGAACGTCTGCGCGAGATCGGCTATACCGGTGATGCTAAAAAACCGCATCAGCAGCAGATTCGCATCGACCGCGGCGACCGCATCGTCTGGCAGTATCAGCCGACAGATGAAACCGGCATCGACGACGCCCTCCCCAATGGCGCTGATCCAGCCCTGTGAGACATACCCGTCACCCTTTACAATGATAGATTGTAACTACTCAGGTACCCCTCACCCCCCGACCCCCTCTCCCACAAACAGTAGAGGGGGAGAAAAGCGGTAGAAAGTCCCTCTCCCCGCCGCTTCGCTTATGGAGAGGGATTTAGGGTGAGGGCTGAGCAGTTACGAACCAGAATAAAATAAATAGAGAGGCATGAAGACGTGAAGAAAAACAGGAAAATACCCCTCGAAACGTGGATGCAGGGGTGGATTAGGCGCTTGTCAATCGTTCGTTAACATGAAAGTTCGCGCGCCGAATATCCCCCCATTTGCCGCCAACGGTCATTTCCCCCTTTATTACCGACCGTTTTTCAATCTGAGCAGTTACAATAGATTAGCGCGCAAAACCTATAAATTCGTATTTGTCGAGAGGCTGAAGGATGTCGTCACAAGGGCTTACATCACCAAAAGAAGATTATTCGCGCTGGTATAACGAGATCGTCTATCGTGCCGATCTCGCCGCCCAATCGCCAGTGCGCGGTTGCATCATCATCAAGCCGTATGGCTATGAATTGTGGGAAGGCATCAAAAACGCGCTCGACAGCCGCTTCAAGGCAACCGGGCATCAAAATGCCTACTTCCCGCTCCTCATCCCCGAAAGTTTCTTGAAGAAAGAAGCCGAACATGTCGAAGGCTTCAGCCCCGAACTGGCGGTCGTCACCTTCGCTGGGGGCAAGGAACTGGAAGAGCCGTATATCATCCGCCCCACCAGCGAAACCATCATCGGCAGCTCGTTCGCGGAGTGGATTCAATCCTATCGCGACCTGCCGCTGCTCATCAACCAATGGGCGAATGTCGTCCGTTGGGAACTACGCACCCGCCCGTTCTTGCGCACCAGCGAATTTTTGTGGCAAGAAGGACACACCGCCCACGCCACTTATGAAGAAGCGGAAACGGAAACATTACAGATGCTCGGCATCTACACCGATGTCGCCGTCAACGAAGCGGCAATTCCGGTGGTCAAAGGTGTGAAGAGCCAAAGCGAGAAATTCGCCGGGGCGCTCCGGTCGTACACCGTCGAAGCGATGATGGGCGATACCAAAGCCTTGCAATCGGGCACCAGCCACAATTTGGGGCAAAACTTCGCCAAAGCCTTCGACATTCAATACTTGGATGTCAACAATCAGCGCCAACATTGCTGGACGACCTCGTGGGGCATGAGTACCCGCATGATCGGCGCGGTGGTGATGGCGCATGGCGACGACAAGGGGTTGCGCTTGCCCCCCCGCTTGGCACCCTATCAGGTGGTGATCGTGCCTATCGGTCGCACTGACGAAGATCGTGCCGTCGTGATGGAATCGGTTGATGAGCTGAAGCGCGAATTGACGGCGGCGGGCATTCGTTTCCATGTCGATACCCGCGATCATCAACCCGGCTTTAAGTACAACGATTGGGAAATGCGCGGCGTGCCCGTCCGTCTGGAACTGGGTCCCCGCGATGTCCAAAGCGGCAGCGTCGTCACGGCACGGCGCGATGTCCCCGGCAAAGAGGGCAAGCAGGTCATCCCGCGCGCGGGCGTGGTCGAACATCTAAAGCAGTTGCTCGTCGATATCCAAGCCAACATGCTGGCACAGGCGACCGTCTTCCGCGACGCCAACATCCATGATGTCCAGTCTTACGACGAACTCAAACAAGTGGTCGAAGCAGGTGGTTGGGCGCGGGGATGGTGGGCAGAAAACGCCGCCAATGAAGCTCAAGTCAAAGCCGATACCGGCGCGACTCATCGGTGTTACCCACTGGAACAACCCGGTGGGCAAGGCGTCTGTTTGTACTCTGGTGAACCTGCCGAACGGGTGGCGCTGTTCTCGAAGGCATACTAAGGTTGAGCCGCACGCGCCGTTGCGCGTTCCTACGAGATTCACCCTTGTAGGGACGGTGCAACGGCGCGTCCGCTGCTGTATTCCCCAAACCGGACACCCCGTTGGGTGTCCCTATGGGGCAAATCGTCGAATGAGTCTCTAATCTGACATTGGCGTAGTAGTTACCACAAATCAAGAAATAATGCACCCGTCACTAACAGCAAAAAAGGCAGAGCTATTCATATGGATAAGCCCTGCCCTCTCGCAACTAGATTGCCCTAGCGTGGGTGACGTGCCGCAATCGTCGTCACAATCTCATAGCTGATCGTCCCGATGCGGCGCGCAATATCATCCGCCGTGATCAGCTGCGTGCCCTGTTGTCCGATCAAAACCACCTCGTCGCCGATGGCAACACCGGGGATATTGGTGACATCCAAAATGGTTTTTTCCATACTCACCCGCCCAATGATCGGCGCGCTCTGTCCACGCACCAAAACATACCCCCAATAGCCGGGCGAACGCCGCAACCCGTCGGCATACCCCACCGGGATCACCGCCGTGCGGGTTTCCGCCTCCGTCACATATGTATTGCCATAGCCTACCGGATGACCCGCTGGTAAGGTTTTCACCTGCGCGATCACCGTCTTCCATGTCAACACCGATTGAAAATCATGGGGTACCGGCACAATATCCGACGGTGACAAGCCGTACAATGCCAGCCCCACCCGCACCGCGTTAAAATGCGTTTCGTTAGAAACCAGCGTCCCTGCCGAGTTCGCGGCATGAATGTAGCGGAAGGTAACGCCCGCTGCCCGCAGGGGTGCTAAGACCTGCTTAAAACGGTTGAGCTGCTCTTGCATAATGCCGAGGTCTTCATCCGCCGTCGAAAAGTGGGTATAAATCCCCTCGATTTCCAGATTTGACAAGTTCATGAGTTGGCGGAAGAACGAGACCGCGTTGATCGCCAGCACGCCCAACCGCCCCATACCCGTATCCACCTTGACATGCACCCGCAAGGTGCCGCCTGCTTCCCGCGCCACACGGTCATAACCCCGCGCCATATCAATGTCATACAACGTCAGGGTGATATTTTGGCGCACCGCTTGTCGTGCCGCTTGCACAGGGGTATAGCTCATCACCAGCACCGGCGCTTCGATACCCGCATCTCGCAGTTGCAGCGCTTCGTGAATCGACGCCACAGCCATCGCTTCCGCCCCATTCAGGAGCGCCGTGCGCGCCACCGCCACCGCGCCATGTCCATACGCATCGGCTTTGACGACGGCGAACAGCGTCACTTTGGAACCGATCAGGTTTTTAATGCCCCGCACATTGTGCGCCAGCGCGTCTAAGTCAATATCGACCCAATGCGCGCGCATCGGGCGTAAAACCGTATCGGTCTCCAACACTTGGTTTTGCCGCGCCAGCCGTCCGAGGTCTTTAATTTCGACCAGCAATTCGCGGATGAGCAGTTCCATGCGCGCTTGTGCCCCGCCCGCAATGACGATCAGGTCGCCATCATTGATCCGCCCCACATACCGCAATTGCGCAATCGCATCCTGAATGCTGTGGGTGATAAACACTTTATCGGCATCCATCCCCTGATCCAGCGCCGCCCGCCCCGCATAGGCGGCATCCGACCCGACGGTCACAAACATATCCACGATCTCGGCAGCGTGCTGCCCAACGACGCGGTGTTCGCGCTGGCTGTAGTGTCCCAAATTATCCATGTCGCCAAAGACCAAAATCGAGCGCTGTTTATGGGCGCGCGCCGTCTTCAACCAATCCAATGCCGCGCTAAGGGCATAGGGGGCGGTATCAAAAGTTTCGTCGATCAGGAACGAGCCATGCACACCATTTAACGGACTCATCTGCCCCGGCATGGACTCCATCGTCGTCAAAGCCCGCAAAGCGTCATCCAATGGAATCTCGTAATGTGTCCCCACTGCCACAGCCGCTAAAATACTGTAGAGTTGATGCTTGCCGAGGAGCGGTGTCCAGCGCCCCACCAGGCGTTCAACGGTCGAGCGCACATCAAAACCGGTGCCGCCCAAGCCGATCACAAGGTTGTGCGCCATGAGATCTGCGCCGAACGAGTCCACACCGATGGTCATGGAACGCGCCCGGGTATGGGTCGCCATTGCCCGTGTGCGGTCGTCTTCATAATTCAAGACGGCGAGTCCCGTTGTGGGCAAATACTCGATGAGCAAATCGATCTCAGCGATAAATTGATCGGAGCTGTCAAAATACTCGTTGTGAATTTCCGACGTGTGCAGCACAACCCCGACATGCGGTTGTGCCGACAGCACAATTTCGGACATTTCACCCGGTTGGTTGGCGCAAAATTCCAGTACCATAAAGCGGTGTTCTGGACGCAGTTTTGCCGCCGTCATGGGCAAGTTCAAACGCCCGTTCGCGGCACCATCACTGCGCAATACTGGAAAGCGCGTTTCTAACACACGGCTGATGGCTTCAACAGTCGTCGCGCGTCCGGCTGACCCTGTGACCGCGATCACCTGAATGCCGAGCTTTTTCAAGACCATGGAAGACCAACGCATGACCGCCGTTTGCGTGTCCTTGACGAGAATGACTGATAAGCCTTCCGTATCAAATTCGGGCGGGCGCATACACAAAATACCGGTTGCGCCCCGCGCCACGGCTTGCTTAATTTCGCTATGCCCGTCTCCTTGGTCTGTCCGTAAAGCGACATACAGAGACGAGTCCGTCGTATATTGTGGATCAAAACTAAACCCAGTGAAGAGTTCTGCACCCGGTTCACCGAAAAGCTGTCCGTTCGCTGCTTCGAGAATGTCGTATAAGCTAATCATTGCTTGGCTTAGAGTTGATATAATAACGTTTCGTGTCCCAAGATAGGTCCACCTATGTCAGTATATTTCGAGACGGTCAAAACGCAAAATAATGCTCGTGCGGGGGTCATCCATACCCCGCATGGCGATATCCTCACCCCAGTCTTCGCCCCGGTGGGCACACAGGCGACGGTGAAAGCCGTCCTCCCGCGTGACTTGCGGGAAATCGGGGCTTCGCTCGTGCTGTCCAACACCTATCATCTGTTCCTGCGACCGGGCAGCGATCTGGTGGCAGAAATGGGGGGGCTGCACCGCTTTATGCGGTGGGATCAGCCGATCCTGACTGATTCCGGCGGTTTTCAGGTGTTCAGTTTGGCGAAGATCAACCGCATTGATGACGATGGCGTCACCTTTCGGAGTCATATAGATGGCAGTGCCCGCCGCCTAACGCCCGAAATCGCGACCGGCATTCAACATCAGTTGGGGGCAGATATCATCATGTGCTTTGACCAATGCCCGCCACCGACCGATTATGCCACTGCCGCCGCCGCCGTAGACCGCACCAGCGCATGGGCGGCACGCTGTCATCAAGCGCATGGTACGGATACAGCACAGGCATTGTTCGGCATTCAACAGGGGGGTGTTTTTGAGGAGTTGCGGGCACGCTCTTCGGACGCACTGTTGAAACTCGATTTCCCCGGCTATGCCGTCGGCGGGTTGGCTGTTGGCGAAAGCAAACCGCAAATGTACGCCACGCTTGAGAGCTGTGTGCCGATGTTGCCCGCTGACAAACCCCGCTATCTGATGGGGGTCGGCGCACCGGATGATTTGGCACAAGGGGTGCTGCGCGGCATCGATATGTTCGACTGTGTGCTGCCCACGCGCATCGCGCGGCATGGTGCGGTGTTCACTTTTGATGGAACCCTTAATATGGGCAATCTTGCTCACGCGCGCGACGAGTCGCCCATTGATCCGACCTGCGATTGCTTGTGTTGTCAAAACTTTTCGCGGGCATATATTCGCCATCTGATCAAAGCGCGCGAACTGCTCGCGCATACCCTGTTGAGCATTCATAATTTGCGATTCTTGATCCGTCATATGGAAGCGCTACGGGCAGCGATTTTAGCGGGGGATGGGCAGTTGCAAGCGTATGTTGATTCATTTCTTTTGCGTTATCTGAGAGGTTAGCCGCTTGAGCGGGTTGAAGGCACCAAAGCAGCACGCCAAAATCAAGAAAAGCTGGCTTACCCTGATGCGGAAAAGGTGAAAGCTCACCGTGTCGCTGGTCAAACCAAAGCAAACTCTTGCCATTGTCGCCATCACCCTCGCTAGTTGCAGCAGCCAGCTTCTTCCGGCGGCGACCCCAACCGTGCCGATCCCTCCATTACGGGTCTATGCCAGTGCGCCTGTTAGCGAATTAGTCAGTTCCCTCACGACGACTTACAGCCAGTTCAACCCCGGCATTCACTTTGAAGTGATCGCAGATGATGATCCCCTCACTCATGCGACCTTGGTGGCAGACCCCACCAGCTATCGTTTTACCAGCTATCTTGAACCGTTGCTGGATGTGTGGGCGGCACCGATCGGGCAGGATGGAATTGCCTTGATCGTCAACTCTGACAACGGCGTCTCGCAATTGTCGCAAGCACAGGTACGCGCCATTTACACGGGCGAAATCGACCGCTGGAACCAAATCGGCGGTGCCAATCTGCCGCTGATTCCCTTCACGCGCGAAAATGGTGCCAGTCTCCAAATGGCATTCAGCGCCCAACTTTTGGGTTCCCGCACCATGACCAGCAATGCCCGCATCGCCCCATCGGATGGCGCGATGCGCTTTGCGGTCACACGCACCCCCGGCGCTATCGGCTATATCCCCATCAGCGCGCTTAACAGTAGTGTGCAGGCAGTGACCTTCGAGGGGGTAGCCGCCACATTGAACAGCGTGAGCGAACTCCGTTATCCCCTGCGCACGATTCTCTATATCGTGGGCGCGCGCGAACCGTTCCCCGATGATCCGCTCGGTCAGCATTACCGCGCGTTCTTTGGATGGATTCAAAGCCCAGAAGGGCAAGCCATTATCGCCCAACATGCCGTACCCCTGCTACGCCCTTGATTCCAACGAGTCGTCCAGTAGTGCCTCATGCCCTTTAAGAACGGGTTATAGTGTTGCCATCACATCCATAAATGTCACCATCGCGGTGAGTAATATCAGACCGACCAAGACCCACAGACCCGCCAATGCAAAATCGCGATAGACCCGCAATTGCGAACGCCGTTCCCGCATATACATTTCTGGGATGCGAATCCGATACAGCGCCCCAGCCGCCTCGGAATTTTTGGGATTTACCCGCAGCACGTTATCTAAGCACAACGAACTTTGATCCAGCGAATCGACCACCACGCTCATCCACAACCACGCATGTTCCGAGTCGGAATCATCGCGGATCAACTCGCGCAGAAGGTGCCGTGCCTCGTCATACCGGTTGGCTTTCACCAGTTCAATCGCATCGAGCAGTTTATCCACTCGTTCCGCGCCGGGGGGGGTGCCATTCACGAATAAACACCTTCGGGTTGAACAACCCCCGCGAATAAATTATCCTCGTCCGGGTGGTTCGTCAGCGGCACCGGATAAATGCGCGTAAACCCCTGTTTTGGACCCAACAAACGTTGTGCCCACGGGGGCATCCGCCGCGTGCGCCCCCCCAACTGACTTTGATGGCAATTGCTGGCAGCATCCCACGCATCATAATAATCACGAATATCGATCAAGGTATGGACAGGCTCGGCATGTTCAATAATCGCTTGCACGTCAATATCTTTATTCCGCCCCATTTGACGCGGGTTTTCGCCCCGTAATCGCATCAGCACAATCCCCATTTGAATTTGCCGTTTGGGAATGCTGGAGTAATAGAGTTTTTGCGGCTGATACGCCGGTTGATCGGTGCTATAAGCGCTATCCCCGGCAAGCCGAAATGCCTCGGTCGTCGCCTTCTGAATCGCGATATGATCGGGGTGTCCATAGCCCCCATACTTGTTGAAGGTGATCACCACTTGCGGGCGCAAATCACGGATTACTTCAACCACGCGGCGCGTCACACCCGCTGGTTCCGCTTGCCATAAACAGATGGGGTCCTCATTGGTGGCTGCCCCCATCATCCCGCTATCTTTATAATCCAAACGGACAACACTATGCAAGCCGAGCGTCTGGGCAGCACAGTCTAATTCCGCCAAGCGCACCGCTGTTTTAGAACCGTACTGCTCAATCAATTCAGGTGAGATATCACCGACATCGCCGTTGGTCGCACAGACGTAATCGACTTGGATACCCGCTTGAACGTATTTGGTGATCAACCCCCCTAAGCCAAAACTTTCATCATCTGGATGCGCGTATACGATCAGTAAGCGGTGATTATTCATCGATTTGGTTTACCCTATCCGCATAATTTGTGTGTGATAATGGCATTGAGTCCACAGTGTACACCCCTTTAGGGACTGCGTTCTAGGAACATCACGACGCGCTGGTTAGGGCGGTCATGGCTTTTGGATCGTGGTGTAAACGTAGGTCTATCATCCCCTGTCTTATGACGCCGTTCCCCTTTATACTCTTACATTGCCGCTCACCATCACGAGCGAATTGTCACCTCAACTATCGGGAGTGCATATGCGCCGTCTTTCACACTATTTCGCCCTTGGGATCGCCGCTGTTATCCTCGGCGGGTTCATCTTACAATCCCACGCCGAAGCGCAAACCATTGATTTTTCTACAAACACGCCTTTTCCGCCCGGCTTCTTCGCGACCAACACGCCTTCACCAGCGCCCTCGAACACCCTGCCACCGACGGCTACGCCCACGCTGACAACTACGCCAACACTGACAACTACGCCCACGCGCACGCTGACACCAACCCCCACCCAAACAGCGACCTTTACGCCCTCCCAGACCTTCACGCCGACCGCCACTTTTACCGCCACTTACACCCCCTCACCGACACCGACACTGGTGGGACCCGTCAACTACCCGGAGGGTTTCAGCCCGCTGACCGGCTTGCCCTACCCCAATGCTGAAGCACAAGCGCGGCGCAACTTCATCCTCAAAATCAGCAACTTCCCACCCATCGTGCGCCCCCAAAGCGGCGTCAATCAAGCGGATGTCATTTATGAGTATGAAGTCGAAGGCGGCGTCACCCGCTTTGCCGGCATTTACCGCAACAACGCCCCCACCCATGTCGGACCCGTGCGCAGTGGGCGCATTGTCGATGTTGAATTGGTGCAAATGTATGAGGGCTTGTTCGGCTACAGCGGTGCCAGCGATCCCGTCAATGCCTTGCTGCGGTCACAGCCATGGTTCCCCCGCGTGATCTCGCCCGCACGCGGTGACAACTGCATAGAAGCGGGCTATTGCCGCTTCGAAAGTGAAGGCATGGCATTTGAACACACGCTCTATGTCGATCTCACCTTGGCATATGAGCGCGCCACCCTGCGCGGCATCAATGAAGGACGGCGGGCACGCGGGTTCGCGTTTAGCGATATCCCCGACGACGGCGGTGAAATCGCCAACGATATTTTTGTCGATTATTATGGGCAAACCGATGCGCGCTGGCAATTTGACCCCGACACCGGACGGTATCAACGCTTCAGCGACGGTGAGCCTCATTTTGACGCCGCCGATGGCGAACAATTGTGGGCGGACAATCTAGTCATCATTGAAGTCGAACACCAAGAACGCCCCGACCTGTTTGAGCCAGAAAGCAAATCGGCATCACAACAGATTAACTTGTGGGGACAAGGGCGTGCCTATGTCTTCCGTGATGGGCGTTGGGTCGAAGGTTTTTGGCGGCGCGAATGTCGCGGAGATGTGCCGATCCAGAGTTCCCGCCGGAGCGCGAAGACCCGTGTTGGTCACGCGCGGGCGACGCCCTGCAACTCTTGTTTGGCGACAATGCGCCGATCCATCTTAAACCCGGTCGCACATGGGTGATGGTCACCCGCTGGATGAATTACGTCACCATCAGCGATACCCTCACGGTGATGCCCACCGGCATCCCCCCGCTGGTCGCGCCGACTGGCTCCCCCGTCAACGTTGGGTAGCCACTCTCCAAAAAATGCAGGACACATCACCTGAGTCTGTTGCAAAAGTCGGGCAACCATATTGGGTGTCGTTACAAACCACGCCATTGTAGGGACGCGCAACGGCATTTTGTTGAAAAACACGGGCAACCCCATTGGGTCTTGGGCGTCAAGTTAAGCCTTAATGAAAGCATCCCCACCCCGTCTGACCTTCGGTCAGCGCCCCCTCCCCACTTCGTGAGAGAGGGCGAGAAAACGGCACAAGCACTTTGAAAATCCCCCCTCAGCCATGCAATGGGGAGGGGGCTAGGGGGTGGGGATTGAGGCAAAACAAGAGAATAAACCCTTGACTTGACGCCCAAGACTCAATGGGGTTGCCCGCCGATTC
>Ga0209181_10009303_pt1 | contig 12944 bp, 10 predicted proteins | sample MAT05_FD_187208 | JGI IMG/M metagenome (GOLD analysis project Ga0209181, IMG submission 187208) | Freshwater microbial communities from Lake Fryxell liftoff mats and glacier meltwater in Antarctica - MAT-05 (SPAdes) (version 2) | ecosystem: Environmental > Aquatic > Freshwater > Ice > Liftoff... | reverse complement strand
CGTAGTCCCCCGGCGCGAGCACAAAGCGCGCGGTCTCCGTGCCGGCGACGGTGATCAGGACCTCGGTTTGGGGAGTGGCCATGCGGAGCGGGCGGGTTATCGCCGGGCTGGAATAGGCTTCGGCGAATGGAAGGTCAATGCCGGGCGGCGGTGCTGGTATGCTTGGGAGTTTTCTCTTTGGGCTCCCGGATTTATCCAAAAAAGGTGAATGGAAATCGCGGATTGCTCGGATTGCCGCGGATGAGCAGACAATTGCCCAAGTCCACGTTCTCAACCGAATGGGGAGCCAAGTGTGAACCCGAAAATACGCGCGAGTTCTTCCATCCGCGCCAATCCGCGCAATCCGCGGTTCATCCCATCGCCGTTTTTTGGTTTATTCCGGTGACGTCGTGACCCCTCTTCGCTACACGCACATTTCCCCGAACCATCCATCCCATTCCCACAGCCATGTCCCCACGCCTCCTCCTCGCCGCCGCCGCCATCAGCCTGCTCAATCCTTTTGCGCGCTCCGCCGACTGGCCCACATGGCGCGGGCCGAAGAGGGACGGGAGCAACACCGAGAAAAACCTGCTCACCGAGTGGCCTGCCGGCGGTCCCCCTCTCGCTTGGAAGATCACCGGCTGCGGCGCGGGATACTCCAGCGTCTCCGTCGCCGCGGGGCGTGTCTTCACCATGGGCGACACCCCGGAAGGCAGCACCGTGCGCGCATTCGATGAACAGACCGGCAAGCTGCTCTGGACCTCCGCCATTCTCGGCAAGCCGGGCGGCAATTACGAAGGCCCGCGCTGCACGCCGACCGTCGATGGCGACACGATCTTCGCGCTCGGCCAGTTCGGCGACCTCGTCTCGCTCGATGCATCCAGCGGCAAGGAACGGTGGCGGAAAAATCTCCTCACCGATTTCGGCGGACGCTACTCTGGGTGGAACTACACCGAGTCCCCGCTCGTCGATGGCGACAAAGTCCTCATCACACCCGGCGGCAAGCAGGGCGCGATCGTCGCGCTCAAGAAAACCACCGGCGACTTGATCTGGCAGAGCAGCGAATTCACCGACGGCGCGCAGTATTCGTCGCTGGTGCCCGTCGATATCGAGGGCGTCCATCAATACATCCAGCTCACCGCCGCCAGCGTCGCCGGTGTGGACGCCGCCGCGGGCAAGCTGCTGTGGCGCGCCGAGCGCAAAGGCCAGACCGCCGTCATCACCACGCCCATCTACGCGAACAACGAAGTCTATGTCACCTCCGGCTACGGCGTCGGATGCAACGCATTCAAGATCACGAAGGACGCTGCCGGTTTCCACACCGAGGAAATCTACGCCAACAAGAACATGGCCAACCACCACGGCGGCGTCATCCTCCTCGGCGACTTCCTCTACGGATTCTCGGACAGCAAGGGCTGGGTCTGCCAGGACTTCAAGACCGGCGACATCAAATGGGCTGAGAAGAGCGTCGGCAAAGGCTCCATCGCCTATGCCGACGGCCGTTTCTATCTCCGCAGCGAGAGTCGTAAAGGCGAAGTCGCCCTCGTCGAAGCCTCGCCGGATGGCTATAAGGAAAAGGGCCGCTTCGAGCAGCCCGAGCGCAGCGCGAAGAACAGTTGGCCGCATCCCGTCATCGCCAATGGCAGGCTCTATCTCCGCAGCGAGAGTCGTAAAGGCGAAGTCGCCCTCATCGAAGCCTCGCCGGATGGCTATAAGGAAAAGGGCCGCTTCGAGCAGCCCGAGCGCAGCGCGAAGAACAGTTGGCCGCATCCCGTCATCGCCAATGGCAGGCTCTACCTCCGCGATCAGGACGTGCTTCTGAGCTACGACGTGAGGAAGAAATAGGCATCGCGGGGAACGGACGCCGCCGGTGTTCGAGTTTCAATCCTCGGGAGCCGCCCTGGGTCGGCCCGGGAGAACCTCGACAGACACAGAAGTTGATGTGCTGCCTGAGGCTGCCCGACGCACCTGACAATTGAATCTCGCCATTCCCAGCCGCGCTTCTTCCCAAGTCGGCGGAGCCGGAACCAAGGAGGGGCGGTATGATACCGCCCTCTGGCAGCGGTCGCTCCGCGCCGCTGCCAGCGATTGCCTGCAGCCGACGACATTAGGAGGCGGGCATTCATAATTGCCGATTGGAAGATCAGCCAGCCTCCTCACGTCGTCGGCTACTGTCATCGGCTCGATGCGGCGCGGAGCGGCCGCATCGAGAGGGCGCTATCAAAGCGCCCCTCCTTGTGCGCCCCACAAGAACGTCGAAAACATGTTCGTTGTTTCTCAGAGCGGTGCTAAATCCGGCGAGGGGATGTCCATGGAAGAAAGACGCGGAATGAAGGAGGTTTGAACATTGGGCGTCTCACCCGTTGGATGAGTTGTCGTAGCGGTGAAAGCATCTGCGTTCCGCGGAATTCCACTCACGTTTTTTTGGACTACTCCATCGCTCCTGCCGTCCCCCCTTGGTTCCGGATCAGCCGGGTTGGGTAAACACCGGGATTGAGGCCGCGAACGGGCTGACTTGCTGGCGCAGCTTCGGTGCTTGATGCCGCGTCGTCGTGGACAGGCATTCAATCACCCCCCATTTTTCCATCTCCCGCATCCGTGCTTGCGTGCGCAATCCGACTCATGCAGACGTGGGTCTCCCAATTCCTCAACCTCATCCCTCACCGTGAAACGTTCCTCATTCCTCCTCGCCCTCCTTCCATTCGGATTCGCCCTCCAGGCTGTCGCCGCCGAGGCTCCCAAACCCCTCAAGGTTCTGCTCATCACCGGAGGATGCTGCCATGATTACGCCGCGCAGAAGGACATCCTGAAGAAAGGCATCGAGGCCCGCGCTAATGTCACCGTCGAGCAGATCCATACCGACGACAAGAGCACCAAGCCGCCGCTTCCCATCTACGGCAATCCCGCTTACGCAAAAGGGTTCGATGTCGTCATCCACGACGAATGCTCCGCCGGAATCACGGACCCCGCGATCATCAAGGGAGTCATCCAGCCGCATCTCGACGGAATCCCCGCCGTGAATCTCCATTGCGCGATGCACTGCTACCGTTTCGGCGATTTCAAGGCCCCGGTGGCGAAGGGTGCGGACAATGCCGCATGGTATGAGTATCTCGGCCTCCAATCCACCGGGCACGGCCCGCAGGAGCCCATCGCGATCACCTTCACCGACAAGGCATCCCCGATCACGAAGGGCCTCGCCGACTGGACGACCATGAAGGAGGAACTCTACAACAACATCCAGATCCTCACCGGCCAGGGCCTCGCCAAGGGCAAGCAAACGGTGAAGGACAAGGAAGTCGAGACCGTGGTCGTCTGGACGAATGAATTCGGCCCGAAGAAGACCAAGGTCTTCAGCACCACCATCGGTCACAACAACGCGACGGTGGAAGACGCCCGCTACCTCGACCTTGTCACCCGCGGTCTGCTGTGGTCGGCCGGGAAGCTGAAAGACGATGGCACTCCCGCCGAAGGCTACGGCCCGGTAAAACGCTAGGGCGGGTCACACGCGGTCTCGCGCCAGCCGCGGCGTCTGCCGCCATTCGGCGCGCGAAGATCCTCGGCACGCGACGCAGGACCTCAGCGAGGAAACGATGAGTTGGCACCGCAGATGCCTTGCTGCTCGCCCGAGTTGTCGAAAGGCCTGATGCAGTGCATCCGGGTGCGATTGAAAGTCGGTCCAAAGAGCACCGGGAGCGCAGATTCAAACGATTGGCAATTGTCCTGTTGCCAGATGGCGGCGCGTGGCAGGAAAGTAGCGTAGCTCTCCAGATCTGCGCGGGTGGGTCTGCGCGTGAAGCCTGGTGGTGCGCAGCTCTGGAGAGCTACGCCACGCGACCCCACCGGCGCATCCTGCAATCGGGCAATCGGGCTGTGGATATCGTATTAGGTCAGGCAGCAGGAGTATCTGCATTGCTCTGCGCCCATCGTGCCTCTGTGGTTTGAGAATGGGCCTCCGCCCCAGCGACGGGCATGAGTTGCAAAGGAATGCTTCGATCTCGTTGTCTTGCCGCACTCCATCGCCACGCCGAGCCCTACGGTTTTCGGGCAAACCACAGAGGCACGATGAACACAGAGAGGGACTTTTGTGGATCGGGATTCAATCACGCCCAGTGCATCCGTCAGTCGAGGTGCGGCGTTTTGTTGCAATGATTACCACCCAACCGATCCGACTTTTCTCGCTGGCGGCCGTATTGTTTCTCGCCAGGGCCTCCTCTGCCGTCGAACTCATCGATCCCGCCGCGTTCGGCTTCGGACGCCCTGGAGCGCTGCTGGATGCCTCGTGGATTGGCCGTCAGGACTACGACGGGCTGGCCGGCGGAGTGAAGTCATTCGAGTTGCGGGCGATTGCCCCTGTGGCCGGCTTCAAGATCGGTGATGGACGTCTCGGGATTTCGCTGGCCTACAATTACACGCAGCTCGAATTTTCCGGCGGCCTCGCTCTTGGCCGGCAGGATCTCCACAGCCTGGAGGTGCAGCTTCAATACTTCTGGCGCCCCGAAAACACGAAGTGGTGGGGCCTTGGTTTCGTCACGCCGCGAATCGCCTCGGACTTTGATGAAGTCTCTTCGAACGCATTCCAGATCGCCGGTCTGGCGCTGCTGGGATATCAGGTGACGGAGTCGTTCAGCCTCGCGGGCGGTGTCTTCTCCAGTTATTCGCACGAGGATGGCTTGGTCTTGCCCGCGGTGGGTTTAGTCTGGGAACCGAAGCCCTTCATTGTCCAGTTGACCCCGCCTTTCGTGGTCGTCGGGTGGCGGGTGAACGATGCGTTCACCTTCAGCCTCAGCGCCTACCCGAGCGGCGGCAGTTGGGATGTCCGCGATGCAGGCCCGGTCCGGACGATTGATTTCTCCGGCTGGCAGGGAGCTGCGACGGTGGTGTGGCGTGCCACGGAGAAAGTTTCGGTGTCTGTGCGCGGAGGGGTGAACTTCGGCGGTGAGCTCGAACTGCGCGATGGTGCGCAAAACGTCCTTTTTGATCGCGACCTCGATGCCGCGCCGTTTGCGGCAGTGAATGTGCGATTCAGGTTCTGATACTTCGATTGCAGCGCGCAGCGAGCCGCAGCGGTGGCGCAGCGACAGCTCCGGTGGGTAAGCATGTCGTTCCTTCCTCACCAATCCCTGCGTGGTGCCGTGGTTCAATGGGAGGCCAGAGGCCAGTTGCCGGCCAAAGCTCAGCGGCGCGTGAGTGCGGTGAGGCTTTGGAGTGCTGGGGCTTGACCTAACAGTCTGTTGAAAAAGCCTCACGCAAAGGGCGCAGAGGACGCAAAGGGGATTTCCTTCAGAGAACTTTGCGCCCTTCGCGCCCTTTGCGTGAGGCTGATGCCGGTATTTCAACAGGCTGCTAACCCGCATTTCTCACACTCCCTGTGTGCGGCGCGCCTCCCGTGGCAACTTGTGAGAAATGCAGGTTAAATGCGGCGCAGCTCGGGAGAGCTACGCTACGTGAACGCCGCCCGCTTCGCAGGCGTGCAGTGCAGGCACCGCAACACCGTGTCGCATCCGGTGCCATGAGTGTGAGAAATGCAGGCTACCCGGCAGGGAACGCCACCATCGCGCTCTTCCTCGATGCGGATATCGATCCCAGCGCCGGTCTCATCCCGATCACCACCGGCATCAGCGAGGACGACCCGCAAAATTCCTACTCCTGGCGCGTGGACCCGACGCTAGTCGGCGTCACCTACCATGTCATCCCACCATCACCGCGGGCGGCGTCACCCGTGCCAATTACGCACCCGGCACGCTGAAGATCGACGCTGTCGGCTCCTTCCAGCTTCTTTCCAGCCGGGAGGTCACGAGCGGGGACTATGCGGCTCGATATGGCCAGGCAGTTTCCAGACATTCAGCTCCAGCCCAGCTATGAGTTCGATCAGGGTGAGAACCGCTGGGGCCTCGGTTTGCAGGTGCAGTTGCCCATCCTTAATCAGAATCGAGGCCCCATCGCTGAGGCCGATGCGCGACGGAAAACCGCGGGCGAGCGATTCGAGGCGCGGCAGGCCGCGGTATTCGGCGAGATCGGCGCGGCCAGCGCCGCCTACCGCACCGCCACAGCCAAGGTCGTCACCGCCACCCGGCTGGCGGGCGAAGCCAGGCCCGCCAGCGACACCACCAGCCGCATGGTCGAGGCCGGCAAACTCGCCTCGTTACGAAGAATGTGCGCAGACTCATGAGTGGATTGCATACAATATGGGAGCGTGATATTGCGACCTCGGATTGCATACAATCTTAGAACGCCCGATGAAAAACAACCCGCTCGCCAATTCACCCGCCGCCGGCAAGGCCCGCGTCGTTCGCGGCGTAATGCACGATTTGCTCAAGGGCCGGTGGAGCGGTGGCGACCGCCTGACGGAAGTGGAGGCCGCAGCGCGTTTTCACGTCAGCCGCACGCCCGTGCGCGAGGCATTGCTCGAACTGGCGTCCATGGGCATCGTCGAGTTGAGGCGCAACTGCGGTGCGATCTTTCTCCCCTTCGGCGAGGACGAACTTCGCGACCTCTACGCCGTCCGGTCGCTGCTGGAAGCGGAGGCCGCGCGCCTTGCTGCGACGAGGATGAATGAGTCGATGATTGAGCGGCTCAAGTCCGCCTTTGAGAAACTGCGGCGTGAACAACATGCCGACAGACATTGGAAGCTCGACCGCGAGTTTCACGCAGCGATCGCCGATGCCTGTGGCAATGCAAGACTCGCAGGCGAAATCGCCCGATACCGGGATCTGGTGCAGACCACCCGCGAGGTTGTCGGCAGCAACCTCGACGACATCCACACGACATCGCTCGCAGAGCACCTCCGTATTCTGCATTGCTTGAAGCAACGCAACCCAGGATCTTCCGCAGAAGCCATGAAGCAGCACCTTTCCCACGCCGCAGAGTCAGCGGTCAAGGCGTTACGACATCTGCGGCAACGGTATTAACGGGAATCGTTTCGTGTCTGTCCATAGAGATGATGATGTGAATGGGGAGGCTCTTGCAAAGCCTACACGGTCACCGACGCGCGGCGTCATCGCCCCGAGGAGTGAAGGCATCTCGCCCTCTTACGGCTGAGGTTTTGCAAGAGCCTCGGGTGTCACACTTTCTTACCCCGCATTTCTCACACCCCCTGCGGTTGCCGCGCTTCCGGCGGCGTTTTCGTGGGCTGAGGGCGTGATGGGGTTCGTCGTCGGCGGTGGGTTTGCTGCCGCCATCGTGGCGACTCGGGCGTTGGGGCTGCGTTTAGCGGCCGGTTTTTGCTTTCACGCCCGGCATCAGGGCGCGGGCTGGCCGGAGCCGCCAGGGCTTGCGCTTGCTGCGTTTTCCAGGCGCGGTTTTCGTCAGCCGCTGGTGGCGCGCAGCCGCTCGTGCGCCTTGGCAAACACGTCCCGCATCGGACAGGCGCTGCACAGCCGCACGGAGATCCGCCGCACGCTGTCGGTGACTTGCGCGGCGATTTTCAGCAGTCGCAGCCGGATGGTGCCCACGGTGGCTTGCGCCAGCCGCGTGCCGCCCAGGGCCACGACGCCCGCGCAGCAGCTGGTAGGCGAAGGTGGAGAACCACAGGCGGAGCTGGTTGCTCGACAGGAACGCGGTGGAGGTGCGGTCCGCGAAGATGTCCATTTCCTTGATCCGGTTTTGCCAGCGCCCTCCGGCGCTGCCCTTCGGGCAAAGGCTCCGCCCTTTGGCTTTCTCGCTCCGCTCGATTCCATGTCGCCGCGCGCACAGTTGAAGCGTTCGTACAGGCTGGCTCCATCGGCAAAGGCGGCCTCGGCCTGCGCCCAGTCTTTCGCGCCGCTCAGGTCGGTGACGATGGTGCGCGGATTCGGTTTGGCTTCGATGAGTTCCGCCTTGCCGATCACCCGCCGCTCGCGGATCCAGCTCGCGAGCCTGCGGTCGCGCAGTTCGGCGAACGTGCGCGCGGTGCCCTCCTACGTCCCTGGCGCATCGGCTCCGGCGGCTTGGGCACAAAGTGCGGCATCCTCATTGAGCAGCGCGGCCGTCTTCCAAAACGCGGGCGCCAGCAGCGCTTCGAGCCGCGCGTTGCGCGCCAGGCCCAGCACGGAATGCACCCGCGGCTGCGCCTCGATCCACGCCATGATCTCCTCCCGGCAGAACCCACTGTCGGCGCGCACGAGGATCGCCACCATTTCCCCGAAACGCGCGCGGATGGCGGCCACGATCCTTTGCAACGCCGGCAGCGGGCCATCGCTCCCGTCGCGATCCGCGGTGCGCAACTGCGCCCACAACGGGATGTCCCCGGAGGCCCTTGCAAAACCTCAGCCGTAAGAGGGCGAGATGCCTTCACTCCTCTGAGCGATGAGGCCGCGCTTCGGTGACCGTGTAGGTTTTGCAAGGGCCTCCCCGCGAAAGCAATACAGCGGCAGAGCCGAGCGGAGCGAGACAGCCAAAGGGCGGAGCCTTTGCCCGAAGGGCGGGCGCGGCGGTGCCCGGCATTGCAGCAGCCCCGGTAGTAGCCATGGAAAAGACGTCCCTCCCGCTGGCCGTGTGCAAAGGATCATCGGTCGCATCGAAATCCAGCACGATGACCCCGCTAATGCGCGGGATGTCCGCCACCCCCAGCGCGAGCAGCAGCGCCTCGATCCGCTCCGGATGCGACTGGATCCTTTTCGTCCGCGCATGGATCTCCTCCGCGCCCAGCTCCAGCCAGTTGAGCGTGCCCTTGCCCGCCAGCGGACGGCCCCGGTCCGCCTCCAGGTGACGCTCCTCGCCCAGCACATCCGCCCGCCCGCCCGCCGCCGCCAGCAGCGGATCTAGCCGCAGACGGTCGTGATCATTGATGTCCTCATACCCCAGCGCCCGGCTCAGGATGCGGTGGCGCAACATCACCGGCGGCTCGCGCCCGGCGAATTGCGCGTCGCGAAAATCCGTGAAGCACCCTCAAGGGTTAGTGGCCGGTTTTGTCGCTACCGAATTTTTCACCCCAAATTTCGAGCAGCGGCCACTGATGGTGTGAAAGATCAAAGCAAGTCAGCCCGGCAGGTATTCCTTTTACTGACCGACCCTCCCTATCCACACGGATAGGAGCGCGATATCGGCTGGCGTGACGCCACTGATTCTCGACGCCTGACCAAGCGTTTCGGGCCGGGCAGCGGCGAGTTTGTGCCGTGCTTCGACCCGGAGACCGTAGATACTCATGTAATCGAATCCTGAGGGGAGTTTCTTGTCCTCTTGGCGGCGGAGGCGTTCTATCGCAATATTCTGCCGCATGATGTAGCCTTCGTACTTGAGGTCGATTTCGAATACTTCACACAATTCGAGGCTGAATTCCCTGCAATACGAGGAGGGAAGTTTTGCAATGCTGTTCTCTGGTCTTCGAAGCCAGGCGGTCAATTTGATGCCTTCGATCTGGACAGTCTCGGCGTGGTTACGGAGGCGTTCAAATGCTGCGAGCTTTTCCGTCAATGCCTTCCAGCGATCTTGGTCTACCAAGCAGTGTTCGTTTCCAATCGCTGTCAAACGGAGGTCTGCATTGTCCTGGCGAAGGACGAGCCGATGCTCTGCGCGACTCGTAAACATCCGGTAAGGCTCTGGGGTTCCTTTCGTCACGAGATCGTCTATGAGGACACCGATGTATGCATCGGCCCGAGTCAGGATGAAGGATGGCCTTGCAAGGATCTTCAAGGCGGCGTTGGCACCGGCGACCAGACCTTGGGCCGCAGCCTCCTCATAGCCTGATGTTCCATTGATTTGTCCGGCAAAATAGAGATTGGGAATCCGCTTGGTCTCCAGTGTGTGAAAAAGTTGCTGGGGCGGGCAGTAATCGTACTCAACGGCGTAGCCGGGTCTCATGATCTCGGAATTCTCCAGGCCCGCAATCGTCCGGATAAAGGAGTACTGGGTCTCCAAGGGCAATGATGTCGAGACGCCGTTGACGTAATATTCCTCGGTATGTCTGCCTTCGGGTTCGAGAAATATTTGATGGCGATCCTTCTCGGCGAATTTGACCACCTTGTCTTCTATCGATGGGCAATACCGAGGTCCGACGCCTTCAATTCTCCCTGAGTACAAAGGGGATTTGTCGAGATTTGCACGGATGATGGCGTGCGTGCTCTCGTTTGTGTACGTGATCCAGCATGGCATTTGTTCCATGTGGAACTTGCCATCCTTCCAGTGATTCAATGAAAAGACATCGTGCAAACGTTGCTCTAAGCGGTCCGGAACGAACGTCAGCGGCTTGGGTGGCTGATCGCCTTCTTGGCGCTCGCATTTCGAAAAATCGATCGAACGCCCGCCAAGGCGGCATGGGGTCCCCGTCTTGAATCGACCTATCTCAAATCCGAACTCCTTGAGGCAATCGCTCAACGTGGAAACGGTGTCGCCCAATCGTCCGCCAGCATGGTTCTGCATCCCCACATGCAAGAGCCCGCGCATGAACGTCCCGGTTGTGACGACAACAGCTCGACAGTTGATCTGCACGCCTAGACTTATCTGTAAGCCACATGCTCCATTGTCGCCGACCAAAATCCGGGTGACGTTCCCTTGCTTGAGATCAAGCTTCGCCATCCGCTCCAATTCCGCCTTTGCCCGGAACTGGTAGGCCTTCTTATCGCACTGCGCTCGCGGAGATCGAACGCTCGGCCCCTTCTTTCCATTCAGCATCCGAAATTGGATAGCGGTGGAATCCGTGTTCAGAGCCATAATTCCTCCCAGAGCGTCGATCTCGCGGACAATCTGGCCCTTGGCCTGCCCGCCAATGGCCGGGTTGCAGGACATCTGCCCAACCGTATCCAAGGATTGCGTAAGCATGAGTGTCTCGCAGCCAAGGCGAGAAGAGGCGAATGCGGCTTCGATCCCAGCGTGGCCGGCACCAATCACGATCACGTCGTATGTTTTCGGGTAAACAAACATGTCGCTAAACCGAGCCTCGAAGGAACCTCAGAGTGTTGGCAGACTGCCAATGCCAACGGCGTTTTGCCGCAATCCCTAGGATTGCGAAGATTCCGCTACTGTGGGTGTGCGTGCAAAAAGCGGCACATTCGCTGGGCAGTTGGGCCGTTCGCTTCGGGCACGCGAGCCGGGCTAGGTGCCGTCGAAGTTCCTCGGCTGGCTGACGCTCTACCAGAAAAGGCCCTCGTGCATCGCGCTGACCTTGGGCATTGTGAAACAACACCACTGGAGTTCCTTTCGTCCACCTCCAGAGTCCCGTGCAGGATTGAGACAAACTGATTTCAGCGACTCGGAGGGCCGGCACCTTGGACTCGGAGGTCATCTTCAATTGGCGGCCTCGGAATGTGTTTTCGATCGGAACGAATTCATCTTGGAAGTTTGGGAGGAGGTTTAGGAAAAATCGAAGGATTGCAGGTCCATCAAGCTTGAAGACGACGACGACCGGCATGTCCAGGGATGTCGCGGACTGCACGGATGGAAGAAGATTGGGCGGTTAGTGCGCGGAGATCCTCTCGATCGGTTGAGCGGGAATTGGCTGGCATGGTCTTGGTTGTACGTGTCATCCGATATCCGTGGTTTGCCCTCCCGGATCAGGCAAATTGGTGAATCGGGCAATGTGCTTATCCACTTGATGCGGTTCAGGTTTCCCATTTGAACGGCGTCCTTAAGAGGTAAGGCGTTGTGCCGCGAGTTTTCGCTCAGCCCTTATCAAGTGGGGCTCTTGCAAAACCTCATCGGTGAGGGGGCGGGATGCCGTCACTCCTCTGAGCGATGACGCCGCGCGTTGGTGACGGTGTACGTCTTGCAAGAGCCTCAAATGGATAAGCATATCGGGTAAGTCTTTTGAGGTGTGTATTCGCGATTGATTGCTGGTGATGAGGGCGTTCTTTGAGAATTGAGGCTCTTGCAAAACCTCGGCCGTAAGAGGGCGAGATGCCTTCACTCCTCTGCGCGATGACGCCGCGCGTCGGTGACCGTGTAGATTTTGCAAGAGCCTCGATTGAAAAAAGCTTTCTGAGATTCCGATTTCGGGCAGAGTGTTCTACGTGGAACATGGCTTGTCGAGTATGCCAACCTTTGCCCGCGGGAGGAGTAACGACAGTTTTGTGCGATATTTCTTACCCTGAAGATTGACGCTTATTACCTCCATGTCGCAGGCGAATTCCGCGAGGACCTGCCGACAGGCGCCACATGGCGCTATTGGTTCTCGCGAATCTGCAACAATTAGGATTCTGCGAAACGCTCGGGCGCCAGCGGCAACCGCTGAAACGACGGCGGTTCGCTCTGCACACAAGGTAAGACCGAAGGAGAGGTTCTCTACGTTGCAACCAGTAAAGATCTCGCCGTTCTTCGCTTCCAAGGCTGCACCGACTTGGAATCGGGAGTAGGGCGCATGGGCCGCTTGGCGAGCACGGAGTGCAAGTTTTTGAAGTGTGGCAAGGGAACTCATGGTGAAATTTTTATGGATGAGAGTAGTGTGTGAGGAGCGCTTCCGATTCGCTTCCGCTATGCAGAGGGTATGGTTGGACGGGGATAGATGCCAAGAAGGATTAGCCTGCATTTCTCACACTCATAGCATGGGATGCGACAGGATGTTGCGCCGCCTGCACGGCGCGCCTGCGAAGCGGGCGGCGTACCCGTAACGTGGCTCTCCCGAGCTGCGCCACAGTGAGCGCCGGCACGCCGCAGCTCCGGAGAGCTACGCTACAAACGCGGCCTGCCTGCGGAGTGGGAGAAATGCGGGTTTGGACTCGCTGAAATGCGGGGGATTATGCTGTCCGTCATCACAATTTATGAAAGGCTGCAGCATCACATTTCACACAAGATGATGACGGGCAGGATGATACGAGATTATTGGTATGAGCGTTCTTGTAAAGAACGCTGCATATACTCCATGCGCTAGCGATACTTTCGCCACTCGGCACTTCCTTTTCGACCGGAAGACCTTCCATTACGGAAGCCCTCGAACAAATGGGGCTGCCAGCAGACCTTCCTCGTTTGCGGTTCGGCTGCGAGCGCAGCCATGACGGTAGCAGGGCGAGGGCGCCTTCGTATGAATGGATTTGGTATTGCAGAAATGTCACGGTCGC
>Ga0209181_10009301_pt1 | contig 12944 bp, 11 predicted proteins | sample MAT05_FD_187208 | JGI IMG/M metagenome (GOLD analysis project Ga0209181, IMG submission 187208) | Freshwater microbial communities from Lake Fryxell liftoff mats and glacier meltwater in Antarctica - MAT-05 (SPAdes) (version 2) | ecosystem: Environmental > Aquatic > Freshwater > Ice > Liftoff... | reverse complement strand
GCTGGTGGCGTTCGGCGAACCGATCCACCTCGAGGGCTTGCTGCTGGCATTGCCATTGTGGGGCGTGATGGCCGTCGGCATCATCGGCATCGCGCTGTTCTTCGCGGCGTTGCAGGTATTCATCCGCGACGTCGAGCACGTGCTGATGCCGGGGCTCATGATCCTCATGTACCTGACGCCCATCCTGTACCCGCTGACGCTGGTGCCCGAAGTGATGCGGCCGTGGGTGGCACTGAACCCGTTCAGCTGGTTGGTCGGCCGGCTGCGCGATGCTCTGCTGGACGGCAAGCTGGCGCTCGAATGGGGTGATGCGGTCGCGGTGCTGGTGGCGCTGGCGATCTTCTTCGCCGGGCGTTGGGTGTTCCACCGGCTTTCGCCTTACTTCGAGGATTTTGTATGAGCGCTGTTCGGCGGGAGGCCGACAGCGCCGCCCCTAGCCTGCTCGCACTCAAGGGCGTGGGCAAGGACTACGCGAAGGTGGAATCGCGTGGCGGCCAGGTGCGCCTGGTATGGGATCTGCTGCGCGGCCACGGTGCCGCCAACGTCTTCCGTGCGCTCGACGACGTGGGCTTCACGCTTGAACGCGGGCAATCGTTGGGTATCGTCGGCGAGAACGGCGCCGGCAAATCGACGTTGCTGAAAGTGGTGGCCGGCGTGATCGCACCCACGCGTGGACGCGTAGAGGTCAACGGGCGCGTCGGCGCGCTGCATGATCCGGTCGCGGACCGCGTCGAGCGCACGGACGGCCGCTTCATGGCGTGCTGCGATCAGTTCACGTTCGAGCACATGCTCGTGTGCGCTGGACCCGGAGATATTGTGGCGGCCGGGCATCGGCTCGTGCACGGTCACCAACTCAATTTGCGCACCGAGCTGCTTCGCGAGGCCAAGCGCGACCGGAAGGGTCGCTTCGGCGAACGACGAACCATCAAGTGCAACCAGAATTGTCTTCATCGTATCCTCGCTGAGCGTGGCGAACGCGTCGAGGGGCCGCAGCGTCGTCGGCGTGCTGCGTCCCGTCGGCCGCTCGTAGTATCGGATCGTGCAATGATCAGGCCGTGACTTCCTTGCCGGCGACACCCTTCGGGTAGGTGACGTACACGTGAACCGGAATGCCGACGTCTCCGAGATGCTGTTGGATCAGTGCTCGGACCTCATTGCAGTCGAGACCGCCAGCCCCGGTGGCGAGTCGTGATAGCGCGACGCTCTTGATGTCGCCCTTGTCGAGCTCGTGTCGTATCCGCTTCGACACATGATAGACGTCGGGCGTCGACGCGCGCCCTGACGCGGACGAGGCATGGTCGCCTTCCTGCGTCATCAGGTTGTAGATCGTGTGGCCATCGGCGCTGCGATAGGTCCAGAGCTCGCCCGGCTTCGGGTGCGACTGATGGGCGTAGTGACGGAAATCCTTCGCCAAGCCGGGCCACATCTCACGCAGCGCGAGCGCGAGACCGGCATCGAAGTGGTCATTGGGCGAGACACCATGCGCAAAGGCCTGCGCCTTGGTGAGCAGCATGTCGCCTTCCAGGTCGTAAATCACGAAAACTTCTCAGCGTGATGATTCTTGTCGAGGGATGCGTGACAGGCAATGTCTGTACACGCGGAGGGGAAGGGAGTCGGTGAAATCCTGACATTCGGATTGGGAAGTCCCGACGGGGTTGTGGAAAAAGCAACGGCTTAGGAAGCAGGGGGGGAGGAGGGTATCAGGGAAGAGGGCGCAGGAACCGCGTGTGGTTCACCTGCCTCCTGCATCCTGAAACCCTCCTCCCCCTGCTTCCTAAGGAGTTGGCCATTTGGAGTTGGCCGTTCGCTGTTCTCAGTCGTACCACCCCTGCACGTACCATCGCACGCCGGCTTCGTGGTACAGCAGGAGTTCGCCTTCATCATCGGCCATGCACCGCCAGTAATCACGGGCGTACGTGTCGGCACGCCACCAATCACCACTCAAGCGTTCGGGGCCGTCGGCGGTCGCGATCGACAAGCGTCGTCCGCGCCACCACACGGCGTCGGGAATGCCATGCGGGGATTCCACGTCAACCGGTTCTGCTGAAGCGAGCAGACGAAGAACGGCGGCGGTGGAGGGCGTTGGCGACGCGGGTGTTGACGCGGGAATGGGGGCCGGTATCGGTGCAGCGCCGAGCGTCATGGCGTCGGCGCTGATCCACCGCCCGGTGTCTTCGGGGCGATGACTGTCGCCGGCTTCGGGGTGCACGACGACGGTACCGGTGTTGTCGGGATCGAGCACTGCGCGTAGTCGGGCAAACACCGCTTCGGCATTCATCGCCGCGTCGCGCCACGACGGAATCAGCAAGTCGCCTTGATCGGCGGCGAGTGGGGCGGTGGCGGGAATGCTGACGGTAACGCCGATGATCGGCGCGGGGATGCTCCACCGTTCCAGCAGGCCTCGACATTGATCGAACAGCGGCTCGAGGCGGGCGAGCGGACGGGCGGGACGCACTTCGCGCGTGATGGAGCGTTGGGGGATGCCCAATAAGGAAACTGCCGAAACGCCTGAAACGGCCGACAGCTTAGGAGGCAGGGGGGAGGAGGGTGTCAGGGGGGAGGGGGCAGGGTACTCCTCCCTGCCTCCTGATGCCCTCCTTCCTGCTCCCTTCGCGGTCGTATCGTCCGACGTTTCCGGCACATGTGTATGGCCGCGCATCTCGCTGCCGATGTCGTCGATGGGATACTGACGTCCGGCATCGAGCACGAGCGTGATCGCCACCGCAGCGGCGGCGCGTCCGTCTTCCACACATTCGCGCAATAGGCGTTGCAGCTGCGCACGCAATACAAACAGCACGGGCTCGGTGCTTTCGACGGCGGCCGGCAACTCCACGCTCGCGCTGCGCGCCGCTTCCACGCGTACGAGTCCCGGTCGTCGCGGATCGTCGCCGTGAGCGAGGCGCCACGCGGTGAGTCCGTCGGGGCCCCATCGCTTTTCGATATCGCCGGCATCGAGTGAGGCGAGTGCGCCGACGGTGCGCAGGCCGAGTGACTGCAGTGCATCGCGCAGATCGTGCTCCATGGGCACCAACCCCAATGGCGCCGGTGCGAGATAGGCGGCGCACTCACCGGCGGGGATGATCGTGATGCCGTCGGGGAGAGTATCGGGGATGGTGAGCGGATCGCGTTCGCGGAGGCCTTGGGGATCACGTTCGCGAACGGCGCGACTGTGCACGGCGCCACTGTGCACGGCGCCATTGTGCACGGCGCGACTGCGCGCACGTGGGGCCCAGGTGGCGGCGCGTGCGGCGACGCAGGAATCGGCGATGGCGACACGGGCATCGGGATGCCATTGCTGCGCGATGGCGAGCAAGGTGCGCGCGAGCTGGGCTTCGCCACCGACGGCATCGAAGCCGTTGGCGCCAACCCACCACATGCCGGGTGCACCGGCGACCGGCGTGACCTGCGGACTGGCCGCCAGCAGCGCGGTACTGGCGGCGAGGACGGCGTCGCGGATGGCATGCTCATCCCAGGGGCGGACGTCGAGCGTGGCGCAGCAGGCGCGTGCTTCGGGGAGCAGCATCCCGGCCCGCACCCCGGCGCGGCCGGCGGCGAGGGAAACGACGCGGAGTTTGGTGTCGACGAGGAGGGAGCGGGGGAGGTTGTCCCAGTGGGGGGGCGGCTGTGGGCTGTTGGCTTGGGGTTTGGGGTGGTGGGTGGTGGGTTGTGGGTTGGCTTTGGGCTGTGGGCTATGGGCGCTCGGCCGTGAGCCGTGGGCCGTGGGCCGTGGGTTGGACGGCGGAGGGAAAGCTGCGTTTGGGGCGGCGGCCGTAACCGGGGTCGGCGGCGCGGCGGCGTCCGCGATAGCGCGTCCAGTCGCGGGTACGCTGGTCGGTTTCGCCTTCGCTGGCACCGGGCTCCCTCGGTGGGAACGGACGGTCGTTGGTGAGGCCGCTGTCGGTAAACCCAGCGGCAAGGCGAGCTGGGTGTCCGGGAAGGTCAACTCCATACAGATCGCTCGCGGAGACACCGAGTCCGCCCCAGGTGACAGGGTGTTCGGCGTGCTGCTGCCCGGGCTGTTCGGCGTCAGTGCTGTTGCCGCGGGCGGTCCAGGGACGACGCGCGCTTCGCGCCACCCCGCGCCGATCGGGAATCTCGGAATCCGTACACACGCGACGCGCCACGACGACCGCACTGCTCACCTCGATGGACTGATTGCGACCCTGACTGTTCCCCCCTTTCTCCACGGTCACGACAAACCGTCGTGACGCGTCGACGGCGGTGATCGGCTTCCCGGTGATCGGATTTTCGGCGACGGCCTCTCCGGCCATCGACTCCGGTAGTCGGAGTGGTCGTCGTCGGCTCGATGCGACGCGTGAGGTTACGCGCATGGAGGGCGGCATACTCGGCGCCGATACCGGCATCGCCGCGATGCGCAGGCGCACGGTGCCGGCCAGTCGACTGGGGCGTACGTCACGCCCGCTGTCATGATGCTCGAGCACCACGCACGCGGCGTCGCGTTCCCGCGCCAGCTGCGCCAAGCGCACGCCGTGCACGCGCGACAACGGCGGTGCACCGTCGATGACCACCAAGGCGAACACCCCGCTGCGCAGCAGCAGGTCGGCGGTCCAGGCACTGCGTTTGGCATCGGGCGGACGGATCACCACGAAGCGCGCTCCCAGCGCCGCAAACGGGGCTGGGGCCAACGTGCGCCGGGCGTCGATCCACGCCACCCACGCGCCGGTGTACAGCACCTGCGCCACCAGCTGCCGTAGCAGCGCCGTTTTCCCGACCGCCAACGGCCCGTTGATCTCGGTGACACGCCCCCGTGGAATGCCGCCCCCCAGCGCTTGGTCCAATCGCGCCACCCCCGTGCTCCAGGGGCCACTGGCCTGCCGCCCACTGGCCACCACCGCCTGCAGCTGATCGCGCAGGAGGGTGAGGTCGGGCAGGGCCGACGTGGCGTCGCCTTCGGCGAGGGTGGTGGTGAGGTCGGGAGCAGATACGGCGGCCATACCGAATATATACCGAAGACAGGAGGCGGTGGAAAGAGCGGATTCTGGAAAACGCGATGAGAAAGGCTCGCCAGTCCATACGCAGGCATTGTCCGCTGCCACGGCACACCCTAGTCTAGAGACACATGCCTGCTCTTTCTGACATCGAAATTCAACGCGGACTTGGCGCGCTCCCGGGCTGGTCGCGCAAGGGCGACACGCTCGTGAAGAGCTATCACTTCGCGACGTTCCCCGCGGGCGTCGCATTCATTGCGCAGGTAGCTGACATCGCGGAAACGATGCAGCACCACCCCGACATCGATATTCGCTACACCAAAGTGCACTTCTCGCTCAGCACGCACGACGCGGGCGGGATCACCGCGAAGGATTTCGATCTCGCCCGCGCGATTGAAGAATTGGCTGCGGCGTGAGGCCGTAGCGAGCGTTCGCGTCGTTGTCGTGTCGGCCTTCAATGCTGGGAGTGGCGACTGATGAGCGTGTGGCACAAACTTTTGACCTGCGGGATCCTGGTCGCGCCCTTGTCGATCAGCGCCCAACTCGCACCGCTGGACCGCACGAATCCGTGGCGCCCTGCCACCACCGGCGTAGCGCGCCTCGCCGATTCGTTGGCAGCTCTCGGCGACACGGCACAGGCACTGGAGCGCCTCCAGCAGTCGCTCGCACGGAATAGAACTGACGCCAATGCATGGCATCGCTACGGTCTGCTGCTCTGGCAGGGCACCGGCGACACGCGCCGCGCGGGGTATAGCGCGAATCTCGAAGGGATTCGGATGTTGTCGCGGGCCGACACCGCGCTGCGCATGGCCACCAAACTGGCCAGCGATCGCGCCGAGTTCTGGGGAACGCTCGCCCGCTTCAATCTGAACTCCGGCGCCGGCGCCGTTCGCTACGCCGCCACGCAAGAATGGAATCGGGCGGCTCGAGCCGCCGAACGAGCCGCAGATACCAGCATGATGGCGCTCGCATCGGCCGAACGTGGATTGGCGGGGTGGCGACGATACCTGTCCATTCGCAACCGCGCCATCATGTCCGAGGGACGCACGATCAAGTTGCAGACCAACATGCGCTGGGAGCGTCGCTTGGCCCGCGACTACGTGGAGTCGTATCTGCGTCGCATAACCCCGCCCACCGGGGCCACGGAGTACGAGCCGGCGCTGGCGCTGTTCGCGCGGGCCGAGCAACTCGACCCACTCAGCCTTCGCAATGCGCGACTGCTGTACATGGCCCTCGCCGAGGGCGCACGCTGGACAGAACTGCTGGCCGCCGCAGATCGCCGCGCGAAGGTGAGTTCGTTCGATGGGCAGGCGCGCTTTGCGAGAGGACTGGCTCTCGTGCGCCTCGGGCGACTGGCCGAAGCACAAGCGGCGTTCGATACGGCGCAAGTCACGCTCGACAACGTGGATCGTGAGCGGCTGTTCAGTCTGGCGCGCTTGGTGTCCCCGGGCGCCGACATCGCGGTACGTGGAGGCATCGACAGCGCGGCATGGGCGAACCTCACGCCGTCCGCGAAGCGAGCGACCAATACCTTTTTCTGGGCGGCGCGTGATCCCGACGCCACGACACCGTACAACGAGCTCGAACTCGAGTTTCTCGCACGGGTCGTGTACGCGGAGTTCGCCTGGAGTGATGACGAGCTTCGCCTGAACGGTGCCGATACGGAGCGCGCCGAGATCTTTGTGCGCTACGGTCCACCCGAGGAGATTCTCACGATCCCCGGCACCGCGTCCGCCATGCAAGACGACTTGGTCCGAACGGCGCCAGGAAGCGGAGCGGAGTTGTCGCTCTCCAGTCGCGACGATTTCGGCTCGACGATGCTCTGGCTGTATGGCAATGGCACGGTCTATTTCTTCGACCTGCCGCCGGGATACGGCACCGCGCGACTGCCCAACGTCGACCGCGGCTACGTGCGCGATGTCCAACGGGCGTCGCCCGTGCGATGGGACAATGTCGACATGCCCGCCGAGGTCGACTCCACTCGCCTGCGAGTGCTGCGCTTCCGTGGTTCCTCCGATTCGCTCGACCTGCTCGTCCTCGCCGCGGTCCCGAGCGAATCGCTCCGCGAGGCCGACGATAACGGGCCAGCCATGGCGCGGGTGATGGTTCGTCTGCTCGATGATCGCGCCCGGAGTACTCCCGTGGCTATCGACTCGCTCCGCCTCGACGCGTCCACGTCGGCGTCCGGGCAGTTTGCGTGGCGCGCGCGTGTGCCCGCACGATCGGGCATCGTCCAGACAGAGACCCGTGTTCCAGATACGCGCCGGGTGAGTCGTGGCATGGCAGTCGCCGAGGGTGGGTTGCCCGCCGGCTTCACCGTGAGCGACGTCCTGATCGGGACGCCGCGCGCCGCGCCGGCGAGTGCAGGGGGCGCTGCGCGCTGGTTCACGCTGCCGCTCACGCCAACTCTCGCCGACTTCGACGTCGGTGCCGCAGTCGCCGTGGGGTGGGAGCTGTATGACCTCACGCGCGACGCGCCATCGGCGGCACGAAAGTATCGTGTCGCACTCACCGTGACCCGCAGGGAGCGCGGTGGACTGACTGGTCTCGTGCTTCGCGCCATCGACGGCGTCGGCGCGACGATCGGCGTGATGCGCTCGACACCGGAAGCCTTCACGATGAGCTACGAGCGCGTGATTCCGGCGCCCGCGTCGGCGTCGACCATGACGCAGGCCGAGTCACTCACGCTGGCCGGCTTCGGTGAGCGAACGGGGACCTATCGCGTCACGCTCGACGTGACCGACCTCGTGACCGGCGCGAAGACCACACGGCGCACGACCTTCCGGGTGGGCCGCTAGGTACGTCGGTCAGCGCGAACGCGGCAGCTCATTGATTTTCCGCAGCGTCACGCTGCCGTTCACCGTACTGGCGCGCAGACGCGTGGCGCCGTTCCCTACCGTCCCCCGCAAACGTCGCGGTGACAGCGTGCCGGAAATCGTGATCGGAAAATCGGTCGATACGCGTCCGTTCACGGTGGACAGTTCGAGCTGTGCGCCGAAATTGGACGGGAGTTCGATGGTGATCGCCCCGTTCACTGTTTCGTAGTCGAGATCGTCGGCGCGACCGAGTGATCCCATCGACACGGTGATGCTGCCGTTCACCGTTTTGGCGCGCACGGGACCACCGGCGCTGCGCGCGGTGATGCTGCCGTTCACGGTGTGCGCATCCACCTCGTTGTTCACACCGGTCACTTCAACGCCGCCGTTGACGGTAGACAGATCCACCCGCACGCCGTCGGGCACGCGCACGGTGAAGCGCACCGAAACATCGTTGCGGTCGTTCCACTTCATGCGGCGATCGGTGTGAATGCCGTTTTCGTCGCAGCGCGAGTCTTCGCTGAAGAGCGCGCAGACCAGCACGTCGTCGCCGATCTTCTTCTGCTCGATGCGCACATCGTCCGGATCCCCGCGGCGCCAGCGCTTTTCGGCGCTCACCTCCACGCGGCCGTTGGTACTGCGTTCTACCTGAATCCCACCGTTGATGTTCTTGATCATCACGCGACGCCCCGACGGGATGGTGCCCGACCACGTGAACGCATTGTCGCGCTGCATGTCACGGTCCTGCGCAACAGCGGGAGCCGCGATCGTAACCGTGAGCAGCAGTACAGCGGCTGCTGAACACCGTGCCGAACGGGTCGAGGAGCGGAACGACAGCATGGGAAACTCCTGATGGAAAAGAGACGCACGCACCTGCGCGGTCATGAGCGGTTGCCTCGCACGACGCGGACGTTGCCGCTGAACGTAGAGATGGTGAAGCGGGTGGAACCGCCACCGCCGATTTCATAGCGGCGCACAGCGCGGTCGCCGCGTGACGAAGTGGAGCTGCTCGGCATGAGCGTGAGCGTACCGGACGCCGTCAGGTCTCCGTTGAACATGGAGACATCCATGTTGCCGCGCGCGCCCTCGGGGAGTCGTAGCGTCACGTTTCCCGAATGCGTGGTGAGCTGGAGGCGGGCATCGTCGGTGGCACTGCCATCGAACGTGATGCTGCCGCTGATGCTTTCCACATCCACGCGTGCCGCGCGATCCATGCCCAGCATGACATCGCCACTGGTGGTATGCACATTCACGTCGTCGCGCACCCCGCGGAGCGTTATGTCGCCGCTCATGGTGGTCACGCGCGCCGGCCCGGAGCGGCCACCCAAACGGATATCGCCCGACAGCGTTTCGAGGGTGAGGCGTCCACCGATGTCGTCGAGACCGATATCGCCGCTGGTGGTGCGAATCTCCACGTCACCATCGATGCCGGACACATCGACGTCGGCCGACGCGGTGGAAACCACGAGGCGGACGTTGCGCGGCAGGTCGAGTTCGAGCGTAGCGTCGTTACGGCGGCTGCCCGAGCGGCTCGCACTGCTCGACCGCATGTCCTCCGATGCATCGAGCATGATCCCCACGCCGGTCGTGCGCAGCTGATAGTCGCCGCTGCGTCCACGAATCGTGCCAGTCATGGCTGAGCTGCCGCGCACCACCAAACGACCGGTACGCACCGTGAGATCGACCACGGCGTTGCGCGCCACGGCGAAGCTCGAGTCGCGCTGCGCGAGGAGCGGCGATACCCCTCCGGTCAGCAGGAGCATCAGCAGTGCGCCGTGCGGGACGAGCAGGCGGGATCGGCCAGGACGTGCAGACACGAAGGGAGATCGCATTACAGCAGCGCCACACGCCGGAGCAGCGCGAGCTTGGTTTCGAGGGCACGATCGAGCTGGGTGGCCAGCAGGGCGCTGCGCGGATCACGCGCCAGTGCCTCCCGGCTGTCGCCGATCGCTCGATCGATGATGTCCAGATTGCGGCGCAATTCGCGCACGGTCACGCTATCGAGTTCCACGACGCGATCATCCACGATGCGCCGTAACGCCGAGATCTCGCGTTCATACACCACATCGGCGTCGGTATCGTCACGGTCGTCGCGTGCGGTGGTGCCAGAGGCATCGCGAGCGACGAGTCGCGTAGCGGCACTGGATGCCGGCGCGTCGGTGTCCACGCTCCCACGCGCGGTGAGACGCCACGTGATGCCCGACGTCACCGCCACCAGCATCGTGGCGGCGATGGCGAAGGTGCGAACCGACACGGTGCGTGCCATAAGCGTTCGCGTCTGCGTTGCAGCAACCGAGATGGGGATCACGGTGGTGTCGAGACGGGCTTCAATGCCATTCCAGAGATCACGCGACGGTGAGATCCCGGGCAGCGCCTTCGCCTCCGCCACGATCGCCTCGAGCTCTCGCACCAAGGCGCCGCAGGCGGCACACTCCGACTGATGCGCCGTCATCCACGCCTGCTCGGCGCTCTCGAGCGCGCGCTCCAGGTGACCGCCGCAGTGCGCGTCGAAGCGCGTGCAGTCGGCTGGTGTGCCGGTCGGGGGAATGATATCCGTGTCGTTCATACGCTCTCCTACCGATTCAGGGCCGCGCGCAACAGCATGCGCGCACGGTGTAACTGGGCCTTGCTGCCGCCTGACGTGATGCCGAGCTGTTCGCCGATCTCTTCGTGTGTAAAGCCTTCTACGTCATGCAGCACGAACACCCGCCGCGCACCCGCCGGCAGACCGGCGATCGCGGCATCGAGATCGAGCCGCTCTCCGACGAACACCGCGCGCGCCGGCGCCTCATCGAGGGTGTCGTCATCGGACATGCGGGCACCGGCAACGCCGGCCCGCTTGCGACGCGACAACACCACATTCACCGTCACGCGATGCAACCACGTGCTGAAGGTCGACTCGCCACGAAAGCTCGGCAGTTTCTGCCACACCCGCACGAACACGTCCTGCGTGACTTCCTCGGCCCACTGCCGATCGGCCAGCATACGCAGGCAGATGGCGTACACGCGGTCCACGTGCACCCGATAAAGCCGTTCGAACGCGCGCCGGTCACCCGCGGCCGCGGCAGTCACCTCCGCGTCTGCTCCGGCACCCGTGTCGCTCGCACCCGTGTCGATCCCAGCAGCGACTACGCCAGGCGATGACGCCGGGACGGTAGGCTGCAGCGAGGCGAAAACAGGCTTGGTCACACGTAGGGCGAGCAGAGAGGCTCCGGTATCAGTCACCCCATTGGATGAACGATTGGGCCGGAGGGTTTGAAGCAATCGCTCAGACTGTGAGCGACGCGACGATGGCGGGCAAGTCAGACATACTGTTCATCCAGTAATCCGGCGCGGCGACGGCTAGTTCCGCTCGGCTGAAGGGGCCCCACTGGGCCGCGGCCGTGCGCACCCCTGCCGCTCGGCCGGCGTGCATGTCATGCGGCGAGTCTCCGACGAACAAGGCGCCCGTGGCCGGCAGCTCCAGACGGCTGAGTGCCAGGAGGACGGGGTCGGGGAGCGGCTTGTGGCGCTCGGTCTCCTCGAAGGTCACGATGGCGTCGAAGGCCCTCTCCAGCCCAACGTGCTCGAGGGAGCGCGCCGTCATGCCGCGTCCCTTGCTGGTGACGAGCGCGGTGCCGTGCCCCTCAGCCCTGGCCCAGGCGATGGTGTCGAGCACGCCGGGATAGGCCGTAGTGAGCCGAGGTAGGTGAATGCCCTGATAGTCGCGATAGCGCCCCACCAACGATTCCACCTCCGCCTCACCATCACACCAATCGGCCAGTTGCGTGCGCAGCGGCGTCCCGATCCCGGCCACCCACTGCTCGGTGGTCGGCGCACGGTCGCGTCCTTCGAAAGCGAACTGCATGGACTCGAGAAGTAGCCCGATGGAGTCGATCAGGGTGCCGTCGAGGTCGAACAGGAGTGCGTGTCGTGACATGCCGAAGAGTAATCGGGCCCGATCAGGAGGAGCGCTCGAACGCGACACGGCCCCGAAGCCGTTGTCTCGGACCCTGGCGTGGGCAACTCCGGCGGCACGCTCGCCAGCGCGGGCTCCCGTTGCCACGCGGTCATCCAGGTTCGCGGCGCACTCCGTGGCATTGCATCCGCCAGCGCGCACCACCGCGCCATCGCGTCCTCCGCCCCGGATCCCCGGGCCCGCGCCACGACCCGTTCGGCGTCGGCGATCACTCCCCGCAGCGCGACGCGCTCTATCGGGCCACATTGCTGCACGAGTTGGGTGAGGTGTCTGGCGGTGCGTTGTGCGAGCGGCGAGAGCGTGTGACCGGCGGGGCCGGCATCGTCACGTGCCACACGACGTGCGTGCCAGCGGGATACGTCGTGGAGCGCCAGGCGCACCGGTGCGTGAAGCGTGGCGCGCGACGGCACTCCGCCAACGGTCGCGCTGTGAGCGTTCGCGCTATCCACGATGGTCACCACGCGGAGCAGCGCGCGCAGGCGCGCGCTCACGATGCGCCGCCCGCGTTCGGTGGGATGCGCGCGCCCACAGAGCAGTATCGACTGCCCCCCGTGCGCCACGAGCGCGATCCACGCGGTCTCCCGCTCACTCTGCATGGCACCGACCAAGAGCGTGCGCGGCGGCACGCTCACCTCGCTCACCTCGCTCGATTCGATGGGCCCGGTCCATCGCTGCAGTCGCGCATGCAGCCGGGTCGCCGCATCGGCCGCGCTTTCGTGATTCGGCGTTGTGCCCGATGACTCGTCCACACCGACCGATTGAGAGACACCGGCGAAGCGTGTCGAGAGGGCCGCCTTTCTGGCCAGCCGGCGCTGCAGTCGGAGCGCGCGATCGCCATCGGGAGGCGGTGCAAAGCGGTAGACGTGCACCACGGCGTGCGGAGACCCGATGCGCGCGCAGCGGCCCACGCGTTGCTGGCGCAGCGCTTCGGTCCACGGCAGATCGAGATGCACGACCACGCCGGCGTCCTGCAGATTCACGCCTTCGGCGAGGAGGTCGGTCGAGAGCAGCAGGCGAATGGCCTCGTGGCACGGCGGTGGCGGGCGTTCCTGCGCGAGTGGCGCGAAGCGGGCCAGGACTTCGCTTCGATTGATGCGCCCACTGGCGATGCGTGCGTGCTTGCTGGAAATCAGACCGATGCCGGCGATGTCCGACAGCGCGCGGTGGAGGGCACCGATGGTCTGGGTGAACTGGGAGAAGGCGATGATGGGCGTGTCGGGG
>Ga0209181_10009299_pt1 | contig 12947 bp, 11 predicted proteins | sample MAT05_FD_187208 | JGI IMG/M metagenome (GOLD analysis project Ga0209181, IMG submission 187208) | Freshwater microbial communities from Lake Fryxell liftoff mats and glacier meltwater in Antarctica - MAT-05 (SPAdes) (version 2) | ecosystem: Environmental > Aquatic > Freshwater > Ice > Liftoff... | reverse complement strand
GCGCCCGGCTTCATGGACTGATCTGGTCGGGCGTGGACCCGACGCGCGCGATCAGCAAAGCCTTCAGCTCGCCTATCTCGGCCCGCATCAAGCGCACTTCCTCATGCAGATCGGTCTCGATGTGGTCGCGTGCCTCCTCCACCACCCCCACCAGCGTCTCGTGCTCCGTTTCGGTGTAGCTCTGCATGGCATTAACGATGATGGCAATGAACAGGTTGAGCATGGTGAAGGTCGCCACCATGATGAACGGCACGAAGAAAGCCCAGGCATAGGGAAATCTCTCCATAACCGGCCTGGAGATGCCCATTGACCAGCTTTCCAGAGTCATCACCTGAAACAGCGTGTACAACGAGCGACCGATGTGTCCGAACCAGTTGGGAAACTCGGCGGCGAACAGGTTGGTCGCGATCACGGCGAACACGTAGTAGATCACCGCCAGCATCAGCGCGATGGACCCAAGGCCGGGAATGGCCGCGAGCAGCGCCCCGACCACGCGCCTCATTGATGGCACGATGGTCAACATCCGCATCACGCGCAATACGCGCAGCGCACGCAACACCGAGAACGGGCCGGCGGCCGGCACCAGCGCAATACCGACCACCAGGAAATCAAAAACGCTCCAAGGATCGCGCCAGAAGTCCCCGCGAAATACCCACAGGCGTAACGCAACTTCCGCTACAAACACCGTCAGGATGGTCTGGTCAAGCAGAACGATAAAGCGCCCGGCCACCGCCATCACTGAGGGCGAGGTTTCCAGGCCCAGCAGCACCGCGTTAATCAGGATCAGGGCAATGATCAGCCCCTGCACGCGCGGGTGAGAGATGAAAGAGCGCAGGCGATCACGCATCGAAACAGATGGCGCAGGCTGGTGCATGCAGGAGTGATAGGCAGCGACGGAAGGTCCGCATTCTTAGATATGTTGCCCCTTACAAACAAGCGCCTGCACAGGCGCTTGTCTGGCTGAGGCAGGGCAAGCACCGCCGGTCCCCAGACTGGTTGTCGTCGGGCGTAGCTGCGCATGGCGTTCGTTCCGCGCCGATCTTCACATAGCACGCGGGTGTCGGCATGCCACCCTGTTAGCCCACTTTCCCTTGAGTACGGATATTCCCATGCGCAAGACACACCGTTTCGCCAGGATTGCCTATCTTTTGCTCATAGCGCTGCTGGCGCTGGCGCAGCCGGCGTTGGCCGCCGACGCCGCGCAATCGCCGTTTCGTTTGCCTGAGCTGCCGTACGCAGTCAATGCGCTGGAGCCTGCGATCGACGCGCGGACCATGGAAATCCATCATGGCCGTCATCACCGCGCCTATGTTGACAACCTCAACGCCAAACTCGTTGACTTCCCAGCGCTGGCCGACAGCTCCATCGAGAGCGTTCTCGCCAAGGTGTCGACATTTGATGCCGCAGTGCGTAACAACGGCGGCGGCCACTATAACCACAGCCTGTTCTGGGAATTCATGGCGCCAGTCGGCAAAACTGGCGAGCCTTCAGCTGAGCTGCTCGCCGCCATCAACAAGGACTTTGGTTCGCTGGACGCATTTAAGAAGGCGTTTTCCGAAGCCGGGGCCAAGCAATTTGGTTCTGGGTGGGCTTGGTTGATTCGCCAGGAGGATGGGTCACTCGCGGTTACCGCCACCGCCAATCAGGACAACCCGTTGATGGACGTGGTTGCCACACGCGGCACGCCGCTGCTTGCAGTCGATGTGTGGGAGCACGCCTATTACCTGCAATACCAAAACAAGCGCGTCGATTACCTTGCACAATGGTGGAGCGTGGTGAACTGGAATGCTGTTAACGCCCGTTTTGAGAATTAGGCATATGAAAAAACAATGGATAGCCGCTTCGATCTTTTGTTTAAGCCAAACGGCATTCGCAGAAAATGCCATGTTGGTTCTGGACGCTTCGGGCTCTATGTGGGGTCAGATTGACGGTAAAACCAAAATCGAAATCGCCCGCAGCGCGGTCGCCGATATGCTCAAAACCTGGCCACAAGACCATCAACTAGGGCTGCTCGCGTACGGGCATCGCACTAAGGGCGATTGCGCCGATATTGAAACACTGCTGCCCGTTGCGGTGCTGGATTTCGCGGTATTTCAAGCCAAGGTCGCTGCGCTCAATCCCAAAGGCATGACACCTATTTCAGCGGCAGTGCGGCACGCTGCTGATGCGCTCAAAAGCAGCGAGCAAAAAGCCACGGTTATTTTAGTTTCCGACGGCGAGGAAACCTGCAAGCTCGATCCATGCGCCGTGGCGCGCCAATTAGAAGCCGATGGTATTGACTTTACCGCGCATGTCATTGGTTTTGACGTCGCGCGCGGTAGCGTGGCGGATCGGCAGCTACAGTGTTTGGCCAGTGAAACCGGCGGAAAGTATCTCAACGCCAGCAATGCAAAAGAGCTCAACAGCGCGCTGGATCAGCTCAGCGACGTCAAACCCGAGGCAAAACCCGAGGCCAGCCTCGATGCCCCAGCTCAGGCGCTGCGCGGGTCAACGCTGCTGGTTAACTGGGCCGGCCCCAATGCAGAGCTCGATACCATCGTAGTTGCTGAGGTGGGCAGCAACACCCGCCAAGCTTATGCCTACGTCAAGGACGGCAATCCAGTTGAGCTTGCGATGCCTGCACAACCTGGCAAATATGAATTGCAATATCGCTACACCGATGCCCACGTCATTGCCACACGGGCCATTGAAGTCAGCGACGCGAAGGCGAGTTTAGATGCCCCCACGCAAGCGCCAGTTGACACTGAAATTGAGATTCGCTGGGAAGGCCCGGACGCGTACTTGGACGTCATTGTCATCGCAAAAGTGGGCGATGAGGGCTATGAAAGCTACACCTATTTAAACAGCACCAACCCCGCTCGCCTGACGACACCGAGTGAGCCTGGTCAGTATGAGCTGCGCTACAAATTACGCGACACCGAAGTTATTGCAGTGCGCGCGATTGAGGTGCTTGGTAGGTAGCGTTGCAATCTGCCGGATCCAACAGCATGAGCACAACTCGGCGCTCCAGAAGCTATGGCGTTCGAGGGGCTATCTGGATCGCCGATTTGCAGTCGGCTCTTTTGGCTTTTGCGCACTTCCGGTTCACCAGCATGCCGAGCACAACTCGGCGCTCCAGAAGCTTTGCGGCGCTCCGCAGGCTATCTGGATCGCCGACTTGCAGTCGGCTCTTTTGGCTTTTGCGCACCTCTGGTAACAGTATGAGCACAACTCGGCGCTCCAAAGGCTATTCGGCGCTCGCGGGTTTGTCCCGATCGCCGACTTGTACCAGCTTTCATCTCGCGAACGCTCAACCTTCGCAACCACCTGCGTGCGCTTTAATCCGCACGCCGCGCCACTCATCCGCTCTTTGCTACCTCGCACCTGTACACGCTTGCGGGGCACGCTGGCGCGGCTTACTGTATGAACTGTAAAACCATCCATTTCGAGGGCAACAATGATCCCGATTGGTAGACAGCTCTCCCGCTCATCCCGGCGTCGAATGCAGGGCCTGACGATGCTTGAGCTAATCGTCACATTGGCGATCGTTGTGATGCTCGCCGCATTCACCGCACCGGCAATGACCGAGTTCCAAGTTCGCAGCAATGTGAGCAGCACCACCAACGACATTGTGGTCGCTCTCAATATGGCGCGCGCCGAGGCCGTCAAGCGCGGTCTGGATGTGTCAGTGGTAGCGGTAGGCGGCGACTGGAGCGATGGCTGGACGGTGCAAACGCAGGTAGGCAACATAGTCATCATGGAACGCGGTGCATTAAAGCCTGACTATCAAGTATTTGGCGCGGCGGTCGGCGCGCTTGCCCCCGCGGACCGGGTCGTCTTTGGCCCCACTGGCGCGCTGCGAGTAGCTACCGCTTATGACTTCAGCGTCTGTCGGCCCACTTTTGATCCTGGCAACGCGCAATCGCGGCGTATTGCCGTAGCAGCAACGGGCACCATCCGCGCACGGCGCGATACCACCGGCGCGCCAGCCGGCGTTTGTACCTGAGGAGGAACCATGCGACTCAAACACCGCAAACGCGGCTTCACGCTCATCGAGGTCATGGTGGCCTTACTTGTCTTTACGATCGGATTGATGGGCATGGCGGCACTCATGGTGCTTTCGGTGAAAACCAACCAAAGCGCCTACCTGCGCACTCAGGCATCGTTCTTGGCACAAAGCATGGCGGATCGCATGCGTGCCAATATTGGACTGATCAATAGTTACAACGGCACCTATAACGCCAGCACTGCCAACCCCAACGCCCCTTGCGCTCTCGGAGTTCCTTGCAGTCCCGCGGCCATGGTGAATCGCGACATCGCGCTTTGGAGTCAACTGCTAATTACATCACTGCCCAATCCCACGGCGACCATTGCATGTAACGGAAACGTACTGGGCACTGCCCTGCACGTTGGAGCTGCTCCTTACAATGGATTGTGCACATTGAACATTCAATGGGACGAATCCACCTTGGCACGCGCCGGTCGAACAGCAACCCCAGCCGATGCAGTTCCCAATACCCAAACTTTTGCATGGGTCTTCCAGCCTTGAGCACTATGCTATGACCAATCATTTACAGCGAATCAGACCCCGCAGCCTTGGGTTCAGCTTGGTGGAACTCATGGTAGCGCTAGCGATAGGACTCATCGCCACCATTGGTATTGCCAATCTGTTCAGTGGAACCAGCCGCACCAATCGCCTGCAAGAGGGTCTGGCGCGCCTGCAGGAAAACGGACGTTACGCCGCTTTGCGTATAGAGGATGATTTACGCCGCAATAGTGGCCAGTTTTGCAGCAATTCCGGCGGTAACCGTCAGGTAGGGGCAGCAGCACCCATGTGGCGAGACCGAGTGCCGTGGATCTTTGCTCCATCGCTCAACTTGCCGGATTCCGGCGGCATGCGAAGCGTCAGCAGTCCGGCGGGTATTCGTTCTACCGCACTCGCGACTGAGCCGTATGCGCTGAGTACCCGGTTTTTTATGCAGGGTTACTCGTGTACCACCGGTACCGCATGTACCCCGGCGCTACCAGTCCCTGGAATGTTCCCGGCTGCAGCGCTTGCCAACGATAGCCGAGTACCCAATTCCGACATTTTGACGATCCGCTATCTGCGCGGTACCGGATGGCCCATCGAAGACACTGATCCGTCTTGCTTTCCAGGAGGGACCGTAACACTGGCACCGCAAGTGGGTGATGACCCCGTTAACCTAACGGCCGGCTCCCTGGCACTTATCAGTGATTGCGAAAGTCCGTTCATTTTGCCTATCGGAAGCGTCGCCGGAAATGACCTCACCGTCGGCCCGCGTCTAGCCCCCACCAGATTATTGAACTGTGGACCATCCGCCAATCGCGATACACGCGTATTTAATTTTAGTCGCGACTTTGTCACCATCACCTATTACCTTGCATTTCGTGCCAACGATAACCCAGACGCGCGCCCGAATGCGGGCACCGCGCGCTTAACACCCTCGCTCGTTAGACGGGAAAATGGCGTGGAACAAGTCATCGTGCAAGGCATCGACAGTCTCAACTTTCGCTATGGCGTGCGCGATCGCGCTGGAAATATGCGCTTTCTGACCGCAGCGCAAGTGGATAGCCAAATGGCAAACACGATTCCGTGCTCGCCAAAGCCAGATGGCGTTAACCCCTCACCAGGTAACCTGCTAATCACAGAACCCGGGTGTTTGTGGCGCTCAATCCGGCGCGTTGAAGCATCAATGCTGGTGAACTCGGGTGACGAAGTACCCAACCTAGATCCAATCAGCCGTTCATTCCAGTATATGGGCACAACGTTTACGCCGACAGACAGTGGCACCCTGCCATCCGGCTTGACCGCTGGCAGCTTCCCGAGACGCGAATTTATCGCGCATGCCACGCAAAGAAACAAGAATCCTTGATCGAGCAGGAAATCATCTCATGCCATTTCCAAACCAGAAATCTCGCCAACATGGCGCCGTTCTCTTCCTCGCCATGGTTTTTCTTGTGTTAATTTCAATTTTAGCCATTACCGCCAGTAACACGTCGATCATGCAGGAGCGCATGACGGGTGGACTGCGTAATCGCCAATTGGGCCTCATGGGTGTGGAAACTGCACTGCGCGGCGGCGAAGAGTTTTTGTGGAACCTGACCTTCAATTTCCAACAACCCTTGCCGCCCTGCGTATACGTGGATCAGGTAGATTGCGTCTATACCATCGCCGGACGCGCCGTCCTTAATGCAAAAGTTCAAAGGTTTAGGACCTCCAAAGAGTGGCTAGATCCGTCTGCTGATGGTGCGCGCCCCTACGGGCGTGCACTAAGCGCATTCACTGGCGATAGCATCAGTGCAAATCTCGCCGCGGAACCCCGATTCATCATCGAGTATCTCGGACTCAGCGGACCGACGCAAGTTGGCCTAGCTGGATCAAGAGGGCGTACGGGCGCCGCCGTACTTCAACAAAACGCTAGTCGAGTAGGTGAGCATCATCTTTATCGAATTACTGCACGCAGCCAAGGTGGCACTGGTGCGGTCGTTAGAGTAGCAGAGAGCATCTTTGTTGCAATGAACTTAACTAACTCGAACTTTAATCCAGATCCCCCCTAGCCGCCCCCCTTATCCTGGCTGCCTCGACCCGCAGGCTTTCGCTCAACAGCGTTTGATCTTTAAAGGATCCCCATGAATACGAGTAATTTTGTACTACCGACAGCAACAGCTTTGAGGCGCTTAGCCTGCGCCCTGCTTGCCGCATTGGTTACCACGCTACCACCGTTGGCGTTTGCCCAAGCACCGGGCACCGTAGACCTGCTCCCGACGCCGCCTGAGATCACCCCCAGCGTGGCACCAAACATCGTTTTAACCTTCGATGACTCCGGCTCGATGGCACGTGAATACATGCCAGACGATCGCCCTCACGAGACGCCATTCACCGACTGGGGACAAGGCTCTGCAATTAGCACGGACCCCAGCCGCCCATGGTTCTGTGCTGCGACCATTGACCCGCGGGTGACGGATTCAACGGATCCCCGCTCCAAGCCAATGAACGGGATGTATTACAGCCCTAATGTGAGCTATAAGCCCCCGCTGAACGCAGATGCGGTCACGGAATTCCCGGAGGCCACGTTTACCGCTGCTTGGAATGACGGCATTCGTCACAATCGGCCCACCAATGCTGTTACAACTCTGGGAACGCGCAACCTGGCAAACAGTAGTTATTGTCGGGCGGTTATGGCTGCAGCTGATCCGCTCTATCACATACTCGCTGGGGCAAGCTTTAATCAAGACTGGAGTGATACTGGGCTAATCACGGGCAATAGTTGGGCGGGCCATCCGTTTATGACCAACAATCGCGGTGACATTACGGGAACCCTCGTAAACCGTGACCCACGACTCTTGTTGGGGACATATGGAACCCCACTTCTCAACGCAAACAACATCAACCCGTTAGTCACGACGGGCGGCGTTTTCGAGGTGCAAGGTGGCGTACAGATCAACGGTAATCCGACCATTGCCTTCCAAGGCGATGCGAACTTTGATGCCCCCACGATCTGGCTGCGAATCAACACCACCAATTGCACTAACGTCCGAGTGCGTTCTTTGCTGCGCGACATTAACGACACATCCACTGCAGCCCAACAGGTCGCGGTGCAAGCGCGGGTGGGCACCTCAGGCAATTTTACCAACTTTGACTATGTCGCCAACGCTAATAATAATGGCAGCACGCCTAGCGATTTTGTGCTGAACCCTAGCTTCAATAACCAGCCGCGCATTCAGATTCGCTGGATGACCACCGATGCGACCGGCAACGATAATATGATCGGTGTCGATGATATTCAGGTCACCGGCACCTGCACACCGTTGCCCGCAAGCAGCGCCGGTTATTATCAGTTAAAGAGCGATGTCGCGGTCACCACAGATGAATTTGGCCGCATCACCAACGGGACGGCGACTCTTTATACCGCCGCCAATTGGGAATGGGTGCCTTTGCCGGCCAGCCAACAACAAAACTTTGCTAATTGGTACTCCTACTACCGTACACGCACCAATTCAGCGAAAACCGCGATGTCGCGCGCTTTTGCGCCATTTGATCAAAACATTCGCGTTGTTTGGCAAAACTTGCACACTTCGCAAATCGCCGGGGCCACGCGTATCTTTAAGTTCGCAAACGATGCTACTAACAACGCCAACCCTGCCGTGCGCGATGCCTTCTATAATTGGCTGTTCCAAATTCCTACCGCTGGCGGCACGCCCACTATAGCGGCTACCATTCGGGCAGGTGAGTTTTTCAGACGCAACACTGTTGGCGCAGAAACCAATCCATACTGGGATCGCGATTTGAACCGCGAATTAAGTTGTCGGCAGAATTTTCATATCAATATGAGTGATGGCTTTTGGAAGGACGAAAATGTTCCACCCCCCCTTCCCCGCCGCTTTACACAACAGGCAATAACGGCATTGCCGGATGGCCGTCCGTATAATCCTACTGATAGCGAAACGAGCGTAATTCATCGCTACGGCGATCAGTACCCCAACCCCAGCAATGTTAACCCTCGCATATCACCGCTTTTGGCCGACGTGAGCTTCCACTATTGGGCGACCAATCTAAGGCCGACTTTCAGCGATCAGGCTTCCACGCGCCTCAAAGTGCCTCCGTTTATCCCGGACCGCTCCATTAGTTTGTTTGGGATACCTGAAGCTTCGGGTGCAAATCCAGCCGATAACAAGGAAATCTATTGGAATCCTGCCAATGATCCAGCCACCTGGTCTCATATGGTCAATTTCAATGTGAGTTTCGGTTTGGATGGCTTTTTACCGAATACGCCGCAAGTTTACCGCGAACTGCGGCTAGGCTCGAGCACTTGGAAGTGGCCGATGCCCCCCTCAGTGAACGGCGAAGACCCCGAGAAGCTTGACGATTTCTGGCGTGGGGCCCTAGTAAGTCGCGGACGCTACTTGTCCGCACAGAACCCGGAACAGTTGATCAACGCACTACAACAAATTGTAGCCAGCATCGTCGCGCGTCGTGGCGCATCAACCGCCGTATCAGTCTCCTTACCGATTATTACCGACGGCACAACGGGTTACACCGCAGGCTATGACACCACTGACTGGTCCGGTTTCGTGGTACGAAACCAACTCCACCCCGAAAGCGGTGTGCGCCTTCAGACCCTTTGGGACGCCGGGTGCATCCTGACTGGTGGCTTATGCCCCAGCACTGGAGAAACCAACTTGCCAGTGCGTGCTCCAAACTCCCGCGTCATTGTTACTTCAGAGGGTGCTAGGGGTACTGGGAAGGAATTCAGCTGGGGTAATCTGAGCGCAACCCAGCGGGCGCGCCTGAATACCGATCCATCAACCTTGAATTTAATCATCAACACTCAGACCAGCGATGGCTTCGGCGAACAGCGGGTTGCATATATACGTGGCTCCCGCGTCAACGAAAGCACAGCGAGCCCACGTTTTCGGGCCCGTAGTTCGGTACTCGGTGCAGTCATTCGCGGCCAACCCGTTTTCGTTTCGTCACCCGCGTCTGGATTTTCGGACATTTATCCTCCCCTGTCTCCTGAAGCGACAGGCAGTTACGAGGTCTACCAAAACGAACAACGTGGTCGGCGACCGACGATCTTCGTCGCCGCTAACGACGGCATGCTGCATGCGTTTGATGCCGCGAATGGCAAGGAGGCTTGGGCCTTTGTACCCAATATGGTTATCGATAACTATCGTTTGACCAAGTCCACGCAATTTGAAAGCGGATTTACGCCCACAGTTGACGATAAGCCCGTAGTCAGTGATGCCTTTATTAACGGTGCATGGAAAACAGTATTGCTGGGCTCAATGCGCTTGGGTGGCCGAGGTATCTATGCGCTCGATGTCACAAAAGCCGAGCGGGGGGACGAGGTAACCACGGCCGCGGTAAGCTCAAAAGTGCTTTGGGAATTCAGCAATGTGCCACCGTCAGGAACTTCCGGCACTGATGGCACTGATTGCGGCGCAGGTTCACGCTACTGTTCATCCTTGGGTTATACCTATGACTCGGTCAATATCGCGCGCTTAAAGCATGGCAACAAATGGGTGGCGCTGGTCTCCAGCGGTTATTTCCCGCAAAACGGACAGGACCCGGCGAGCCTGTCTACCGCTGCAGCACGAACATCCTTATTGGTGATTGACTTAGAAACAGGCACATTAATTCGCGAAATTCTGACCAGTTCGGCCAGCCAAGCTGCAACAGCCAGTTTTGGATTGTCGCAGGCAATTGTGTACGACCGTGGCAGTGACTTGGTTGATGATATTGCCTATGCGGGAGATTTGGCGGGCAATATGTGGCGTTTTGATTTACAAGCTGATAATCCAAATGACTGGAAGGTGGATTTGATGTTCCGTACCTACGGCAACGGCGGCACCGCATTGCCAGGTGAACAGCCAATTTCTGCAGCGCCAATCACAATGACAGACAGCGCAGAAGGGCGGACGATGCTGATCTTTGGCACTGGCAAGTTTATCGGCGGCGTAGATCGGACTGCAGCAATCCCCATTCAGTCGCATTTCGGCATTCGGGACTATGACACCAACAGCCCCAATTATCCGATCAGGGTCAATCAGTTAGCCACCCAATCAATGGCGCAGGACGCTTTCGGTGTACGCAGCATTACGTCCATAATCCAGATCCCGAGCTCAACTTCACCCTTAAATCCAGGGCGAGGGTGGCGTATTCAAATGAATATCGCTTCAGAGCCCGGCGAGCGCTCTTTGGCAACACCGTTTCCGTTCTACACATCTAATTTAGTTTTGCTACGTTCGATCATTCCCATAGATGTGGACCCTTGCAATCCTGGTGCGCGTTATGGCCTGATCGTGGTCAATGCAACAGACGGCACGGCCTTCGTTGATCCAAACATTGCCACGCCATCGCGCGTCGTAGGTGGTGTGGTTGCCAGTTCTACACCGCCAGGCGATCCGATTACGCTGCGTGGTGGCGGCGCAGTAGTCTTTGCCGGATTGCGTGATCCTAACGCGGCGGGTGGAGCCGTCAGCGATGCCGCGGCGAATGCGATTGAAGCCGCCGCCAGTAACGCCGACGACATCTGGCATCGCGGCGCATGGCGCGAATTATTGGATCAGATGTAGGTTATGCATTCCGCCGCGGTCTAGGTAGCCGCGGCGGAATGATGCTCAACTCACTCGAAGAACAATGAGGTAGCCGATGTCACGCCAGCGCCAATCGGGTTTTACGTTGATTGAACTGATGATCGTGGTTGCGATTGTCGCCATTATTGGAGCAGTTGTTTATCCGACTTATCAGAATTCTGTGTTGCGCGCCCGGCGTGCGGATGGCCATGAGTTTTTACAACGCATCGCGGCGGCGCAGGAGCGTTTTTACACGAATCGCAACCAATATACGGAGGAACTATCCGGCGCAACCGGCCTTAGTCTGGGTTCGACCACTTCTGAGGCAGGTCATTACGGCGTACGCGCCGTGGTTCCCGCGGGCGGGCAAAGCTACACGCTGACAGCGTCCCCAGAGCCAACGCAGTCGCGTGATCAATGCGCAAATCTGACCGTCAATAATGTCGGTGCGCGCGGCTTCTCGGGTTCTGAAACGAATGGGCGGTGCTGGTAGGCTGTGCGATTGAGCGCTTTGGTTTCGCGCATTTCAAGCAAGAGTTTCCGGTCGAATTCCGGATGATGTGTGAAGTGCCAGTCGATCCGGGCTGGCGGCAAGCCGCCAGCCGATGAAGCCGAGCGGCATTCTGGGCAAGTGCCTGAAGCCATTGAGTTAAGGAACTACTTCGCTATTTCCCCCGCAGGCCATTTTTCTGGGACGCGCTGAGCGCCCGTGAAATCTGGCCGCGCATGGTTGCGTTGCAACTCGTTGGAATAGAACCACTATTCCGCCTCATTACGCTTTGCACTGCACACCCATAACAGGACACTCTACCGCGTCTAACTGAGCTTTCTAGTCACTAACCAGTTTAGTCTTGACAAATCATGCGAAGATTTTAATGTGTTTGGTTCCCGCTCGTCCGGCTTAGGATGATGGGATACATAACCGGCGCCCGCTCGATTCTCTGTATTTCAGCGCCAAAGGCGCGCCTCCATACCAGCCTGGGGCTACGCCCCAGGTTGCCAGCTCGACCATGTTCTGCTCCACCTCGTCTTCAGCACGAAAGATCGTTTCCCGTGGCCTTGGCGCATCTTTGCGTCCCGCGCGCCACGCTTATCTCGCAACGATCGCAACGTGGGTTGCGGATGTCCGCGTGCCGGGGCATGGCGGATCACGTTCACCTAGCAGCCTGTCGGACTTTCCTCGCGAGTGCGCCGGAAGTCCTTTGGCGGTCGTTTTCTGGTCATTCTCGGATTGATTTTGATGGATTTCGATCTACTTTCGAGTCTGCGCTACGCCAAAAGGCCGTCCGGCGGGCTGCGCGTCTGCACGGCGTCTGTGCTGCGACGCTTAGGCATCGAGGAGCCATTGCCTGCGCGCCGCGCCCTGCAGCCGTCCAGCCTCACAATGCATCTCACGCGTAAAGCCCGACAGGCTGTTAGCGATCCGACTCTCGCGGACCATCACCATCGCGGCACTGGTAGAGGAATTGAAAACGTCGTCGTCGAAATGGCTTAAAGCCCAATCGCCGGAACTGTCGGGCGCCGTCCCGTGGGGGCGCAACGCCGGAAGAAAAAACAAGTCAAAAACAAACGCGGTCCCGTAGGGACGCAACGTCGGTAGAAGAGAGTCCCGGTCGCCCCGGTCGCCCCGGTCTGGCGGCAGAGCCGCCAGCCGTTCAAACGGCGCGCTCGCGCAGCAAACCGTAAGGTCGTAGGTCACGTTGCCCGCAGGGCTACGTGACAGTGCCCCGATGTCACGTAGGCCTGCGGCCAACGTGACCTACGCATCAACGCTGAAAGAAAATGCATTAAAAGCATTTGCTTGCGGTATGTTTGGTGAGAGTCCCGGTCGCCCCGGCGCGCTTATTCGCGCATCAAACTGAGTGGGACTT
>Ga0209181_10009298_pt1 | contig 12948 bp, 17 predicted proteins | sample MAT05_FD_187208 | JGI IMG/M metagenome (GOLD analysis project Ga0209181, IMG submission 187208) | Freshwater microbial communities from Lake Fryxell liftoff mats and glacier meltwater in Antarctica - MAT-05 (SPAdes) (version 2) | ecosystem: Environmental > Aquatic > Freshwater > Ice > Liftoff... | reverse complement strand
GACTTAGCTCAGTTGGTAGAGCAGGTGACTGTTAATCACCGGGTCGTAGGTTCGAGTCCTACAGTCGGAGCCAGTTTCTGGCTCTTTTTGAGTCTCTCGGGGGTCTGAAGAGAGCGGGGAATCCGCCGACGGGCTCGGGGTCTGGTCCACCCGTGGTCCATCGCCGAGCGCCGCTCGGACGCGCGCGATCAGCTGGTCCGGCGACAGCCGACCGTACACGCGCTCGACCATGCGCGAGTCGACGTGGCCCAGCGTGGCGCCAAGGATGTCGGTGGGCAGGCCCTCGATGCGCATCCAGGTCGCGAAGGTGCGCCGCAGGTCGTTGGAGCTGCAGCGTTCGATGTCGGAGCGGCGGCAGGCCAGGGCGAGGTCGCGCACCATCTTCAGCCAGGACGTGAACATCACGTCGGCCGGGCCTTGGGCGTGCTCGGTGGCGTAGGCGATGAGGTCGCGCTGCCAGGGTCGCACGATGGGCACGATGCGCTCGCGGGTCTCGCGCTTGGTGCCGCGGAGGTGGACGCGATCGGCGGCGATGTCGGAGCGCAGGGCGCGATCGGTCTCGCGAAGGTTGGCGCCGGTCGCGATCGCGAAGGCCACGCGGGCCCCGCGGTCTGGGCCCAGCTCGGGGAGCAGGCGTTCGAGCTCGGGCATCGAGAGGGTGCGTGTGCGCGGCTTGTAGGCGGGCGCGAAGCCCGATGGCAGCAGCTCGCCGAGGTCGCCGCGGAAGCGGCCACGACGCTTGGCGAGCTTGAGCGCCTTGCGCAGGGTCACGAGCTCTTTCGAGATGGTGTGCTCGCTGACGCCTTCGCGTCGACGCAGCGAGATGAACGCGTCGACGTGGTGGGCTCGCATCAGGTGCAGCGAGGCGGGCAGCGTGCCGAGCTGCTCGGCGCGTCGCAGGTGGCCCGCGCGCTTGGTGTAGAACTGCACCGACTCGGGCGCCATCTTGCCCACCTTCGAGCGCTCGACGCAGTCGAGGATCATCTCCTCGAGAATGCTGGTGATGGTCGCGGCTCGCGCGGTCGCGTGATCGGGATCCGCGGCTTCACGCTCGAGCTGTCGCGCGAACGCCTCGGCGGACGTCTGCCACGCCGACGAACTTCGTAATGGCGAGCGATAGTTCCCATGGGCTTATATTGCAAGGGCCATTGCGATCTTTTGTTTTCGCGAGGATCAGTCGCTCGAATGGGGGGGTACCGAGGCCCAGGCCGACGGTGCGACGGCGCCATCGGTGAGGGTCTCGATCAGCACGGCGAGATCGAGGCCAGGGCGGCGTGCGCCGCGGCAGAGCTTGTCGAGGTGCTGGCGCGTGACGCCAAGGCGCTGGGCGAACTCATCGCGCGTGAGCCCGGCCTGCGTGAGCCAGTGGGAGAGGGCCGTCTCCGTGACGCGAGGACGGCCTCTCGTGCGCTTGGCTGCTGGGAACGCTGTCCCTGCGCCAAAGCGGGTCGCCAGGTAAAGATTCACCCGCATGAACGCACCATTGCGAACAAGCGCGCCCAGCAGCGTGATCCCACATGGAAGAAGCACTATCGCGCAACGCGCCCGAAAGTCGAACGTAAGCTCGCCCACATCATGCGACGACGACACGGCGGACGACGCGCTCGTGTGCGAGGAGTCGAGCGCGTCCGCTCCGACTTCGCGTTGCTCGCCGCAGCCGAGAACCTACGACGCATCGCCGTGCTCAAAGCCCCAGGCTCTCCCAAGAGCTCTCGGGTCTCCCCCTGAGCGCGTGCTCGGGGGCCTCAGAACGACGAAGCCGGCTCGAGATCACCTTCCTTGGCCCCCGAGCGCACGCGATTTGGGGGAGACCGCCGCGCGCAGCGCGGCGAGTGGGGGCCACAGCCACACTCTCTGCGTCTTATCTCTGCTCAGGGTGGAATTGCGACCCGAGGAAAACACCAGACACCTAGACACCAGCACGCAGCCGATCTGATGTGGTCGGCCTGGCGGCAATGAACGACACGTCACGAAAGCGAGCGTTCGACGAGGCCCCGGGCCTGATCGCTCCCCTCGCATCGGAAAGTCTCACCGCTGGTGAGACAATTGCCGCACCGACGGCTGGGGTGATGCGCAGCGACGCGGCCGCCGGAAAAGTGTCACCGGCGGTGACACAAATGCGGCGGCAGTCGAAGGCGTCACGAGCCGAAGCCTCGATGCACCCGAAGCAGCGCGACGTTCGTCTGGAGGCGCGACCCACCTCCCCTCCCAGAGCCTTGCCCGCTTCGGCGCCGAGCTCGGTCGCGAGCGTTGCCGGAGGCGACGACCTGGCGCGGAGCCGCCACCAGGCTCTGCTGGTCGGAGACCTCCAAGGGAGACGTGTCTTCGTCCCTGAGAAGGGCGGTGCCGCGTGACCCGCAAGAAGAAGCCGACCGCGTCCATCGTGCGCTCTTCGGCGGCCGAGTACCTCACCTTCGTGGCGGCCAGCGGCACAGGCGGCGTGGACGCGGTCTACGCCGACGAGAACGTGTGGCTCAGCCAGAGGATGATGGCGCAGCTCTACGACGTGGAGGTGCCGACCATCAACTACCACTTGAAGAAGGTGTTCGAGGACAGCGAGCTGGAGGAAGGATCAGTTATTCGAAAGTTTCGAATAACTGCCGCCGACGGCAAGACCTACGACACCAAGCACTACAACCTCTCGGCCATCATCGCCGTCGGGTACAAGGTCAACTCCGAGCGCGCGGTGCAGTTCCGCAAGTGGGCCACGCGCGTCGTCGAGGAACTCACCATCAAGGGCTTCACGATGGACGACGAGCGCCTGAAGCGCGGCGGCTCTGTTCTGAGCGATCGCTACTTCGAGGAGCAGCTCCAGCGCATCCGCGAGATCCGGCTATCGGAGCGCAAGTTCTACCAGAAGATCACCGACATCTACGCCAGCTCCATCGACTACGACGTGACGGCGCAGGCCACCAAGCGCTTCTTCGCGACGGTGCAGAACAAGCTGCACTGGGCCATCCACGGGCAGACCGCAGCCGAGGTGATCGTCGACCGCGCCGACGCCACCAGGGAGCACATGGGCCTCCACACGTGGACCGACGCGCCCGACGGCAAGGTCCAGAAGTTCGACGTGGTCGTGGCCAAGAACTACCTGACCGAGTCGGAGCTCGCGCAGCTCTCGCGGCTGGTGAGCGCCTACCTCGACGTGGCCGAGGACATGGCGCTGCGCAAGATCCCGATGACCATGCAGGACTGGGAGACGCGGCTGAACCGCTTCCTCGCTGCGACCGATCGCGAGGTGCTGCAGGACGCAGGCAAGGTGACCGCAGAGATCGCCCGCGCCCATGCCGAGAGCGAGTTCGAGAAGTACCGCATCGTGCAGGACCGCCTCTTCGAGAGCGACTTCGATCGCGTCGTGGCCGAGACCAGGCGCCTTGGTGAGGGCACGCCGTACAAGGGGAAGCCGTGACCCTCATCATGGGCCACACGACGCGGCAGCAGGGGAGATCAAGGACGGCTCGCCGCCGCCCGCCGCAACTGGGACAGGGCTTGACGAAAACGCCCCGGATTGTCACGGTGGTATCGGGATTGCCGATACCACCGTGCTGCCGCGCCCCACCATCGAAGCCTTCGATCGTCACCTGACGAGCCTTGCCCTGCGGTTCGAGGGCGTGGTCATCGGCGGCTCGGCCCTGGTGCTGATGGGCGTGGTTCAGCGGAACACGCGCGACGTCGATGTTCTCGCGCCCGCGTTGCCGGAGGCGATCGCGGCGGCTGCCCGCGGGTTCGCGAAGCAGCAGCGACAGGCCGGCGTTGACCTGACCGACAACTGGTTCAACAACGGGCCAACGGCCGAGGAACTGGCTCCACAAGGATCGCCGGCTTGCGAGGCTCTCGGCGCTCCACGACGGGCCTGCCGTACAGCTCCTGCCGACGGGGACGGAGTTCCAGATCCAGCGCCGCGGAGAAGACCCTCGCTTCGTCGGCTCAAAGCTCCGCGCGCCGAGCGGGACGCTCCGCGATCGTGCTGCCGACGTTCTCCCGCCCGACGTGCTGGTTCGGCGCCACGCCGGCTACCGCAACCGCGTGCTCATGGGGCCATCGTTCCGCGCCGACGTATGGACCGTGCTCGAGAAGAGCCCGGGCCTGTCGGTGGCCGACGTCGCGCGCCGCGCGGCCTGCTTTTTCGCGACGGCATGGCAGGCCGTCCAGGACTTCCGGCTGCTCCGCGCGGCGGACGCGACGTGAGCCGGTTGCGCGCAGGCGGATGACCGAGAGCCGGTTTCACGATGAGGCCAGGTCGCCCGTGACCGCTTGACCCGACCGCGCTCCTGCGCGATTCTCCGGGACGGCGGCACCGACGCCAAACCCCGATGGGTCCTCCCCCGCAGGATCTCTCGACCGGGGCAAAGGGGAGTGAATCCTCCGGCTGGCTCGTCGCGCTCTTTTCGGGCCGCGCAGCCGAGGGCGGGGGCCGGAGCGGCGCGGACGAGGAGAACGTCGATGACCGCTCACAATGATCTGAAGAAGCTGATCCGCGTCCGAAAATCGAAGACGGGAGAGTCGTACACCGCGGCCCGTGCGCACGTGATGCGAGAGCGCGCCGCACTGCTCGGCCTGTGTGCTGATGGCGCCGCCCCGCAGGGCCCCGAGCGCGTGGAAGCCATCGTGCTCGCCGTGAACAAGAGGTCGGCGCGCATGCGGATCGTCGGTGAAGGGGAGGTCACATGCCGGTCGAGTGCCGTCTGTGAGGTCGTGCCTGGCCACCTCGTGACGCTCGTGATCAAGAAGCGTTGGACGTGGCCAGGAGGAGCGTACGTGAGCGCGGCGATCGAGAATGTCCGCATGGACGTCGCCAAGCTCGGGCTGGCGCCTCTCCCGCTGCAGGGGGGGCAACTGGAGGACTTGCGCCGGGACAGCGAGCCCTACCGGCGGCCTGATCCGTACGCGCCGCTCTGGCGCAAGCTGACGTCCAGGCCGCGCCCGTCGTTCCAGATGGATCGCATTGCGTGGGGTGCATTCCCCGGGGCGGGGGTCGACGATAACCTCACGTGCGACGCCTCGGAGCTCGCCGAGGTCGGCGAGGTTGAAGGAGCGAGAGCGCTGCTGATGAAGGTCCTGCGCCGGGATCTCCGCTGCATCGATGCACATGCCCTGCTCGGCAATCTGGAGTTTTCACACCGGCCGCAGCGGGCGATCGTTCACTTCGAGATGGGCATGCGCATTGGCGAGCTATCGTTTCCGCCCGCGTTCGACGGCTTGTTCGTCTGGGGACCGATCTATAACCGCCCGTTCCTGCGCTGCCTTCACGGGTACGGACTGTGCCTGTGGCGGCTCGGACGCAACGACGAGGCACGCCGCGTCTTCGAGCGCATTCTTGCCCTGAATCCGAACGACAACCAGGGCGTTCGTGGTTGCTGGCACGACGTGTGTTGCGGGAGATCCTGGGACGACCTGCAAGCAGCGGATCGCTGGTCGCGTAACCAGGATCCGAGACTGCATTAGCCTCATTCCATGGGACGGCGGGAGCCCACCAAGCCGAACCAGCCCATGAGCCGAAGAGAAGCGCAAGCGCAGCCGAAGAGCGGACCGCAGCGACGGACTCCCGTCTCCGCAGCCGTTGGGACATTGCGACCGGGGGTTACGGTCGCCTCGTTCCGCGACGACCCGATGTTCCCGAAGGTTGAACGAGCGGTCGCCTCGATCCTCGCGAGCAGCAAGGTCGTCGCTCCGGTCGACGTGATCGTCCGGATGGGATGGCTCTCCGCCGTCGATGTCGAGGATTGGCGGTTCGGTCGCGTCCCGTACCTCGAGCGCGTGACCAACTGCAACCTCTCCAAGCTGGGCCGCTTTCTGCGCATCCTCGGATTTCATTGCCATGATCTCAACCTCGTCGCGACGCCCACGGCATACGTGAAGTGGGGGAAGGGGCCGCGCACGCCGCTTCGGTTCACGAAGACGTGCGAACAGAGGTTGGAAAAGATCTATGCCCGCCATTTCATATGGCCCGGCAAGGGTCCGTTTCATCAGCCGGTCGCTCGGGTTTCGGGGCCCGTGGAGGAGCCCGGCGATGGCGAAGGCTGAGTCACACAAGTGGGAGTTCAAGGCGCGCTTCCGCAGCCGCGCCTTCGGCTGAAAATCGCAGCCGGCGATCACGCGCGTGAGGCAGGCCGTCGCCGAGATCAAGAAGGTCGCCAAGAAAGACGCGGCGCTCGACGCGGAGGGCGCCCTGACGCTTCTCGAGCGCATGTCGCCAGCGCTCGAGCAGGTGGACAGCTCGTCCGGATCCATCGGCACGGCCGTGAACAACGCCATTGCGGAGCTGGTGCCGATCATCGCGGGCGCGCCGGCTGATGTGAAGACGCGGGCGGCCTGGCTGGAGCGCCTGTTCGAGGCGCATCAGGCCGATGGCATTGCCAGGAAGTATCCGCACAAGGCCGCTGGCGAGATTCTCGCCGACCTCGTGAAGGTTACGCCGGGTGACGAAGGCAAATGGTTCGCCGCCGCGAAGGATGCGGGCCTGTACACCGCAGGCTGCGCATCGAGGACGTGCTTTCGTTCAAGGAGACGCGCGACAAGGATCGCCGTGCCGGCCTCCGCGAGCTGTCGCGACTGACGCAAGAGCTGGGTGGCTACGACGCCGAGCTGAAGTAGCGTCGTGTGCGGACCATGGTCCCGGCGCCATTCATCGTCGTTCTCGATGCCAACGTCCTCTTCCCGTTCACGCTGCGGGATACGTTGCTGCGTGCCGCCGCGGCCGGGTTCTACCAGTTGCGCTGGAGCGCCGAGATTCTCGACGAGATGGAGCGCAGCCTCGTGTCCACGGGGACGATGGCCGCCGACAAGGCCGCACGGTTGCGGGCGACGATGGAAAAGTACTTCCCGGAAGCGGAGGTCACCGGCTACGCGTTGCTCGCTGCCGGCCTCTCGAACGACGAGAAGGACCGCCATGTAGTCGCCGCCGCCGTGAAGGCCGGCGCGCAGGTGATCACGACGTCGAACCTCAAGGACTTTGCGCCGCTCCCCGACGGGCTCGAAGCCCAATCCTGGATTCGCGCGACGAGCCTCTCGAGCCCGGGGCGCTCGACGTTGGCGCCGCTGTAGCCCTCGTCGTCGAAGTGTTCGCCAATGGGGTACCAGCCGCGCCAGGCCATCGCGCGCATGAACTCGGTGCACAGGGTGCGCTGTACGGCGCAGGATGTGAGGGCGCGATCGTCGCCGGCGCGCGCCACCGACTGGCGCGTGTACACGGCGCAGCGGATGAGCGGCAGGTCGTCTGGCTCGGCGTCCAAGGTCGTAAGGATATCGCCGGCAGACGGTAGCGGGATGAATGGTCGGGCATCTCGCGTGGCAAACGCGGGATTCACGAGCGGGGTGGGACAGGGAAACCGTCAGACCTTCGATCTCGCGATCCGTTCCAGTTCTGCCGCGACGGCGGACTTATCGATGCGCCCCTCAGCCACACCCATCGTCAGCTCGTAGAGGGCCTCGGATGGATGGTCGATGTTGATGCCGTTGACGTCGAGGAAGACCATGGCCGAGAGCATCCCGGCCCGCTTGTTCCCGTCCACGAACGCGTGGTTGCTGACGATGTGAAACAAGTACGCCGCCGCCATCGCGAAGAGCCCATCATGAGCGAACTCGCCGCCGAACGAAGTCTGCGGCTGCGCCACGGCGGACTCGAGCAGCCCGCGATCCCGGAGGCCTGCCGAGCCGCCGTAGATCTCGAGCTGCGTCGCGTGCAGCTCGATCACGTCATCGACATCGAGGAACAGCGGTTCGTCCGAGCTCACTTCGCCAGCTTCCGAAGGGCCTCGTCGTGGACGGCGATCATCCGCTTCGTCGACTCGCGGATGCGCTCCTTCTTGCTGAGCTTGACTGGCCGAATGATGAGCGCCTCGCCGTCGGTCTTGATCTCGAGCGCTGTGTCCTTCGTGATGTCGAGCAGGTCGAGGATCGGCCGCTCGATGATGAGCCCGAGGCTATTGCCAACTGCGGAGAGCTTCTTAATCATGGGAGCCTCGTTATACGTTCGTACGAACCAAAGCATAACGCCATGCCCGGCCCAAGGCCAGCCAGGAACGTCGCACGACGTCATCGTCGCGCAGGCCGACCTCTGGCACGCGGTTCCGCGCGGCGCCGAGCTGCTCCGGTTCTGGTGGATGGCTCCCCCGATCGCGACCTGGCGACGCAAGCTCGACGAGATCATGGTCCGCCTCAAGGACCTGCCCGTGTCGAACGAGCGCTCGGCGTTGGTCTCCGAGTGGGGCGCGCTTCGATCTGCGGGGGCGACTCGCGAACTGGTGCGGACCGTGCGCACGCTATCGTAGACGGGCCGGCGCCTACTCGGGCTCGCCTCGTTCCGCGCCGACGTATGGACCGTGCTCGAGAAGAGCCCGGGCCTGTCGGTGGCCGACGTCGCGCGCCGCGCGGCCTGCTCTTTCGCGACGGCATGGCAGGCCGTCCAGGACTTCCGGCTGCTCCGCGCGGCGGGCGCGACGTGAGCTTTTCGACGCCTCGTCTCGGACTTCGATCGCGTTGTGGACGGGGCGGGGCGGCTCGGGGGAACGGCGGGGCCGCCGATCCGGGACCGGAGGACGGGCAAACCGTGACGGAATGGGCCTTGGTCCGCCGGGCGCAAGGCGGGGAGGCCATCGACGCGGAGGACTTACAAGTACTTGAACATGCGCGTGATTGCTTGCGAGCGCTTGCCATCGCGGCTGGACACCGTACTTTATGTTCGGGAAATAAAATACGATGACCGCGTCCGCCCACCCCACCTTCGAGCCCGGGCGCGTGTACCGCACGCGGGAGCTGGGGCAGTGGAGCGCGAACCCCCCGAGGCTCGCGCAGCGGCTCGTGCGCGACGGACAGCTCGTGCAGCTGGCGCATGGTCTCTTCGCAGCTCCGAGGCGAAGCCGCTTCGGCGCGGTGCCGCCGACGGACGAGGCGCTACTGCGCGCCTTCCTCGACGGAGGACAGTTCGTGTTCACCGGCCCCGAGCGCTGGAATGCGCTCGGCCTCGGCACGACCGCGGTGTTCGCGACGCCGCTCGTCTACAACACCAAGCGCTCGGGCCTCTTCAACTTCGGGGGGCGGCGGTTCCTGCTGCGTCGCGTGGCCTTCCCCAATACGCCGTCGCCGGAGTGGTTCGTCGTGGACCTCTTCGAGAGCGCCGAGCAGGCCGCGGCCGCGCCGGAGGAGCTGAGGGTGGCGCTCGAGGCTGCGCTGCGCGAGGGGAAGTTCGACCGTGACCAGCTCGCGTCGATGTCGACGCGCTACGGCTCACGGCGGACCCAGGCACTCGTGAGCGCGGCGCTCGAGGGCTCCGCGCGATGAGCTTCGTGCACGACGACGCCGAGTTTGAAGCGCTCCTGCAGATCGTTGCGGAGAAGCGTGGTCTCGGCGTCGCCCTCGTCGAGAAGGATTACTGGGTCACGCACACGCTGTGGGCCTTGCATGCGCAGGGCTTCGACGTCTGGTTCAAGGGCGGCACGTCGCTGTCGAAGGGGTTCGGACTCATCGAGCGGTTCTCCGAAGACCTCGACCTGAAGCTCGAGCCCGGGAAGGTCGCGGCGCTACGCTCGGTGACGACTGGAAGAGCGAGGGCACGAAGGCCACCGCCGAGCGCAAGGCCCACTTCGAGACCCTGGTACGCGTGCTCTCGGTCCCCGGCGCGAAGGTGAAGCCCGGCAACGTCGTCGACGCGAGCTTCCGCAGTGCGAACCTTCAGATCGACTACCCGGGCGAGCGCCAGGCGTCGCTCGCGTCGATGCTGCGGCCCTTCGTGCTCCTCGAGGTCGGCAGCGCTCGCGTCACGCCGTTCGTCGCGCGCGACATGTCCTCTTTCGTGCACGAGCACCTCGAGCGCGAGGGGCAGTTCGGCGACTTCGACGACAACCGCCCACGCGCCCTGTGATGCGTCGGCTCCCCCGCGATGACGCAGCGCCCGCGACCTTCGTGCGCCACTTCGAGGACGCAGCCCACATCGTGGAGGCGAGCGCTACGCTGACGCCGCTCGCCGACTACGCGACCGTGCGCGCGCTTGCCGACGAGATGCTGGCGCAGAAGCAGATCGCGGCGCTTCCCTCGTCGTCGCATGCGGCCTTCGCCCCGAAAGACGAGAAACGCTGGCACGCGGTGCACAAGGCGCACGACGCGATCGACCCGATGTTCTGGGGCCCGCGCCTTTCGCTCGAGGACGCGTGCGCCAACGTTCGCGGATGGCTCGACACCGAGCTCGGCCGATGAACGACCGCGATCCCGTTGGGACATTGCGACCGGGGCTACGGTCGCCTCGTTCCGCGACGACCCGATGTTCCCGAAGGTCGAACGAGCGGTCGCCTCGATCCTCGCGAGCAGCACGGTCGTCGCTCCGGTCGACGTGATCGTCCGGATGGGATGGCTCTCCGCAGTCGATATCGAGGGTTGGCGCTTCGCTCGCGTCCCGTACCTCGAGCGCGTGATCAACTGCAACCTCCCCAAGCTGGGCCGCTTTCTGCCCCCGCGATGGCGAAGGCTGAGGCGCACAAGTGGGAGTTCAAGGCGCGCTTCCGCAGCCGCGCCTTCGGCTGGAAATCGCAGCCGGCGATCACGCGCGTGAGGCAGGCCGTCGCCGAGATCAAGAAGGTCGCCAAGAAAGAGCCGGCGCTCGCCGCGGGGGGCGCCGTGACGCTTCTCGAGCGCATGTCGCCAGCGCTGGAGCAGGTGGACAGCTCGTGCGGCTCCATCGGCACGGCTGTGAACAACGCCATTGCGAAGCTGGTGCCGCTGCCGGCCTCCGCGAGCTGTCGCGCCTGACGCAAGAGCTGGGTGGCCACGACGCCGAGCTGAAGTAGCGTCCGGTGCGGACCATGGTCCCGGCGCCATCATCGTCGTTCTCGAACCCCACGCGGGTGCCTGCCGAGCGATCAAAACGTTGACTATTGGCTGTGATGATCGACACTATGGATCATGTCGCCAGCCGTTGATCGCGTGCTCGAGCTTGCTCGCCGCGGGCCGGTGACCGCTCGCGATCTTGCTGCCCTCGGCGTTCCACGCGCCCACCTGCAGCGGCTCTGCGCGCGAGGCGACCTCGTTCGAGTCGGACGAGGTGTCTACCGCGGCGCGGACAGCGAGGCGACCGAGCTCGCGTCCGTTGCGGAGGTCGCGAAGCGCGTCCCGCACGTCGTGGTGTGCCTCCTCACCGCGCTGCAGATCCATGGTCTCACGACGGAGCTCCCGCACGAGGTCTGGGTGCTTATCCATACTCGGGCGCGCACTCCGCACATCCAGGGCCATCGTCTCCACGTCGTTCGAGCAAGCGGCGCGGCAGCGACCTACGGCGTCGAGGCGCGCACGATCGAAGGAGTGGAGGTCAAGGTGACCAGCCCGGCCAAGACGGTGGCCGATTGTTTTCGCTACCGCGACCACGTGGGGCTCGAGGTCGCGCTCGCAGCGCTACGTGACTACCGTCGCAAGGGCCGCGGCCGACGTGGCTTCAGCGTCGATGCGCTCGTGGAAGCTGCGCGCGCGGATCGCGTCTTCTCTGTCGTGCGTCCTTATCTGGAGGCGCTCGCATGACTCGCCCACCGAAGAACATTGCGCAATCCGTCCGTGCGCGCCTCGCCCAACGCGCCCGTGATCGAGGGGAGGATTTCCAGCTCGTCCTGACCCGTTACGCCAACGAACGCCTGCTCTACCGCCTCGCCACGTCTGCGCATGCCGAACACTTCATCCTGAAAGGGGCTGCGCTGTTCACGATCTGGGTGGGTCAACCGCACCGCCCGACGCGCGATCTGGATCTGCTCGGGTTCGGCGACGCCGGTGAAGGCCATCTGCGTGAAGTGTTCGTCGACGTGCTCGGGCGTACGATGCCAGACGATGGCGTTGTCTTCGACGTCGACGGCCTCGAGGTCGGGCCTATCCGCGACGACCAAGAATACGGCGGCGTGCGGGTGACCACCACGGCTGCCATCGCAGCGGCGCGCGTGCGCATCCAGGTGGACATCGGCTTTGGCGATGCGGTTACGCCTTCGGCGGAGCTCGTCGACTTCCCGACGCTGCTGGACTTTCCCGCTCCGCGGCTGCGCTGCTATCCGCGCGAGACCGTCATCGCGGAGAAGATCGAGGCGATGGTGCAGCTCGGCATGGCCAACAGCCGGATGAAGGATTTCTTCGACATCGTAATGCTCGCGGACCGCTTCCCATTCGACGGCGAGCTGCTCGCTCGCGCCATTCGAGCGACCTTCACGCGCCGGCTCACGGCCTTCCCTCACGGCCTACCGGTGGCGTTCACCGACGTGTTTGCGAACGACGCGAGCAAGCGAACGCAGTGGACAGCGTTCGTGCGCAAAGCTGGCATCGGCACCGCGCTCGATCTGCCAACCACAATTCAGCGCCTTGCGACGTTCACGTCGAAGCCGCTCGTGATGGCGAGCACAGGTGCACTCTGGGAAGCCACCTGGCTGGCGGGTGGGCCTTGGTCGGACGCCTGAGCGCACCAATACCTATGCACGCTGCGTTGCGGCTGGTCCACGGGTGGTCCACCATTGCGTCGCCGTCATCGATCCCACGCGATCTCCGAGGCTTCACGCTGGTGAGCAGGTGACTGTCAATCACCGGGTCGTAGGTTCGAGTCCTACAGTCGGAGCCATTCACGCGGTCACACGAACTTCGGTGACCGGCCAGTAAACGATGAGCACTTCTCCGACGACCCGCTGATCAACGCCTGAAGACTCGGTATGCCGTCACCGGGTCCTTCGGAGAAGTGCTCATCGTTGAACGAGCCCGGAGCGGCGGGCGCGGGGCGCCGTCAGGTCACGCTATGCACTTTTCAGGGTCCGGTCCGCGCCGTGTCGAGAGCGGGCGACGACTCGGCGGCGTTTGCGGAGGAGCTGAGCTCGACAATCGCCGCCGCCAGGGCTCCACACGACCATGTGCTGGCGCACGGCGGCCGACGCTGAAGGCCTCGCCGCAGCTTCTGGGCAAGGCGATGCCAGCGAGAGCGGTTCATGCAGCGAGCTCCAG
>Ga0209181_10009297_pt1 | contig 12948 bp, 14 predicted proteins | sample MAT05_FD_187208 | JGI IMG/M metagenome (GOLD analysis project Ga0209181, IMG submission 187208) | Freshwater microbial communities from Lake Fryxell liftoff mats and glacier meltwater in Antarctica - MAT-05 (SPAdes) (version 2) | ecosystem: Environmental > Aquatic > Freshwater > Ice > Liftoff... | reverse complement strand
TTGTTGGTGCCACCGAACGTGGACGTCGACAAGCTGCTGCGCGCGCAACTGGCCTTCGTGATGTTCTTTGCCGCCTACCTGGCCGAGGCCATTCGCGGCGGTCTGCAGGCCCTGCCGCCTGGCCAGGTGGCCGCGGCCCACGCGATCGGCCTGGGCTACTGGCGCACCCACATCCACATCGTGTTGCCGCAGGCGCTGCGTCTGGCCTTGCCATCGATGGTCAACATCTTCATCGCCGCGTTCAAGGACACCTCGCTGGTGACCATCGTGGCGATGATGGACCTGCTGGGCACGGCCAACGCTGCCATGGCCGACCCCAAGTGGCTGGGGCTGTACATCGAGTCCTACCTCTTCATCGCCGTCATCTACTTCGTCTTTTGCGCTGGCATGTCCTGGTACGCGCGGCGTCTGGAAAGGCGCCTGGCCGGTGGCGCGAGGCCGGGGATGCAAGGTGTCTGACGCCGCACCGATGGTCACGCTGCGCGGCGTCGTCAAACGCTACGGCGCGCTGGCTGTGGTCGACGGCGTCAGCCTGGACGTGGCTGCTGGCGAGCGCGTGGTCATCTGCGGGCCCTCGGGCTCGGGCAAGTCGACCTTGGTCTCCTGCATCAACGGGTTGGTGCGCCACGATGAAGGCCGCATCGTGGTGGACGGCATCGAGGTGTCGCACTCGGCCGGCACGCTGCCTGCGGTGCGCGCCCGTGTCGGCATGGTCTTCCAGCAGTTCAACCTGTTCCCACACCTGAGCGCGTTGGACAACTGCGCGCTGGGCCCACGCACGCTGCGCGGCCTCTCGCGCGCGCAGGCCAACGCGCTGGCGATGACGCACCTGGAGCGCATGCACATCACTGAGCAGGCGCACAAGTGGCCGGCACAGTTGTCGGGCGGCCAGCAACAGCGCGTGGCGATCGCGCGCGCGCTGTGCATGCAGCCGGCCCTGTTGCTGTTTGACGAGCCGACCTCAGCGCTGGACCCGGAGATGATCAAGGAGGTGCTCGACGTCATGATCGACCTGGCGCAGTCGGGTGTGACGATGATCGTTGTCACCCACGAAATGAGCTTTGCGCGCCACGCGGCAAACCGCGTCGTCTACATGGAGCAGGGCCGCATCATCGAGCAAGGCAGCCCCGAGCAATTCTTCACCCGCGCTGCTGATGAACGCACGCGCGCTTTTCTTTCACGCATCCTGACAAGGTGAAACCCATGCTGAACGCACTGCCCGCCACCGGCACCGACTGGGACGTCCTTCGGCGCGAGCTCATCGAGATGAAGCAGCTGGACCTGGACTGGCGCCGCGGCCGGCTGCCGGCCTACATCTACTACTACGACGAGAACTTGCTGCGCGTGCAGTCTGAAGCCTATGCCTTGTACGGCGTGGAGAACGCGCTGGGCGAAGGCAAGGTCTTCAAGAGCCTGACGGCCATGTTGGCCGATATCGGCGGCATGGCCTTCGATCTCTACCACGCCGGCCCGGGCGCCGGCATGTCCTTCACTTCGGGCGGCACCGAGAGTCTGTTCGAGGCCGTGAAGACGGCGCGCAAGTGGTTCCGCCTGCAGCACCCAGGGCACAGCGGCCGGCTCAACCTGGTGGCGCCGCTGAGCGCGCACGCCACGCTCAACAAGGCCGGCGAGATTCTGGACGTGGACATCGTGCGCGTCGGTCTGGGTGTCGACTACCGCGCCGACGTGGCCGCCATGGCCGCTGCCGTGGACAGCAACACGATCATGCTGTTCGCGTCGGCGCCCTGCTTCCCGTATGGTGTGTTCGACCCCATCGCGGAACTTGGACAACTGGCACTGGCGCGCCAGCTGTGGCTGCATGTGGATGGCTGCTGGGGCGGTTTCATCTCGCCCTTTGCCAAGCGCCTGGGCTACCCCATCCCGGACTGGGACCTGGGCGTGCCCGGCGTCACCAGCATCTCCTCAGACATCCACAAGTTCGGCTTCTCGGCCAAGGGCGCTTCGTTGCTGCTGTTCCGCGATGAAGCCATGAAGCAGCTCGAACGCTTCGAGTTCAGCGGCTGGCCACGCGGCACTTATGCCACGCCCACTTTCATGGGCAGCCGCCCAGCCGGCGCTATCGCGTCGGCCTGGGCGGTGATGCGCTACCTGGGCTGGGAAGGTTACCTGGCCACCACTAAGGCGACCATGGATGCGACGATGGGCTTCATCCGCGGCATTGACAGCATTCCCGGGCTGCGCTGCCTGCGTCCCATCGGCGAGGCCAACCTGTTCGCCTTTGTCAGCGAAGACCCCGATGTCGACATCATGGCCGTCGCCGATGTACTGCTCGAAGCGGGGTGGTTCCCCGGTCGCCTGCGCGAACCCTTGGCCATCCAACAGGGCGTCAATCCGGTGCACCTGCCCATCGTCGACGAGTACGTGGCCGCGGTGGCCAGCGCCGCCACCCAGGTTCGTGCGGCGCGGCGATCCAGCGGCTACAAGGACAACACGTATTGAGACAACGAACAAAATGCAGCTCATGAGCCCAAGTACAGAGCGCACGACGCCCTCACTCGAGACGCCGTTCGACGCGCTGCAGCGCGCGCAGCACCGCACACTGCATGAGCACGCCTATCAGCAAATACGTGAAGCGCTGATGATCGGGCGCTTTTTGCCTGGGCAAATGATGACCATCCGCGGACTCGCCACGGCGCTGCACATCAGCCCGACGCCGATCCGAGAAGCTTTGCACCGGCTCAGCACCGAGGGCGCGCTGCGCGCAGGCAACAACCGGCGGCTGATGGTGCCGCTGCTGTCGCTGGACGAGTTTCGCGAGCTGCGGGCGATTCGCCTCGCCTTGGAGGGCCTGGCCACCGAACGCGCCGTGCCGCTGATTACCGCCGAAGAGATCGCCGCGCTGCGCGTCAGCGATGCTGCGATTCGCGCTGCCCGGCGCGCCGGCGACGTGGCCGCCAGCATTCGCCACATCCACCAGTTTCATCACTGTATCTACGCAGCAGCCCGCATGCCGACCTTGAAGCATCTGATCGAAGGACTCTGGTTGCGCAGTGGTTCCTACCTGCACCTGCTGTTCCCTGACTACGCGGTCAAGGAACAGGGGAAGATTCGCGCGCTGACGCTGGCAGCCATCGAGCGCGGCGATGCGCCAGGCGCGCGAGCCTCGATGCAGGCCGACCTGGACCAGGCGGCGAACTTCCTGATCAGCGTGCTTGAAAAACGAGCGTGACTGCCCCGGGTTCGCGCTCAAATCGACATGCGCTGGCGCACGCCGTCGGTGGCCATGTCGGCGCCACGGCCGCGCATCACGATCTCGCCGCGCTCCATCACCAGGTACTGGTCGGCCAGTTCGGCGGCGAAATCGTAGAACTGCTCGACCAGCAAAATGGCCTTCGGCTGGCCGCCTGCCGCCTTTTGGAGCCGGCGACGGATCTGACTGCCAGGTCCAGGCCTTCAGGCTATGGCCTTCCGCCAACGCCCGCTCGGCCGCGGACCGCAACCAATCGGCCTCCCCGGATTCGGCCAGGCGCTCCTCGGCCCACTCGTCGCCCGCGTGGGCCAGTTGCTCCAGCGCCGACTTCGAACCCTGCTCCGCTGCATTGGGCAGCCACGCGGCACGCCATTCTGGCGTCGTCGCGATCTGCGCCATCCGCACCGCATCCACGTCGCCTGACAGGCGATCGGCCAGTTCGAAGAACTCCTGGCTGTCGAACGCAGCGGCGTACTCGACCGCAGCGGATCGAACACCGCCCAGCGCAGCCGCCTTCAGGTGGGACTCGTACTGGCGGAACTGCGGCTCCAGCCGCAGGTACTCGTCCACCCAGCCCCGCTCGACGGTCGTCAGCACCCGGCCCTTGAGCGATTCCTCGTGCAGGTACGGGTTGGGCCGCTTAGAGCGATACAGAGTGGCGGCCAGGTGATGCACCCTTGGGTTCGGCGCCTTCGCCGCATGCGCCAGGCTGTGCAATGGCAACGGCGAGCGCAGCAGCCGATCCCGGGTCAATCCGATGGGAGGCTTGGCGTGCACCGCCTCATCGTCGTCGTCCCGGTCTTCGTCGCCGTCGAGTCCATCGTCATCGGTGACACGCACCGCAGGGGTCCAGCACCTCAGCCAGCTCGGACCACCGGACGGACGAGAGATGACGCTCGGCGACGAAGTCCTGCAGCGCGCCGGCCATCTCCACTGCAGCGCCTTGCGCGTACTGGAGTTGGACCGCCCGGCCGATCACCCGCGGTGACGCACCTGCCGGCGCGTCGCCCAACCCGCCATCGGCAATCACCTAGTTGGGTCCCCGGCTGGACCAACCCGCGATCCGCGTCGTGCGCATGTCTGACGCGGCACTGGCCGATGGCGTCGACCGCAGGAACATCGACGGCGTCGCCGTGCCGGTCTTCAACGCAGCCCGGACCGTTGTCGACTGCTTCAGGTTCCGCAACAAGATCGGCCTCGACGTCGCGCTCGAAGCCCTGCGCGACGGCTGGAGCCAGCGCAAGTTCACGCTGGACGAGCTGTGGCGCCACGCCACGCGCGGCCGCGTCGCCAACGTCATGCGCCCCTACATCGAGGCCATCACGGCATGACCGCCAACTGCGCCGCGTCCATCCGTGCCAGGCTCAAGCAGCACACCGACACCTCGAAGCAGGACTTCAACCTGATCCTGCGGCATCGTGTTCGACCCCTCATCTGTCGCAGGCAGCCCGATCCGCAAAGTCGCCGGCTACGGCGGCGTGCGAATCGACCTGCGCGCCACCCTCGACGGCGCGCGCGTGAGCCTGCAAGGCGACATCGGCTTCGGCGATGCGGTCACCCCCGCCGCCCAGGCGGTCAACTACCCGACCCTGCTGCCCGACGTACCCGCGCCGACTCTACGTGCCTATCCCAAGGCCACGCTCGACGATGCGGAACTGCAGCGCGCAGTTGAGGCCACCTTCACCCGAAGGCAAACCGCCATGCCCGACACGCAGCCCATCGGCCTGAGCGATGCGTTCGCCAACGACGCCGCCAAGCAGAAGCAGTGGCGCGCATTCCTCAGCAAGAACAAGTTGGAGCCACTCGAGCTGCCCGACGTGATCAGCACCATCCGCGAGCGTGCATCGCGGTTCGGAGTTGGTGGCACATAGGCATCGCGCCGTATCGGCCATGTCCATGCTGCTCTTCAACTTCACCGACCCGCGTGCCGTGGATGCATGGCGCGCCATCGACGACCGCGTCATGGGCGGCGTCTCACGCAGCCGCCTGCGGCACGACCTGGCCGGTCATGCCGTGTTCGAAGGGGAAGTCTCGCTGGAGCAAAAAGGTGGCTTCGCGTCAGTGCGGTCAAGCCCCGACGAGCGGGGACAGCCTGGCGCAACCACCTGCCTGATCGACGTGCGCGGCGGCGGCGGCAAGCAGTTCAAGCTCAGCCTCCTGACCGATGACGGCTTCGACAGCCTGAACTACCAGGCTGGCTTCGCGCCCGACACACACGATTGGCAGACCATCCGCCTGCCGCTCGCGGCGTTCCGCGCCAGCTTCCGGGGCCGCGACGTGCCGGGCGCAGCGGCGCTGGACCCGGCTCGCATCCGACAGGTCGGCTTGATGATCGCCGCGCGACAGGTCGGCCCGTTTTCCCTCGACATCCGGCGCATCAGCCTCGACTGATGCGAAAGCGATGGAGGGCACCGCCAGGTGCCCCGAGCGAGGCCTACAGAAGGCCTCGCTCCGAGAAGGCGCGGACGTCCGCACCGGCGACCACCAGGTGATCGAGCACCCGCGCATCGATCAAGGCCAGCGCGGCCTTCGGCGTCTGCGTCAGGAACTCGTCAATACGCCTCGGCTCGTCCGAACCAGAGGGGTGGCTGTGCGCCAAAACGCCCTGGATAGGCCCGGTCAGCCCCTGGCCACGAAACGGTCCGCTCGCGCTGCGGCCAGCACGGCCGGCACGTCGGTCAGAAGCGTCTGGGCTGGAACGCGGTCCTTCAACCATCCGTTGGGTTGCACGAACCAGCGCGCGACTTCGTCGTCCGTCATCACCCCGGCCAGCTCCGAGATCGCCGGCGCCACGCCGCTGCGTACGCACCCCTGGCCGAAGTCGAACTGGAACAACGGCAACAACAGGTTCGAACCGCATGAGAAGGTGACCACTTGCCGATCGACGATCCAGCGCGCGAGCAAGGAGACGGGCTGGTTCACCTTGGCTCGCAGCCGCTCGGCCACTTCGTTACCCGTGGCGGCATTGCCGCCCGCGGCAAAGACCCCCGGGCAGCCGTCGAGCCGGCAGTTGCGCAGGCAGGAGGTGCCTGACCGGACAGCACGGCCGCGCCGCTCGCCGGGCAGCTGCAGGCCGTGCACGCCTGCCGGCGGGCGTGGGACCGAGAGCGCGTGGACGTACGACATCGGAAACTCCTGTGTACCCTGACCATGGCCAATCCATGTCTAAAGGTGTACGAAACGTTAGCCGCCTGCAGTGAGCTGGTCTGTTCGTGAGCGAACAGAGATCGATCTGTCTGCGCCCTGGCGCGGGCCTCGCCTGCAGCCTCAGGCCAACGCGCCGAAGAGCGACCCGGCGGCGGCGGTGACGCCCATCGCGAGGGCACCCCAGAACGCGACGCGCCAGGCGCCTTGCCACACCGCTGCACCGCCGATCTGCGCCGAGACGGCGCCCAGCCCGGCCAGGAATGCCAGCGAGGCGACCGAGACCCACACGATCAGCTGCGCGGGCGCAGCCGCGAGCACGACACCGATCGGCAACGCGGCGCCGACCGAGAAGCTGGCTGCGGAGGCCAGCGCCGCCTGCGTCGGGTGCGCCGCGGTGGTGGACGAGAAGCCGAGTTCGTCGCGGGCGTGCGCACCGATCGCGTCATGCGCCATCAACTGGCCCGCCACCTGGTCAGCCAGAGCCCGGTCCAGGCCGCGGCCGACGTAGACGGCCGCCAGTTCCTGCTGCTCACCCACCGGGTCGGCCTTCAGTTCTGCGCGCTCGCGCGCCAGGTCGGCGTTCTCGGTGTCCGACTGTGAGTGGACCGAGACGAATTCGCCCGCCGCCATCGACATGGCCCCGGCGATCAAGCCGGAGACGCTGGTCAGCAGCACCACGCGATGGTCAGCGCCGGCGGCTGCCACGCCCAGCACCAGACTGGCCGTGGACACAATGCCGTCGTTGGCACCCAGCACAGCCGCACGCAGCCAACCGATGCGTGCATTGCGGTGCTGTTCGGCTCGCCGGACGACGCCGGCCGACCGCACCGCGCGAGGCAGCATCAGACGGACCGCGTTGCGATTCGCAGATGCCCTGCCTGCGCCAGCCTGGCCGCGCCGCCCGTGCGCGCCAGCCCTGACTCAGGTTCCTTGATCTCGGGCTGGAAGGCGCCGATGTCATGGTCGAAGTGCACTGCCTTCCCTTCGCTGCGGGTGCGTCGCAGCACATGCCCGCCCACCAGGTGCAGGCCTACGACAACCGCAGGCGGGTGACGCTCAAAGGCACGGTGAGTGCATCGGCGTTTCGTCAACAGCCGAAACCGCAGCCGAGCCGGCCTCTCGCCGACCCCATGATGGCAACAGGCGTCGCGCGCGACCGCTTAGCGCGCCAAGCGCTTGCAGGGTTCGATGCCAGAGACCGGAAACCGGCACGAGGCGTCGGTCGAGATGTGCAGGGGTGTAGGGGGAATTCATATGTGAGTGTGGCGTGACTAGCGGCTCTGGCGCTGTTCGATACCGCACACATGGGCCGCTCGCCTTTTGCGGCCGGTTGGGCGCTCTCGCAAGGTCAGGGCCGACAGCAGGCTGCCCGGGCCGCGTCATGGCCATCGCTAGCGCGCGCGCAGGGCCTCGATCTCGGCCAGCAGGTCCATCACGATGGCAGCACCATGCAGGCCCAGATCCAGCTCGTAGGCCAGCCGCAGGGCGCGGCGCGCTCGGGGCAGCGAGTGGCCGCTGAAGTGCCAGTCGGCGGGGCCGCCGCCGGTGGGGTGCAGCAGGCCCTCGTCGACCAGCGCCTGGAGCTGCGCCGCATCGGCCCCGCAGGCGCGGCACAGCGCCGTGAAGGTGAAGGCGAGGTGCTCTTCCACGACGATGGCCGGTGTGCCGAATGAGTCGGAATCAGCCATGGTGTCAGGTCTCCAGCGCGGCACGGGGGTTGTGGTCGGGGTAGGCACTCGCCAGCGCCTGCCAGGCGGCTTTCTGCGGTTCTGACGGCGATGAAGGCACCGCAATGGACAGTACCGCGTACAGGTCGCCCGCGGGGGTGCCCGGCAGGCCCCTGCCCTTCAGGCGCAGCTTGCGGCCCTGCGTCGAACCCGCCGGTATGCCCAGTTGCACCGAGCCTTCCGGGGTCGGCGCCTGGACGCTCGCGCCGAGCAAAGCTTCCCACGGTGCCACCGGCAGTTCGAAGTGAACGTCACGGCCTTCGACACGGAAGACCGGGTGCGGCGCGAACTCGATCTCCAGGTACAGATCGCCCGCAGGTGCGCCGCCGTGGCCCGCAGCGCCCTGACCCAGCAGCCGCAGGTGCTGGCCCGGGCGCACGCCCCGCGGGATGTTGACTTCGAGCTGCCGCTCGTTCAGCGTGACGCGCCCTTGCGCGTCGACCACGGGCATGCGCAGCGACATCGTGCGCTGCGCGCCTCGGTAGGAGTCCTCCAGGTCGATGGTCAGCTTGGCATGGTGGTCACCGCCCTGCAGCGGGCCGGAGGCCTGGCGCCGCGCGCGCTCGGCGCCGCCACCGGTTCGTCCGCTGTCGCGTCCGCTGTCGCGTCCATTCCCGCGGCCGAACAGCGACTCGAAGAAGTCGCTGAAGTCTGCGCCGCCACCGGCCATGCCGTCACCGCCGCCGCGGCCGCTGAATTCGAAGCCGCTGTCCCATCCGGGCGGGGGCTCGAAAGGCTGCCCGCTGGCATGGCGGCGCGCGATGTCGTCGTAGGCCGCCCGCCGCTCGGGGTCGATCAGGGCCTCGTGGGCCTCGGCCACGTCCTTGAAACGGGCCTCGGCGTTCGGCTCCTTGCTCACATCGGGGTGGTACTTGCGCGCCATCTTGCGGTAAGCACTTTTGATCTCGTCCTGCGTGGCCGCACGCTCGACACCGAGCGTGGCGTAGTAGTCCTTGAAGTCCATCGAGCGCCTTCCAGGGTATGCCGGGCTACTGCCAGCCGAAGCGGCGGATGTATACGCGCTTCATCGACGTGGTCAGCACGCAGTAGCCGACGAGGATGCCCACCAGCCAGACATAGTACGCCGGAGGCAGCGCCTGCAGCTTGAAGTAGTCCGCCAACGGGCCGAGCGGCAGCCACAGGCCCACGGCCATGATGCCTATCGTCATCGCCATCAAGGGCGCAGCGGCACGGCTCTGCACGAAGGGCAGCATGGGCGTGCGCACCATGTGCACCACCAGCGTCTGCGTGAGCAGGCCGACGACGAACCAGCCCGACTGGAACAAGCCCTGCTGCGCCACGCTGTTGGCTTCGAACACCCACCACATCACGCCGAAAGTGATGATGTCGAAGAGCGAGCTGATCGGCCCGAAGAAGAGCATGAAGCGGCCGATGTCGGCAGGGTTCCACTTCAGCGGCCTGGTCACCAGTTCAGGGTCGACGTTGTCGAACGGGATGCCGGTCTGCCCGATGTCATACAGCAGGTTCTGCACCAGCAACTGCAGCGGCAGCATCGGCAGGAAGGGCAGGAAGGCGCTGGCCACCAGCACGCTCAGCACGTTGCCGAAGTTCGAGCTGGCCGTCATGCGGATGTACTTCAGCATGTTGCAGAAGGTGGTGCGGCCTTCCACCACGCCCTCGTCCAGCACCAGCAAGCTCTTCTCGAGCAGGATGATGTCGGCGGCTTCCTTGGCGATGTCGACCGCGCTGTCCACGCTGATGCCGATGTCTGCGGCGCGCAGCGCCGGCGCGTCGTTGATGCCGTCGCCGATGAAGCCCACCACGTGGCCGTTGGCACGCAGCGCGCGCACGATGCGCTCCTTGTGCAAGGGTGTGAGCTTGGCGAAGACGCTGTGCGCCTCGGCGGCGGCCTTCAGCGCCTCATCGCTCAGCGCTTCGACCTGTGAACCCAGCATCACGGCTTCGCCGGCCGGCAGAGGCAATCCAACCTGGCGACAGACCTGCGCCGTCACCAGGTCGTTGTCGCCGGTCAGTACCTTGACGGTGATGCCGTGCGCCGCCAGCTGCTTCAAGGCCGGCGCAGCGGATTGCTTCGGCGGGTCGAGAAAGGCGATGTAGCCGATCAGGGTGAGCCCGGTCTCATCGGCCACCGAATACACGGATTGGCCCGGCGGCAACGTCTTCACGGCCACCGCCACCACGCGCAGGCCTTCGGCGTTGAGTCCCGCCGTCACCGCCTGCGTGCGCGCCAGCAAGGCCGCGTCCAGCAGCAGTGTCGGCATGACGCGATCGCCGTCCAGGCTGGCATCGATAGGTTCCTGGATGCGCACGTGGGTGCAGGCTGCCAGCACTTCTTCTACCGCACCCTTGCAGATCAACTCGTGGTGATGGTCCTGCCCGTCCGCCAGCACGGCCACCACCACGGACATGCGCCGGCGTTCGAAGTCGAAGGGAATCTCGTCGATCTTGCGGTAGGCGTCCTTGAGCTTCAGTTCGGCCGCCAGGTCCACGCGCGCCAGCACGGCGTGGTCGAGCAGGTTCTTCAGCCCGGTCTGGTAGCTGCTGTTGATGAAGGCGAAGTTGAGCACCTCATCGGTGTCGTTGCCGTAAGCATCGGCGTGGCGCGCCAGCGCGATCTTGTCCTGCGTCAGCGTGCCGGTCTTGTCGGTGCACAGGATGTCCATCGCGCCGAAGTTCTGGATCGCGTCCAGCCGCTTGACCACCACCTTCTTGCGCGCCAGCAGCACGGCCCCCTTGGCCAGCGTGCTTGTGACGATCATCGGCAGCATCTCGGGCGTCAGGCCCACAGCCACCGACAACGCGAACAGGAAAGCCTGCAGCCAGTCGTCCTTGGTGACGCCGTTGACGACGAAGACGATCGGCACCATCACCGCGGCGAAACGGATCAGCAGCCAGCTGACGCTGTTGACACCGGCCTGGAACGCGTTCGGCGTGGACTCGGTGGCCGTGGCGTGCGCTGCCAGCGTACCGAAGGTACTTCTGCCCCCGGTGGCCACCACCAGCGCCGTGGCCGTGCCCGAGACGACGTTGGTGCCCATGAACACGAGATTGCGCTGGTCCAGCGCGCCCGCGCCTGCCGCCGCACCCACAGCAACGCCGGCCGCAACGCCCGCGACGAACTTCTCGACGGGCATGGCTTCGCCGGTCATCGCCGACTGGGCGATGAACAGATCGCGTGCGGACAGCAGGCGGCAGTCGGCGGGGATCATGTCGCCCGCCGACAACACCACGATGTCGCCTGCCACCAGATCGCGCAGCGGAATGTCCTGCGGCGCGCCAGCCCCGCGGCGGATCACGGTGGCGGTATTGCTGACCATCGCACGCAGACTCTCGGCAGCGCGTTGCGATCGGCCTTCCTGGACGAAGCGGATGATGGTGCTCAGGGCCACCATGACGCCGATGACCACCGTGGCTTTGGCATCCGCGCTCAGGAAGGACAGCGCGGCCAGGGCCGTCAACAGCACGTTGAAGGGATTGAGATAGCAGCGCCAGAGGTGCAGCCACGCCGGCAGCGGCGCCTCGTGCTGAATCTCGTTGGGGCCGTCGCGCGCCAGGCGGCGCGCAGCTTCGGCGGCGTCCAGCCCATCGGCGTGCGACTCGAGAAGCGCCAGTGCGGCCGCAGGTTCGGCAGCGGATGCGGCAAGAAGACTCTTGCCCGAATCCTGGGAAGCTTGCGCGGCAGGCGCCGTGGCAGCCGTAGCGCCCGGTGTGCCCGGCAAAGGCCGGCGCTCGAAATGCCGCTGCGCATGACGTCGGCGCAGGAAGGTGCTGAAGCCCTGGGTGAGAACCTTGTGCATGCTCGCCCTGACAGAGTCAGGCGTTCAACTCAGTTCGGGCCATGGCGCGGGTGTTGGCATGCGACCTGGGTTGTAGATCGCTTGGGCGCGGCCGAGCCCCCGCGCATGGCCAACGGAGAAGGATAGCCGCCTGAAGCTCCGCAGATAGCGCGCCAGCGCACGCAGACCAGGCCAGATGCGCAAAAACGTGAAACGCCCTGGGTTTGCCAACGCACAGACCCACTCTCTTGCTGTACCCATATTCGAAGCTTCCCTGACCGTGACGACATCGACACCATGAAGAAGACGACAGGCGCCGCCTGACAAGGCACCGCCTAGAGCCGCGCCGCACAGAGTCACATTGCGGCGCAACGGTAACCAATGCAAAAGAGCGAGCCATGGACCTCACCACACACCGCGCACGCATTACCGGACCGGTCTCCTACCGCGCGGGCAGCGGGCGCATGCAGAACATCCCGATCGGGCCGTGCCTGATCGAGAGCATCGGCGGGCCGTCGATCGACATCATCTGGGGTACGCGCGGTCAGAGCTCGGTGGCACTGCCCATCGACGAGATCAAGGCAGCCCAGGACCATGGGCACTTGGTGTTGCTGGATTGACTGGGCGCCCAAAGGGCCGCTGGCGTGTCGGTGCGCAGGCTGGTGCCGTCGTAGCGCCATACCCTCAATCTCTACACCGTCTTGCTGCCCGACCATCTAAGCTGACCGGCTTGGAACAAGGCTTCTGGAGCAAACATGGATTTCATATTTCTCGGCGCTTGCGCACAGTTCTGCGTGGCGATGCTCGGCATGGTCATCGGCTGCGACAAGCTGGGGGTGCGCAAGTGAGCTGGCTCTATTGGCTGGCCGGCTCAGCTTCGCTGGGCCTGGTCATCTATCTGGTCTACGCCTTGTTGCGGGCTGAGGAATTCTGATGAACACGCAGGCATAGAGCCAACTGGTGGCCTATCTCGGCGCGCTGCTGTTGCTGGCCTGGCCTCTGGGCAACGGGCTGGTCGAAGTCGCCGATGGCCGCCTGCCGCGCTGAATGGCGCCTTTCGGGGCGATCGAGCGCGCGGTCTACCGGCTGGCGGGTGTGGACGCGT
>Ga0209181_10009295_pt1 | contig 12951 bp, 6 predicted proteins | sample MAT05_FD_187208 | JGI IMG/M metagenome (GOLD analysis project Ga0209181, IMG submission 187208) | Freshwater microbial communities from Lake Fryxell liftoff mats and glacier meltwater in Antarctica - MAT-05 (SPAdes) (version 2) | ecosystem: Environmental > Aquatic > Freshwater > Ice > Liftoff... | reverse complement strand
TTACTCCGCCAATGCTCGTACCATGACCGCCAATCCATTTTGTAGCCGACTCCACCACCACGGCCGCGCCGTGCTCGATTGGCTGAAACAGGTAACCACCCGCCCCGAAGGTATTATCGACAATAATCGGCAAGTCATGCTGTTTGGCCATTTCGGCGATGGCATCGAAATCAGGAATATTAAACCCGGGATTACCAATAGTTTCCAGATAAATGGCTTTGGTATTCTCGTCGATCAGAGCCGCGAGATCATCTGCCTTATCGCTTTTTGCAAAGCGGGCATCAATTCCCAGTCGTTTGAACGACACCTTAAACTGATTGTAGGTGCCGCCGTACAGAAAAGGCGACGACACGAAATTATCGCCTGCGCTCATAATGTTGGCCAGAGCGATAAACTGAGCCGCCTGCCCTGATGCGACTGCCAAAGCAGCGGCCCCGCCTTCGAGAGCCGCAATCCGCTTCTCAAAGACGTCGGTAGTAGGGTTCATGATTCGGGTATAGATATTCCCGAATGCCTTCAGCGCGAACAGGTCGGCCCCGTGAGCCGAATCATTGAACGCATACGAAGTTGTTTGATAAATAGGAACCGCCCGCGAGTTCGTGGTGGGGTCGATCTCCTGCCCTGCATGGAGTTGCAGGGTGTCGAAATGCAATGGAGTTGCCATTGAGGATTTGGTTAAGGTAAACTGATTAACTTATAGTTCCCATCAGCGCCTTGCTGTGGGCAGGAATTAGCACCTTGCCTTATTAGGTAGGTTGCCAGCGATTCGTAGAGCCTGATCTCTCCTCGCTTCTTTATAAGTCAATAAAGTGCCGGAGTTGGTGGCACGTTGGTTGACTTGATAGTGCAAGTATAAGGCCCAAAACGGTTGGGCGCAATAACTTTCACGAAAATCAATTGGAATGGTATCAGCCGCGTGCTATTGTTTTACCTTTGTTAAGAGACACCGAATGGCTTGCCACCCTGATTTATGAACGAAGTATATCGTTATAACCGCGACAATGCCCGCCGAAACCCCGGCACCACAACTGTTAAAGACGCTATCACTCAATTGCTGAAGCATTACCAGCTTCAGTCGCGGTTCAACGAGACCTATCTGGAAGCGTTTTGGGCCAAAATGATGGGTACCACCATCTCCTCGCGTACCAGACGGCTGTATGTAAAAGACCGGGTTTTATATATTGAAATCGAGTCAGCCCCACTTCGAAATGAGTTGGTGCACGCCAAAAGCAAAATGATCCTCCGCATTAACGAAGACATGGGAACCAGTGTTATCGACGATGTGGTTTTCGTTTGATGAGACCCAAGACTACACCCAATAGCCAAACCAAAACGCGCCCACTTCGGCTTCGGGGCCGCGAAAGTGACCTTGTCGATCAGGAAGAGCAACGTCAGGATCTAGGTTTCGGCACCAAAATCAACCAGTCGTACGCCCGCTTAGTCAATAAAGACGGGAGTTTCAATGTTCAGCGCCAACACGAAGGGTTCTGGAATCGGCTAAATGTGTATCACAAACTCGTTACAATTGGTTGGATACCATTTCTGGGCTTGGTTTTTGTCTTCTATTTTAGTGTCAACGTCATTTTTGCCAGTCTCTACCTACTGGCTGGCTCCCAGAACCTCAAGGGATTAGATGATCTGTCGCTGGGCGGGGCGTTCTGGGGGGCTTTCTTTTTCAGCGCTCAAACGGTTACTACAGTCGGATACGGGCACATGGCGCCCAACGGATTCCTGACAAGTAGCATTGCGGCTATCGAATCGTTACTGGGTTTACTGTTATTTGCCATCGCCACTGGTCTGGTATACAGCCGATTCTCGCGACCTGTTGCCCATATTCGATTCACTAAAAATGCGGTTTTTGCACCGTATCTGGATGTGAATGGATGGATGTTCCGCATCATCCACGAACGGACCAATCAGTTAATCGATGTTGAGGTCGAAGTGTCGCTGTCGCGCCTGGAAACTAAACCGAATGGCACGCGCTACCGACGCTATTACAACCTGCCTCTGGAACGCAAAAAGGTGTCGTTCTTTCCGAATAACTGGACACTGGTTCACCCCATTCAACCCGAAAGCCCATTGCATGGCTACACGCCCGAGCAGTTGGCCGAGTCGGATGCCGAGTTTCTGATTCTGCTCCGGGCCATCGACGATACATTTTCTCAAATGGTTCATGCCCGCTATTCGTACCGATACGACGAGATTTTGTGGGGTCGAAAATTCCGGCCTATGTTCAATAGCGATGCCCAGGGAGACGTACTTATTGACCTCGACCAACTGGACGAAACAGATGAAGTACCTTTAAACTAAGTGGCGGTTGGCAGTGGTTTACGCATCAGTGACTACCAACTGCTACTGCTTACTGCCCCCCTGCTTACCCCTAACTGCCTCTGCCAATTTTATGAATATCCCTCCTTTTCTCAAACCCGGCGATACGGTTGGGGTAGTGGCTCCCGCCAGTCACTTTGCTTACAATGACTTAGCACCAGGGCTGTCCATTCTACGCAATCAGTGGCATCTTAATGTAATTGAAGGAGAAAGTTTACGAGCTATAGACGGCCCGTTTGCAGGTTCGGATGAATTACGTCGGCAGGATTTACAGTCACTTTTTGACGACCCCACGGTACGGGCCGTCCTGGCTGCCCGTGGAGGCTACGGCTGCTATCGTATTGCCGATTATCTTGATTTGACGGGTTTGATTCGGCACCCGAAATGGCTGGTTGGCTTTAGCGACGTGACAGTGCTTTTGAGTTTGCTTGTACGTAACGAGGTGGCCTGCCTGCATGGCATTATGCCACGTGGCTTTGCCAAAGATCCGGCCGGCGAATCGGTGGAGAACCTGCGCCAATGGCTCTTTGGTGAGCAACCAGCCCCCTATCACATTCTGCCCCACGAACTGAATCGACTTGGTGAAGCAACTGGCATAATGGTCGGTGGCAACCTGACCCTGCTCGTTAACTCCATCGACACACCTACTGACCTCGACTATCGGGGTAAGATTTTGTTTATCGAGGAAATTGATGAAACCTTATTCTCACTGGACCGGATGATGCGCCACCTGAAACGGTCGGGCCGTTTGGCCAGTTTGGCCGGTTTGGTAGTGGGTCAATTTACCGACATGATCACGAGTTTGTCGCTGCCCTTCGGGAAAACCCCCTACGAAATTATAGCTGATGCCATAGCCGATTACGATTTCCCGGTTTGTTTTGGGTTGCCCTCAGGACACGACACGCCCAACTGGACCATTCCGATGGGCCTGCCAGCACGGTTATCAGTTGACGAAGGTGGAGGGATACTGATCTTTGTGCTGTGACATGCTTTTTCGGCAGGATTACAAGATAACAAGGTTTTCTTTTTGAGTTACCATCCATTTTATCCTGCAATCCTGTCGAAACTTTATAGTTACCAGCCTACATTTTGCTTCAGGTTCTTGGGCGCACGGTTCAGTTCAGTTTGTGGGATCGGGAAGCGGTACATTTTCTCATTGAAAATACGCGTTTCAACAGGAAACCGCGTGTAGGTAAACGTGGTGCCGGTTCTGGTAATCCGCATCCCCGTTACGGCCCGGTTGAACAATTCCGGCCCTCTTTTCCAGCGACGGACATCATAGAAACGGTGATCTTCAAAACACAACTCCACCTGCCGTTCCCGCTGAATACGCTCCCGCATCTGGTCTTTGGTAAGGCCCGTGGGTAGCGCAGGCATCCCGACCCGTGCGCGAATCTGGTTTATCGAGGCATACGCTTCGGCCACCGGCCCCTGAGCTTCGTTAATGCTCTCGGCATTGTTTAAAAGCACCTCGGCATAGCGAAAAACCACCCACGGGCGACGCACGTTAATTGCCGCTCCAACGCCCCAGAAGGCACTTTCGATCATAAACTTCCGCATGTAATAGCCTGTTTTTGTGCTATTTACGTTCGTAGGTACGTTGTCTTTACCCCCCTCGAATGTTTCTACTGGTCTTCCCTTAAACGATGAGTTATTGAGCATAACGAATAACGCGAGCCGTGGGTCGCGGTCATTGTAGGGGTTGGCCGCGTTATAGCCCGACGTAGGATCAGTAATGGGTTTGCCGCTGGTTCTCATATCGAATGCATCCACCAGTTCCTGCGTTGGGTTGGTGCGGCCACGAGCCCCATCGTAGCTAATGGGGGCGTTGTTCAGTTCCAGGATATTGTTGTTGTCGGTTTGGCTGGCAAAAATCACCTCAGCATTGTAGGCCTGACTACCGTAGTTCCAGAGGTTGGGCAGGTTGGCCTGGGTCAGCAGCGAGTGTTTGTTGAGGGTAATGATTGCTTTTGCCGCATCAGCCGCCACTTGCCACCTGGCAGCGTCGCCGGTGGGGTTGTTGAGCGGGCTGGCTGCATACAGTAACGTTCTGGCTTTCAACGCTAAAGCCGCCGTTTGACCAATCCGGCCTTTGTCGCCAGCCGTCTGATCCACCAACCCACCAGGCGTAACCATCACGGCTGCCGAATCACAATCCCGTACAATATGGGCAACAACTTCTTCTATTGAATTACGGGGTAAATCGAGGTCATCGGTAATTTTGAACGATCTTGTTGCCAGTACAATAGGGCCATATCGGCGCATCAGCTCAAAGTGGAACATGGCCCGCAGAAAGAAAGCCTCGCCCCGAAGCCTGGGAATGTCGGTGGCGGGCCTAATAGCACTGCCTCCCGCGTTTTCCAGGAAGAAATTAGCCCGGCGCAGAAAATCGTACATATTGGCGTACTGATCGTCGTTGGTGCGAAGCGACCCCCAGGTGTCGTTGTTGAAAATATTAATGCTCGAACTGAGGTTCGAGTTTACGGCTTCATCGCCCGTTTGCGCGAACATGGAGCCATTACCATCCAGGTTGTAGCGGTTGAACGTACCGAAATACACATTGCTCAGGAAGCCCCGTGCGTTGCGGTCAGAACTCCATATTTCGGCTTCATTGCGGATATTACCGTCCGTGAAATTGAAGCTCAGGTAATCGTCTTTGCAAGCTATCAGACTGATTAGCAGGAAGAGGGAAAGTATTTTTTTCATGATAGTTGTGTCAGAATGATGCCCGTAAGCCTGCATACATGGTTTTCACATACGGATACGCACTTCCCCGCCCGGCTCCCGGAATTTCGGGGTCTATGTCGAGGTTGAGTTTGTCGAACGCAAACAGGTTGAAGCCACCTACATACACACGCGCGTTTTTCATGGCATATTTCGACAGGAATTTCCGGGGTAGCGTCGCGCCTAATTCCACGTTTTTGAGCCGGATATAATCGCCCGAAGCCAGCCAGAAATCGGAGGCCGAGGTATTGTTGGCGCGGTCTGAAATACCCAAACGGGGATACAGGGCCGTACTTGCCGTGGCGGGTGTCCAGCGGTTCAGGCTTTCCTGGTTGAAATTGAACGGGCCCGAATTCACGATGCCCTGTACGTCGATGAAACGACCGGCAACGCCCTGAAAATGAACCGACAAATCCAGAATTCCGTAGCGCACCGCTGTCCCAAAACCAAAGAATGACTTGGGCCGGTCTCGGTCATCAACACGAATTCGGTCGAGGTTGTCCACGATACCGTCGGGCGTGCCGTTCACCCCGCCAATGTCTTTGTATTTAATGTCGCCCGGCACCACCCGGCCCGACAGCACCTGCTTGGGGCTGGCATCAATTTGAGCCTGAGTCTGGAAAATCCCATCCGACACAAACACCAATCGACTGCCAACCACCCTGTCCACAGTGCTCTGGTATTGGGGTAAACCGGCCTGCCCGTTTTCGGAGATTACCCGGTCGTCGGTCACCGTAGCGTTACCATAGAGCGAAAGCGACACCCGGCCAATCTGTTTATCGTAGTTGAGGGACAAGTCAACGCCTTTGCTGGTCACCTCGCCCTGATTTACTACTACTGTTCTACCCAAAATACTGGGGATGGCCGAGGGCGTGAGAATGCCAGTGCGGTTGTTCACAAAATAATCGACCGAACCCGTCAGCGCGTGGTTGAACAGGTGAAAATCGACACCCGTGTTGAGAGAGGTAAGGGTTTCCCAGGTAATGTCGGGGTTGGCAATAGATACCTCGTTGGCTGAGGTAGTCGCTGAGAAACCCGTACCGAAGTTATAGCCACCACCACCCGTGTTTCGGGCAAAGAACTGCTCGAACGGGAAGCGGCTTCCGCCAATGTCGCTGCTACCTGCCTGCCCATACGAGGCCCGTACTTTCAGATAGCTGAGGAAACTATTGGGCTTGATAAACGCTTCGTCGGAGACGATCCAGCCCGCCGACACCGCCGGAAAAAAGCCGTATCGTTTGCCGGGAGGGAAGTTTTCGGAGCCGGAATAGCCCCCCACGAAGCCCAGATAATACCGGTCTTTAAACGAATAATCGACCCGCGAAGCAAGACCCTGCCCCCTGAAATCGAGCTGCGTGGGCGAGTAGGCCACGTTGCGTTGTGCCCGCGCCGATGCCTTGATCTCGTGTGCCCCAAACCGACGGTCATAATCAAGGCCGGCCCAGCCTTCGTTACGTTGGATGGTGCCGCCAAAACCGGCTGACCGATACCCGAGCGGTGTTTGGTTCCGGTAGACCAGGGGGACAGTTCCCGTCGCATCTACCACCTGGAAATCGCGGTTAAGCCCCGACACGTAGGTGCCCTGCACATCGTAGCTGTAGTTGATGGTGGCCGAAAGTCCTGGTACCCAGAAATCTAATTTCTCGCGCACGTCGATGGTTGCCATCAGCACCCGCGTTACGAAACTGGTGTATCCCCGGTTGCGCAGCAGTCCCAGGGGGTTGTTCTGAAAAAGAGCCGTGCCACCGAAGGAGCCGTCCTGATTCTGAATTGGGAAAGCGTTAGGCGGGGTGTTGTAGAGGGTACTTAATAGTGTCCCGGCCTCTAAATTGCCAGGTTGCCGCTGCCCTTCCGACCGACCGGCCACATTCAGGCCAATCGTCAGGTTTTTGTTCACATCAAAATCGACATTGCCCCGGAAGTTGAACCGATTAAAGCCAATATTGGCATCGTAGTCGTCGGTTTTGGCATTTTTGAACAGGCCGTCCTGCGTAAAATAACTCAGCAAGGCAAAATACCGAACATTGTTGCTGCCTCCATCAGCCGACAATACATAGCGTTGCGAGGCCGACTGTTTGTTAAAAAATGAGTCGGTGTAATTATTGTTTGGGAAGCGAAAGGCATCGGAACCGTTCTGATAAGCACTCAGCGTGGCCGCATCATAAATGGGTTGCGACCCGTCGTTCACCAATGCTTCGTTATAAAGCGATGCGAAATCGTAGGAGTTGAGCGGTTTTATCACTTTCTCCGGCGACTGGATTCCGCCCTGAATATCGAACTGAATGTTATTTCGGGTAGCACTGCCTTTTTTGGTGGTAATGAGTACCACCCCACTGCCATAGCGCAGGCCATACCAGGCCAGCGAAGCCGCATCTTTCAGCACCGTAATGCTTTCGATCTCATTGATGTCGATGTCGTTCAACGGGCGCAGCACCCCATCCACCAGGGTCCGCAACGAGTTAGGCCCAAAGGTTGACACCCCCCGACTTTGAAATATGGCACCGTCCAAGCCGGGAGCCGTCCCGGTTTGCTGCGCATATAAACCCGGAATGCGCCCCGCAAATGTTGCATTGGCCGTGGCTACCGGGATCTGGGGCAGATTGCGGGTATTGAACGTAGAGATGGCCATGTTGACTTCTCGTTTTTTGCGCATTCCAAACGGAATCGGAACAATATCATCATCGCCCGCATCGGTAAGGGCGCGGGGCAGTGTTGCCCGGAACTTCGTCACATCGCCAACCGTTTTTGTCTGCGCCAGATACCCGTTTTTCTGGATCACCAGCACATCACCCGGCGCTGCCTGAATGGTAAACCGCCCCTCGTTGTCGGTGGTGGCTTCGATGCGGGCTTCCTGCACGGCCACCACCGCCCCCGCCAGCGGTTTGTCGTCGGGGCCAGTCACAACCCCCGAAAAGCTGACCGGGGGCGTGTTTTTTGATTGGGCAAACGCCCCGGCACTGCCGAGAAGAAATAGCCCGAAGAGAAAATGTATAAAGGTTTTCATTGGAAAGAGTGAAAGAGTGAAAGGATGAAGGGGTGAGAGAACGATCTGGTGACAGTGTACTATTGTTGGCTGATCGCTGCTCACTGTTCACTTTAATCACCAGCCCGGATTTTGTTTCAGAATGCCGTTACTTTTGAAAATCTCGTTACGGGGAATGGGGTAGCGGTGCATGTGTTCTTCAAACACCCGCTGGTATATCGCTGGCATTGGAATCACCGTGTATTTGAAACTGGTAGCCGAGAGCCGCTCCACATCCACTCCGGTGATGGTTTTCGGGATAATTTCAACTCCTTTTTTCCACCGCAGAATATCCCACCACCGAAGTTCTTCAAACGCCAGCTCAACAGCCCGCTCATTCTGAATTCGGTCTCGCATCTGGGCTTTGGTCAGGCCGGTGGGCAGGTCGGGCATACCAGCCCGTTTCCTGATCTGGTTTATGGATGAATACACGTCGGCCACAGGCCCCTGCGCTTCATTGAGGGCCTCAGCATAGTTGAGCAACACCTCCCCATACCGAAAAAAGATGTAGTTCAGAATGGCCGACGCACCACCCGTTCCCCCTCTAACCGATTCCGGCCACAACTTTCTGGGGTAGTACCGAGTGCGGGTGAAACTATTGGAAGCCGGTTGGTAATCGACCCCAAACTGGACGGGGGTTGTGGCATTGTTCACCCACATGGCCACTTTCCGGGCCTGCCAGGTTTGGTCGTTATAAATAATATTGGCGTAGAACCGGGGGTCTCGGCCCGTGTAAGGGTCCTGTGGTTTATAGCCGGAAGTGGGGTCGGCAATCGGTCTTCCGTTGGCCATTTCGTAAAGGTCAACGTGGTTTTGGGTGGGGTTCAACTGCCCCTGTGCCCCACCAAACGAAGGCGGGATGACGAAGTCGCCCAGAAACCCGCCATTACCCGACCGGGGAGCCCGCACCTTAATCATGATGTATTCGGGCGAGGTTGGCTGATTCAGGAGAGTTCCGTAAGCCGGGTGCAGCGCGTACCGCCCCGACGTGATAATAGCCCGGGCGGCATCGGCCGCTTTTTGCCATTTGGTAACGTCGCCCGATGGGTTGTTGAGCGGGCTGGCATCCATCAGCAGCAAACGCGACCGCAATGCCCGCACCGATCCCACGGTTGCTCTGCCCCCGTTGCCTACGCCCCAATCGGTGGCTGGCGAGTAGTTTGTCCCCCAGGTTTCGGCGGCCAGAATAACTTCAGCATCCTGTAGGTCTTTGAGGATAAACGTTACCGTTTCGTCGTAGGTATTGCGGGGCAAATCAAAGTTGTCGGTCTGCGCCAACGCCTTGTCCAGGATGATTACTCCTCCGTAGCGTTTCACTAACTCAAAGTAAAAAAATGCCCGCAGGTACAACTGTTGGGCCTTAATCAGTGGGCCATTCTCAGCGGCTGTCCATTTCACGTTATCCACGTTAGCCAGCACCACATTGGCGTTGCGAATACCCTGATACATACGGGTATAGGCGGCCGAAACGTCAGTGGAGAAGTTATCCAAAAATTTCCCCTGGTTCATAGTCACGATGCCATGTCCCGTACTGGTTTCGGCAAAAATAGCCTCATCAGAAAACTGGCCGGTAGTGCCTTTATAGTTCTGCAACGTACTCAGCCGACCATAGTCGTCGATCAAAAAGTTGTAGGTATTGTCGGCAAAACGAGTGGCCAACGCGGGATCAGCGAACACGTTGTCCTGCGTGATAGCCACGCCGGGGTCGCGTTGCAAAAAGTCTTCCTTGCAGGCAACGGCACTTAACAGAAAGCCAGCAAGGAGAGTATAGTTGATGTATTTCATACAGTGGTCACGTTCAGAATTGGATGTTGGCCCCGAGGTTAAATGTCCGGGAAACCGGAACTGCGTTGTTGGGTCCGGCAAAGAATGACCCGGCCACCGCACTACCCTGGTTGTTTTCGGGGTCGAGACCCACGAATTTGGTCCAGGTAAACAGGTTTTGCCCCGTCAAATACACGCGAATGGTTTCCATATTCAGCCGTTTGGCAAAAGCGGCCGGCACGGCATAGCTGATTTCAACATTGCGGAGTTTCAGGTAGCTGGCATCCTGAAGCAGGTAATCGTTGGTAGAGTAGCTGGGTGCGGCTGTTCCCCGTGGCCGAATGGAGGGCCAGGTGGCATTCTGCGCGTTTTCGGGAGTCCAGCGGTTCAGCATGGCGGAGTAATAGTTACCACCCGCAAAAAATACGTTTGAGTTTACCTTCGTTACACCCTGAAATAAAGCCGATAGTGTGAAGCCCTTGTAACCGAAGTTTGGCTCAATACCAAACACATTTTGAGGTACGTCGGCGTAACCAATCGGTGCACGATCCTGATCGTCGAGGATCCCGTCGCCATTAATATCGGCAAACTTGAAATCGCCGGGAATCACCGCCCCATTCACCCGACTGGGTGGACTGGCGGCAATCTCATCTAAACTCTGATAATAACCCAGCACTTTGTAGCCCCGGAACTGACCGATTGACTGCCCTGTATTCTTCTGGTTTTCAGGCAGATTGGTCGGTTCGTCGGTTTTAACGATTCGATTTTTGGCGTGGGTGTATTGCCCGCTGATGCCGTAGCGAAAATTCCCTTTGGCATCCTTGAAACTACCCTCCACTTCAAAGCCACTGTTGTAATTCTGCCCGTAGTTACTCTGCGGCAACAACTCGCCAAAGACTACGAGGGCCGAGTTGTTTCGGGCCAGCAGAATATCGTAGCGATTTTCATCGAAAATATCTGCCGTCACCGACATTCGGTTTCTCAGAAAAGCAGCTTCTATGCCAAAATTGCGCTTAATCGACTTCTCCCAGGTTACGTCGGGGTTGCCCGACCGGCTGTGCCACACCACTGGATACGACACGTTGGTGCTGGCCGTACCGAACAATACCCGGTTGTTAATCACTGAGTTAGAGCTGGTTCCGGGTGTACCACCGCCGTTAGAATATTCATCTAAATACAGAAAGCGGGTGTTGGTCACGTTGCCAAACCCAATCAGACCGTACGACCCCCGAACTTTAAGATAGTCGATCCATTTGGCTCCTTTCAGAAATTTCTCCTCGCTGATAGTCCACCCCGCCGACACGGCAGGGAACAAACCATACCGCTCGGCTTTGGGGTAGTTTTCGGAGCCATTATACGCGCCGTTTACCTCGAAAAAGTATTTGCTATTGTAGTTATACGTAGCCCGCAACACCACCCCTTCATTGGCAAACGGAGCCGCCACCCCGTCGGCCCCTCGCAACTCCCGCTGGGCTACTGCCACCCCCGATACGCTGTGCTTGCCAAACGAACGGGCGTAGTTCAGAGCCAGTTGCAGGTTTGTTTTCACATAGCCGTTGTTTTGGGAACTGACCCCACCCAGGGGATCTTCAAACGAGTTGCGAGCAACTTCGAGGGTTTTGGTAGCTCGGTTCACGTTGTAGGCAGTGTAAGCCCCGCCCTGCGCCCGTGTTCCGGCAATGTAGGCATCATAGCCAAAAGTGGCTCTGAACCCCAGGCCTTTGGTGATCCGGTCCAGTTTCTGATCCAGCACAAACACGCTCTCAATAGCATTGTTGCGGTAATCGGCATAGCCATTGCGCTTGATAACGGCGTAAGGGTTGAACGTATTGACCCCCGCCCGACCAAAATCCTCGATCTGGTTCAGTGTATTGTCTAACCGCTGATCTTCAGGTGTTTTCGGGTTGGTATATTCAGGATAAAACGGAAGTACCCACGCCGGAATGGAATACATCCGGGTTAGCAGATACTCCGGCCCGCTCTCGAACCGCTGCCGCAAATCGCCCTGACCCCCGTTGCCCTGAAAAGAATATCGACCTTCTAAACGCCCGCCCAACCGCAAACTCAGCGTGGTGCTGGGAGTCAGGTTAAAATCAAGGTTCGAACGGAAATTATACCGGGTATACGACGGATTGGTTTTGTAGCCCGAGGGCGTACTGAAATCCTTGAAACCACCATCCTCAAACAAATAACCCAACGATACAAAATACTTGATGGCTTTGGAGCCACCGGTAAAATTCAGGTTGTGCTGCGTTCGGTACCAGTTGGGCTGGGTCACGGCCTTGAACCAGTTGGTGTTGGGATAGAGCAGCCGGTCGCCAGTGCCCTCTTTATACGTCTGGAGATCCTGAGCCGTAAACACTTTCTGAAAACTGGCCGGCACAAGGCCGTACTTGATCAGATTTTCTTCGCCTTCGTTGTGCAGCATGGCGCTGGGGTAAGCATCCAGAAATTCGGGAACCTGCGTAAAATCCACTCGACCCACGTTGCCCGAATACGATACCCGTGCCTTGCCGGTCTTGCCGGTTTTGGTGGTCACGATAATTACCCCGTTGGCCCCTTTGATACCAAACAAGGCCGTTGATGAGGCATCTTTCAACACCGAAATCGACTCGATCTCGTTGGGGTCGATATCGCCAAAAGTCAAACGTTCAACACCATCCACAATAATCAGGGCCGCCGAGTTGGCAGAAGCCCGCCCACGAATGGTGATGTTGGCTCCGTTCAGACCCGGCCTCCCACTGATTTGCTGGGCAAACACTCCCGACACCCGCCCAATGAGCGAGTTGGTGACGTCGGTAACGGGAGCCTTCAGAATTTCGTCGCCCCCAATGCTGCTGATGGCGGCTGTCTGTTCGCTTTTCTTTTGCGTACCATATCCCACCACAACCACTTCTTCAAGCGATTTCTCGTCGGTTTGCAAAATGGCGTTCACCGCCGTTTTGTTGCCAATCGTAATCGTCTTCATGAGGTAACCAACATAGCTAAAAACCAACTCGTTGACGTTTTCAGGAACGCTAACCCGATAGACCCCGTCGGCGTTGGTGGTGGCTCCGCGTTGCAAACCTTTCACAACCACTGTTACACCGGGCAACACTTCACCTTTCTCGTCG
>Ga0209181_10009291_pt1 | contig 12956 bp, 7 predicted proteins | sample MAT05_FD_187208 | JGI IMG/M metagenome (GOLD analysis project Ga0209181, IMG submission 187208) | Freshwater microbial communities from Lake Fryxell liftoff mats and glacier meltwater in Antarctica - MAT-05 (SPAdes) (version 2) | ecosystem: Environmental > Aquatic > Freshwater > Ice > Liftoff... | reverse complement strand
AAACCCTTCCTATATGGGTTGATTCTTTTACAATCGTTCTGGTATTAAAAATTAAATCACTAAGCATATTTTGCTCTGCCTCTATACTTATCTGCTTTTGTAATAATTGCCCGTTTATTTTATCATAATCGGGATTAGTGGCATAAAAATCTCCTCTCAATTTTAAATAGCTGGCTACATCAAAAATATAATCTGCCAAAACCTGTTGAATAAATTTATAGGGGCGCAACCGATATAAAACAAGACTGTAAGACAAATACCAAATGCCACCAGCCAGTAAATAACCTGCATTGTTCCAGATATGTTTGCCTGCAAGGGGCGTTTGCAGGCTGAGCACCATTACAAGCAATGCAGCAATACCTACTGCAGAACTTCTGTTACCATAAACAGTAAGCATGGCAAATAAAAAACCAGATAGTGTTATTACAAGGCCCAGTAAAATTTCAGAAGAAGTAGCATAATGAACCAACACAGACAATGCGGTTACTAAAATACAGCAGGCAAACATTCCATTAAAGCGGTGCCTTACAGCACCAGGTGTATCTGCCACACTCACACAAAGCGCCCCCAGTGAAATTACAAATCCAATAGATAACAAATCAAAATAATTCATTACAAAGGATGGCAACAAAATGCCGGCAGTGATGCGCACTCCCTCACTTGCATAGCGCCCATTGATGAAATTGATGTATTTTTTAGAATAATTCATTAGTAAAGAAAAGTACTTAATAGCATGCTGTATGAGCATAAAAAAAGCCCTGCAAAAATACAGAGCTTAAAAGAATCATCGGTTACGAATTTATAATTTTGTTACTTCCATTTTTTCTTCTACCCTTACACGCAGATCAAAAGATTCAGTTAAACGAAATTTTTTGCCGGTGGCCTCAAAATTTATTTTGTTTAAATCTGCACGTTCTATGCGGTAAGATTGTTTAAAAGCAGGTGAGTAAATCCGTTGCTCGTGCATAACCTCGCCTTTTTCATTACTAATTCTTAAAACACAACCTTTGGCTGGGATTTGAGGAATTTTAACTTCAAAAATAAGCGACCTCCCATCTGCTTTTACAAATTCAATACTACCCTGGGCATTTTCATTAAAAGCCTTAACTGATGTAAAAACCGGATGGCAAAAACTCATCAATGCAATGCAAAGAAGAGATAAAATAAATGTTTTCTTAAATAACTGATTAACTGATTTCATGATTCGGAATTTTTAATTGTTTATTTATTTTTTACGATGCAAATCTCAGTATTATGCATTATGCAAATATGAACATCCGGTTAAATAGATATGAGCAAATTGTGTTTTAAATATGAACGGTTCCATTTTGAGCCCACACACAGTCAGAATATTAAATAAGAATACCAGCCACTTATCAGGTATTTTTCAAATAAGTGTTAGATTTAATGAAAATATTCTTACACATATTTCGTTTAATGCTAAAAGCTATCTATGATCCAATTTCTTCCTCTCAAAAATAATAAGAGATTTTTATGCCTTCTTTTTGGTTTGTTTTTAATAACATCATTGTCTGTAAGTGCACAATCCAGCATTTATCAATTTTTTCAAAATAAAAAAACATTAACACAATCCTTAAAAACATATGTAAATAAGGGGGCCATTTATACTTTTGATAAAACTGTAGAGACAGCGTTGTTTCGCATAAAGCCAACACAGTTTACACTTCAGTTTGAGTTTGAAAACAAAGAATGGCTGGTAGAACTGGAACAGAACAATTTATTCTCCAATGGTTTTTTTGTGCGCACAGCAAATGATCAGCCTTTTGATTACAACCCTGCTGAAGTGTTGCATTACAAAGGGAAGATAAAAGGTAAACCACATTCATTTGCAGCGATCAGTATTTTACAAAACGAACTTATTGCTGTAATTGCAGATGAGGAAGGGAATATCAATATTGGAGCATTAAACAACCAGCCCTCTGGTATTGCAAAAGATCATATTATTTACAGGGAAGCCGATCTTACAACAGTAAATCCATTTATATGTGGCAGCGAAAACCTGCCGGAAACAAATCAAAACCCATTGCCACAATTTGCTGCACCTGTTTCCACCAATGCTGTTCTTAATACCGAACCTGTAGATATTTATTTTGAAGCAGATTACAGTTGCTATACCAGCAATGGTTCTAATGTAACCAACACCGTAAACTGGGCCACGGCGTTATTTAATGTTGTTACAACACTTTATGAAAATGACAGCGTGTACACAAAAATGAGTGGAATTAAAGTTTGGAACATTGCAGATCCATACATTTCTTTTAATACAACTTCTACAGTATTGACTCCATTTTCCAGCAATATGTCGGGCGGTTTTCCCGGCGATCTTGCTCATCTTTTATCAAGAAGAAGCCTTGGAGGAGGCATTGCCTGGTTAAATGTTTTATGCAATAGTGCTTACTATCGCACAGGTGTAAGCGCAAATCTGGGCGGTACCACAAACCCCTTTCCTACATACTCCTGGAACAGTATGGTAGTAACACATGAGCTTGGCCACAATATTGCCTCTAACCACACACAATGGTGCGGATGGCCCGGTGGCGCTATAGATAATTGTTATACAACAGAAGGCGGTTGTGCACAGGGCCCGGCACCGGTAAATGGTGGTACCATTATGAGTTATTGCCACCTTACCGGCTATGGCATTAATTTAGCCAATGGGTTTGGTCCATTACCCGGTGCTGCCATCAGAAATGCAGTAAGAACCAGTACCTGCATTTATCCAAAAATTTCTTTTAGCAGCAATTTTCAAAGTATTACTGAAGAAACTGCCGATATAGATAACAACTGCCTTGATTATAAACTCTTCCAAATTAAACTTGCAGTAAATTATACCCCCACTCAACCAGCCATTATTTCTTTGCTGCCTACAAATGTAGCCTCACCCGGTTTGCAGATAGGAACCAATAAAGACGTAGAAATATCAGTTCTTAATTTTACATTAACTGATACAACTCCGCAAATAATTCAATTAAAAATTTATGATGATCCCATTATTGAAAATAAAGAATCACTTAAATTAGATTATACCATACAGGCCAATGGCACCAATGCTGTAAAAAATGGCACTTATCAACTGGATATTCTTAGTCTTGATCACAAGCCTGATTCTGCCATTAATCAATTATTGTATTACGAACCTTTTGACAGCATCTACAGTGGATTAGGACCATGGACTCAAACCATTATTCATGGTGCATCTTCCCCAAACAGGTGGATGATTGGCAACAATGCTGACTCATCATTTTCCACCAAAGCAGCCTTTGTTTCTTTTAATGGCAGCAGTGCAGGATATGCAGGAAGCAGTGTAAGTGATTCTACCATTATCAGGTTAGAATCTCCCCTCATTAATGCCAGTGGCTTTGTGAATATGCGCCTGAGTTATCAGTATAAATGCAGTGGAGAAGGAAGCACAGGCCAGGGAACTCTTGGCGGAACCGGCGTAGATTTTGGCAGACTTTATTTTTCTGTTAACAATGGAACCAGTTGGGTATTATTAAAGGATAATATTTATGGTAGAAATTTTAAAACAATGGATGAAGTGGCTCTTCCTTCCTCTGCCAATAACAGCACTGCATTAAAACTCGCCTTTGTGTGGCAGAATAACAGTTCCATTGCAAACAACCCCGCATTAATAATAGATAGTATTGTTATAAAAGGAACCGGCAGCAGCCCTGTTCAATCAGTTGCACATATTGCCAATACAGAAGAAGCGTATTTAGGCCCCAATCAAACCGTGCATTTTTACAACCCGGTTACACAAAATATTATGGCCAGCATAACCAATAAAAGCAATGTTGATTTTGGATGTACCAGCCTGGAAATAATCCGTACAGGCAAAAATGCTTCTAAAGCATGGGGTAATTATAAAGAAGAAAAAATTACAGATAAATCTTACAGGGTAACTGCTACCAACAATATTACAACAGCCCCATACGAAATCAGTTTGTATTATACCCACGAAGAAATAAATGGCTGGGTAAATGCAACAGGTAATAGTGCTGCAGAAATGGCCATCATAAAAACAGCCGCAGATATTACCCAAACTGCTCCCCTATCTGCACCGGAGTTTAGTAATTACAACAGCATAGTTAATTATGGTAACACAGGAAATAAAATGATAACTGCCGCTTTTCAGGGGTTTTCTACTTTCAGTGTAGGCAAAGCCGGCATTACTCCTGTGTGCCCCGGCAATACTCAACAATTATTGGCCAACGAAACAGGACTTTCATACCAGTGGCAGGTAAACACAGGAACTGGTTACACAAACATTGCTAATACTGCAGTTTATAATGGTGCAACAACTGCTGCGCTTTCAATCATCAACGCATCAACAAACTGGTATGGCTATAAATACAGGTGCAGGATAACCAATGCACAGGGTACACATTCAAGCATTGAATATCTTTTAAAATTTGCCATCAACTGGATCGGCACCAGCAATAATACCTGGGAAAACATGAATAATTGGGGATGTATTTATTTACCTGATGCTAATACAGATGTATTCATAAAGCCCGGAGCTATATTTTCTCCTGTGATAAATAGCAATAGCAGCATAAGATCTTTAACCATTGAAAGTGGTGCCAGCGTGGATATACAGCCAACTGTGCAGCTCACTATTATTCAATAAAAAATAAAAGAAATAAAAATAAAGAAAGAATTATTTTGCAGAAAATATTTTACCCTTATCTTTGCCCTCCGAAAACGAAAAAGGGAGTTTAGCTCAGTTGGTTTAGAGCATCTGCCTTACAAGCAGAGGGTCCGCGGTTCGAACCCGCGAACTCCCACAAAGCCTCATAGAAATATGAGGCTTTTTTTATTGGATTTAAAAAGAAGAAAGGGAAATAAAAACAGAAACTTTGATATCTAATAACATTTTAACTAATTAGGCAGTTGCAATGACGAGGCAGCCATTTGTGTTCCTACAATGTCTATTCGTCAAAAAAAAAATTGAATTATGCCTACAAAAAATATTTCTAAAATATGAAAAATTGGAAATTGGCGAGTTGGCGAGTTGTTGAGCAAGCCCTATTTAGCAAGGAAGTTTCAGGATTATTTTCCATCCAACCCCCTCCAATTTTAGAGGTTTTTATTACAATTTTGCGCTGATTATTGATTGCCTTGATATTTTTGAAACCGGCTTTTGTAAGCATTTCCGTACTGAGCACTAAATTAAATCAGCATTTTCTCATCATTATTGCTGTAGGCAAAATTGATGTGTGGCTGGAGCAAACCATACCTATCTTTTTTATTTGCATCCAGCCACACACGGTTTTTATTTACAGGAATATCTTGTGCCACTTATTGCTGCTATTACTTTTGATAACCTTAGGAATCAGTATAATAAAATATGGGGATATTGAAATAATATGATGTTTTCAATACCCGGTATTTTGTGGTTTTAAATTGGGATTAATTTGTAATTCAGTTAGTGGTATAGGAAATAAATAATCTCTTGATGAAGTAAAGTTTGGCTGGGGTTCAAGAGAGTTAGGTCCTTTAAAAACGACGTCCCCTAATTGTCTTCGTTTTATATCATACCAGCGTTTCCATTCAAAAGAAAGTTCTAATCTTCTTTCCTCTAAAATTAAATCAATAAGCTGTTGTTTTGTTAAGGTACCTAATGTGCTATTTTCCGGGAACCCGGTAAAATTACCAGGCCAGTTTCTTGCCCTGCCCCTTATCAGATTAATATAGTCGATGGCTTCCTGTGTTGGACCGGTGGTTTCTGTTTTTGCTTCTGCGGCAATCAATAATATTTCGGCATAGCGCATATCAGGATAATTATGATCAGAGAATCTTCCATCACTGTTAACAGTACCTGGAAACCTTCTCCACTTAGCAATATGCGGCCTTTTTTCATTAGGAAAAGCGGTGTAAGGAATTCTCACACCTACAGCATTTAATGTGCTGTCCTCAAAACTTACTTTGCGCCTGTAATCTTTGGCATCCCATGTTGTAAATACAGCTAACAATGGTACGTTTACACCAAAGCCATTTTGTGGTGTATTTCGGATACCAGTCATTGAACCAACTAAATCATCATTTTGATTGCCAATGAATAATAAGCCCTTAAAATCAACGGCAAAGATAGGCTCCCTGATATTGTCTGCCTTTTCAGCTCTGAATAGGTCCTGGTAATCTGCTTCCAATTCATAATTGTAAGTTGCTTTATTATCAATTACCCATTTAGCTTCTATATATGATTTTGCATAATCAGCAGTCGTTAAATATACAGAGGCTAAATAAGCTGCTGCAGTAGCCTTTGTAGGTCTTGATCTAACATCAGATACATAGGTAACCGGCAACCATTGTTTGGCAAATTCCAAATCTTTAATAATACTCTTATACACATCTGCTTCTTTGGTTTTGCCAATTGTTTTAACCAGCTCCGGGTCGGATACAAAAAAATCTATGTAAGGTATATCACCAAAACATCTAACCAAGTGATAATAACTTAAGGCTCTAACAAACTTCGCCTCTGCAATCAGTGGGTTGATGTCGCTCTCCGCCAAACCAAGCGTTTTAGCACCTGCCTCCGCTGAATTGGCAGCAGAAATTACCTGGTACCAGGCTGGCCAAAATGCAGATACCATCGCATTGTTAGCATCCATATTAAAATCATTTACCTGGATTCTTGCAGCTACTGTGCCCCTGTTACCTATATCACACATATCGCTTCGGAACATTAATGCACAAACAAATTGTCGCCCATACAATGGTTCAGACGCTAATATTCCATATGCGCCAAATACAGCAGCCTCAACGTCTTTTTTTGATTTATAAAAACTTTCTGGCGCAAGCAATCCAATTGGTTTTTCTTCTAAAGTTTTTTTGCACCCGGATACATAAAAAAGGGTAAATAGTATCAATATATATGAGAATGTCTTTTTCATCTTTGTTGAATTAATGTAATTAAAAGATAATGTTTATGCCTGCAGTAAAAGATTTAGCATTCGGATAACTGGCATAATCAACTCCTGCATTCAGGTTAGAGTTTCTGTAATTTACTTCAGGGTCGTATCCCCTGTATTTTGTAGACGTAAAAACATTTTGTGCACTAACATAAAGGCGCAGCTTTTGCAACTTTATTCTTTTCATCATTTCATTAGGAAAGCTATAACCCAATGCAAGATTTTTAATCCGAAGATAACTTCCATCAAAAATAAAACGTGTAGAAACTCTTTGAGGCCTGCCTGCAAAAGCCCTAGGAATGTTTGTGTTGGTATTTGTAGTTGTCCATCGGTTTAAAATTTCTGTAGTTGCATTATTAATGCCTGATAATGTTTCTAATTCTAACAGCGTATAACTGAGCAAGTCGTTGCCTTGAGAGCCTTGAATAAAACAATTCAAATCGAAATTGCGATAGGTAAATTCATTATTAAAACCCCAAATAAAATCGGGATTGGGGTTACCTATAACAGTTCTGTCATCATTATTTAAAGTTCCATCTGGTTGAAAAAGCGGAACCCCATTTGCATCTTTTTTCCCACTCATATCTCTGAATTTTTCTCCGCCTGCTGCTTGCTCAAATCCTCCACCAGGTATGAAAGTGGCACCTGCCTGATAAACACCATCATATATCCAACCAAAAAAACTACCCACTGGCTGACCCACCCTTAAAATTTGGGCTGAATTTCCAATACCAACCATATGACCTGGAGCGTTGGCATAAATAATGTCTGTACCTCCAGGCAAGGCAAGTACTTTATTCCTGTTAAATGAAATATTAAAGTCGGTATTCCATCCAAAATCGCCCGTTAAATTCTTTGAGTTAATTGCAAATTCGAAACCCTTATTTTCAATTTTACCAATGTTTTTAATTTGGGTTGTGTAGCCCGAATATTGTGGCAAGGGCACATTGAATAATAAATCTGATGTAATTGATTTATAATAATCGGCTGTAATTGCTATCCTGTTATTGAAGAATCCGATATCCACTCCTATATTTTGTTGTGCTGTTGTTTCCCACTTTAATTCGTCGTTAGCAATTGTAGTTGGCCTTACTGCATTTACTGAAGTGCCATTTACAAATGTATAAACAGATGAGAAACGGGCAAGTGTTTGATAAGGGCTTATTGCCTGGTTACCGGTTAGCCCATAACTCAACCTCCATTTAAAGTTGCTGATGGCATTCATTTTTTGCATAAATCTTTCTTTATGCATGTTCCAGGCTAATGCTGCTGAAGGGAAAAAAGCCCACTTATTATTTTTACTGAAATTTGAAGATCCATCGTATCTCGCATTTACTGTTAGTAAATATTTATCACTTAAATTATAATTTACCCTGGCGTAGTAAGACGCCAACTGCGATTCAGCATAAGCAGAGCTACCAGGCAATGCAACCGCACCTCCACCTAAATTCCAGAACGAAACCGAATTAGATAAAAAAGACTGACTATTTATACTAAAGTCTTCTGAAACAAATTTTTGATACGACCCCCCAAGCAATGCGGTAACCTTATGCTTTTTAGAAAAGGTATTTGAGTACGTCAGGTAGTTTTCGTTTATATAACTCTTTCTCACCTGTTGGATCAAAGTTCCCAGGCCTCCTACATTTTTTCCTGCATTTAAGGTAGTGGGAGTAAACTGGCCAGTACGTTCATTGTTTGTAAATTCACCAAAAGACGTTTTAAATTTTAAATTTTTAACCAGGTTAACATCTGCATAAAAATTATATTGATAAAGGTTGGCTTTTACTTCGTTTTGTAATTCATTCACTACAGCTACAGGATTATCATGGGGGTCTCCTACAACTGCTAATGTGTAAGAGCCATCAGCCTTGTAAACCGGCTGGTCAGGTCCAAATTTATAAGCACCGGCAACAACACCTGTGCTATTTCCACCACCAGTATTTTCCTGAGTTCTTACACCATCATTTGTAGAAGATCCTACAAATGCATTCATCCCTATTTTTAGGCCTTTTGAAATAGCAAAATCTACATTACTAGTTATGTTAAATCGTTTAAATGCCGAGTTTGTAATGATACCCTGCTGGTCGTATAAAGCACCGGATACATAATAATGAACAGCATCCGTACCACCCGAAAAAGAAAGTTGAGTATTTTTAATATTACCGTTAGTAAAAATGAGGTTTTGCCAATCTGTGTTAGCGTTACCAGCCGAATAAGCAGGGTTTATTTCCTTTATATAGTCAGTAAACTGAGCACCGTTTAATAAGGGAAGCCTGTTGATTTCCTTTTGAGTAGAGTAAGAAGAATTAATCTCAATTTTTGGTTTACCTGCTTTACCTTTTTTGGTTGTAACTAATATCACACCGTTAGCACCTCTTGAACCATAAATAGCAGTAGCAGATGCATCTTTTAAAATTTCCATTGACTCAATATCTTCTGGCGGCGGTATATTAGCACCTACAAATCCATCTACAACAAAAATAGGATCGCTGCTTGCATTAATAGAATTACCACCCCTAATTCTTACTCTAAAACTTCCTCCCGGATTTCCATTGTTGGCCTGTACCAATACACCGGCAGACCGGCCCTGCAAAGCCTGCACTGCATTAGACGCCGGATAAGCTGCTAAATCCTTGCTTTTAACTGATGATACAGAACCAGTTAAATCACTTTTTCGCACTCCTCCATAACCAACCACTACTATTTCCTCTCCTCTAACATCTTTTCTTTTAAGTTTAATATTCAACACAGTTTCTTCAGAAACTTTCATTTCGATATTTTCGAAACCTATATAAGAAAAAATTAGTGTTCCTCCATTTTCTGGTACCTGTATTGAGAAGCTTCCATCAGTTGCTGTAGATACACCCTTGTTGGTTGTTTTTAGTATAACAGAAACATTTTGGAGGGGATTGCCTTCCTCATCTGCTACTTTACCTTTTACTATAAAAGGCGGAGGTGGTTCAGGATCATTAATGGGCACATCGGCTACTTTTAATTTCCTTTTTATTATCACTGTTTTTTCTACAATCGAAAAGGTTAAAGAAGAATTCTCTAAACACTTTTTTATTGCATCTTCAAGGGTGGCGTTTCTAACTGAAAGCGTTACATTACCTTCATTCATTAATAATTCAACGGGATATAAAAAATAATAGCCGGTTTGTTTTTTAATCTCTTTAAAAACTTTTTTTAAAGAAGCCTTTTTAACCTCAAAAGATACATTTTGAGAATACCCTTCTTCTGCAGCCACCTGAAGAGTAAAAAGGAAAATGAAGATTGCTGTAAGTTTCATAATTACAAGCATTTTGGTAAAATTTCTTCTACGGCGAAATTTGGCAAGTGAAAAATCCATAACTTTAATTTGATTTGGTTAAACAATAAACAGTCCGCTATGATTGTATTAACTGATTAATCCAAATTTGGCCGGAAGTGTTACAAGCGCTTCCGGTTTTTTTTGAATCTATCAATAGTTTTTTACAGAAAATTGGATATATATATTATTGAGGAAGTACAACAACTTTCCTTCCTACTATATTAAATTTTACTTCCCCGGTTAGTTCAAGCATGTTCAATACTTTCATAATATTTACATTTTGAGGAATACTACCTTCAAAATGCTGTGATACATTTCCTTTATATTCCACTTCTATATCATACCACCTCGCAATCTGGCGCATCACATGTTTTATATCAGCATCTTCAAAGTGAAAAACACCTTCTCTCCAGGCAATTACTTCCTCTAAATCTGCATTATTAATAACTGTTGCCATCCCGGTTCCTGATTGTAACTGTTGCCCTGGTTTTATCCGGGTAATTCCGGTTGAATGATGCACCTGCACACTTCCTTCAAAGAGTGTAGTCCTTAAATTTGATTCATCTTCATACGCATTTATATTAAAATGAGTACCTAATACCTCTACTGTTTCCGGTTCTTTATTTGCAACATGAACAGTAACTTTAAAAGGATGTTTTGCATTTTTTTCAACCTCAAAGTAAGCTTCGCCAGAAACCTCTACCTCACGGTTTAATCCCTGAAAAACTACAGGAAACCGTAAAGAAGATGCGGAATTAAGCCAAACTTTTGTTCCATCGGCCAATGTTAACTGATATTGCCCACCCCGGGGGGTTGATATAGTGTTGTACAATACTTCTGTGACCGGACTGCCAGATGAAGTATAAACTAACTGACCATCGCTCAATTTTATTACTTTAGTATTTCCCTGGTTTATGATATGCCCGTTCGAAGAATCATCTAATGGTACAGATGTGCCATCTGCCAACAGCAACATAGCTTTGTTTCCGCCTGGCATAAGGCCTTTATTTTGGCTGGATATTGCAACTATTTCTTTATTGTTTGCCGATGTGGAATTTGATTTTTTTGAAAGATGATAAGCACCAAACATAAGGAGGGGTAATATTATAGCCGCTGCCCATTTAAATTTATACAATATTGATAGTTTTTTTACCGGGGCCTTGGAAATATTTTCCCGGGTAAGTTGCTGGAGGAGGTAATTAACTTTTTCATTCCAATTATTGTTGGTAAGGGATAGAGGCGATTTTGCAGATTGAACCCATAGTGCCTTTAACTCAGATAAAAGGTTGTCGTTTATAGTATCTGTATTTAACAACGATAAAAACTCCTGATAGTCATCAGGGCTTATTGAATTATTCAGATACTGCTGAAAAAGTGCATTCAGCCGTGTTTCATTCTGTCTCATACAGCTAGTTTATTTCACAATCGCTGTATATAAGACGAAAAAAAAAAGGGAGTGTACTAATTAACTTAAAATAAATTAATCTGGGATAATAATAAAAGTATTACCAGTTCAACATTGAGTGAGATGTATTTACGGATAAATTCAACCGATGAACAAAGATGATTGCGAACTGTATTTTTTGTAAGGTTTAATTTTTGAGCTATTTCTTCGTTGGAAAGGGCAAGGTGATAGTGCAGATGAAAAACTTTTTGTCGTTGAGGGGATAAATTATCAATTGCCTGGCCAACTATTGCTTCAGTATTTTTTAATAATAAGTTATTGTCTGCATTTTCAACAGATTTTGGTTCCTGCATTAAATTCCATACCTCATGCTGAACAATAGGGTTTCTTTTAAGAGATCTCAAAAAATCAATGGCCTTATTGTGCGCTACCCGGAAAAGAAATTGATCAAAATTTTCGATTTGAGTAATCGTTTGTCTTCCGTGCCATATCTTCAAAAAAACATCCAATACAATCTCTTCGGCAGTTTCTGTTGATTTAGTAATTTTAAATAAATAGTTAAACAGTTGATTTCGGTACTGCTCAAAAAGAGATTTGAACGCCAATTCGTTACCCTGACTAATTTCTTTAAGCAGTTGCAGTTCTTTATATGATTCGTTTTTATTCACTTAAATAAGTTGGCTAAAGCAGTAGTAATTATAAACAATTAAAATATCATGTAAGTGTTATTTACAAAAAATTGTATTTATAAATAAAAATTTATTACTTGATATCTATTACATTAAAAGTAACACTTTTTTTCATAAACACTGAGCCAAAGAGGTGCATTCAGAATCCGATAGCTAACGGTTTTGAAATGCACACGGGAAAATTACTTTATACTTTACTTAATTGGAGGATTTCTCATCAGATCATAACACAATTGCGGGCTTGTTTTTTCAATGCCTGTCAACAAAAAAATTATTTTACCCGCATCTGATGGGTCAATGGCATAATAATAATCCCGGTCCACCCCTTCGGGTTTAGCAGTTAGCGAAAGCCTGTTAAAAAGCCATGTCCAGCTTCCCTTCTTATAATATTTTAAATTACGCTCCGGGGCATTTAAAAGCCATTCATATTCTTTCCAGTTTTTTTTAAGCACAGTATTTTGATTTTCAATTGACACTAATTTAAGATTACCACCGGCTAAGGTGCAAAAGTTATTTTTAATTTTTTCCGTTGTCCAGCCACTATGCTGCTCCCACGCCGTATACGGATTATCGGCATGAGTATCATTCCAACAATTATCAGTTGAAATTATCGTGAC
>Ga0209181_10009290_pt1 | contig 12958 bp, 11 predicted proteins | sample MAT05_FD_187208 | JGI IMG/M metagenome (GOLD analysis project Ga0209181, IMG submission 187208) | Freshwater microbial communities from Lake Fryxell liftoff mats and glacier meltwater in Antarctica - MAT-05 (SPAdes) (version 2) | ecosystem: Environmental > Aquatic > Freshwater > Ice > Liftoff... | reverse complement strand
AATGCCAATAAACGGGTCAGCTTTATTTTCTGGGGAGTAAGTCAATTTAGGCAAAAAGTTTTTCAAGTCTGAAGAGGAAGAATTTGACATCAGTAACACCTCTGAGATTTGCTCTAAATCCTTTGATTTTTGAGTTAAATGATTCCGCATATGCATTTGTGCTTCGTTTATCAAAAAAGTTTAAAATGCTATCGAGATGATATTCTAAAGAATGCACAACGGAATTCAGTTCATCTATTTTCATTTGGATTACTGCTTTTTTCCAATCATGGAACTTTGTAATTGCATCTGCTTTGTGCACTGTTTTGTAAATATTTCTAAACGTTAAGGTCAGGTTATATACTTGATGTAATATTGGATATTTCTCAAAAAGTAGTCTCGCCCTCTTACTCTGATTTAATGTCCAGTCCACTTCGTATTTATAAAATAAATATTTACTCCTCACCAACAATTCTTTTAAAGTATCCCCATTGGCAAGTATCTCAGGATGATATTTTTCGCCTCTTTCTTTTGCTTGTTTAATGGCTATATTTTCATCTTCTATCGCTTTCCATCGCAGTTTCACTCGGAGGTGCTGAAGGGCATCCATAACAAGCCTTACCTCATGAAAACGATCTATTACTTTTACACTCAGGGGAAAACAATTTTCTGCCGCTAAGCCCATATTCCGAGCCATATCCATACTTACTTCCTTTACTTTTTTTCTCTTCTCGATTGGTGTTTTTTCTAATACCGATTGTATCGTTTTTGCTTCTGTGCCATTAATGATTGCTACTATAGATTGTTTGTTTTTAACATTCACTTCCTTGTTAGTTACTATCGTGTAGAGTTCTCCTTTAGATAAACTTACTTCATCTATGCTGATGTTTTCACGAATGTTTTCAGGGTATAAAATATAATCTTCTGCATGATCGCGTTGGCTCCATTGTTTAAAACCACTTACCAAATGCTTGTAATGCCGATGTAGTGTTTGACTATTAACCTGGAAATAACTGGCTATATTGCTGATCGTATCGGGGCGTGTATCCACTTGCATCTTTTAAAAAATCCAATAGTTCCTTTGTGAATTTAGAACCATCGGCTATGAAAGAGAAATCTCGTTTTATGATCACTCCAGATTGCTTATGGCGCCACCTTCGTTTCTTGATCCTTAAAAATACAGCCTTGCCGCGAAGTGGAAAGTCTTGTATCAGTTTACCAGCCATAAATCCTTTCGATTCATAGTCGGAAGCAGAATAACCAACCGGCAAATCATTCCTTTCTTCAAAATCTATTAGCCAATACTCGCTCTTGTTTTGAACACTGCAAAGGGTTTGATATTGCGTAATATTGAAGTAATCCATCAACTCCGATGGGAAAAATTCATGTAGTAAATTATTATCTCTTGTTTCGATAGCTTTTTTAAGCAAATCTATCCTTTTATTGCGCTTACTCCCCAACTTTTAATACTGACCCGGAATTATTAGCCCCGCGGAGTATCTCCTTATGTTAGGGCTCTGTAGAGATATAAAAAGAAGGCCGCTCCACTTAAGAACAGCCTCTTTTTATATAATTTAACTTAAATATTATTGTACTACTATTGACTTTGAATAATTAACCGAACTTCCCGCAACGGTCAGAAAATAAGTTCCGGCAAATATATTGTTATTAAAAACTAATTCAATTTTTCCACTTGCATCATTCCTTATTTTTTCTTGTTGAATGATTCGGCCGGTAATATCAGTAATTGTTACAACAAAACTTTCATCATCTGCAGCGGCAGGAAGTATTATTGTTAAATTATCATGCGCAGGATTTGGAAATACTTCAATTTCATTTTCACTGATTGAATTTCCGTCTAATAGTCGCATTACTATTTTATTCGTTGATTGGATGGTGCAGGCTCCTCTGGTGATCAAACAATAATAAGTGCCCGGAACAATAAAGGTGTATGAATGTGAAGTTGCTCCTAGAATTATGCCGGTGGAAACTTCATACCATTGAAATGTATCACCAGGTGTATTGGGCACACTCACTTTATTTCCCAGGGCATTCAATTTTGTTTTTATCGTTATATCACAATCCTGAATTGCAGCGAGATAAAAAGCATAGGGATCAGAGATTAATGTATCAGTTTCAAAAGTAAGCAGTCCATTAAATTGACCGCAAATCGCAATCTGCTCATTAATAACACCAATACCTCTTACCATTGTCAAGCCAGTACCTTCAACTGTATTCATCCATCTTACATCTCCATTTTTATTCAACTTGATTAAAAAACCCTTGCTGGAATATACAGGCAACGCGCCTGTTGTAATTATTGAACCATTCATTTTAAGCGTATCAGCAAAAGCACCGCCAACATAACAATTACCTTTGCTATCAACAGCAATAGGACCTTCTGTATCTGCTCCGGAAATGATAACTCCCGCACCTGTTGTGCTGATTTGATTAACCCATTGATACACACCTGATTTGGAAATCTTAGCAATGAACATATTTGAATTATCCTTATGTTCAAGTAGAATATTATCGAAATATACTGAGTCGGATGAAAAGTCTCCGTAAGCATAAACATTATCAAAATTATCGGCAGCAATTCCTTTAACATCCTCAAACCCGGAACCGGAAATTTCTTTGCCCCAGATACTTACAAAATTTTTATTCATTTTCCACACAAATCCTTGAGGTATTGCAAAGGATGGATTCGCTACATAGGGAAATACAGCATCAACACCCGACATAGAAAACAACGATGAACTACCGGATAGAATTACATTTCCTGATTTGTCGCAGGTAATTCTGCTAATGCCCAACAGATAGCTGGGTATGTCGTTTCTGGCAGAAATTATGTGACCATCAGTGCTACTCATTCTGGTAAGTAAATAACTTATTCCACTATAAAATTCTCCGGTTTGGAAAGTTACTCCTTCTATGTGATCATATAGGGTATATATACTATTTCCATCAGGGGAAATTGCGATCGAAGGACTTGTTGCATAGCCATATCCGTTGTATGTAGTATTTGTCCATACTACATTTCCATCAGTATCAAATTTTGTTATAAATCCGCGTCTGATGTAATAAAGTTCCAACGATGTGTTTTGGAGCATTCCATCAATTAGGAGACTATCAAAAAACGCCCCATTTATATAACAATCGCCTGTTTCAGGATTTACCGTTAAGCTATTGAGTTGGTTGTAGTATCCCTGCATTATTTTTACCCACTGCACATTTCCATCCGCATCGTGTTTAGTCAGAAAAGAGCTGGGATAACCAATATAAGAATTGTCATTATAAGTTACTCCATCAATTACAATAGATTGATAGAAATAACCCCCGGTGTATTTATTCCCCAAATTATCTACATCAACTGATAGCGCATCATCGGGAAGATCATTAGCTGATGAAGAAATTGCCCATTCCGTAGCTTGCGCAAATACATTTATTTGCAGGCAAAGGAATGTAATAATTAAAATTGTACATTTTTTCATGATAAGTAGTTTTAGATTAAATAAATTGATTGATAGAACAAAACTACTGCTGCATATTTGGCCGTCTGTTACCCTTTGGGGTGATTTGGATGGGTGTAATCCGGAATAATAAAAACCATGTAGTACCAATACCTACATCAACAATTGCCTGATTCGGGCAATTGTAGTGCTTCTTGAATTGCTTTCCAGTTTGAGATACATGTGATTGATATGTTTTTTAACCGTATTTAAGGAAATATAAAGTTCATCTGCTATTCTTTGATTAGTTTTTCCATTATAAATCAATTGAAGTAAGTCAATTTCTCTTTCAGAAAGGGGAATAGTTAATTTTTTATTAATCAGTGCTGTGTTTAATTCAGGAAATTGCATTTTCATTTTTTGGGCATGATTGTATAATGCAACTTCAATTGTTGTAAAAAGGCTGGGTTCTGAAAATGGTTTTACAAGATAGCCTGAAGGTTCAGTGTGCTTAGCTTTATCTAATGTGTTTTTATCGGAATAAGAAGTCAAAAAGATAAATGGTAATTTATAATTATTTTTAATTATTTCTGCAATTTCAATCCCATGAATTTCACCATTTAAATTAATATCTAATATGGCGAAATCTGGCGTATTATTTTTTAAACTTAGTAATGCATCTTCTTTTGAATATGCAATATCAGAAACGCTATATTCATTTTTTTCAAGTGCAGATTCAATGTCTGCTGCAATGATTGGTTCATCTTCTACAATTAAAATGTTTATTTCTGTTGTATTCATTATTTCAGTTGATTTTTTATTTCAATTGATATTTTAGTTCCATCATTATTTTTAATTTTCATTTCCCCTTTTAATTTTTTTATAAATGCATTGATCATTTTATGTCCGAACGAATTCTGATTAAAGTGTGATGCATCTCCTTCAAACCCAACTCCATTATCGTTCACAGATAATTTAAGTAGAGATCCTTCTTGTTTCAAAATTACTTCTATTATACCTGCGTTATTTCCCGGAAATGCATATTTTAAGCAGTTGTTAATCAATTCATTTAACACCAATCCTAATGGAACTAAGGTATCAACATCTAATTGAATGTTATCGATATCCATTTTCACTTGAATTTTGTCCTCTTTAATGTTATACGAATTAAACAGGTAGGATGTAAGATTCTCAATATATGTTTTAACGCTTATGTTTACCAGGTTTTCATCCATATATAAATTTTGATGAATGATGGCCATACTTTGCACCCTGTTTTTACTTTCCATAACTGCATCTAATGCTTTTTCATCGCTGATATAATTGGATTGTAAACTTAATAAACTGGAAACTATTTGAAGATTGTTTTTTACCCGATGGTGAATTTCCCTTAATAACAATTCTTTTTCGCTCAATGAAGTTTCTATTATTTTATTTTGTGCATTCAACAATTCTTTTTTTCTGCGGTTATTAGTAAATGCCTTATACGCAACTACAGTTAATCCTAAAAAAAGGATTGTTGAAAGTATAAAGTAATTGCGTATTTTTTTGCTTGCTTTAAGTTGTGTAACACTAATAAGATTAGTAAGGCTTAACTGTTGAATTTCTTTTTCTTTTTCGCTTGTTTCATACACTGCAGAGAGCTCATTTATCTGGCGACTGTTTTCTTCGTTATACAATGTATCATACGCATTTTTCGAAAGGATAAGAAACTCGAATGCAGACTTGTAATCGCCTTTCCGCTCATAGGTTTTTGAAAGTATTTTAGAAAATATCGCCTCCTTCTCTAGTGAATGTATTGCTTTAGCCTCATTCAAGGCAGTTGAAAAATATTCAATTGCAAGTTCAATGTTATTTTCATTTAAAGCGATATTGCCTAAAGCTTCGTTGATTGTAGGATTAACTACAGAATAATTTATTGCTTTCGCTTCCCTCTGTACTTCCAGTAATATTTTTTTTGCGGCGTCGGCTTGTTTCAAGGCCACTAACGCAGAACCAATGTTTGCCTTGCTGTTAAGAATATCCTTTTTTTTATCCAATTTTTCGGCAATTATTAAGGCTTTGCTCGCATAAACATAAGCACTATCGTAGTTTTCGGCATGTACGTACGAGCTTCCGATATTCATGAGTGTATTAAGAATTCCTTGTTGATCATTTAATTCTTTTTTAATTTCCAATGATACAGTATAATATTTAATTGCATTCGCATAATCCTTTCTTGAGCGGTAAACCAGTCCGATATTATTGTATGATCTCGAAACAGGCATTTTATCTCCCACTAGTTGCCGCAATTCTAATCCTTTGAAATAATTGCGCAAGGCCAATTCATAATTTCCGGTATGATAATAAGCCATCCCAATATCAGAAATGGCATTAGATTGTTTATCAATTGCATTTATAGACTCAAAAATATTCTTCGCCTGATTAAGAAAAAATAAACAGGAGTCGAGCATATTTTTGTAATCGTAGGAAACCCCTTTTTGGTGCAGGGCTTTTCCCTCCCGCATTTTATCCTTTGCTTGGAAAGCTGCTGCGTAAGATATATCTGCATATTTTATTGCCATTTCAGGGTCATCCTCCTGAAAAGCAATACATAATTTCCATGCAAGATCTGCTTTGAGGGTGTCCGATTTCGTACTGTTGAGCAATTGAATCAAAGAATCATTTGTAACATTTTGACTATGCAGAAACAGGTTTAATAAAATACAAACAGCCGTTAAAGATAATTTCATATGGTTTACCATTTGAGTTAGAAATCATGCCAAAGCGTTGTATTAATGGTATTTTAGTTTGTTTTAACCCCTATTACCGTTATTACCCCGGCTGTGTGCATATTTTCAATAGGTAAGATTAAGCCAATTTTGGGAGAATATGCAGTGTTTACATCAAAAAGGGAGAGAAGACGCGGAAACTAATTTCCTAAAGCTTTTGACATCCCTTAAATCAAAAGAAAGTTTGATGTGCAGTAAAACCAAAAATTTGGTTCGACCCACAGGGACACGCCCAAATAGACATGCTTTAATGTTTCAAAAACTGCTTAAACATTGCTTATTTCGCAACAAATATTAATTATGGCTGAAGTAATAAGAATGCCCCGAATGAGTGATACAATGACTGAGGGAACCTTTGTGGAATGGCATAAAAAAGTGGGCGACACAGTGAAAAACGGGGATATTCTTGCAGAAGTGGAGACCGATAAGGCGACCATGGAGTTGGAGAATTATGTGAAGGGAACGCTTTTATACATTGGTGTGGAGAAAGGAAAAAGTGCGCAGGTGGATCAGGTTATTGCAATTGTTGGCGCTCCGGGAGAAGATTTTCAGGCTTTATTAACCGAGGAAAAATCAAAAGCGGAAGAAAAAACAGAGTCGCCGGAAAAGAAAGAAGAAACACCGAAAAAAGAAGAGGATAATACCGAGAAGAAAGAAGAAGCTCCGGTAGAAAAAAAGGAAGAAGAAAAAGCAGAAGTTAAACAGGAAAAAAGTGCCGAAATAAAAGAGAGCGACGACGAAAGAATTAAAGTTTCGCCTCTCGCAAAAAAAATTGCAGGGGATAAAGGAATTAATTTAAGTGATGTTTCAGGATCGGGTCCGGAAGGTAGGATCATTAAAAAAGATGTAGAAAATTTTGTTCCTCAAGTAACAGAAAAAGAAAAAGTGGAACAAAAAATTCCGCGCATGGAATTGCGGGAATCTTTTGGAGAAGAAAGTGCAGAAGATGTTCCGGTATCGCAAATGCGTAAAGTAATTGCAAAACGCCTTTCGGAAAGTATGTTTAGTGCTCCGCATTTTTATTTAACGGTATCTATTAATATGGATGCTGCAATAACTTCGCGAAAAGCATTAAATGATGTGAGTCCGGTTAAAATTTCATTTAATGATCTTGTTGTAAAAGCATGTGCCATGGCATTGCGTCAACATCCAAATGTAAATTCGAGTTGGATGGGTGATACGATCAGAATAAATAAACATATAAATATTGGGGTGGCAGTTGCAATTAACGACGGACTTGTTGTTCCGGTAATTCGTTTTGCAGACAATAAATCGCTTGCACAAATTGCCACAGAAACAAATGATCTTGCAGCACGCGCAAAAAGCAGAAAATTACAACCAAGTGAATGGGAGGGAAATACTTTTACTATTTCCAATTTAGGCATGATGGGGATAGATGAATTTACTGCAATAATAAATCCTCCCGATGCATGTATTCTTGCCGTGGGTGGAATTAATCAGGTGCCTATAGTGAAAAACGGAGTTTTTGTAATTGGCAACATTATGAAGGTCACCATGAGTTGCGATCATCGCGCTGTTGACGGCAGTGTTGGTGCAAAATTTTTGCAAACACTGAAGCAGTATCTCGAAGAACCGGTGCGGATGTTGCTTTGAGGGGTGAATGGTGAATGGTGAGTCTGGAACTGCTAACATGAGAGCGTATAACACCTGCAGTAGAATTAGTTAATTCTTCCATTGAAAATTTATCAATAAGAAATTATATTAATGTTACGATAATTTTTTTGGAAGAGAATGTCATTGCGAGACATTGCGAAGCAATGTCGAAGCAAGCTTTTCAGTGTTACTTGGTTTATCAAAAAAAGGATAATTCAATTGGAAATTAAATTATCATTCCAACTCCAATTTCTTCGCAAAACTTCGCGTCATTACGCCTTCGTGGCAAAAAAATTATCCAATAGAAAATTAAGTTATTGGTAGCATGATAATTTCGCTCCGGAACCTATGTCAGGTGAAAAACACCTGGCTACGGCGTTAAATTTTAATGAAAAGGAAAAACTAAAATTTTCCTCCCAACTCAAAGCACCCATTGTCAATTGTCGATTATCAATTGTCAATTAATCATGCGATTATTACATCATGTATACACATCACCGGAAGGTACACTCCGCCTTTTAATAAAACAAAATCTTCAGTGGCTGTCCAGACGGTGGTTTCTAGCCTTTTTGCGCCCTCTGCGGCATTCATTATTTTACCTTTAAATCTACTTAATTTTCCAAAGCTTAACATTAATGTCAGTGCGCGCTACCCTTTAGCTTTTGCTCCTCTCCTTTTGCCCGGCGTATATCCCGCCGATGTAGAAATTGAGCTGATGGAAACAATGGTGTAAATTGTTGGAATGATTACATTTGTAAAAAAAATAAACCAATGGCGTTACCAAGTATTTTCGATGAATCGGTGTCAGCACAAATAATTAACAGAATTAATAGTTTAAACCCTCAAACTGCTGCAAGCTGGGGCAAAATGAATGTGGCTCAAATGCTTGCACACTGCAACGTTACCTACGAAATGATTTATGAAACTAAACACCCCAAACCAAATTTTTTTATGCGTTTGGTATTGAAAGCTTTTGTTAAAAAAATTGTTGTTACTGAAGCACCTTACAAGCCAAATTCACCCACAGCTCCCACATTTTTAATTGTTGATGAACGTGTTTTTGAAATAGAAAAAAATCGATTGATTCAATACATCAGTAAAACACAACAACTTGGCGCTTCATTTTTTGATAATAAAGCATCGTTATCGTTCGGCAAATTGAGCACCAACCAGTGGAATAACATGTTATATAAACATCTAAATCATCATTTATCGCAGTTTGGGGTATAGTTACCACCACTTAACGGATCAAGTGGTTGACGCGCTATTACGCTATTATTTCGCAATATCAACCTCATGTTATAAATTTACCACATGCAATTACAAATTAGCATGGGATTTCTTGACCTGACATTCGTAGATGTAATAGACATTTTACTGGTGGCATTCATTTTATTTCAGCTTTATAGGCTGGTTCGTGGAAGTTTGGCTTTCACCATATTTATCGGATTATTGGTAATTTATGTATTGAGTTTGGTTGCCGAAGCTTTTGAGTTAAAATTGATGAGTGAAATTTTAGGCGCATTTATTAATGTTGGCGTAATAGCTGTACTCATTGTGTTTCAGCCCGAAATACGCCGCTTCCTTTTATATATAGGCCGTAGTAGCGATTTTAGAAATGTAAATTTTTGGAGGGCAATTAGTCTAAAGAAAATTAGAACTGGCGAATACAATCACAAAGAAGTTAATGAACTCACGGAAGCAATTATGACCTTAAGCGCATCAAAAACCGGTGCATTAATTGTAATCCCCCAAACATCAACATTGCGTTTTTATCAAAATACTGGCATTACGGTAAATGCAGCAATTACTAAAGATATTATAGAAAGCATCTTCTTTAAAAACAGTCCGCTTCACGATGGCGCACTAATTATTGCCGAACATAAGGTAGCATCTGCAAAATGCGTTTTACCGCTTTCCGACAATCCCGATATACCAATAAAACTTGGCTTAAGGCATAGAAGTGGTGTTGGTATTACCGAACAAAGCGATGCCACTTGTATTATTGTTTCCGAAGAAAATGGTGAAGTTAGCTATGCCCGTGAAGGTCGACTTTATCAAAACATTCGCCGCGATGAATTGCAAAAACTGCTCGGCAGAGCCTTATTTCACAGCGTCAATTGAATCTACTGCTGCTGTTCCCGGCATTGGTTGCCCTGTACGTTCCATTATTGCTTGTAACAAGCCTTCCGTATTGCCAATATGCTCAATTTGTAAATCGATGTTAATAGCATAAGGACTATCACTATAATTTGCTTGAATCTGCTGCAAATAACCTTTTGCGCGATCTAAATTACGCAAATTATCCTCACACACACGCGCAGCAATTGCTAAACCTTGCGGTGCATAAGCAGATTTTGGAAACTGTTTAACTAACTTGTCTATTACATCAAGCTCCCTATTGTAATCGGGTAAAACATTGTATAACAGTGCTGCATCAACCAAATATTTGGCCGATAACGTATCACTCGGATAATTGGATGCAAATTCAAGATATTCTGCAATTAGACGCTCCGTTTTAACCTTTTGCTCAACAGTTAGCACAGGCACACTACGTATCATGCTGTCAACTGATGATGCCATCTCGTTTATTTCTTCAATTTCACCCACACGTTTATCGCAAGATGTTAATGTTGCCAACAAAATGGCAGTTAAAACCGTTAAATATCTTTTCATGATTAATCTTGTATTTTAGAGCCACAAAATTACGTAAATAAGATACTAGTGAAGCAAATTTTTGTCATAATACTACTCGTTGCACTTTCTTCATGCAACAATATGCTGGTTCGATATGCCAGTGAATCTGATTTGGTACAGCAGTCAATTGCACCTACTGACCCGCTTTGCAAAAAACCTATCAGCTATATTCCCGATGCATCGCATATTAACGCAACACCTATAAGATACGTGCGCGTTAATTTCCATATTATGCAACGCAACAATGGCACTGGTAATTTTAATGAAGCAGAAGGCCGCGAATTTTGTCGCAAGCTAGTTGATGAAAGCAATATCAGATGGTCGAATAATGAAAAAATGAACCTCCCCGAAAATAATACTACTGATGTGCTGCCAACACAAATACGCATTGTTTTGCAAAAAGATAGTATTACAGGACAAGATGCAATCTATTTTCATCAAGATGATTCACTTTGTTTCTGGAATCGTAATGCGAAAAAAGGAGGCATGTCGCTGAGCGATAGAACTGTTATTGATAAATATGAACAAGGAGAAGACTCCATCATAAATATTTTTTTGATTGAACATGTTCCAGATAGCATCGGTAAACCAGGCTACGGAGAGGCTTCACTTTCAGGAATTTCGTTTGTGGGTAGCCTTAAATTATTTAGTATGTATTATCAATATACAACTATAAAATATCGCGATGATGGCACACCTTTTAAACATGAAGTAGATTTTTTATCGAAATTATTAAATCATGAATTAGGACATAGCTTCGGATTAGCACATACTTGGAATTGGGATGATGGTTGTGACGACACTCCTAAAAATAAGGGCTGCTGGTCGCAGAAAGAAGATGGCCCTTGCGCTGGTGTAATAAGCAATAACATGATGGATTACAATTGGAGTCAGCACTCAGTATCGCCTTGCCAAATTGGGAAAATGCACGCTACCTTTTCAAAAGAAAAAGATGGCACACGTAAATATGCTATCCCCTATTGGTGCGATTATCATGCTTACGAAAAGGTAATTATTTATAAATATGAACAAGCCAAATGGGAAGGTGCAAAAGATTTGTGGGGTGATATAGAAATTCGTGAAGGCGCTACTTTAGAAATAAAATGCGAAGTTTCACTGCCTGAAAAAGCAAAAGTGATAATTAAACCCGGTGGGAAATTAATTCTAAATGGTGGCACACTCACGAATCGCTGCGGTGATAAATATGATGGTATTGAAATATGGGAAAATAAAAAGACTGGTGAAAAAGGTCAGATTATTATTGCCAACAATGGAAGCGTAATTAATGCCGTAAACTTTGCAACAGTACAAGTAACAGAATAATAGGTTAGATGCTAAATAAAATAATATGTCGTATAGAAAATATACTTTAATTTCTCCTCTCTCCTTTTTAGTTGCCGTGTTAGCGTTTCTACTCACGTTTACTGAAATAAATTGTAATGGTCAGCAACTGGATACCATTACCGGAATTGAATTGGTTCGAGGATATGAACAGGATATTGATATTGCAACAGAAAATAATGATGCAGCTAAAAAAGTGGAGCGGAGTGATCCGAATATTTTTGCACTAAATGCTCTTATTGCAGGTATATTGGGGATAGTACTGTTTGCGTTGAGGAAGATGAGGAATAATTATCAGCTAATTGGCATTATTGCCGTAATTGGATTTGGTTGTTTGATTGGTATGATGATTGACCTGCAATCGAAAATGACAACTGCTCAAAATGAAAGTGGTGGTAAATTGAATATTGATTTGAATGTGGAGATAAAGATGAAGATTGGGTTTTGGTTGGCAGTAATTAGCTTTTTTATTGCTGCCGTATGGAACTTTATGTTGTGGAATGAAGGGAAACGCAATAAGGGGTTAGTGGTAGAGGATACCAATGGTGATCTGGAGCAATAATTTACACTTTGAGGGTTGATGTGTGTTACAATAATGTCACCCCGCTGGGGTTGGTTTCTGCAATGTTTGTGGGTGTTACAATAATGTCACCCCGCTGGGGTTGGTTTCTGCAATGTTTGTGGGTGTTACAATAATGTCACCCCGCTGGGGTTGGTGGCGAGGCTGTGTGTAGTGGGTTGCAATAATGTCACCCCGCTGGGGTTGGTTTCTGCAATGCTTGTGGGTGTTACAATAATGTCACCCCGCTGGGGTTGGTTTCTGCAATGCTTGTGGGTGTTACAATAATGTCACCCCGCTGGGGTTGGTGGCGAGGCTGTGTGTAGTGGGTTGCAATAATGTTACCATGTTGGGGTTGGAGGTGTTGCTGTGTGCAGTGGGTTGCAATAATGTTACCAAGCTGGGGTTGGTGAAAGTGAAAAAATAAAAGACAGGATATAAATATCCTGCCTTTGTGGTGACCAAACCTATATAAGAAGTAATGTTATTTTATTAGAATCCTTTTCTAATTACAAGACCAATTGAAAATGGGTGGAGTTCTGGAC
>Ga0209181_10009288_pt1 | contig 12958 bp, 13 predicted proteins | sample MAT05_FD_187208 | JGI IMG/M metagenome (GOLD analysis project Ga0209181, IMG submission 187208) | Freshwater microbial communities from Lake Fryxell liftoff mats and glacier meltwater in Antarctica - MAT-05 (SPAdes) (version 2) | ecosystem: Environmental > Aquatic > Freshwater > Ice > Liftoff... | reverse complement strand
ATACGTTTCGCTTCGTCTGCGATTAGTGATACCCTTTATAATACTTTTCTTCCCTGAAGAACTTGGACGATCACAGCAATAAGTGCGATAACTAACAGAACGTGAATAATACCTCCGACTCCGTATCCAATAAATCCTATCGCCCATGCAATAATCAATATTACAGCGATGATGTAAAGTAGATTTCCCATTTTCTTTGTTTTTAAATTGTTTTTATTTAAAACTTGTTTATTTCAATATTTAATCTGAACCCTAGTGTTGCCTTACACCAAGCATTTTTGTAATGTGGTGTTGCTTTGGTATAATACTTTTTCGCTTGGTCTGCGATTAGTGATACCCTTTATAGTACTTTTCTTCCCTGAAGAACTTGGACGATCACAGCAATAAGTGCGATAACTAAGAGAACGTGAATAATACCTCCGACTCCGTATCCAATAAATCCTATCGCCCATGCGATTATCAAGATTACAGCGATGACATAAAGTAGATTTCCCATTTTTTTTGTTTTTAAGTGGTTTTTATTTAAAGCTTGTTTGTTTCAATATTAAAATCTGAACCCTACTGTTCCCTGATACCAGACATTTTTGTACCGTGGTGTAGTTGAGGTACCATCGCCGTTATTATTCTGAATATCCCACCCGGCACGTACTCCAATTACTATATTGCTCAAATTGAAATCCAGTCCACCTAAGAAACAAAGAATGTTTTTCCGGATGTTTTCGTTTTTAAATTCCTGTTCCTGATCGAAATTTATTGGTGCACCTGTGTATGCATCGTTTTGTTTAATAAGGTAGGAGTATTGTGGGCCTGCAAGAATGGTCAATCCTGCGCTTGGTTTAAGTGCAATTAATAATGGAACATCAATAAAACTGGTAGTCCTTTTAAATTCATAAGGAAGACTCAGGATATTACCTGTGGCACGAAATCCTTTTTGTGAAAACAATATTTCAGGTTGTATACCTAAATATTTACCGATGGGAATGGCTAGAAATGCACCTGTTGCCAGGCCAAGTTTTGGATCGGCACTAAATTGATCACCCTGTGTGTCATAAACATTGGAATAATTCATTCCGATTTTAAGTCCAAACTGCATCTGTTCGCGTAGATCGACAACAGTTTCCTGAGCGTTGATGTTATAAGCGATAAAAACAGTTGCTGTAATTAATAAAATAATCTTTTTCATGATAGTTTTTTAAAATGGTTTATTGATATACTAATTGGTTTATAGTTTCAACTAATTATTTGCTTTTCACTGTAAAATTTTTCAAAGCAGTTCCAAGATCTTCCAGATCCTTTACAAACTCAGCTCTAAATGAAGCCCATTTGTCTTGCTCATCATTTTTATAGTCAGCAAGTTTCTTTTTGAGATCTGTATTTTTTTGTTCAAGTTCAGTAAGTTTTTGCTCATAGACTGCTCTGTTTTCGGCTTTCTCGCTTGCAATTCTCACTTTAAACTCCGCAATGCTTTTTTCATATGCCAGCATGCTTTCTTCAGATTCCTTTTTGAATTTCTGATAATCAGATATCGAATCTTTAATAGTTTGATTCAGATCGTATTTTGCTTCAACGACTTCAATTTTTGCATTTTGCAATTTATTCTCTGCGTTTTCTACTTTTTTAACCGATGACTGGCATCCGTTTAAAATAGTTCCTGCTATAATTGTTGAGAGAGTCAGAAATAATAATTTGAAATTCATTAGAATGGTTTTATGTGTTGACTTTTTGTTTAAAATGATATAACAAAGGTGGCCCCCTTTCAAATGAGAAGCATTACATAACTTTGGTAATTTGTTACATCATTCACACATAAAAAATCCCCCGTTAAAATTGTTTTTGAGACAACTGTTACCGAGGGAGTTAAGAAAGTTGGCGGGAGTTCGTTCAATCAGAAAAATCAGGAACTGCGGCTATGAAATTTTATTTCCTTTAGAAAAGATTATGTGTATTGTTGAGGCCTGCTTCATAAAATCGCAGGTGGAATCAATTTCAGATTCTTTCCATATACCAATTCAATGCTTTTTCAATTTTTTTGGTATGAAAAATGGTGGTAATGGTTTTTTGAAGTCTTATAAAAGCTGTTTCGCTTTTTACAATATAATCAGCAGCCTTGTGGTGCATGCAGTTCACTGCTACATCAATTTTATCCTGGGAAGAAAGCATTATTACAGGTATTTCCGAATTAAATTCTTTTATACGGTCGAGAGTTTCAATACCATTTATAGCTCCTTGCTCTATCCCGTCAAGATGATAGTCTAAGATAATAACATCCGGATTATATGATAAATTTTTGAGGCAAAGCTCACCTGTGGCATAGGTTTCAACTAGGATATCTGCATTTTCCATGAATTCTATTTCCAATAATTTTAAATACAATTCGTCATCATCGACTAGGAAAAGCTTTATTTTACTTTCTGCTGTCATCTCTAAGTGTTTTTAATTGTATTAAACTCTTCTTCCAATTCCTGACAAGCCTGCAAACAAACGGTTTCGATCTGAATAACCATTTCGGAAACCCCATCGGAAAGTAGCTGTGTGCTTGCAAAATCCTGTACTTTTTTTGCCATAATCTCAAAATCCGCATTAATTCCAACAATTGCAAAGGAAGGAATCATTTTATGAACCGCAGCATAAAGTGAGGTCCAATTTTTATCCCTGTAGCTGTTTTTCATTTCGTTAATTAAACGTGGAGTTTGCTCCAGATATAATGAGATCATTTGCATCATTAAAGCGGGATTGGATTTAGTGCAACGATTCAAATACTCCATATCGGTACAACGTACAATCTCTGCATTAATGACTTTATATTCTTTGGATGCCGAAAGAAGCAATTTCTTCTTCACAAGATCCATAATTTTAGTGTGCAATAATCGTTCATCAACAGGTTTTGAAATGTAGTCGTTCATCCCTACAGCATTGCATTTTGCTAAATCCACTGTGGTAACATCAGCAGTTAGAGCAATGATAGGTATTTTTGAATTCATGATTTTGCGAATATATTCTGTAGCTTCAAATCCGTTCATTTCAGGCATTTGTAAATCCATCAATACAATATCGTAATTTCCGGCCTCCAATTTCTCAACGGCTATTTTCCCATTGCCTGCAATTTCACACTCAAAACCAAAATCGTCCAATAAAGTTCTCATTAATAATTGGTTAAGTGCTATATCTTCGACAACCAATACTTTTATATCCTTTACCTCAATATCTAATTCAATTACTTCAGTCTCCTGGTCAGGAATGTCTTTTGTTTTAAAAAATGGCAATGTAAAACTAAAAACCGAACCTTCATCAAGTTTACTTTTAACACTTATGGTTCCACCCTGAGGTATAACCAATTGTTTTACTATGGCGAGGCCTAACCCAGTTCCGCCATACAACCTTGATGTAGAGCTTGAAGCTTGCTGAAAATTTTCAAAAATCCTTTCAATTTTGGGCTCTGCAATACCAATCCCTGTATCCGCAACCGAAAATTTAACAGTTACTTTCTCATCATCTTCTGAAAGTAATTGTGTACTAACGGTTATTTTTCCTTTTGTGGTAAATTTAACAGCATTGCTGATAAGATTCAGGATTATCTGATGTAATCTAACCGGATCACCCATCAGAACCTCAGGAATTTTGGTATCGAACTCCCTTATAAGCTTTATATTCTTCTCCTGTATTTTTGTTTCAAATAAATGAATCATGGCGGAAAGAGAAAGTGCCATTTTGAACGGATTCTGTTCAAAAGTCATTTTTCCTGCATCTACTTTTGCTAGGTCTAATATGTCGTTGATAAGCACGATCAATGAATCGCCGCTCATTTTAATTGCAGTTAGATATTCGCGTTGTTTAGCAGACAATTCAGTTTTCAGAATCACTTTGGTAAAACCGATGATCGCATTCATAGGAGTGCGGATTTCATGGCTCATATTCGACAAAAACTGCTGTTTTGCCTTTACTGCATTTTCTGCAATACGAGTAGCATTTTCAGCTTTTATTTTCGCTTCCTCAGCAATTCCTGTTGCTAGTTCGGCAAAAACAATAGCTTCAGATAATTCGGTTGCGATTCTTTTTTGCTCGGTAATGTCTCTGGCTACAACTACTGCGCCTAAAACATTTCCCTGAATATCCTTATAAACAGAGCCGTTAAACAGTACATCAGTATTTTTGTAATCTTTTATTGTTAGAGGGTAATTGGCAACATAGCCTCTCGCAAAAACCTCCTGGTAAACCTTACGCGCTTTAAGTGGATCGGTAAAATAATTAAAAAAATCAGTTCCAATCAGTTTTTCCCTTGTCAGGCCAGTAATTGTTGCTGAGGCATTATTCAAGTCGGTTATTTTTCCTTCCGGACTAATCGTAAATAATGGATCAAGACTCGCTTCAATAAGGCTTCTTGTATATTGGGAAGCAACCATTTGCGCTGTTACATCTCTGGCAACAATTACCACTCCCAATACATTTCCTTTGGTATCTTTATAAACTGACCCATTAAAAAGCACATCAGTAAGTTTGCCGTTTTTGTGGCGAATGGTGAGTGGATAATCGGCTACGGATCCCTTTTCAAAAACTTCCTGATAAACCTTCTGTGCCATCTTTGGCTCTGTAAAATACTCGAAGAATTCAGTTCCTGTAAGCTTTTCACGGGATATTCCAGTAATATTTGCCAGAGCAGCATTCATATCCGTTATCTTACCTTCAGGACTAATGGTAATCAGTGGATCGAGACTTGCCTCAATAAGACTCAGTGAATACTGGGATGCCAGCTTCTCGTATTGATTTGATTCAGAAAGTTCTTTATTTACTATTTCCCTTTTTACCTTTTCCCTTTTTTGAAAATCCAATTCAATATCGGCAACAACTAACTCCGCTGCACGCTTTTCCTTTTCTCCAGTTTGATAATGCAACTCTTTATTTGCAATAATTAATTCTGAAGCACGCTTTTCTTTTTCCTCATTCTGGAATTGGAGCTCTTCATTAGCAATGATAAGTTCTGCAGCCCGCTTTTCTTTTTCTGAATTTTGAAAAATAAGTTCTTTGTTAGCTATGATTAATTCGGCAGCTCTTTTCTCTTTTTCATCATTCTGCAATGCCAGTTCTATGTTGGCAATTCCTAATTCATCCGCACGTTTTTCTTTCTCTTTATTTTGAAATGCTAGTTCCTTGTTGGCAATGATTAATTCTTTTGCGCGCTTCTCTTTCTCTAGGTTTTGATAGGCCAATTCCTTATTAGCTATCCCTAATTCATCCGCACGTTTTTCTTTCTCTTTGTTTTGAAAGGCCAACTCCTTGTTAGCAACGCCTAATTCATCCGCGCGGTTTTCTTTCTCTTTATTTTGAAATGCCAGTTCCTTGTTGGCAATGATTAATTCTTTTGCGCGCTTCTCTTTCTCTAGGTTTTGAAAGGCCAATTCCTCATTGGCTTTCCCTAATTCATCCGCGCGTTTTTCTTTCTCTTTATTTTGAAATGCCAGTTCCTTGTTGGCAACACCTAATTCTTTCGCACGGTTTTCTTTTTCATTATTTTGAAAAGCCAGTTCCTTATTAGCTATTCCTAATTCTTCTGCACGTTTTTCTTTCTCTTTATTTTGAAATGCCAGTTCCTTGTTGGCAACACCTAATTCTTTCGCACGGTTTTCTTTTTCATTATTTTGAAAGGCAAGCTCCTTGTTAGCTATTCCTAATTCTTCCGCACGTTTTTCTTTCTCCTTGTTTTGAAATGCTAATTCTTTATTTGCAATTCTTAGGTCGGCTGCCCATTTCTGCTCTGATGTATCCCTCGCAACAACCACAGCGCCAAGAATTTTTCCTCTTTTATCTTTATATACTGAACCATTAAACAAAACATTGGTTAGGGTTCCGTTTTTATGTCGAAAAGTAAGTAATGAATTAGACACAGATCCTTTTTCGAAAACTTCCTGATATACAAGACGGGCTTTTTGAGGCTCAGTAAAATAATCGTAGAAATTAGTACCAACTAATACTTCGCGCTCCACTCCAGTTACATCTATTTTTGCCTGATTCATATCAGTGATCTTACCCTCAGTACTTATAGTAATCAAAGGATCCAGACTAGCTTCAATTAAACTACTGGCGTAATAAGATTCATGAGATTTGGTACGATGCATTGTATTGCGCCTATAAAAAGTTAATTAATTAAATATGCCCGTTCTGTATTGCCAATCTGTTCAATAGGACTACGTCTTTTGTTTTTGAGATTTTTAAAGTGGGATGGTGTAAGACCGGTGTTTTTCTTGAATTGATTGGATAAATGCGCAACACTGCTGTAATGCATTTTCCAGGCAATTTCGGTCAGACTAAGTTCGTCGTAGATAATAAGTTCTTTTACTCTTTCAATTTTATGAGAAATGATGAATTTTTCTATTGTAGTTCCCTGTACCTCTGAAAACAAGTTGGCGAGGTAAGTGTAATCATAATTCAGTTTCTCGCTTAGAAAATCGGAGAAATTTACTTTGGGAACTTCATCGGTATAATGTATCATCTCAATAATCACTGCTTTAATTTTTTCAATCAGAACAGCCCTTTTATCATCCATCAGTTCCAAACCCGAGAGTTGCAATGCATCTTTAATCTGCTGCCGCTGCGTATCGGTTATATTTTCCATGATCTCAGCAACTCCCATCTCAACTAAAATGAAGTGAAGGCCGAGTTTTTTCAACTCTTCCTTCACCAGCATCTTACAACGTATGCTAACCATGTATTTGATGTACAGCTTCAATGGGAAAAATTATTTTTTACCCGGCAATAATAACAATAAACCTCCCAGACCCATCACAGCTACACCAATCAAGGGTGACCATTTTAGGTGGTGAGGTTTATTGGCAGTAATTTCAACTTTTCCAAGATCCACTACTTTTTCCCTTGTGAAAAAAGTAAAAGCGGTAAAAGCAGTTAAAAGAAAACCTGCAACTATCAGTACAATTCCAGCCTTTTTCATAATAGTGGTATTAAAAAATTTACAATGATGCAATTATTTTATTGATCTCGTCTTTCGATTTACCCAATCTGATCTGGAGTCGCCCCAACATTTCTTCTTCTTTTCCTTCAATTAATAACAAATCGCTGTCGGTAAGCAAAGCAAATTTCTGTTTAAGTTTTCCTTTTGTTTCGTTCCATTCGCCTTTTAACTCGGTGATATTTTTCATGAATTATAGTTTAATAATTGTACATAATGTTAAAGTACAAAGATGTATTGCTTTTACTAGCTTTTTGTTACACAATTTCAGGTAATATTTATATTATTCTTGCAATTTCTTTGTATGCGTTCCATTTTAGTAAATCAAAAATGGCTTATTCATAGCCGCTTTTTATTATTGTAGAGATCATCTTAAGCCTTTCGTTTGCTTTAACAATGTTTGCTGTGTGGGCTGGTATAATAATGGATTGGCCAGTTTCCAGCATATTGGAAACACCGTCAATTACAATTTCAGCTTTACCATCGATAATCTGGACGAAGGTATCAAACGGAATAATTTTCTCAGTCAAGGCTTCCCCACTGTCAAAAGAAACTGCGGAAATGTTTCCGGTTGTCTTTTTAATTATAGTTTTACTAACTACCGAATTTGGAATATATTCAATGATTTCAACAATGATGAGAGCTTTTGCTTTTTCAATTTCTACGATCGACATGGTTTCAATTCTGGCAATATTTCTACACACTTCTGGAAAAAACTTTATTTCAGGCAATTCCAAAAAATGCCTGAAAAAATTGGCCTTTCATTGCAAAGGTGATATACCTTTACTTAAAAAAAGTTACACAATTCACAGAATAATTTACACAATTCACAAATCTCCGAGAGATTTGCGCCTTTTGTGCTTGAGATTTTTAAAGTGGGAAGGTGTAAGACCAGTCATTTTTTTAAACTGGTTTGAAAGATGAGCAACACTGCTATAATGCATTAATGCTGCTATTTCAGAAAGATTAAGTTCATCATAAACGATGAGTTCTTTAACTCTTTCAATTTTATGTGCCAGGAAATAATTTTCTATTGTAGTGCCTTTAACTTCTGAGAACAGGCTTGATAGATAGGAATATTCGTGGTTAAGTTTTTCACTGATGTAATCTGAGAGGTTTATTTTGATCTGATCTTCAGTATAATGAACAAGTTCAATGATGATATGCTTTATTTTCTCAACTAAAATACTTCGTTTATCATCCATTAGTTGAAGTCCGGTCTTTTTAAGCCCGGCATCCAGACGTTCGAGTTGCTCTGGTGTAAGGTCTTCCATAACCTCCACTTCACCCAATTCAACAGTATTGAAGTGAACTCCAAGTTTTTCAAGCTCCGATCTTACTACCATTTTGCATCGGATACAAACCATATTTTGAATATAGATTTTCAGGAAGCTTTGAATTATTGGTTAGTTAAGAAAAGTTACCCGCAATGTACGCCAGAATTAAATCAAAGTAAAGGTAAATTGCTTTTTAATTTGATAATAAATGGGCACTTGCCTCATGAAAACATCTCCGTTTCATTTGAAACTATAAAATATATCAGTAATTTTGACCTCCCATAAAAATATAAGAAATGAAAAAATCTGATCTCTTAAAAGACCTTATCAAACACATCGACATTGCTTCCTTCGACTCTACTCCTATCATCAATTCAATGAGGGATATGTCATTCACATCCCGCGATACTGCAAATGCTGCCGACATCCTCGCCCGTATGATTGCCGATAAAGACTGTACCATTATGCTCACATTGGCAGGTAGTACAAGTGCCGGGGGTTGTATGCAGGTTTATGCCGATATGATTAAATATAATATGATCGATGCAATTGTTGCAACTGGCGCGTCAATCGTTGATATGGACTTTTTCGAAGCTCTGGGTTATAAACATTACAGAGGTTCACAGTTTGTTGATGATAAATTGCTCAGAAGCCTCTATATTGATAGGATTTACGATACATATATCGACGAGGAAGAATTGCAAAACTGTGATACAGCCATCCTGGAAATTGCCAATTCACTCGAACACAGACCCTACTCTTCCCGCGAATTTATTCATGAAATGGGAAAATATCTCGTAAAAAACGCAAAGAAAAAAGATTCTCTGATTCAACTTGCATACGAACATAACGTTCCTATTTTCTGCCCCGCATTCAGCGACAGCAGTGCCGGTTTCGGCCTTGTAAAACATCAGTGGGATAACCCTAAAAGCCACGTATCTATTGACTCCGTTGCCGATTTCCTCGAATTAACAAAAGTGAAACTAGCCGCCAAAACAACCGGTTTGTTCATGATTGGTGGTGGAGTTCCAAAAAACTTCGCTCAGGACACCGTAGTTTGCGCAGAAATTCTGGGTTTCGAAGCACCTATGCATCAGTATGCCGTTCAGATTACCGTTGCCGATGTCAGAGATGGCGCATGCTCAAGCTCCACTCTTAAAGAAGCCTCTTCATGGGGAAAAGTTGAAACTATTTACGAACAAATGGTTTATGCAGAAGCAACTTCAGTTCTGCCACTAATTGTTAGCTATTGTTACCATAAAAAAGACTGGCAGAAAAGAAGCAGACGCGATTGCGCGAAAATATTCACGAATTAAATGCCTCTCTGGATAAGTTTTAAAAAATATGAAAAAATATATTCTTTTATCCATCCTTTTTCTCTCATTCTTAAATCTTTCAAAAGCACAGGATTACGAAAACGCAATTGGGTTTCGTGCCGGATTATCTAATGGGATTACTTTCAAACATTTCATCACAACAAACGATGCTGCAGAGGGAATACTCTCAACACGATGGGGCGGTTTTAACCTGACAGGTTTATTTGAAAGACATACCACTGCCTTTGATACCGATGGTCTGTATTTTTTTTACGGGGGAGGTGCACATCTGGGCTCTTTCAACAATTCCTGGTTTTTAGATAATTCAAGTCATATTGTTATAGGAATAGATGGGATCTTAGGATTGGAGTATGTTCTCCCTGATCTCCCATTAAATGCGTCATTAGATTGGAAACCTGGATTTAATCTAATTGGTTATACAGGATTTTGGGGCGATGAACTTGCACTATCGGTCAGGTATACCTTTTAATTAATAAAAATGAATATTCCTGACTTCGGGGAAATCAGATCTGCTGCAGAGCGCATAAATCCTTACATTCACAGGACTCCGGTTTTGAAGTCGAGTGCAATTAATGAAATATGTAACGCCGATTTGTATTTTAAATGTGAAAACTTTCAGAAAATGGGAGCATTTAAAATGCGCGGCGCCATGAACGCCGTTTTGCAATTAAGCGATTCTGAAAAGAAAAACGGAGTAGCAACTCATTCTTCAGGAAACTTCGCTCAGGCGCTGAGTCTGGCAGCAAAAATCCTTAAAATAAAGGCTTATATTGTTATGCCTTCAAATTCCGCACAAGTAAAGAAAAATGCGGTCCTTGGGTATGGTGCTGAAATAATTGAGTGCGAACCTACTCTTTCCGCAAGAGAAGAAACCCTTGCAAAAGTGGTAGAAAGAACCGGCGCCCGTTTTATTCATCCTTATAACGACACAAATGTTATTCTTGGAAATTCAACGGCCGCATTGGAACTCTTCATTGAAACTTCAGATCTCGACTTTATTCTTGCTCCTGTCGGGGGAGGTGGATTACTCGCTGGCACAGCTCTTGCTTCCTATCATTTAAGTCCCGATTGCAAAATCATTGGTTGTGAACCATTTGCAGCGGATGATGCTTACCGATCCCTCGAAACCGGCATCATTCAGCCATCAATAAACCCAAACACAATTGCCGATGGACTTCGAACTTCCTTAGGCGACAAGACTTTTCCAATTATTAAGCAACTTGTCACCCAAATTGTAAGAGTAGAAGAAACTGAAATTGTTGAAGCAATGCGAATGATCTGGGAACGAATGAAAATCATTGTTGAACCTTCCAGCGCTGTCGCTTTTGCTGTTATCCTAAAAGAAAAAGAGTTGTTTCGATCTTCGCGAACAGGCATTATCCTCTCAGGTGGAAATGTTGATCTTGGCCATTTGCCTTTCTGAAAAAAAATATATCTCTATTTATTTGTCCGGTAAAATAATATTTCGTCCCTTGACTTCGACAAATGCTCAGTCCAACGCCGGGACTTATGATTCGTTTTTAACTATTTATCTACCAATATTTTGTCCCTATGAGACGATCCCGTCTGGGATCAAATATCGGTGAAAAATATTGTAAGCCCCAGTCTTGGTAAGTCCCGTAGACCCGATATATAATAAGGATTTGCGGAATATTTATGATATTTAACCGGACAACAATAATATCTATGCATGAATTCTTACTAATGCAACTTATTAGCAATGGCTGTGGTCTTTATATCAATATATATCCTATTTTTGAAAATTCGCATCTCATTTAACCTTACCATGGTGAATTCGTTTAAATGCCTTTTTATAATATTTGTATTAGTTCTGTTCAGTTCATCCTGCAAAGATAAGCCTGTTGTTACTGTAAAACAGGTTTCAACTGACCCACAGGTGCAGGCTGCATTTGATGCGTTTTTAAAATCAGTTGATAATAAGCCTGAAATTACCGGCACTCATGTTTATGAGAATTTTATTGCAACAAAAAGACTTCTAAACGGTGAAGGCGTTTTGCTACTCTACAGGAAAATGGGCGAATACTTCTATGAAAATGAAATCCCTGATTCTGCTCTTATATATTTCAAGGAAGGTCTTAAGTTGGCTAAGGAAGCTGAAAACAATTATTACATTTCCGCATTCCATATGTTGTGTGGGTCTGTTTACACATTTGTATCTGATTTCGAACCCGCTCTTGCAGAACTTAAAGCATCCTATAATATTTCTTTAAAACTGGATTCTCTAAAACTGCAGATCCGCAGTTCAAGATATCTAGGGAATGTTTACTGGAATATTGGAAATTACGATCTTGCTCTTGAGTATTATCTTATCTCCCTTGACATTAGCCAAAAATCAAATAATGAATATGGAGTTGCTGCTGCCCTAAATAATATAGGTAATGTATATCTTGAAATAAAAAATTATGACAGAGCAATAGATTATTTCAAACTCTCCATTGAACTGGCAGAGAAAAGCGATTTAGAAAAAGTACTAGCCCTTGCAAGCAATAACATGGGAAATGTATTTCTGTTAAAAGAAAAATATGATAGCGCTTTGGTGTTTTTTCAAATTGCCCTCGTTAATATAAAAAAAATTGATTCGAAATATGATGAAGGTATCTATATAGGAAACATTGCCGATGTGTACCTTAAAACCGATTCGCTTGAGAAATCGAAGGAATATTTTCACAAGTCTCTTGACTTAGCTGCCGAAACAGGCGATAAAACAGGTATGGCAAGTTGTAATCTGGGTTTAGCTGATGTGGATATCCGTCAGAATAATTTACCTTCCGCCTTACAATTTTTAAAAACCGGCACGGAAATATCGGAGGAAATTGGCTCCCTGAAATTACTGGATTATGCGTATAACCTTAATTCTAAGTACTTTCTTACCAAAAATGATTTTCCGCAATCTCATCATTTCCTTACAAAACAAATGTCTGTCAAGGATAGTATGTATTCCCTTGAAAATGGAGAAAGCGTTGCCCGACTCGAAAATCAGTATAAAGAAGTTAAGAGTATCAAGGAAATCGAACTCCTGAAAGAAAAACAGAAAAGCTTTCTTTACCTTGCCGTACTTGGATTTTCGGCTTTTATTATTATTTCTTTATTGATACTTCTTGCATACCGGCAAAAAGCAATATCTAACAAAATATTAAGCGAAAAAAACCAGCAAATTGAGCTGAATAGAGGTGTTCTTGAAGAAAAAAATCAACAACTACTTAAATCTCAGGCACTTCTAAACCTTGCTAACAAAGGTAAAGACGATTTTCTTACCATCATCTCACACGACCTCAAGAATCCTCTAAGTTCCATTCGCGGCTTTACCGAATTGTTGGTTCAGAATTATGATGAATTATCGGACGATCAACGAAAACAATTTCTGA
>Ga0209181_10009284_pt1 | contig 12961 bp, 13 predicted proteins | sample MAT05_FD_187208 | JGI IMG/M metagenome (GOLD analysis project Ga0209181, IMG submission 187208) | Freshwater microbial communities from Lake Fryxell liftoff mats and glacier meltwater in Antarctica - MAT-05 (SPAdes) (version 2) | ecosystem: Environmental > Aquatic > Freshwater > Ice > Liftoff... | reverse complement strand
GTCGAAGCGCAAAAGGTGGGCAATGTCTTCGCCTACGGCAACTTCATCTCCATCGCGATCAACTTCATCATCCTGGCGTTCGTGATCTTCATGATGATCAAGCAGATCAACCGCCTCAAGCGCGATGAACCGGCGGCAGCCCCCGCCGCTCCGCCGCCCACGCCCGAGGACGTGCTGCTGCTGCGCGAGATCCGCGACGCGCTGGCCAGGCGCTGAGCCTTTTTGCCGGGTCGGGTGGCCCGGCGCCCGGCGCAAGGGTCAAGTCGCGCTGCGCCGGGCCGATAAACCTGGGGTGAAGAGGTAAACCGCGGCCGCCTGGCGCGCCCATCCCGGGCTGCTGGCGGGCCGAGCCCCATGGACCAGACCCTGCCGCCCCGCCTGCCTGCCAACCTGGAAAGCGCCGTTCAACGTGTGCGCATGGCAGCGCGCTCGGCCGCCGAGCACACGGTCGACAGCCTGGGCCTGGCCGCGCTGGCCACTACCGGCGTGCTGCAGCGCGATGCCCTGCTCGGCGCGCAGTACGAACTCAACCGCAAGCTGGCCATCTTTGCGCTCAGCTTCAACGAGGCGTTGGACACCGACGTTGCCCGCCAAGCCGGTACGCTGGTGCCTACCGCCAACCCGGCCGCCGGCGCTGTGACGCCCGATTCACTGGTGGCCAGTTGGGAGTCATTGACGCTGGTGGACGACCACGAGGTGGAGATCCACATCTCGGCCGACCGCTTTGCGCTGGAAATCTCGCACGCCTGCGAGTGGGAGATCCGCGAGCTCGACGCCTATATGGGCACGCTGATGGGCCTGGGCGCCGCCGAGCATGACCGCAACCCGCTGCGCGCCGAGGTGGTGGGCCAGGCGATGATCCGCGCGATCGAGGCGGTGTGCGACCGGCCCGAGGTGCGCAAGGTGCTGGTCACCGAGATCGGCCGCTCGCTGGCCCATGCGATGCGGCAGACCTACAGCGACATCGTGGCCGACTTGCGCCACACCGGCGTACGCCCGGCCGGCATGGCCGTGCGTGGCACGGCTGGCCGCGGCGGGCATTCGGTGCACGGCGGGCTGGCGCTCGACACCAAACAAACCCCCGACACCCCAGGCCACGACAGCAGCCACGGCGTCATCGACGCCGGCCACGGCCGCGGCCATGGCCATGAGCTGTCGGCCAGCGGCCGGCTGGCGTCACGGCAGGGGCCCTCCAGCGCACGAGGCGGCTTTGCGTCGTCGTCCCGGGGCCAACCGGGCGCCACCATGGGCCGGGTGGATGGCGAGATGATGGCGCTGATCCGCCGGCTGGCCCAGGGCCCGGGCGTTGAGGGTGACTTTGGCGGCCTGCACGAGGGCAACCATGGCGGTCACGGCGGCTACAGCGGCGGACCGGGAGACTTCCACGGCGGTGGCAGTGACCATGGTGGCCAGGGTGGCGGCCACCACGGCGGCCACGGCGGCCATGGCGGCCATGGCGGCCACGGCCAGGAGTATCACCACTCGGGCGGTTACGCCCACGAAGGTGGTGGTTACGGCGCAGGCCACGGCGCAGGCCACGGCGGCCATGGCGGCCATGGCGGCCATGGCGGCCACGGCCAGGAGTATCACCACTCGGGCGGTTACGCCCACGAAGGTGGTGGTTACGGCGCAGGCCACGGCGCAGGCCACGGCGGCGATGGCCACGACGGCCCCCGCATGGCCGCGCCCAACCTGATCGTGGCCTACCGCGACGAGTTGCGCCAGCACGCCACCGGCGCGCTGGACCACATGGTGATCGACGTGATCGCCAGCCTGTTCGACCAGATCCTGTCCGACGCCAAGGTGCCGCCGCAGATGGCCCGGCAGATCGCCCGGCTGCAGTTGCCGGTGCTGCGCGCGGCACTGGGCGACAACAGCTTTTTCTCGTCGCGCCGGCACCCGGTGCGGCGTTTCATCAACCGCATCGCCTCGCTGGGCACTGCGGTAGACGATTTCGACGGCGACGACGGCCGCGCCCTGCTCACCCGCGTGGCCAGCCTGGTGCAGGACGTGGTGGACGGCGACTTCGACCAGATCGACGTCTACGAACAGAAGCTGCAGCAGCTTGAAGTGTTCATCGCCGCGCAGGCCAAGGCCCAGGTCCTGGCCGCCGGCTCGGCCGACGCGGTGATGGCGCGCAAGGAAGACCAGCTGCGGGTGCAGCAGCGCTTTGCGCACGAGCTGGAAGGCGCGCTCAAGGGCCTGCCGGTGCCCGCCTACCTGCGTGAATTCCTGGCCGGCACCTGGAGCCGGGCGATCGCCAGCGCGGCGATGGACGAAGGCGCCGACGGCCCGCTCACGTTGCGCCTGCGCAACGCCGGCCGTGAGCTGGTGATGAGCGTGCAGCCCAAGGGCACACCGGCGCACCGCCAGCTGTTCCTGCGCCAGTTGCCGCAGTTGATGAAGGACCTGAACACCGGGCTCGACCGCATCGGCTGCCCCGACGAAGAGCGCCGAAATTTCTTCGGCCAGTTGCTGCCGGCGCATGCCGAATCCCTGAAGGGCCAGGCGCTGAGCACGCTGGAGCACAACCTGCTGGCCAAGCAGGTGGACGGCGCGCTGGCCACGCCGCTGCCGCGGGTGGCCGATTTGCCGGCCGCGGGCGCCGGCTCGGCACAATCGGTGGCCGCGCTGCAGGCCATGGCCTCGCCGGCGGTGTTCACCGCGGCCGAGGCCCGGGCCGTGGGCCTGGTCGACGAGGCCTCGGTCGACTGGGCCGGCTCGGTCGACATCGACCTCAGTGCCGAGCCCGAGCTGACCGCGGTCGACATCGACATCGCCGGCCTGCCCGCGCCCGAGGCGGTGGAGCCCACCCGCGGCAAATCACTGGCCGACCATGTGCAGATCGGCTTTGCCTACCAGATGCAACTGCAGGGCGACTGGCAGAAGGTGCGGCTGGCGCATGTCAGCCAGGGCCGCAGCTTCTTCGTCTTCACCCACGGTGCCAAGCAGCGCGAAACCGTGTCGATGACCCACCGCATGCTGGTGCGCCTGTGCGAGGCTGGCCGCCTGCGGGCGATGGAAAGCGCCTACCTGCTGGAACGTGCCACCGCCCGCGCGCGCCGCCAACTGGCCCAGCTGGCCCCGAAGAAGCTTTAGCCGCCCGCCAGCTGCCGCGCCATGCGAATGGCGGCGATCAGGCTGCTGGGGTCGGCCCGGCCGGTGCCGGCGATGTCGAACGCGGTGCCGTGGTCGGGGCTGGTGCGCACAAAGGGCAGGCCCAGCGTGACGTTGACGCCCTGCGCCACGCCCAGGTACTTGACGGGGATCAGGCCGTGGTCGTGCGTCATGGCCACCACCAGATCGAACTCGCCCGGGTGACCGGGGGCGTGGCGGGCGCGCATGAACACCGTGTCGGGCGCAAACGGGCCGTGGGCGTCGATGCCCTCGGCGCGCGCCGCCGCCACCGCCGGGGCGATGAAGCGGATCTCCTCATCACCGAACAAACCGCCCTCCCCGGCATGCGGGTTGAGCCCGGCCACTGCAATACTTGGTGCGGCCTGGCCCCAGGCCGCGGCGCTGCGGTGGGCGATGCGCAGGGTTTGCAGAACGGCGTCGAAATCCAGCAGGTCGATCGCCCGGCGCAGCGCCACGTGGATGGTGACCAACACCACCCGCAACTCGTCATTGGCCAGCATCATGCGCACCGGCACACCGCCGGCTGCGGCTTGCAGCATTTCGGTGTGGCCTGGAAAGTGCACTCCCGCCGCCGCCAGCGCCTCTTTGTGGATCGGCGCGGTCACCACCGCCGCCACCTCGCCGCGCAAGGCCAGCGCCGCGGCGGCCTCGATGCAGCAGGCCGCCGCACGGCCGGCGGCGGCATGCACATGGCCCATTGGCAAATCGGCCAGGCGTCCGGTGCCGTCACCTTGCAGCCCAGGCGGCTGCCAGACCGCGATGCATGCCGTCGGCACGGTCAGTGCATCGGCCGGTGCATCGAGCCGGGCCACCGGCAGCAGCAGGCCGCACTGGGCCACCGCGCGGCGCATCACCGCCACGTCGCCAACCACCACCGCCCGGCCGGTAGCGCCGGCCGCCACGGCACGGGCGATGGTCTCGGGGCCGATGCCGCAGGGGTCGCCCATGCTCAGGGCCAGCAGCGTGGATGTTTTTATCGATTCAGTCATGGGCAGGGCAATTGGCGGCGCCAGCGTGGATGCCGGTCAGCGGATGCGCCGGCCCATAATCCTCGCACTGTTCCGCGGGCCGGCACGTGGCTGGCAATACGACAGTCGACACGGCGCGCGGCACCCGCCGTGGATCACCCCCACCGTGGATCAAACCTGCCACTTTTGGCCATCCTGCCCGCTCCAATGAACAAGCCGTCCCCGATGCGAAGTCTCTGGCTGATTTTTTCCCAGGCGGTCACCGTGGTGCTGGCCGGGCTGTTTGTCGTGGCCACGCTGAAACCACAGTGGCTGGGCGGCGACGGCCTGCCGCTGGGCGCGGTGCTGATGCCACAAGTGCGGCAAGTGGTGTCGCTGCGCACCGCGGCGCCAGCGGCCTCGGGCGTGTCGCCGGGTGCGCTGCCCTTTCACGGCCTGGCCGAGGCGGCGCGCATCGCCTCGCCGGCGGTGGTCAGCGTGATCACCAGCAAGGCCCGCAGCAACAACCCGCATGCCGACGACCCGGCGTTCGGCTTTTTCTACGGCAACCGCGATCCGGGGCAACAAGGCGTGGGCTCGGGCGTGATCGTGTCGCCGCAGGGCATCCTGCTGACCAACAACCACGTGGTGGAAGACGCCGGCGAAATCGACGTGCGCCTGTCGGACGGCCGCGAGGCCCGCGCCGAGGTGCTGGGCACCGACCCTGAAACCGACCTGGCGGTGCTGCGCATCAAGCTCGACAAGCTGCCGGTGATCACGTTGGGCCGCAGCCAGGATTTGCGCGTGGGCGATGCGCTGCTGGCCATCGGCAACCCGTTCAACGTGGGCCAGACGGTGACGGCGGGCATCGTCAGCGCGCTGGGGCGCAACGGGCTGGGGCTGTCCACCTTCGAGAGCTTCATCCAGACCGATGCCGCAATCAACCCGGGCAATTCGGGCGGCGCGCTGGTGGACATGCACGGCAACCTGGTGGGCATCAACACCGCCATCTATTCGCGCAACGGTGGCAACAGCGGCATCGGGTTTGCCATCCCCACCGACGTGGCCCAGCAGGTGATGGAAAGCCTGATCCGGGACGGCGTGGTGCGGCGCGGCTGGATCGGCGTGGAACCGCGCGAACTGACGCCCGAGATCGCCGACAGCCTGCAACTGACCACGCGCGCTGGCGTGCTGATCACCGGCGTGCTGCAGGACGGCCCGGCCAGCAAGGGCGGCCTGCGGCCCGGCGACGTGGTGGTGGCCGTGGCCGGGCAGCCGGTGACCAGCGTGACACAACTGCTCGCCGCCGTGGCCGCTCTGCCACCGGGGCAAACCGCGCAGGTGGGCGTGCAGCGTGGCAACAAGGCGATGACGCTGACGGTGGATGTGATCCAGCGCAAGCGCCCGCAGGCCCGACCCTCACGTTGAGAGGAGTGCCTCAGGACTTGGCCGACTCGGCCCCGGCTTCACCGTCGGCAACGGGCGCACGGGTGTGCTTGATGAACACGCCGGCCGCCAGGATGCCCACCTCGTAGAGCAGGCACATCGGGATCGCCAGTGACAACTGCGACACCACGTCGGGCGGCGTGATGATCGCGGCCACGATGAAGGCCACCACCCAGAAGTAGCCGCGCCACTCCTTGAGCTGGGGCACCGTCACCAGGCCCATGCGGGCCAGCACCACCACCGCCACCGGCACCTCGAAAGTGGCGCCGAAGGCGATGAACATCGTCATGACGAAGCTGAGGTAGGCCTCGATGTCGGGCGCCGCGGTGATGCTCTTGGGCGCAAAGCCCTGGATGAAGGCAAACACCTGGCCGAAGACGAAGAAGTAGCAGAAGGCCACACCGGCGATGAACAGCAGCGTGCTCGACACCACCAGCGGCAGCACCAACTTCTTCTCGTGGCTGTAAAGCCCGGGCGCGACAAACGCCCACACCTGGTACAGCACGATCGGCAAGGCCACCAGAAAGGCCGCCATCAGCGTGATCTTCAACGGCACGATGAACGGCGAGATCACGTTGGTGGCGATCAGCGTGGTGCCCTTGGGCAGGTGCGCCACCAAGGGCGCAGCCATCAGGTCATACAGCCCCGCCGGCCCCGGCCAGATGCACAGCACGCCAAACACCACGCCGACGGCGATCATCGCGCGCACCAACCGGTCACGCAGCTCGATCAGGTGGGAAACGAAGGGCTGCTCGGTGCCTTCGAGCTCGTCTTTTTGCTCAGCCACGGTGGATCAGGGCTTGTTCAGGCCGGGCGGGCGAAAACGCGCCACCCGCGCCGCGCCTGACTGCACATGGCCGCGCACACCCGCCTGGTGCTTGTACCAGCGCGGCACCGCCGTGCGCTTCAGGCGCCAGCGCTTGTTCGGCCGCTTGTATTGCGGCGGCGGTGGCTCCCAGGCGCTGCCGGGCAACGCATCACCGCCGGTGACGCTGCTGGCAATGCTGCCGAACTCGCTGCCGAAGGCCTGCTGCGCATCGTTGACCTCGCGGTTGACGGTTTGCTCGACGTCACGCGCGGCGGTTTCGAACTGCGACTTCATCTTCTGCAGTTCTTCAAGCTCGATCGAACGGTTGACCTCGGCCTTGACATCGGCCACGTAGCGCCGCGCCTTGCCCATGAAGGCGCCCACGGTGCGGGCCACGCGCGGCAGCTTTTCGGGGCCGATGACGATCAGCGCCACGGCGCCGATCAGCGCGATCTTGTCGAAGCCGAAATCGATCATGCGGTGGCCGCCACCGTCGGGCGGCGACTGGCCGAACGCGCGCCCTGCCCGCCTGCGGCGCAGTTCATGACTTGTGCTTGGCCTCGACGTCAACCGTGTTGGCATCCACTGTCTTGTGGGTGCTCACCTGCTGCGGCGGCGCGGCGGGCGTGGCGTCGGCCGAGCCGGTGCCATCTTTGACACCGTCCTTGAAACCCTTGACCGCAGAGCCCAGATCGGCGCCCACGTTCTTGAGCTTTTTGGTGCCGAAGATCAGCACCACCACGACCAGCACGATCAGCCAGTGCCAGATGCTGAAAGATCCCATGACGAACTCCTGTTGACCAAAAAAGTCGGAACTGCGGATTCTAGGTGGTGGCCCGTGACACGCTGCCAAGCGGCCGGCGGATCACCCTTTGCGATCACCCTTTCAACCAGGGCCTGGGGCCGCCCATCACATGCAGGTGCACATGCATCACCTCCTGCCTGCCGTCGTGCCCGGTGTTGATGACGTGTCTGAACCCGTTGGTGACGCCAAGTTCCTTCATCAGCCCGGGTGTTACCGCCATCATCCGGCCCAACAGCTCGGTTTGCTCGGGCCCGACGTCCACCATGCTGGCGATGTGCAGCTTGGGCACCACCAGGATGTGCACCGGCGCCCAGGGGTGGATGTCGTGGAAGGCGATCAGGTGATCGTCTTCATAGACCTTTTTCGCCGGGATCTGGCCGGCAATGATCTTGCAGAAGAGGCAGTTCGGATCGGAGGACATGGTTTTGGGCGGTAGAGAAGTTGAATCGGGTCAGACCGGCATGGCCTTGCGGTCGTTCAGCGCCAACCAGCCGCGCAACACGCGGTAGAGAAACCACAGGGAGATCACCCCCCAGGCCACCCAGCCCGGCGCGATCAGCAGCAGCCACAGCGGCGCGGTAACGGCGTAGGCGATGCCGGCAAACACCACGCTGCGGATGCGCCAGCGGAAGTGACTTTCCTGCCACGAACCGCGGGCGTCACCGCGCTTGACCAGATCGAGCAGCACGGCCACCAGCAGCAGCAGCACGCTGCCCTGGGCGCCTGGCAGCACGGCGCCCACCGCCACGATGGCGTGCAGCGCATAGCTGATGTGGCCGATGCTGCGCAGTGAAGATTCGGTTTCACCGTCCAGCACCACCACCGAAGATTCTCGATCGTTCATCACCCACCCTCCTTGTCGCGCGGCGTCAATGTGCGCTGCGCAAATTCTTCCAGGCCGGACAGCCCTTCGCGCCGCGCCAGCTCGGCCAGCACATCGGCCGGCCGCAGGCCGAACTGCGCCAGCGCGATCATCGAGTGGAACCACAGGTCGGCCACCTCGTAGACGATCTTCTCGGGCACGCCGTCCTTGGCGGCCATCACGGTTTCTATGGCTTCTTCGCCCACCTTCTTCAGGATGGCGTCGGTGCCCTTGGCAAACAGCCGCGCCACGTAGCTGGTGGCCGGGTCACCACCGTTGGCTGGCTTGCGCGATTCGATGATGGCGGCCAGGTGGGCCAGAAAATCGGTGGCCGTGGCCGTGGCGGTGGCCGATATTGGTTTCGGGTCGCTCATTTTCGGTAGATGCGGTCAGGGTCTTCGAGCACCGGCTCCACCGTCATCCACTCGCTGCCGTCCAGCTTGCGAAAAAAACAACTGTGGCGCCCGGTGTGGCAGGCGATGCCGGGTGCATCGGGTCGGTGGCCCAGCTGTGTCACTTTCAGCAGCAGCACGTCGGCGTCGCAATCGACGCGGATCTCATGCACCTGCTGGAAATGCCCACTCTGCTCGCCCTTGTGCCACAGCCGCTGGCGTGAGCGGCTCCAGTACACCGCCTGGCCACGCTCGGCGGTCAGCGCCAGCGCCTCGCGGTTCATGAAGGCGAACATCAGCACGTCGCCGCTGCCCGCCTCCTGGGCGATGACGGGAACCAGGCCATTGGCGTCCCAGGTGATGTTGTCGAGCCAGTCCATGGCGGCAGTGTAGCCAGCGGCCGGCGCCAAGGTAACGCCAAGCTAGCGTCAAGGCCGACGTCACGGACGCCATCACAGACGCCGTCACGGCCACCGCTCAGCGATCGGCCGGGTCGGCGGGCGGCCCGCCGGGCCAGGCCAGCCGTGCCAGCGCCGCCTCACCCAGCCGCGCCCGCAGCGCCTCGCGCAGCAGGTACTCCACCTCGGCGTTGGTGCTGCGCAGGTCGGCCGCGGCCAGGCGTTCGATCTCGGCCCACAGCGCCGGGTCGATGCGCAGCGCAAAAGCTTTTTTGCCCGGGCTGGCCATGATTGAAACCGGCGCTGCTCAGCCCACCCGGCCGGGCAGGATCATCGCCAGTCGCGCCAAGCGCCGCATCCTGCGCCCCATCGTGAGCACCGCCTGCCGTCAGTTGTACAGCGTGCCGGCGTTGATCACCGGCGTGGCGTCGTGGTCAGAGCACAGCACCACCAGCAGGTTGCTGACCATCGCCGCCTTGCGCTCGTCGTCCAGGCTGAGCAGGCCGCGCGCCTCCAGGCCCTTCAGCGCCATCTCCACCATGCCCACGGCGCCCTGCACGATCTTGGCGCGCGCGGCCACCACGGCCTCGGCCTGCTGGCGGCGCAGCATGGTGCCGGCGATCTCGGGCGCGTAGGCCAGGTGGGTGAGCTTGGCGTCCACCACCACGATGCCGGCCTGGGCAAAGCGGGCAGACAACTCCGCATCCAGCGCGGCACCCACCTCGTCGGTGCCGCCGCGCAGCGTGACTTCGGCCGTCTGGCCGCCATGCTCGTCGACTTCCAGGTTGTCGTAGGCGTAGCGCGATGCCAGGTGCCGCACCGCGGCCTCGGCCTGGGTCAGCACGTATTTTTCGTAGTCCTCGACGTCGAAGCTGGCCCGTGCGGTATCGGCCACGCGCCAGACGATCGCCGCCGCGATCTCGATCGGGTTGCCGCGCAGGTCATTCACCTTCAGCTTGTCGCTGTTGAAGTTGTGCGCCCGCACCGACATCTTGCGGACGGTGTTGAACGGGTTGGCCCAGCGCAGGCCCTCACCCCGGTCGCTGCCCTGGTAGCGGCCGAAAAACATCAGCAACGCGGCCTGGTTGGGCTGCAGCACAAACAGCCCGGCCCAGCAGAAGATCGCTGCCAGCGCCAGCGGCACCGCCAGCAGCGCCGTGCCCGGCACCGGGCGCACCGCCATCAGCGCGGCGGCTGCCAGCGCCCCGCCCAGCCCCAAGGCCACCAAGGGCCAGCCGCCGGTGGCGTTGGCCGGCCGCTCGTACGCCGATTGCTTGTTCATCCGGGTCTCCTGCCTGATGTCAAAGTGATATCACTTTAGACCGACAGCGGCACCAGGTCAAGGGCTGTTTGCGGCGCCGGCCGCCGGGGCGGGTTTCAGTTCCAGCGTGCCGTCGTCGATGCGGCCGAAGCGCAGCATCAGCAGGTCGAGCAGGTAGTTCTGGTACAGCCGCCAGGGCTTGCGGGCGCCCTGCTTGGGCAATTGCCCGGTGGCGCGCAGCACATAGCCCGAGGTGAACGCCAGGAAGGGCTGCTCTGGCATCGCCGGGTCACGCCGCGGTGTGGCCACCGCCTGGCCGTGGCGCTGCATGTGGCGCAGCAGCCGGCACAGGTAGCCGGCGGTCAGGTCGGCCTTCAGCGTCCACGAGGCGTTGGTGTAGCCGAAGGTGTTGATCAAATTGGGCAGGCCCGAATACATCATGCCTTTGTAGATCATCCCGTCGGCCGGGTTGACCGCCACGCCGTCAACCCGGTAGGCCACGTCGCCCGGCACGTTGAGCTGCAGGCCGGTGGCGGTGACGATGATGTCGGCCGGCAACTGCCGGCCCGAGGCCAGCGTGATGCCGGTGTCGGTGAAATGGGCGATCTGGTCGGTGACCACCTCGGCCCGGCCGGCCTTGATTGCTGCAAACAGGTCACCATCGGGCACCAGGCAGATGCGTTGGTCCCAGGGCTTGTAGCGTGGCGTGAAGTGGGTTGCCACGTCGTAGCCCGGGGCCAGTTGCGCCTGCGCCAGGCCGATCAGGCGCTGCTTGACCTTTTCGGGCCGGCGCCGCGCCAGGCGGAACAGCACGATGCTGAGCACGATGTTCTTGCTGCGCACCAGCCGGTAGGCCCACATCGCCGGCAGGCGCTGCTTGAGCCATTCGGCCAGCGCATCCACCGCCGGGCGCGCCACCACGTAGGTGGGCGAGCGCTGCAGCATCGTCACCTGCGCGGCGGTTTTGGCCAGCTCGGGCACCAGCGTGACCGCGGTGGCGCCGCTGCCGATCACCACCACCCGCTGGCCGGCCCATTGCAGTGTTTGTGGCCAGAACTGCGGGTGCACCAGCGTGCCGCGGAAGTTTTCTTCACCCGGAAACGGCGGCCGGTAGCCCTGGGCATAGCTGTAGTAGCCGCTGCACAGGTGCAGGAAGCCGCAGGTCATGGTCACGCGCTCGGGCGGCGCGCCGCTTTCATCGCCGCTTTCACCGGTATGTTCGCCGCCGCGTTCAACTGTCACGTACCAACGTGCCTCGGCCGACGACCAATCGGCCGCCACCAGGCGGTGACCGTAACGCACCCCGTGGTCGATGCCCCGCTCGGTGGCGGTGTCCTCGATGTAGCGGCGGATGGCCGGGCCGTCGGCGATGGCTTTGGCATCGGCCCAGGGCTTGAAGGCGTAGCCCAGCGTGTACATGTCGGAATCGCTGCGCACGCCGGGGTAGCGGAACAAATCCCAGGTGCCACCCATCGCGGCGCGGCTTTCCAGCAGCGTGACATGCAAGTCGGGGCAGTGGTTCTGCAAGTGCACCGCCGCGCCGATGCCCGACAGGCCGGCGCCGATGATCAGCACATCGTGGTGCTCGGGCCGCGCCAGGCTGATCGGCAGCGCCTCGCGCAAAAACTGCACCGCGATGCGCACCGACTGCCGCGCCTCGGGCAGGCGCCACAGCAGCTGCCAGACATGCGGCACCACCGGCCACAACTGCACCTGCACCCGCACGCCGGCCGCACGCGCCTTGGCCGCCAGCCGCAGGCCGTCATCGCGCAGGCATTCTTCAATACCCACATGCACCAGCAGTGGCGGCAGGCCGTGCAGATCAGCCAGCAGCGGCGAGACATGGTGCTGCGCCGCGTCGGCGCCGGCCAGGTAGGCGTCGGCGATGTGCGCCAGCGCCTCGCCGCGGAACATCGCATCGCGCTCTGCGTTGGCGCGGATCGACGCACTGCCGCCGGTCAAATCGGTGGCGGGTGAAAACAGCGCGGCCGCATCGGGCAGGCGCTCGCCGGCATCGCGCAGGCGCAGCATCAGCGCCACGGCCAGGTTGCCGCCCGCGCTGTCACCGGCCACCACCAGCCGGCCGTGGCCGCCGGCCGCGTCATGCGCGGCACGCAGCGCCCGCCACACCGCCAGCACGTCGTCCAGCGCGGCCGGGAAGGGGTGCTCGGGCGCCAGCCGGTAGTCGGGCACAAACAGCCGCAGGCCTTGCAGCGCCAGCGTGGCCGTCAAGGGCCGGTGGGTGCGCGGCGAGCAGCCGACAAAGCCGCCGCCGTGCAGGTACAGCAGTGTTGTGGCCACCGGGCTGCCCGCGTCAGCGCCAGACGAATGGGCGCCGGCCGCCGGGCCGTTTGCGGCGGTGACCCATTCACCCGGCACGCCCCCCAGCGTGGCGGGCTCGAAGCGCGCCCCACGCGGTGGCGCCAGCGCGGTGTTGAACACCGCCCGCACCTTGCCGATGTCGCGCATGTCGCCCAGCGCCGGCTTGACCCGCCGGCGCACCAGGAATGCCGCCACCTTTGCCTGCCAACTCGCCATGAAAGTCGTCCGTTTCCGTCAGTCAGCGCAACCGCAGGGCCGCGGGATCAATCCTGTGTCAATGGCCCCGTGTGCCCGCGCTCGGCCGCAAACCAGCGCAGCACCGGCAGCGTGCCGGGCAATACCGGCGCCACAGTCACCGGCAAATCGCTCCAGGCCATCCGCTGGCCCTCGCGCATCTCGAACTCGCCGGTCCAGTCAACCACCTTGCAAAAGTGCAGCCGCACCAGCGCATGCGGGTAGTCGAACACCGCCTGCTGCCAGGGCTGCACGGCGCCGATGGTGATGCCCAGCTCCTCGTGCAGCTCGCGGCGCAAGGCTTGCGCCAGCGTTTCGCCGGGCTCGAACTTGCCGCCCGGGAATTCC
>Ga0209181_10009282_pt1 | contig 12962 bp, 9 predicted proteins | sample MAT05_FD_187208 | JGI IMG/M metagenome (GOLD analysis project Ga0209181, IMG submission 187208) | Freshwater microbial communities from Lake Fryxell liftoff mats and glacier meltwater in Antarctica - MAT-05 (SPAdes) (version 2) | ecosystem: Environmental > Aquatic > Freshwater > Ice > Liftoff... | reverse complement strand
CTTGAAGATGAACGGGATGCCCAGCGCGCTGGTGATCTCTTTCAGGTGCCCGGCGACGTCGATCTGCAATTGCAGCGACTCGACCACGCAGGGCCCGGCAATCAGGAAAAACGGCCGGTCCAGGCCGACATCGAAGCCGCAGAGTTTCATGGCGTGTCCTTCAAGCGGTCAAAGCACGGGCGCGGCCACGGTGGCGACAGCTGCCGTCGCCTCCAAGGCTGCTGCTGCGGCCGCCGCCACCGTACGGGCCTGCTGGTCCAACGCCGCCTTGACATAGCTGGAAAACAGCGGATGCCCGGCCCAGGGGGTACTCTTGAACTCGGGGTGGAACTGCACGCCGACAAACCAGGGGTGAACGCTGCGCGGCAGCTCGACCATTTCAGTCAGCTTCTCGCGCTGGGTGATGGCCGAGATCACCAGCCCGGCCTGTTGCAAGCGGTCGAGGTAGTGCTCGTTGGCCTCGTAGCGGTGGCGGTGGCGTTCGGTCACCACGCTGCCGTAGATCTCGAAGGCCAATGTGCCGGGCTTGACGTCGCTGCTCTGCGCGCCCAGCCGCATCGTGCCGCCCAGGTCGCTCTTGGCGTCGCGCTTTTGCACCGTGCCGTCGGCGTCCTGCCATTCGTCGATCAGCGCGATCACCGGGTGCGGCGTCTCGGGGTCAAACTCGGTCGAATTGGCGCCGGCAAGGCCGGCCATGTGGCGGGCGTATTCGATGGTGGCCACCTGCATGCCCAGGCAGATGCCCAGGTAGGGCAGCTTGTGCTCGCGGGCGTACTGCACCGCGATGATCTTGCCCTCGATGCCGCGCTTGCCAAAGCCGCCGGGCACCAGGATGGCGTCGAACCCGGCAAGCTGGCTGGCGTTGTCGGCGTTGAGCGTCTCGGCATCGACATACTCGATCTTGACCCGGGCATGGTGCTGGATGCCGGCGTGGCGCAGCGCCTCGTTGAGCGACTTGTACGAGTCCGACAAGTCGGTGTACTTGCCGCACATCGCAATCGTCACCTCGTGCTTGGGGTGGCCGACCTCGTGCACCAGGTGGTCCCAGCGCTTCAGGTTGGCGGGCTTGGTCAGCAACTGCAGCTTCATGCAGATCTGCTCGTCCAGGCCTTGCTCGTGCAGCAGGCGCGGCACCTTGTAGATGGTGTCCACGTCCCACATGCTGATCACGCCGTGCGGCACCACGTTGGTGAACAGCGAGATCTTCTCGCGCTCTTCATCGGGCACCTCACGGTCGGCGCGGCACAGCAGCACATCCGGCTGGATGCCGATCTCGCGCAGCTTTTGCACCGTGTGCTGGGTCGGCTTGGTCTTGAGCTCACCGGCAGCGGCGATCCAGGGCACATAGGTCAGGTGCACAAAGGCGGTGTTGGTGGGGCCGAGCTTGAGGCTCATCTGGCGCACCGCCTCCAGGAAGGGCAGGGATTCGATGTCGCCCACCGTGCCGCCGATCTCGACGATCGCCACCTCGACATCGGCCGCGCCGCGCCGCACAAAATCCTGGATCTCGTTGGTGACATGCGGGATCACCTGCACCGTCTTGCCCAGGTAATCACCGCGCCGCTCTTTTTCGAGCACGCTCTTGTAGATCTGGCCGGAGGTGAAGTTGTTGGTGCGCTTCATCCGGGTCGTGATGAAGCGCTCGTAGTGGCCGAGGTCGAGGTCGGTCTCGGCCCCGTCGTCGGTGACAAACACCTCGCCGTGCTGAAACGGGCTCATCGTGCCCGGATCGACGTTGAGGTAGGGGTCGAGCTTGATGAGGGTGACCTTGAGCCCGCGCGATTCGAGGATCGCGGCCAGCGAGGCCGATGCGATCCCTTTGCCGAGGGAGGACACCACACCGCCGGTGACGAAGACGTACTTGGTCATGTCGTGCAGCATCCTTGGCGCGGCCGCTGGTGGGCCGCAGGAATGCCCCTGTGGAAACCGCAATTATAGGGGCCGCGATGCCTGCGGCCCCGCGCCACCGGCGCCGGTTCAGGCGGCCATGCGCTGGTCCTTGGCATCCAGCACCACCTCGGGGTCGTCCGCCTCCAGCGCGGTTTCACCCGCCAGATGGGCCTGCATGCGGGGCACGTCCAACTCGCCGCACCACTTGGCCACCACCAGCGTGGCCACACCGTTGCCGACCAGGTTGGTCAGCGCCCGCGCCTCGGACATGAAGCGGTCGATGCCCAGGATCAGCGCCAGCCCGGCTACCGGCACATTGCCCACGGCTGACAGCGTGGCCGCCAGCACGATGAAGCCCGAGCCTGTGACACCGGCCGCGCCCTTGCTGGTCAACAGCAGCACCGCCAGCAGGGTGATCTGCTGCATCAGCGACATCGGCGTGTCGGTGGCCTGGGCGATGAAGACCGCCGCCATCGTCAGGTAGATCGAGGTGCCGTCCAGGTTGAACGAATAACCGGTCGGCACCACCAGGCCGACCACCGGCTTGCTGGCACCCAGGTTCTCCAGCTTGACCATCATGCGCGGCAGCACTGACTCAGAGGACGAGGTGCCCAGCACGATCAGCAGCTCTTCCTTGATGTACTTGACGAAGCGCCAGACCGAGAAACCATGCACCCGGGCGATGATGCCCAGCACGCCGAAGACGAAGATCAGGCAGGTGGCGTAGAAAGTGGCCATCAGCTGGCCCAGGCTGATCAGAGAGCCCACGCCGTACTTGCCGATGGTGAAGGCCATCGCGCCAAAGGCACCGATGGGCGCCACCTTCATGATGAAGCCGACGATGCGGAACAGCACATGGCTGGTCTTTTCGATGAAATCGAACACCAGCGTGCCCCGGCCACCAAAGGCGTGCAGCGCAAAGCCGAACATCACCGAGAACAGCAGCACCTGCAGGATCTCGCCCTTGGCAAACGCATCGACCACGCTGCTGGGGATGATGTTGAGCAAAAAGTCGGTGGTGCCCACCAGCTTGCCCGGGCCGGTGTAGGCGGCAATCGCCTTGGTGTCGAGCGCCTTGGGGTCGATGTGCATGCCGGCGCCCGGTTGCACCAGGTTGACGATGACCAGGCCGATCACCAGCGCCAGTGAACTGACCACCTCGAAATACAGCAGCGCCAGGCCGCCGGTCTTGCCCACCTTCTTCATGTCCTCCATGCCGGCGATGCCGACCACGACGGTGCAGAAGATGATCGGCGCAATGATCATCTTGATCAGCTTGATGAAGCCGTCGCCCAGCGGTTTCATGGCCTCGCCGGTGGCCGGCCAGAAGTGGCCCAGCAGCACGCCGATCACGATGGCGGTGATGACCTGCAGGTAAAGGGATTGGTAGAAGCGGCGGGGTTTCGGCGCGGGGACGGTGCTCGGCGCAGCGTCTGAGGTGTGGGTGGTCATACGGGTTTCCTCCAGGTTCCGCATGATCTGCCTCACCGGCCGGGCTGGCTTCCGTAGTTCCCACAGCCCCCAGGCCAAGAGCCGCCGGCCTTGATCTGGCTCAAATCTCAAACACCTGGATGCGCGGCCAGCGCCGGCGCATCAGGCCGGGGTCATCGTCGCCAGCAGGTCCAGCACCGCCTGGGCGGTTTCTTGCGGTTTTTCCATCGGGAACAGGTGGGTGCCGTCCAGCCACAGCAGGCGCTCGCCGGCCAGCCTGCGCACCATCTCCAGCCCGCCGTGGCGGATTTCAGTTGAGCGCAGGCCCGCCACGAAGCCAACCGGGCAGCGCAGCGGGTGCCGGCGCAACACCGTGCCCAGCTGGTGCGGCAAGGTGTTGTAGATGCGGGTCTCCACCGCGCGGTCGAAGGCCAGCACGGTGTGGCCGCCACGCCGCAGCGTGCCGGCGGCGATGTAGTCCGCCAGCATGCCCGGCGCCCAGCGGGCAAATATCGACTTGGCGGCGTAGTGGTCAAACGCGGCCTGGCGCGACGGCCACTCATGCCTGCGGGTGATCGCCACCTTGCCCGGCCCCAGCCGCTGCATCAGCCGGCTGCGCTTGAGCACTTGCACGGTGTGGGCCCGCCAGCCGGTGATCACCGGTGAATCCAGCATCACCAGCCCCAGCGCCAGCTCGGGCCGTTTGGCTGCTGCCTGCAGGCTGAGCAGGCCGCCCAGTGAATGGCCCACCAGGTAGGCACCCTGGGGTGCCCGGTCGGCGATGAAGTCGATCAGCTGGTCTCGCAGCCGCGGCCAGTTGCTGGTGACGGGGTAGCGCGGGTCATGGCCAAACTGCGGTACCGCCAGCACCTGCCAACCTGCCGCCCGCCACAACGCAAAAAGTTGGCGGTAAGTGGCGGCCGGGTAGCCGTTGGCGTGGGAGAAGACGAGGGTGGGGCGCATGGCGTTGTCGGGCTTTCGGGTTATCCCTGGATTTTGCCCGGCTACAGCGGGCAGGGTTGCCTGGCTGGCCTGACTAGACTCACGCACTGTCCGATCAACCCGCCCCACCCACGCCCATGCTCAACCCCATCATCTTCGCCGTGCCGGTGTTCCTGGCGATGATGGCCATCGAGTTTGCGGTGGACCGGCGCCGCCAGCTGGGCGTGTACCGGGCGGCCGACACGGTGGGCAGCCTGTCGCTGGGGATCATCAGCCAGCTGGTGGGGGTGTTCACCAAGCTGGCGGCGCTGGGCATCTACACGCTGGTCTACCAGCACGCGGCCTTGTGGCAGCTGCCGGTTGAAGCCCCGTGGGTCTGGATTGGTGCGCTGCTGGGCTACGACTTTTGTTACTACTGGCTGCACCGCATGGGCCACCAGGCCAACCTGCTGTGGGCGGCGCACGGCGTGCACCACAGCAGCGAGGAATACAACCTCAGCACAGCGCTGCGCCAAACCGCCACCGGCCATTTGTTCGGCTGGATCTTCTACCTGCCGCTGGCGGTATTGGGCGTGCCGCCGCTGGTTTTTGTCGTGGTCGGGCTGGTGGACTTGCTCTACCAGTTCTGGGTGCACACCCGGCTGGTCGGCAAGCTGGGCTGGTTCGACCGGGTGTTTTGCTCACCGTCCAACCACCGGGTGCACCACGGCCAGAACGACTACTGCATCGACCGCAACTACGGCGGCCTGTTGATCGTCTGGGACCGGCTGTTCGGCACGTTTGCCCCAGAACGTGACGACGAGCCCATCGTCTACGGCATCCGCGGTGCCTTGCGCAGCTTCAACCCGGTGTGGGCCAATGCCTACGGTTATGCGGCGATGTGGCGGGACATCCGGCTGACACGCACGCTGGCCGACAAGCTGCGGGTGCTGTTCATGCACCCCGGCTGGCGGCCTGCCGATGCCGCAGCGGCACTGCCGTTGCCAGCCTTTGAGATCAACCGATTCGAGCGCTTTGCGCCGCCGTTGCCGCCTGCGCTGGCGCTGGATGCGCTGCTGCAGCTGGCCGTGCTGATCGCCTTGGCACTGCACTTTCTGGCGGTCGCGCCGCAACTGGGCGCGGCGATGGCGGCGGCCTACGCGGCCGCCCTGATCGTGCAGCTGGCCGGCCTGTCGCGGCTGACCGAGCGTGGCCTGGATGCTGCCGGATGGGAGGCGGCACGCTGGGTACTGGGCGGGGTGCTGCTGCTGCTGTCACCGGTGCACGGCTGGGGCTGGAGCGCATTGTGGTTGGCCGCTGGGGCCGCGGCGGTCTGGGCAGTGCACACCGCCCGAAAAAACCGGTCCGTCGAGGTTGGTGCGGCCGGACAGGTCGGTGCGCCGGCCGGGGGCCAGCGCCTGGCTGGCGGGGGCGTCCAGGCTGCCCATCAGGATGTTTCCGCCAGCCAGTCTCCGCCGGGCTGGTAGCGCCAGACCCCCGCATCGTCGCCCAGCCTGAACAGGTGCAGCCAGCCGTTGTCCAGCAGATGGCGCACCGTCTCGCTGCTGGCCACGACGTTGTTGATCGCCGCCTGCGGCGCCTGGATGAACACGCTCAACCGCAGCGGGGTGTGGCGGAAGCGCTGGCCGTCGTGCAGCGACTGCATCGGCAGACCTGTGCGCAAGTCGCCACCGTTGCCTTCGAAGACGCCGATGTTGCCGCCCACCACGTTGTGCAGCACCTTGTCGCCGCTGCCGTAACGCGCGTTGTCCACGGTCGAGGCGTGGTACTGCAGGTTGATCCAGTTTGTCACCACCATCGGCGCGGTCATGATCAGTTCCAGCACCTTGAAGCCGTCGTCGCGCTGCCAGGCGTAATCGTGCAAAAAGCTGCGGCCGGCCAGATTCAGGTGCCGGCTGCGGCTGCGCGGTGCCACGATGAACGATGCGCAGTCGGCCAGGCCCCACTCGGGCCGCACCTGCGCCCAGTCGGTGCTGCGCTTGTCCACCGCCTTGCGCAGCGCGGCGGCGTCAGCGGCACTTGCGGCCAGCCCGAGTGACGCGGCGCGCTCGGCCCGCGCCCGGCAGCCGGCATCCGTCAGCCAGCTTTGCAGGCGGGACAGGTCCCGGGCATGGCTGGCGGGCAGCAGGTCGCAATCAAAAAGTTGCATCTCGTCGGTCGTGGTGTTGTGCAGCCCGGCCAGGAACCAGGTGCGCTCGGGCACCACCACACCGCGGGCCAGCAGGCCCTGGCGCACCAGTGGCGCGTTCAGCAGCAAAGCCAGCGCCCGGGCGTTGACCTCGCCGGTCTGGCCGCCACAGGCGCCGCAGTCCAGCCCGGCGGCGTGCGGGTTGTTGGCGCTGGTGCTGCCGTGGCCGGCCAGCAGCACCAGGCGGGCGTGGTCGGTGGTCAGGCCCATCGCGCCCAGCGCAGTGGCGGCAGCATGGATGCCGGCGTCGAGTGCGGCGCGGCCTTCAGTCGAGGACTCGGGGCCGCCCGCCGGCAGGATGCGCGGGCGCAGCAGGCTGCGCTGCGCCGCCGACAGGCCGGTCTGCTCGACAGGAACCGGGTCGGCCTCACCACCCAGGCTGTTCTTGAGCAGCTTGCCGGCAAACAGCAGGCCGCAGGACTCGACAAACGAGAAGCTCGACCCCGCACCGCTGCGAAACGCCTGCCACTGCTGTTGCCACTGCAGCTTCTTGCGCCGCTGCCGGGCCAGCACCTGGCCCAGGCCCGGTGCGTCGCATTCGTCGGTGATGCACAGTGCGGGCGCCAGCAGGCCGGGCAGTTGCGGGCGCACCATGTCAGTGCCCAGCGGCCGGTAGGCGACGAACAGCGCAAAAAAGCCGGCAAAGCCCAGCGTCTGCACGGCAGGGCTGCTGGCTTCCAGCGCGCGGCGGTAGACCTCGGAGCGCACGTCGATGCAGAACACCGCCTGCACCGCCGGCGGCGTGGCCGCAGCGGCGGGCCCGGCCGTGGCGGCCGGAGCGTGGTGCAGGCCTTCGCAGAGTGGCGCCTGGTAGCTGCGCTCCAGGGCGGCCTGCCACAGCCAGTCGGTCTGCCGGGCGCGTTGTGCCTGTTCGATGCACAAACCACTGCCGCGCCAGGCGCTGGCCAGGCTGCTGGCCACGCCCAGCCCGGGGTGTCCCTCATGCAGCAGCCACTCCCAGGCCAGCCGCACCGCCAACAGGTGCACGATCTGCGCGTCGTCCCGCTGGTCCAGCCGGGCCTGCCAGCGCTGGTAGGCACACCAGGAGGCCCAGCCGTTGATGCTCATCAGCAGCGCGCTGAAGTAGGCCTCATGCGCGGCTGCGGGTACTTGCAGTGCCTGCATCGCAGCAGCGATCAGCGCCTGCGGCTCGGTGGGCAAGCGGGCCAGGCGGGCGCTGAAACCGGGGTAGCCCATCAGCATGCCCGGGCCCAGGTCATGCGCCGATTGCCGCAACCAGCTCGGGTAGAGCCCGCCGTGGCGGTCCGGGCCCCAGGCGGCCTGACCTTGGTCGAAGAAGGCAGCGCAGCATTGGCTGATGTGGTGGGTGATGTAATCGCGCCAGGCCATGGCGTGGCCCAGGTCGCGGTGGGCGTCTACCAGGTCGGTGGCCAATGGCAGGCGTGCGGGCAAGGCGGGCCGGGCGTCCAGGCTGGCCAGCAGCGTGTCCACGGTCTCGGTGGACCCGGCGGCGGCAATCGCGGCCTGAAGGTGCTGCCGGCCCACCTGGCCAGCCTGCCACTGCTGGCGGAACCCGTCGCGCGACATCAGCATCGGGCTGCCCGACAGTGCAGCCAGTTGGGCTGCGGCGGCGGCGATGGGCCGCTCGAGATGGCCCCAATAGGGGTTGACCGCGATGAAGCGGTCCAGAGGCCAGGTTGGCGCGATGCGGGCGCAGGCATGGTCGATGGCGGTTTGCAGCGTGGCGGCGGCAGGCGCCAGTGGCGAGGTGTCGAGCGTGGTGTTCAAGGCAAATCTCCGGTGTGGCATGAGGTCTTGATCGGCGGTCCGCGATCAAGACAGGGTTTTTGCGTCGGGCTGCGGTGCGTCAGGTCGGGCCAGCGTGCCCGGCATCGCTGGCGCACGCGCCGGCCACAGGCGGAAGGTCAGCCGGGTGAACAGCTCGTCGAGGTACAGGCCGGCAAACAGCGTGGGGTAGAGCCAGCGTGCCAGCGCCCCGTGCGGCCAGACCCGCACGGCGCCCTGCACCACAAACAGCAAGGCAAAGCTTGCCAGCACCCAGATCACCAGGGCCGGGCTGGCCCGGCTGACGCCTGATGCGCCGGCCACGCCGAGCCAGCCGCTGAACACGGCATGCAGCCCGAAGTAGGCCAACGCGATCACCGACGCGCCGGCCAGGCCCAGCAGTGCGCCCAGCGCGCCGGTCCGCAGCAGCGGCCCGGTGAGCAGCGGCGCCAGCGCCAGCGCCAGGATGCCGCCCATGGCCCAGAGTGCCGGCTCGGCAGCCGGCTGGAGGCCCCAGGCCAGCCCGGCAGCAGCCACCACGGCCATGCCGACCAGCGCGCCCCCGCCCCAGGTCGCCGCGCCCAGCGGCGGCGCGGGGGGCGTCATCTGCCGCAGGCGGTTTTGCTCGACCGCGCCACCGGCAGCGAGAAAGGCATGAGCCTTGTACAGCGAATGCGCCACCAGATGCAGCAGCGCCAACGCGTGCAGGCCCAGGCCGCACTGCATCAGCATGAAGCCCATCTGCGCGCAGGTGGACCAGGCCAGCGAGACCTTGATGCTGACGCGGGTCATCATCACCAGTGCTGCGACAACCGCCGTGATGCTGCCCACCACCACCAGCAGGGCCTGCGCCCCGGGCACGTCGGCAACCAGCGTCCCGACGCGGATGAGCAGGAAGCCGCCCAGGTTGACCACGCCGGCATGCAGCAACGCCGACACCGGCGTCGGTGCCTCCATCACCTGGATCAGCCAGCCGTGCACCGGCAGTTGTGCGCACTTCAGCAGCGCGCTGGCCGCCAGCAGCAGCGCCGCAGCCTGCAAGCTGCCGGGCATCGACGGCAAGGCGCGTGCGGCGGCAATGGCGCGGTCGATCTCCAGCGTGCCGAGCTGCAGCCCGATCAGCGCCACACCGCCCAGCAGGCACAGGTCAGCCACCCGGCTGGCCAGAAACTTCTTGTGCGCCGCGATCAGCGCCTGCGGCCGACCACCGAAGAAGGTCAGCAACCCGTGCAAAGCCAGGCTGGTGGCTATCCACGCCAGCGCCAGCACCGCCAGGTTGTTGGTCAGCGCCAGCAGCGACACGGCGGCCAGCGTCAGCATCAGCCCGCGGATATAGCGCGGCTGGCCCGGTGCGCCGCCCAGGTAGGGCTGCGAATAGCCGGTGATCACCCAGCCGATGAAGCTCACCAACACCCCCATCACGCTGCCCAGCGCGTCGCTGCGCAGGCCGAAGTGCAGGGCGCCGGCGTCCCCCAGCATCACCAGCGCCGGCCCGCGCAGCAGTGCCGCGCCGCCCGCCAGCAGCCCGACCAGCGACAGCAACGCCGCACCCAGCGCCAGCGCCGCGCACCAGCGGGCGACCCGCCAGCCGGCGTCGGGCCGCTGGCCAAGCGCTGTGGCGGCTGCAGCAGCCCCCAGGTAGGCCAGTGGCACCAGCGCCAGCAGTGCGGCGCGCCAGGGTGAAAGGTCCAACAGGTTCGGTTCCATCAGGCAAGTCTCGCAAGCTTTGGTTGGCCGTGACTGTGCCGCTGCGGATGAGTTCTGTAAAATTCATTGTTTCTGACAAAACGTTCTGCAAAACAGATAATTCGGTCGATGTCACGCCTTAACTTTCACCACCTGCATTACTTCTGGGCCGTGGCCAAGGAGGGCAACCTGACACGCGCCGCCGCCCGGCTGCATGTGTCGCAGTCGGTGCTGTCGACGCAGATCAAACGGCTCGAAGAGCAGCTGGGCCATGCGCTGTTCAACCGGGTGGGCCGCAGCCTGCAGATCACCGAGGCGGGCCGTTTGACCTTGACCTACGCCGAGTCGATCTTCACTTCGGGCAACGAGTTGCTGGCGATGCTGCGCGACGGTGCGGTGCAGACGCGCCATGTGCTGCGCATCGGCTCGGTAGCAACGCTGTCACGCAACTTTCAAGAGAACTTCGTCAGGCCGCTGCTGACCCGCAGCGACGTCGAGCTGGTGCTGCAGTCCGGCAGCCTGGAGGAGTTGCTGCAGCGCCTGCGGGTGCACACGCTGGACGTCGTGCTGTCGAACCGCCGGGTGCATGCCGACGCCGACCACCCGTGGCGTTGCCGCAGCATCGCGCGCCAGCCGGTCAGTCTGGTGGGACGACCTCGGCCCGCGGGCCCCGCTTTTCGGTTCCCGCAGGAGCTGGCCGAGGTGCCCTTGCTGCTGCCCGGCCGCGACAGCGACATCCGCGCCGCCTTCGATCTGCTGTGCGAGCAACACGGCCTGCGCTGCCGGGTGCTGGCCGAGGTCGACGACATGGCCTTGCTGCGCCTGCTGGCGCGCGATTCGGGCGCCGTGGCCCTGCTGCCGTCAGTGGTGGTGCGTGACGAGCTGGCCAGCGGCCAGCTTGTCGAATACTGCGTCGTGCCCGACTTGGTCGAGACCTTTTACGCCATCACCGTCAAGCGCCACTTCGAGCCGCCCTTGCTGCAGGACCTGCTGCGCCGTGACGAGATCGACGTGCTGGGCACGCCGGCTCATGTGTGACGGCGTTGGTGCGTCCGGAGACGCAGCCGCTGCATGGCCTACCCTGGGCAACAGCGGGCAAACGGCCGGTCAAACCACCCGTTCCTCGGGCCGGCTGATCTTGCGCAACGGCTCGTAGCGCGACAGGGCGGAAAGCAACGGTTGCGCGGTGGCGCTGCCGTCCCAGACCGGGTCGGCAATGCCCTCGAACACCTCGCGCAGGCGCTGGCCCCAGGTGCTGTGGATCATCTGGAAGTAGGGGTTCTGCTCATCGATGCAGACGATCTGGTCACTCTGGAACCTGCCCTCGCGGTAGACCAGCAAATCCAGCGGCAGGCCCACGCTCAGGTTGGACTTGAGGGTGGAATCCATGCTCACCAGCGCGCACTTGGCGGCCTCGTCCAGCGGCGTGGTGGGGGTGAGCACCCGGTCGAGGATGGGCTTGCCGTACTTGCTTTCACCGACCTGGAAGAAGCAGGTCTCGCGGGTGGCCTCGATGAAGTTGCCGGCCGAATAGACCATGAACATGCGCATCGCCTCGCCCTTGATCTGGCCGCCGAAGATCATCGACGCATTGAAGTCGATGCCGGCGGCCTTCAGGCTGGGGCCGTCTTGCTGGTGCACGCGGCGTACCGCGCTGCCCAGCACCCGCACCGCGTCGAACATGCTCTCGGCGCTCCAGATGGTCAGCGCCGGCTGGTCGGGGCCACGGTCGATTTTTTCGAGCTGCAGGATCTCGCGCACGCTCTGGCTGATGGAGAGGTTGCCGGCCGACAGCAGCACCATGAAGCGGTCGTCGGCGCGCTCGTAGACGATCATCTTGCGGAAGGTGCTGATCTGGTCGATGCCGGCGTTGGTGCGCGAATCGGACAGGAAGACGAGGCCGGCGTTGAGGCGGATACCGATGCAGTAGGTCATGACGGGATTGTGGCGTTTGACAGGGGGTGGGCGCGGGTTTTAAGCGGCGTGTGAGCGCGGGCTGAAGCGACGGCTAAAGCGCCGGCTTGAGCGCGGGCTTGAGCGAATGCGTGCGGGCAGTCTGGGCCTCGGCGCTGGCCGCGGCCAGCATGATCTGGTCATGCGCCATGTGGCCGCCCAGGTGGTGCAGCGCGGTGGCCACGGCGTTGGCGGTTTCCTTGCTCATGCGCACCGCGTGCGCCGGCATCGTCAGCACCTGCTCGGCCACCTGGCGGGCCCGGGCCAGCGCCTGGCCTTTGCTCGCGGTGTAGTCGACCAGGCCCATGGCCAGTGCGTCGGCAGCAGCCACGCGCTCGCACAGGATGGTCAGGCGCTTGGCCCGGGCCGGGCCCACCAGCGCCACCAGGCGCGGGATCGCACCCCAGGTCAGCGGGATGCCCAGCGCGATCTCGGGCAGCGAGACAAAAGCGTCGTCGGCCAGTACCCGCCAGTCGCAGGCCAGGGCCAGCGCCAGCCCGCCGCCCACGGCATAGCCCTCGATGGCGACGATGCTGATCTGGGGCAGGTCCTCCCAGGCCCGGCACATGCGGTAGCCGATCGCCGCGCGCTCGCGCCTGGCCACCAGCGGCTGCTCGTCGTTGGCCCAGGCGCGGCCTTCCTTCAGGTCAGCGCCGGCGGTAAAGCAGGGGCCGGTGCCGGTGAGCAGCACGACGTCGATGTCGCTGCGCTGGGCCAGGGACTGGGCGGCCGAGGTCAGCTCCAGCATCAGCGCCTGCGACATTGCGTTGCGGACCTCGGGCCGGTTCAGGTGCACCTCGGCCACTCGGGCCGATTCGGTGAGGGTGATGCTGGTCATGGTCATGGGGTGGGGGCCAAATCGGCGGTGGGGAAGGGTGGGGCTGCGGGGTTGTCTGGAATAGACACCGGGATGGCGGCTGTGGTGGTGGCGGCAGTGCCGGCGCCGGCCGGCCCGGGCTGCAGCGCTTTCAGCCGGTACAGCGCGTCCAGCGCCTCGCGCGGGCTCAGCGTGTCGGGCTGGATGCGGGCCAGCGCCTGCTCCACCGCGCTGGGTTCGGGCGCGTGGGGGGCCGGCGGCGCGGCAAACAGGTCGACCTGCAGGTCACCGGCGCGTGACTTGGCCTCC
>Ga0209181_10009280_pt1 | contig 12963 bp, 10 predicted proteins | sample MAT05_FD_187208 | JGI IMG/M metagenome (GOLD analysis project Ga0209181, IMG submission 187208) | Freshwater microbial communities from Lake Fryxell liftoff mats and glacier meltwater in Antarctica - MAT-05 (SPAdes) (version 2) | ecosystem: Environmental > Aquatic > Freshwater > Ice > Liftoff... | reverse complement strand
CAACGAAGCACCGTTAGCTACTTATGATACTGTTTTTTATATTGATGAATTTGGCGATTCAAGTTACGCTTTAATCGACAACTATGCCGCTGACCCGTCTGTAGTATCTTCATTTAAGTATACCAAAATGGGAATGAATTTTTTATCCCCAGGTTTTAGAACTGCAAAAGGGTTTCAGTTTGCACCCTTAAATGGCACGAAACCGTTATTTAATGATTGGAATTACTTTTATCCTGAATACTTAAAACGAATGTCAGCATATACCCCAATTGGCACTATATACAGCCGCAATTTTTATAATTATATTCAAGTACCATTTGGAGAAGGTAATTTTTATATTCATTTAAATCCTATTGTATTTACTAACTTCTTTCAAATTGAAGCAGAAAATATTAATTATACATCAAAAGTATTTTCCTATTTAAAGCCCGGAAATATTATTTATGACGATTTTTCCAAATCGTATAATCGGGATAGCAATACCAATAATGATGCACAAGAAGAAGGGCCATTAAAATTTATATTAAGTAATATTTCTTTGCGTTATGCATGGTATACTATTTTAGCAGGATTAATGTTGTTTTTAGTATTTAGAACCAAGCGTATACAGCAGCCAATTGCCATTATAGAACCAAATGAAAACAAGTCGTTAGAATTTGTGCAGACAATTGGAAGGATGTATTTCTTAAAAAAGAATCACAAGCAATTGGCACATCAAAAAATTAAATTATTATTACATTACATTAACGATAAATATCGAATTCCTACGCAGCATATTGATGATGAATTTTACACAAAAGTCAAGTTAAAATCAGAAATGAGGGAAGATGACATTCGCAAGATATTTAAGCATTACAAATATATTGAAAACACCAATGAAGTAACAAATGAAGATCTTATTGAATTACATAGTTTAATCGATTATTTTTATAAAAATTGTAAATAAACGTTATGGAAGAGCAATCAAATTACCAGGAAACTTCGCCAGAATTGCAACTGATTACCAATGCCGTTAACAGTGTTCGCGATGAACTTGGCAAGGTAATTATCGGTCAGCAAACAATGATTGACTTGCTAATTGCAGGATTATTTTGCGGCGGGCATATTCTTATAGAAGGTGTGCCAGGTATTGCGAAAACATTAACTGCGAAATTATTGGCCAAGACATTAGCAGTTGATTTTTCAAGAATTCAATTTACGCCCGATTTAATGCCAACCGACGTGCTTGGAACATTGGTATTTAACCAAAAAACTGCTGAGTTTAATTTCAAAAAAGGGCCTATTTTTTCGAATATTGTATTAATAGATGAAATAAATCGCTCGCCGGCAAAAACGCAAGCAGCTTTGTTAGAAGTAATGGAAGAGCAAAAAGTTTCGATGGATGGTGAAACGTATCCTATGAATTTTCCATTTTTTGTTATTGCGACACAAAATCCAATCGAGCAAGAAGGCACCTATAAATTACCTGAGGCGCAGCTCGATAGATTTATTTTTCGCATAAAAATAACCTATCCTGATTTGAATGAAGAGAAGCAAATTCTATATCGATTTAAAGAAGATTTTACTAATAAACAAAAAGATTTAGTTAATCCAGTTATTACGGTGCAGCAATTGCAAGCTTGTTGCAACATTGTGGAGAAGGTATTTATTAAGGATGAATTATTAGATTATATTGCTCAAATAGTATTCAGAACGCGCAACCACGGCGATTTATTTTTAGGTGCTTCTCCCCGCGCTTCGTTAAACATAATGAAATCAGCAAAGGCAATTGCAGCTATGAATGGTCGCAATTTTGTTACGCCAGATGATATTCACTTTGTTGCTTATGCTGTACTTAACCATCGAATTATTTTAACTCCTGATAAAGAGCTAGAAGGATATGACAGCGCATCGGTAATTAAATCTATAATTGAGGGCATTGACGTACCACGATGAAATGGCCATTGCGTAACATATATATCACAAACAGATTATTCTGGCTTATCGGCATCGTTGCATTACTATTTGCAATTAGCTTTTCGGTAGGCATATTATTATTTATGGCGCAAGCATTAATTATCATTATTGCCGTTATTATATCAACAGATTTAATTTTATTATTTAATCGCAGTGTGCGCATAAACGCTGAACGTAAAACAGGTAAATCGTTTTCGCTTAGCGACGAGAACAAGGTACATCTTATTATTGAAAGTAAATGTAAAATATCTTTACAATTGCACATCATTGACGAATTACCTTATCAGTTGCAAATAAGAGATTTTGCATTAAACATGCAATTAAATCCGGGGCAGCGATTGCAAATAGATTATGTAGTTAGACCAGTAATTAGAGGCGCTTATAAATTTAGCAATATTAATATTTATGCAAAATCGGTAATTGGCATTATTAGCAGACGATTCAGCATAAATTGCGAGGCTACAATCCCTGTTTATCCGTCATTAATTCAAATGAAAGCATATGAATTAAAGACTTTATCGCGTATTAGTTTTTTTGAAGGCGTTAAAAAGTTACGCCGAATAGGACATAGCTACGAATTTGAACAAATAAAGAAATATGTTCGTGGCGATGATGTTAGAAGTATTAATTGGAAGGCTACAGGTAGAATGGGAGAAATAATGGTAAATCACTATGAAGATGAAAAATCGCAACAAGTATTTTGCATCATCGACAAGAGTAGAACCATGAAAATGCCATTTAAAAATTTGAGTTTAATGGATTATGCCATCAACTCAACTTTAACTATTTCAAATATTGCCTTAAAAAAAGAGGATAGAGTTGGTTTGATTTCGTTTTCCGATAAAATTGGTACTACCCTTGCGCCCGATAAACATCACGTGCAGTTGCGCAAAATTTTGGAAGCACTTTACAATGAAAAAGAAAGGTTTCTTGAAGCCAATTATGAATTATTGTATTTACATGTTCGCAATTTTATAAAGGTTAGAAGTTTGATATTTCTATTTACAAATTTTGAAAGTTTGTATGCCATAGAGCGCGCTGTAACAATTTTACGCAAATTGAATAAACTGCATTTATTAGTAGTTATCTTCTTCGAAAACGATGAAATTACCGGTTTTGCTAAAAACGATGCCGAAAATTTAGAAGACATTTATTTAACTACTATTGCACAGAAATTCGCCGTAGAAAAAAACCTTATCCGGCAGGAGCTTATTAAATATGGTATCCAAACTATCATATCGAAACCAGAAGACTTGTCAATTAATACCATCAATAAATATCTGGAACTCAAATCTAGAGGCTTGATTTAGTGATTCGAACATCTAAACATCGAGCTGTAGTAACTTTCTCACTCATTCGGGTGTTTAATGAAGTGACCTAGTTTTTATTTAATTGACTCCAATAACCTCAACTAGTTGATTTTGCCATAAAAGGAGCAAATAGCAGGTAATACCGATAAAAAAGTTCAAATTGACTCATGAACACATTCAATAATTGCAATTACCTGTCATTAAGTAGACTGGTAACACAGTTATAACCGCCTGTTGATAGCCATTTCAGCGAATTTTTAGAATTTATGTTTTAGTCAAACATTTGCCTTATCTTTGCACGCTGAAATAAATCAATATGAAAAAATCCTTTTTATTAGTAATTGTTGCCGGTATGGTAATAATTTTTAACTCATGTAAAGAGACTAAAATACAAAATGTTAAAATGGAAAACAATGCTGACTCATTGAGTTATGCAATTGGTGTAAACATTGGTAAAAGTTTTAAGGAACAAAAAATCACAGAAGTTAATACTGAGATTATGGCTGCTGTAATCAAAGCCATACTTAACGATGACACCCTTGGCTTAAAATTGAATGATTCTTCTTCACTTGCATTCTTAAACAATTACATGGTTAAGAAACAAGAAATGGAAATGGAAAAATCGAAAGAAGAAGGCAAAAAATGGCTTGAAGAAAACGCTAAAAAGCCAGGTGTTGTGGTAACACCGTCAGGTATGCAATATCAAGTTATAACTAGTGGCACAGGTATTTCACCGGTTGATGGCAATTTGGTAATTATTAACTATGAAGGTAAATTCATCTCAGGAGAAATTTTTGATGGCACCAAAGGGTCAGGCCAGCCTATTACACATCCTGTAAACGAATTCGTGAAAGGATTTAGCGAAGCATTAAAAATGATGAAGGAAGGCGATAAATGGAATGTATTTATTCCTCAAGAACTCGGATATGGCCCAGGCGGATATCAAGGATTTATACCCCCTTACTCTACAATTATATTCGAAATAGAATTAATTAAGGTATTACCAGCCGGTGCAAATGATGAATAAGACTGCTATTTTCAAATGCTAAAATATTAATCAAAACCACGCTAATTGCGTGGTTTTGTTGTTTAAACCTGTCTACTTTAATAAAGTCAAAATATAGAAACGCACAAAAATTGTAGTTTAAATGATTTTAATATACGGTTAACATTGCCTTAATTTACAGTCGAAAGTAATATATAAATGAAAAAATCACTTCTGCTCGCTGTTTTAGGCAGCGCTACTCTCCTACTAAATGCCCAAAACGTTGGGCAAATTGACCATAAAAAGCAAATTAATGGGAATGAATATTATGACCTATCGGGTGGGACTACTGTTGCAGTAACTGAAATAAATTACAATTCTGATCCATATAATGAATCAAACGACTGGGTCGAGCTACATAATTATGGTGGCAGCGCGGTTGATATTTCTAACTGGAAGTTAAAAGATGAAACACCTTTTAATTCGTTTACTATTCCCGCAGGAACAGTTCTTGACCCAAATGAGTATTTAGTTTTGGTAGAAGATATTGATACTTTTTTGATGGTTCACAGCACTGTAACTAATTATATTGGGGAATTCCTATACGGTTTCGATAATACTTTCGGCAGTGTTAAGCTTGAAAACAGCAGCGGAACAATCATCCGTCAGGTAAATTACATCGATTCAATCCCTTGGCCTAAAGGAGCCGATGGCTATGGCCCAACACTGCAAATAATTGATGAAGAAGCAGCAGAAAATAATGCAGCCAATTGGCGAGCAGGATGCATTCTGGGAACACCTGGAAGTGCTTATGCAGCATGTAATTATGATATTGTAATAAGTGAAATAAATTACAACTCTTTTCTTGCTTACAATCCAGGCGATTGGGTTGAAATTTTAAACAGAAGTGCAAGTACAGTTGATATTAGTGGTTGGATAATGCGCGATGGCAAAACCAACAATATTTATGTATTGCCTAATGGCAGCGTTTTAAGTGCAGGCGAAAGGCTTGTTGTTGCAGACAGTCTTGAATCATTTACAGTTAAATTTCCGTCTGTTACAAATGTTGTTGGTGAACCACCTTTTAGTTTTTCTAATGGCGGTGACGCGGTGCGATTATATTTACCAAGTGGCAAATTAAAATATAGTGTTCGCTACAAAGATGCCTTGCCCTGGCCTATAGATGCCGATGGAAATGGCTTTACACTCGAATTGGTTGATGAGCCAGGTAATCCTAACGATGCGGTTTCGTGGGTTGCAGGATGCCTATATGGTTCTCCAGGCATTCCATTTACCATTCCGTGTCCGGTTTCTATAATTAACGTAATTCCAACTGCCTTAACCCTTGGTCCAAACCCTTTTAGCAATTATATCACATTGGTTATTGATGAAACAATTCTACCAAAATCAATTGAAATTTTTAATGCAATTGGACAATCTGTAACTATGCTTCAACCGTTAAATAATGCCGTTACCTGGAACAGCACCGATGTTAATGGTAAAGTTGTTAATGATGGTATTTATTTTATTGTTGTAACCGATAATGCTGGAAATACCATTACTGCCAAAATAATTAAAGGTAATTGAGCTAATTTTTATTGAAAATATTTAATGGCTAAATAGCTTTGCAAATGCAAAATGAAAGGAATGCATTTTGTTTTAAGCGTATTGGTGTTAAGAAATTAAACCCAACTAAATTAGAAGTTTTGTTTATTTACTAATGTCTATTGATTAATTTGGGTTAAAAGTAAAACGAATAATTACCACCTTCAAATCTTGGATTTACCACGTTATTATAAATACTTCCGAAGGTATACGTGAGCCCAAAAAACGTATAGAAATTATAATCGGTTTGTCTTTCTGTAAGTTGGAGTAAAATTTCTTCATCGCTGAGTTCACCCTTAGGTAAATTTAGTTGATCATTTACTAAGTCGACAGTAAAAAATCCATTCAGCGTAAGTCCTTCAAAAATACTCCATTCAATGGATGTAAAGCACCCAGCGCTGTTTTTAGTAAGGTCGTGGAAATAATTAGAGCCATTTAACCCGAGTGAAACTGAACCCCATTTTTGTTTTAATACCAAACTAATATCAAGCCTTTGTCGCAACAACAATTCATCTGTTTTATCAAAAATAGTAGTATCTGTATAATTTGAAAATTCAGGTCCTATTTTATAAAAGAATGTAAGTAATTTCGTTGTAGAGCTTGAATAAGGAAAAATATCATATTCAATAGCAGGTGAAATATTTATATTAGCATCGTAGTTGCTGAAAGTGCTTGAGTTGTAATTTGCTTCCCCGCCAATTGACCAGTGGTCGTTTAAACTATTTACGATTGTTGTTGATGCATAGCTTCCATTATTAAAACTTTCATAAGTATCACCATCACCAAAATCGAATGTTTCCGCATTGTAATAGGCCCCGAGATTAAGCCCTAGCTTCCATTCTTCAGTAACTTTATTGGCACTTAAATTACTTGAGATATTATACGACTCATAATTAGAATTCAAATTTACATTCGCGTAAGCACTTATGCTATAAACCCATCCATTCCACTTGTCGTCTTCTTGCTTATCGGAACTGCTTGCTGCAATATTTGAAGTTATGGTAACAGGAATTGCACCAGGTTTTTTTGCAACGTAGGCCATTATGCCTAACTTCATATAAAGCACAATACCTATTCTGCGTTCCTCGTCGGTATTATTCGTATTATCAAAATAATGCAACGTATCATTTTTTCCGGCAAATTCGTTTTGGCCAAGAAAATACAATGTATAATCTCTGCCGCCACTACCAGTTGTTTGGGAAATTACCATTAAGTGCACATCGGCAGCAAATCGGTCACGCACATAATTTACGTAAGGAATTTCAGTCTTAATATACGCTTCGTAGTTGCTAACACCATCAAGGTAAACATTCACGTAATTGGAGTTGAGCGAATCGTTAGATTGAGCAAATGTACTGAGCATACTACACGAAATCATGATAAATAGCATTGGAGTTTTCATATGGTTGTATTGGGAATTGAAAGAAATGGCATTAAATAAAATTTTTCATCCAGGTATTTAGTAGAGCCGTTTTAAAGGAGGAATCGAAAGCAGCCTTTGTATTTACTAATGGATCAAAAACAATTGTATCGGAGGCTATGGTTCCATTGATAAGACTATTAGCTAAATCGCTTAATGCTATGGTTTGAATGCCAGATGGTGATTGAAAATTTATAATGGTTCTATCAAATAGTGACACATTAAACTGATTTTCCAGTTCTTTAATAAAATGCACTGATGAATCGATTGAACATCCGCTCGCGGCAGTATGCGTTTCATCAACCATTAAAATAACAAACCGATCTGCATAAACTTCACCCATCGCATTTAGCTGTTTGTTGTGAGCAATCCATTGAACGGCAAAAGAAGCTAATTTATTATTGAGAAGGATAATTTCTTCTTGCGAAAAGGGACGTGAAGCTTGGTAAACCCAAACTTTTGCATTAGGTGAATAACTTGCAGTGCTTTGCATAAACAAAATTAGTTTTAATTAAATTATAAGATGGAGCGTGCGATGTTATAATTTAAAATAAAATGTTAAAATTTATAACTACAATTTGGCTACTTAAATAAGATGATTTGCCATGGCAATTAACTCAGCAACATCAAAAACTTTAACTTCATCTTCTTTGTTTTTGTTTTTAACGCCATCGGTCATCATGGTATTGCAAAAAGGACAAGCACTTGCAATAATGTCAGGTTGCAGCTCCAATGCTTGTTCTGTGCGTTCTATATTTATTTCTTTGGAACCATGTTCTGCTTCTTTCCACATTTGTGCACCACCGGCTCCGCAGCATAGTCCCCGCGATTTGCAGCTTTTCATTTCAGCCAACTCACCATCTAACTTTTCTAATACTGCTCTTGGAGCCTCATAAATTTGATTTGCGCGACCTAAATAACAGGAATCGTGATAAGTAATTTTTTTTCCTTTAAAACTGCCACCTTCAACAATTAATTTACCTTCATCAATAAGTTTTTGTAAAAACGATGTATGGTGCATTACATCATAACTACCTCCCAATTCGGGATATTCATTTTTGAGTGTATTAAAGCAATGTGGGCAAGTGGTAACAATTTTTTTAATGCCATATCCATTCAATACTGCAATATTATTTGCTGCGAGCATTTGAAATAAAAATTCGTTACCCGCTCTGCGCGCAGGATCACCCGAACAGCCTTCTTCAGTTCCTAAAACTGCAAAACGAACACCAATACTATTTAATATTTTAACGAATGCTCCGGTAATTTTCTTAGCCCTATCATCGAACGAACCTGCACATCCAACCCAAAATAAAACCTCGGGCGATTCACCATTGGCAAATAACTCCGACATTACGGGAACCGATTTTAAATTTTCAGTCATTTCAATTTTATTAATTAATTAACACATTAATTCATCTCATCAACCCACTTCATGCGGTCGGCAGGATTAAATTGCCAAGGTGCTTGATTATTTTCCATATTATTAAACATCACATTCCATTCTTGCGGAGCATCACTTTGTTCCATAATTGCATATCGGCGCAATTCAAGAATAATACTGAGCGGATTAATATCAACCGGACATTCTTCAACGCAGGCATTACAGGTTGTGCATGCTCTTATTTCTTCAACACTGATATAATCACCCAACAACGATTTATTATCATTAAAATCGGCGCCTTTGGTTTTAATATTTAGGGCAACTTCCTCAAGCCTATCGCGCGTGTCCATCATAATTTTACGCGGCGATAATAGTTTACCCGTAATATTTGCTGGGCAAGCAGCTGTGCACCTGCCGCATTCAGTGCACGAATAAGCATCCATTAAATGCTTCCACGTTAAATCAGTTACATCTTTAGCGCCAAACGATTTTGGAGGATTGGTTATTGGTTCAACAACGGCAGCAGGGTCAAGCATTGTTTTTACTTCATTCATAATAACAGGCATATTATCCATTTTTCCGTTTTCAATAAAACGAACATAATAGGAATTAGGGAATGCCAAAATAATATGCAAATGTTTCGAATAAGGAATATAATTTAAGAAGAATAAAATACCGATAATGTGCAACCACCATGCGGTGCGTTCAATAATAATTAATGTATCGGCGCTCATCCCCAAAAATAAATTACTGGTGTATTGCGCAATTAATAAATTTCCTGTTTCAGGATAATGTGGTGCGCCTAATTGTTGCAATCGAAAATCTGTTGCATTCATTGTTAAAATAGCACACACTAAAATAATTTCCATTATTAAAATGAAATTGGCATCTTTAAATGGCCATCCTTTTAATTCGGGTTGATTTAACCGTTTTAATTTCATCACATTTCTTCGCCATAAAAAAGCAAATGTGGCAAGCAGTGCTAAAACCGCAAGCAATTCAATAACACTGATAATAAATGTATAAAATCCACCCAAATAAGGTGCAAAAAAACGATGTTGACCTGTTACGCCATCAATTACAATTTCCAACATCTCAACATTCACAATAACAAAACTCACATATATGAATAGGTGCAGCACAGCAGGAATAGGCTTTTTAAACATTTTCTTCTGCCCTAAAGCAAATAACGCCATGTGCTTCCAGCGTCTGCCTGGTTGATCCGACAAATGTTCTGCCCTGCCTAACATGATATTGTTCCTGATTGCTGCAAATTTTTTGAACGCCAGCCATGCTGAAACTCCGAAAACTACTGCAAATACTACCTGCAAAACTATATGCATCCCAAATCGTTTATATGGTTGCAAAATTAAGTGTAATTTTAGGACTGTAAAAATCAATAATCAACACTATGCGTTTTAAGCTTCTATTAATGTTGACGATGTGCTACTGTGCCAGTGTAAACGGCCAAAACCGCACGAATAAAAGTAGTTTGACCTTAGCGGCCTATCATGCTATAAATGAAAGCCCTGCTGGCACTATTTTACCTGTGCTTGTGCAAGGTGATGTTCAACAAATAATTGCGTTTGTTCAGGCAAATAATGGTATTTATAAGTTTAAGGCAGGAAATATTGTTTCTGCTGAGCTAAGTATACCGGCAATTCAAGCGCTCAACTTAACCGGAATAGTAAAACAAATTGACATCCCGACAGGGAAAATACAATTACTGAACGATGTAATGGTAAAGCACAATAACGTTGATTCTGCTTATTATGGCTATTGGCCATTGGAACAAGGTTATGACGGTACTGATGTAATTGTTGGTGTGGTGGATGCACCTTTCGATATTAATCATGGCGATTTTAAAGATGCAGATGGCAATACGCGTATTAAATATATTTGGGACCAAAACCTGATAGATGGCATTGCACCTGCTCCATATACTTATGGCATAGAATGCGACAGTGCAATGATTGCAAACGGAAGCTGCCCAAGCGGCGATTTTAACCAATACGAATATAGCCATGGTTCAGGAGTTACAGGTGTTGCCGCTTCTAGTGGCAATGCAGCAAATGCTTACCGCGGTGTAGCTCCAAATGCTGACCTGGTGCTAGTTTCAATGAATTTTTCGAGCGATTATTACACTTCCATCACCGATGCAATAGCCTACATTTACGCGCGTGCAAATGAACTCGGCAAACCTTGTGTAATAAATACTTCATTGGGCACTTATGCGGGATCACACGACGGAACCGATTTAACCGCACAAGTTATAGATGCTTTAATAATTGAGCAAAACGGCCGAGCTTTGGTTGCTGCAGCTGGAAATGCTGGACATTTGCCTTTCCATTTAGGTTATACCGTTACGCCAACTCCTCAATTTACGTGGTTTAAAAAGCTGAGTTACACCAACCTTACTTATTTCCAACTATGGGCAGATTCCACAGATTTTAACGCTGTAAATTTTAGCATTGGGGCCGACAACCCTTCAACTTGGGTTAATATTGGCACTTCACCTTTGTATAACATGGTGAACGATTTTAATTTCGATTTCGATATTATCGACTCAATGGAATACACCATTCCAGGTGGTGGATTAGTAAAAATTTACGCTCAGTTACTTGATGGAAAATATTTGCTCGAATTTGTAATAACACCAGATGTGAGCACTTATTACTGGCGATTTACTACCTCCGGTTCAGGCAATTTTGATATTTGGAGCACCGAAGCCACAACAGGATATTCAAACTACGTTACAACAGGCTTGCCTGGAGCTGATTTGTTGCCAGAAATAGTTAACTATAAAAGTCCAAATACCGACCAAACCATTGTCAGCAGCTGGCAGTGCAGCAATAACGTAATTACGGTTGGTAGTTATGTTAATAGAGATACCATGACAAACTATTATCACGTGTATCCACCATTAATTGATGTAGTAGGCTCATTATTTTACACTTCGAGCCACGGACCAACCCGTGATGGCCGTATAAAACCAGAAATTTGTGCTCCAGGTGCACGTGTTATTTCAACAGCATCGTCAACATTAACCAATTGGCTGATTGAAGAATCTGCTGCCACGTATATGTCGGAAGATGGACAGCACTATATGTATAATGGCACCTCATTTTCTTCACCTGCTGTTGCAGGGATAGTTGCACTTTATTTACAGCAAAATCCTATTGCTAGCAATACACAGATTCGTGATGCATTATTTACGCAAGCAAGAAGTGATATATTTACTGGTGAAGCATTACCTAATAATTTATGGGGATATGGCAAAGCAGATGCCTTTAGAATGTTAACAGGCAGTTGGGGTTGCAATACAGACGATTATTTAAATGCACCAGAAAATATTGTGCAAGATGCCATAACATCTTCTAAAATTAAATTAAGTTGGGATTTAATTCCCAATGCTGCTGGATATCAAATTTGGTGTAAAGCTGCTGGTAGTCCAGCACTTAAAGTTAAAGCCACACTCAACACAAAAACAATAAGCGGATTAATTCCGAATACCAACTACACAATTAAAGTACGTGCTTTCTGCGATGGTTTTGGCTTTAGCAACTGGAGCGATACATTTATTGCAACTACGCTCCCACTAAGAACTGCAGAAGCACAGGCATCATTAATTAGTGTGTTTCCCAACCCTGCAAACAACAACTTACATATTGAGGGCGTAATTAATGGCGGGCAAATTTCGCTTGTAAATACTTTGGGGGATATTATTTTTACTACAGTAGCATCAATGGAAACTACAACAATAAATACTACTACATTTAGCAGTGGAATATATTTAATAATGATTGAAGAAAACGGTTTTATTACTACAAATAAAATATTGATAGCGCATTAATTATGGAACAAACACTAACCAGAATTGTAACTGCAGAAAAGGTTTATCAAAAAATAAAAAGAATAGCTTTTGAAATTGCGGAAGATAATTACGATGAAAAGGAAATAGTAATTGCAGGTATATGTAAGGCCACCGAGGGCTATGCATTTGCAGCATTAATTTACAACGAATTAAAGCAAATACTTTCCGCCAACATTACCTTAACGCACATAGAATTAGATAAAAATGATCCGGGAAATAGTGCTGTTGAATTAAATTTAACGGAAGATGATATCGACAACAAAACTATTATCTTAATAGATGACGTAGCCAATACTGGTCGTACTTTATTATATGCAATTAAACCACTACTCAATTATTCGCCTAAAAAAATTCGCAACGCAGTTTTGGTTGAGCGTAAACATAAATTATTCCCTGTGAGCCCCGATTACGTTGGGCTTTCACTTTCAA
>Ga0209181_10009278_pt1 | contig 12964 bp, 10 predicted proteins | sample MAT05_FD_187208 | JGI IMG/M metagenome (GOLD analysis project Ga0209181, IMG submission 187208) | Freshwater microbial communities from Lake Fryxell liftoff mats and glacier meltwater in Antarctica - MAT-05 (SPAdes) (version 2) | ecosystem: Environmental > Aquatic > Freshwater > Ice > Liftoff... | reverse complement strand
TAGCTGTATTAAAATTACCTGGTACAACTTCTGTTGTGGGACTTGCAAAAAATGAAGAAGAGATATTTTTTCCGGGAGATACAGAGTCTTTTAAACTATCCTGGGATAGTGAAAGCCTTAAACTTATACGCAGAATAAGAGATGAAGTACATAACTACGGCATAACCTATCATCGGAACCTGCGCAGCAAAGGAACTTTTGTAAATGAACTGGAGCAGGTAAAAGGCATTGGTAAGGCAACAGCCAATTTACTGCTGAAGGAGTTTAAATCTGTAAAAAATATCAGAACAAAAACTTTTGAAGAAATTGCCGGCATCACAGGAAAAGCAAAAGCTGATTTATTGATGAAATATTTTGAACATCAGGCAAAATAAAAAGGGGCCAGAATAGAAATTCAGCCCCGTTTAAAATCCAATATCCTATGAAAAACCGTGATAAAGGTACTCATTCAAATCTTTATAACCAATACCCCAAACAGGGTATTCTTTTATGGTTGGTAAGTAATTATAACTGAAATTTTATTGAAAAATTAAAAGCCCCCGATTAAATCAGGGGCTTTTAATATTATTTTGTACAGGCGCTTTTAATAAGACCACAAATCCTGTTCGTAATTGAAGATTTTTTCTTTAATGTTCTCCCCTTCCAGTAACTGAAGTATGCCTTTATTTAACAAACCCGGGTATTGATCAATAAATCTATCATATGGATTATCAATGGTACTCTTAATAATACGGCCATAAAACATACGTCCTTCAAACAAATCTTCCCAACTCATACGGGCACCATAGTTTTTACCATTGTACACATCATATTTTGAAAATATAGGCCTCATATCGGGATAATAAACCCAGAATAATTCCTGTGTTCCTTGATATTGATTTGTTTGAGCCGTGTAAACATTCATTACCGGGGCTATACCCAATATCCTCCAGAATAAACGTGAACTTTCTTTATCAAATATAACTTCTTCTTTAACCCTGAATTTATAGAAAGAATCAAGCACAATATCTCTAGCTAATGTATCATACCTGGTAACAACACCATTAATATCGTAAAAAGGTGAAATAACAGGCTCTCCAGACATTTTTTTAACTATGTCAGCTCTTGTCATTGGGGTAGTGAATCTGTCATCGATTGGATCAAAAACAGTAACTGCACTATCCTGAATTGCTTTAAAGAGTATGGAAATAAAACGTTGATTACCGTTATTTTCATCTGCTGCATACTTAAAAGGCAGATTTATTTTTTCACGGGTATCAATCTCTCTCCATATTTTATGGCGGTACATCGCATCGTCTGCCCTTAAATTTTCATAAGGCAGCGGTGTTCTGTCTTTAAGCATAGTTGTTTCTACAGCTTCGTCGGGTCGTAACGATTTTTTTACCGCTTTAATCGGTAAACTATCATTAAAAAATGCTGGTGCCGGAGCCGCTACCACAGCGGCAACCGTATCAACCTGTGCTTCTGTAGGAGAAACCTTTGCCTTAGTTTTTGACGCTGTAGTTTTACGGGTACTGCTACGTTTGGTAGCAGTACGGGTCGTTTTTTTCTTCTGCGCTTCTACAGCGTTAACAAAAATGCCTAAGCAAATTACCAGTAAAAAATATTTAAAAAACTTTTTTTTCATAGCTTGTATTTTTACTTCTAGAATAATGTAAAGTAAGGAGGATTTTGAATTGTCCTTGTTTGACCATCCGGTCCAACTACACGTATATTATCAAAAGTTACTATAGATCCAGGTGCTAATTTACTCATATATTGTTTAGCACTGTTCAAATCTCCACTTGATAAACTAATGCTATTTACATTTCTATCTCCAGGTATATTAAAATAGACAGTGCCACCCGTTACTTGGAACTTTGCATCAAATTCAAAATTCTCCAAATCTGCACGTAGAAATTGTTGATTTCTGAAAATAACAGCCTGTATTTTACCCCCAGAACTTATGCCAACTTTTAAAATTGGGTCAGGTATACGTTTGATACGGAAAGCAAATGTAGAAGGTTTGCCATCGGCAGTTACTGTAATACTTGCTGCACCAATTGCAGAAACCTTTACAACACGCTTAGAGCCTGTGCCGCTAATACTTCCCCCAGTCATGTTTACAGTTGTTCTGTCCCAGCCTGTAGGCGAACCGATAGTAATAGGATTATCAACACCGATATAAAACACGTTCATTTTATCAAGCATTACGGCGGCACCTCCAGGAGTTCCTACAGTATATTTGATAGTGTATGGTTTACTTTCAGTTTTACCGTCAGGAGTTGTGTAAGAAACATTTACTGCAATGCTTTTTTCGCCACTTCCATCTACTGCAAACTCTTTTTCGGCTACACCTTCGGCGTTTACGGCGATTGAACTACCGCCAATTGAAATAACGGGTCTGGCTTCGGTACTGAATGCACCAACACCCGCATTAATTTTTAATTTTTCGCCAGGCATCAAATAATTTGAACTTTGCCCGACTATAGCAGCAAATTGATTATAAATTACCTTAACCTTGCTTACCTGGTCGTGACAAAAATTCACTACCTGATTTTCTGCATTTTTTATGTTATTCTGATACTTGCTCAATAAAGTAACCGCTGCAACTGTAGGCATCATTCTAAAACTTCTGGTTGTAGCATCACCGGCATTAGGATCAATTTCTACAGGGAAATTCTTCTTAAAATTTGAATCTATTGCAGGATCAATGGCTAACATTGCAATCCTGTATGCTTTTAGTTTAGCATCAAGTTCACTTCCTTTCTTTTGATTATCCATCAGGTTAGAAGAAGCATTTAAATCATCATCCTTAAATTTTTCTTCGCCATTTTCAATTTTAAGCCCTGACATCTTTTTAAGTTCTCCTTTCAGTCCGTCTATGTAAGTGTTAAAGTCGTCTGATAGTCTTTTTGCCTCATTAGCATTTTTTGTCCAGATCTCAAGTTTTTCTTTATTTACTTGTGGATCCTTCAGTTTTTCAGTCAATGATGAAAATGTTGTTGATGTACTTGCATCAAGATTTACGTTTGATTTTACCAAACTTTTATCTACTGTTTTAAAGGCTTCAATAACTTCAGCCGATACATTTAGTGCCAACATCGCTGTTAGTACCAGATACATCAGGTTAATCATCTTTTGCCTGGGCTCTTTAGGTAAAGCCATAGTATTTTAATTTACGATTGTTTAATTAATAGTTTTTAATGGAGGTTAATTGGTTAATCTGATAATTGGCTATTATTTAGTAACTGAATTTACCCGTTACTCAATTACCATAATCAGAAACACCTAAACCACTTTATCTTCCCTGCATTGCACTAAGCATATTACCGTAAACGGCATTTAATTTGCCTAAGTTGCTGGCCAATGCTCCAATTTGCTCTTTAGCTTTTTGTGCATCATCCACACTCGCCATCATCACCTGGCTTGCCTGTGCCATTTGACCATAGAAGCCGTTCAATGCTTTGAGGTGATTATTACTTTCTTTTAACTCTAATTCGTAAATAGTATTTAGTGATCCTAAATTTTTGGTCAATACCTGTACCTGCTCATGAAAGCCTTTTGCACTTTCGCTGGCACTGTTGAAAGACGTCATAGTAGCTGCACTTGCATTGAATGCGGTTGCCATTGAACCAATCGCTGTAGTTGCTTCTTTGGTTTTTGCACCAAAATCGCTGGTAGATTTTACAACATCGCTCACATCGCTTATGCCTGCAACACTGGTTCCTAATTTATTAAAACCTTCTCCCAGTTTTTTAAGGCTGGTTGGCGTAATATCAGCTTCCATAAGCATTTTATCCATATTCTTTAAAGGCGAATCGCCCAACACCTTAGCCTCTTTGGGTATAGCCGCTTCTGGCGGTGGAGCAAATATGTATAATGCAGCATAAGCAGCAAAAATGATACACTCGGTATATAAACCTACTTTTAACCACAAATCTGCATTTGGTGCATGTAATATTTTCTGTAAAGCACCAAATAATACGGGTACCGCTGCTGCAGATACACCAATGTTCAGGATTCGATCAATCGGACGTCCGGCCATAAAATTTAAATTTTAGTTGGGGTTTTTTAATTTTATTTATTACAAAGTTTATATGAAAATACTTTTAAAATACTCCCTTTATTTATCAAAAAAACAATAATTGTAATAGAGAGCAGAGCAAACTCAATACAGATTGATAAACAAGAAAATACTTTAAAAATAGGATCGATAAGAATGATTAAATGATTTGTTGTAAATAGTTTATTTCTTCTTGCCCTTTTTCTGAGCTGGCGGTAAATCAATTACACAACGGAAACCGATATATGATTTGGTTGTATCCTGATATTCGTATGATCGTGACCCTGTCCTTAAGAAATATCCAACATCTTTCCAGCTACCACCGCGTAAAACCTTACGTTTATCACGAGGTTTATCAGTTTCTTTAGCATCGTACCTGATGTCTGGATTCATGTCATGCTGGAAATTGTAGGCACCTTCATAATACAATGAAGAAGTCCACTCTGCAACATTACCAGCCATATTATATAAACCAAAATCATTAGGCCAGTAAGCATCGGCACGTACCGTGTAAAACCCTCCATCTTCTGGATAATTACCACGGCCAGGCTTGAAGTTAGCGAGCAAACATCCTTTTTTGTTTCTTAGGTAATAACCACCCCATGGATAATCAGCTTGTGAACGGCCGCCTCTTGCGGCATATTCCCATTCTGCTTCGGTTGGTAACCTGAAATCATTTTCGGCGGTTCTTTTCTTTGACTCAAGATAGGCGTTCAAATAATGTGTTCTCCATTCGCAAAAAGCTGTAGCTTGTTTCCAGCTAACTCCCACAACAGGGTAATTCCCAAATGCGGGATGGCTGAAGTATTTCTTAGCCATTGGCTCATTATAAGAATAGGCAAAATCTCTTACCCAACAAAGTGAATCGGGGTAAACCGGAATTGCTTTTTTAATAATAAATTTAGATCGGGGAACAGTTGCATCTCTGTTTTGAGCTGCAGTTTTGTAATCAAAAATTTCTGACTGATATACTATCTTGGTTGCATCCAGTTCTTTTTTACCAAACAGCCGATTATCGGGAGTAACGATAATAGCGTCTACTTTTTCCATAGTTGCCTTATCTCCCCATTTAATTGTACTTGCTTTCTTCCAGTCAATATATTCATTACCATCAGTTCCTGCTTTTACATAACCCATTAGTTTAGCAGCTATTGAATCCCTAACCCAATTGGTAAACTGCCTGTATTCATTGTTGGTAATTTCGGTAGCATCCATCCAGAAACCGTTTATTGAAACGGATTTATTCCTGGCTGTAAGGGCATAGGTCATATCTTCATCACTGGATCCCATATGAAAAGTTCCTGGTGGGATATAAACCATTCCGGGAGGCTTAGGCAAACTCCATTTATTGCCTGGAGCAGCCCCGATAAGTTGCCCTTTATCAACAGCATAACCGCTGCCGGATTTACTACCCGATTTTTTACAACTGGTAGATAAAGATGTGATGGCTATTAAAGCCACTAAATAATACAGCCTGTACTTCATTGTATTTAACTTTGAGGGTATTGGGCAAATGTAATGATTATTTTGGTTTATCATCATTTTATGATTGATTCAATTATTATTTTTCAGGTAAAATAAGCCTCGAAAAATGTAAACGATAGAAATATTCAATTATTGTGTTTAAATGCCCGGACTTATTTAAATTAATACTAATAAATTTATAACTCACCAGTATCAGAGGGTAGGTAAAATAATTTTACTTAAACGTAATTAAGAAAACGTAATTTCGATAGTTTTTAGTTAATAGCAAAAAAAACGAGCAATTTCTTTTCCACGAATTTATTAATGCGAAATATTATGGCATTTTTCTCACCTGGCTGCTCCATTAATTCTGTATTATTTTAAGTGTAGTTTCCAATCTTAATATTCTATAAATCGTATTATGGTATAGGGTTTTACAGTTTTCTATAAGTCAAATATACATATCATTTTCAGGTTTGAATTTTTTTTTCAGACCCAGATTATTCGCAGTCCTTGGTTTTATATTTTCTTTGCCCGTGCAGGTAAATTATTTATTAAACCCAGTAACTTTTCGATTGTTAATCAGATTTCAAAAGCGATTTATTGTACAGAATTAAAAATACTGACTGTTGTAAATTTATTTAAAGAATTTATTTACAGATACTCTTTTTGATCAATGGCACCTTAGTATTATCACTCAAAACTTGTAATTTCCAGAAGTGTTAAAAAAAACACAAAAACGCTTAATGAAAACAGAGCAAACATTCACTTTGAACAAAGTGAGTAAAAGGGAGGCTGAAGACTACTTTTTTTTAAGGGAAGAAAGATAGATTTCCAGGGCACTTACCATACTTGGCGCCATTGGTTGAGGTGCTTTTATTTGTAAAATAAGGCCCACTTCCTCAGCAGCTTTAAAAGTATTGGCACCAAATGCCCCAATGGTAGTACCGTTTTGTTTGAACTTGGGAAAATTCTCCATCAGGCTTTTAACCCCTCCTGGAGTAAAGAAGCAGATGAGGTCATAATTTCTGGCTATTACTTCAGTGATATCATTGCTTATTATCTTATATAAAACTGGAGTAGCATATTCGCAATTATGCATTTTAAGCCAGTTGGTTATCTCGCTGTCAAAAGATTCGGAACATGGATAAAGGAATTTTTCATTGTCCTTATGTTTGTTTATTACATCAAACAGGCATTTATTGGTACCATCTGCACTGTAAAAAACCTTGCGCTTGCGGTACAAAATAAATTTTTGGAGATAAAGTGCCACGGCTTCGGTAATACAAAAATATTTCGTTTCCTGGGAAACACTAACCTTCATTTCATCACATATGCGAAAAAAATGATCAATTGCATTACGGCTTGTAAAAACAACAGCAGAGAAACTGGCAATATCAATCTTTTGTTTACGGAATTCCTTGGCTTGAATACCATCTACTACTATAAAAGGATGGAAATCAAGGTTTAGATTATATTTTTTTGCCAAGTCGAAATATGGCGATTTGTCGCCATCAGGCTTAGGTTGGGTAATGAGTACTTTTTTTACTGTTTTCCCTAAGGTAACAGTGCGTATTGGACCATTTTTAACCATAATCGTGACTGGGTGGTATGCAAAATTACTGATTTTTGGACAAATAAATCATTAAACTCTTGTAGATCAGCAATAGGGGAATTATTTCAAGGCCGGTTATATATAATAAAAAATGGAATTTGCTGATTTTTAACTTGTTTTGAATCAGTGAATAAGACCGAAAAAAGCGAAGTAAAAGAAAAATTCCAATGCTCATTAATGAAATCAATGCTGCTATCCTGGCAATCTGCGGTCCGGAGAAGGCTAAAACTATTACAAATGGAACTAAAAAAATACCAATGATCTTATTGATTAGAAAAATTACAAAAACATAAATATTCACCTCAGTTTCCAGCCCGGTAATCCATCCGGTAAATTTTAAAGTGCAGAATTTAATAAAATAAATCAACCCCATCAATGCTATTGAGAGAAAAACAGCCAGCCATTTGTTATCGGTATAAAAAAATCTATTGTTTGATAAAAGTACAAATACATAAATACCCGCACTGACCACAAAAAAAATATTAAAAAGGAAAGATGGCAACTTCGCCTGCAAAAGCTGATCGGTAATTTGGTTTTGCCTGAGCGAAGTATTAAAGAAAACCCTAAAGACATTTGTAATATAACGGGAATAAAAGTACTTCAAAAAGGCCAATACCGTAACCATAGCTGCTATCAGGTAAAAAAAAGCGTCGCCAGATCTAATTTTTTTTTGCTGCACCGCCAATGAAACTGGCTCTTCCTCTGCATTTAGCAGTTTGTTTGTAAGCCTGGATGCTTGCCCTGCCGTAACAGCAACTTTAGCAGAGTCTAAAACTTTAATTGTATCTGCAATCAGTGATTTTTTTAATGAATTTTTCCCAGAGCTAAGGGTATCAACAGTTTGAGCACATAATGAGGCAGACAGCACGAAGATTAACAAACCCAAAAAAGAAATCGGCTTCACTAAGTAAATATTTTTGCAAAAATACTACTTCGCCCTTTGTGTATACCGGCTTTTTAATTTTTATTGACAGATTGCATTTCGTTATTACTTTGCTCTCATGCTTCGTAGTACAAGTAAATGCTGTGTGTGATACTTTTAAAAGTAATTCACATATCCAAAATGAATTTTAGATGCTTCACGCAGATTTAACTTTACATCGTCCCGCTTACCAACAGCGTAGCTGATATTCAGTAAGCCAAACCTGGTTTCAAAGGCAAGCCCCAGACCGGCCGCGATAAAATTATTATTGATATCTACAGTTTGATACTTGTTTTTAACCCACCCGGCATCAACAAACCCAAACATGTACGAATTTAGCTTAAGCCTGTACCTGTATTCTGCAGTAAGCACTGCATACTGGGTGGCATAAATACTTTCTTCATTAAAACCTCGCAGCAGTTTATAGCCGCCAATTTGAAAAAGCTCATTACGAAAAGTACTGGGACTGATAAAAAGCCCGCCGTTAATAGCGGTTTTAACAGTTGCCTGTTTACCCACCGGAAAAAAATGTGCAGCATATAACTTAACCCTGAACTGGTAAGAACGGGCTTTTACCGAATCGTATAAACTGGCATAATTAAATATCGGATCTTTCAAATTGAGGATCTCGTTATTTTTTTTAATATTCTTAATACCTACAGAGCTTGTGAGTTTTATTTCGTTGCCGCTGCGCGGATTTAACCTATAATCGGTTTTATTCCATTCATATTCCAAACCAACATTTACTGCTTTTACATCAATGTTGGGTGGCAGCATTTTAGTGGCTTTTACCAGGTTGGTATCTACACCGGTGCCCAGTAAAACATTGTTTTGCCATTGTACGAAAACCTTACCAGACTGGTTTAATGATAAAAGATATTGCAGGCCCAGCAATGCATTAATCTGTAAGAAAGTTGAGTCTTTTTTAAAAAGATCAAAAGTAAAGTCGAAACCAAAAGCCGAATTAAATATATAAGGTTGCTGAAAACCCAGGTTTAACCGAGGTGATTTGGGTTGCAATTGCTGCCATTTAAGTAAAATAGTTTCGCCGTTACTTAAAGCATTTTTAAGGTCGAGGTTTACATCGGCTGTCAGTTGCAATTTACCTGACTGGCTTGCGCTGGGTAAAAAGCCAATCAAAAAATTTGCCTGGCTGCTTCTTTTAGGTGCCAGGTACAAATTAAGGATAGAACCTGAGCCCAACATAGTAATATCGCTTGGTTGCAATGGTTGTAAATAAGGGAGTTCGAGTATACGTTTATCTACCTGCTCCAGCTTTTCTTTATTGTATAAACTGCCATTGGATATAGCAAGATAATGCCGCAGGAAATTTTTTGAAATTTTTACTTTACCCAAAACCCGGATGCTGTCAATATGATAGAGTGGCCCCTTCTTTGCCCTTAGCAAGGCTTCCATTTTCTCTTCATCAAGCCGAATGCTATCTAAGAATATTTCGGCAAACGGGTAACCGTTTTTCTCATAATAATCTAATATCTTTTGCTGCAATCCAAGTAACTGTTTAATGTTAAGCAGTTTGCCTTTATAGTCTTTTTCCCGAAAGCCGCTTTGATCCATAGCAGCTTTTTCAATACCGTCTGGTATCAGTTTTATCCACTGGTATTGTTTACCCAAAAATAAATGAATGAGCGTGGTATTTTCTTTTTCAAATATACTATCAACCGAAGCTGTTGGATAACCTTTTGAACTTAATAAAGTAACCAGGCCCTGGATATAATTATCACACAAAAACTTATTTGCAAAAGTAGTTTCCAATTTTAATGGTCCGGCACTAAAGGAGTTATCTTTGTCAACAAAACGTATGTTTAATTGATAAGGCTTATTTTTTGTCGCCTGTGCCTGACTGCTCAGTGCAGCAAATACAAAGCCCATGCACAACAGCACAGGAAACAGGATTTTACAGCATATTAATTTAACAGGCGTCATTAATAATCAAATCTAAAATAATATCCCGATACTTATCAGGACTAAAACTAAAATCTTTGCCAGGCATTTATATTCATATTCCTTTTTGCAAGCAGGCCTGTCATTATTGTAACTTTCATTTCTCTACATCGATGGGGCAAAAAGAAAAAATGCTGGAGGCTATTGTTACAGAAATAAATATAGCCCCTTCCTTCACACAAGCCGGCCAGACTGATAATGAGATTATTTCAACGCTTTACTTTGGCGGAGGTACACCTAGTATTTTACAATTTGATGAACTAAAATTAATTTTCGATGCATTATACAAACGTTTTGTTTTTGATGATGATATTGAAATTACATTGGAAGCTAATCCTGATGATATTACAGAGATGAAATTGCAGGAATGGAAAATACTTGGCATCAACAGGCTTAGTGTGGGCATACAAAGTTTTGTAGAAGAAGAACTGATTTGGATGAACAGGGCGCACAATGCTGCAGAATCTTTAATGTGCATTGATAAAATTAAGGAAGCTGGTTTTACAAATTATTCTGTTGATCTGATCTATGGCTCTCCGCTTTTAAGTGATGAGGATTGGAAAAGAAATGTTGATATTGTTATTGAAAAAAATATTCCGCATATATCCTGCTATGCATTAACAGTAGAACCCAAAACTGCATTGGATAAAATGATAGCGCAGCATAAAAAAGAAAATGTTGATGCAGAAAAGCAGGCCCGGCAATTTTTACTGCTAATGGACTGGATGGAACAGGCCGGATATGAACATTACGAAATAAGCAATTTTGCAAAACCGGGTTTAAGAAGCAGGCACAACAGTAGTTACTGGAGTGGCGAGACTTATTATGCTTTTGGCCCTGCGGCACATGCTTTTGACGGGCAGCGCCGCAGATGGAATGTTGCCAACAACAGTTTATACATTCAATCCTTACAGCAAAATATCATTCCTTTTGAAGAAGAAAAACTTACAAAAATAGAACGACTTAATGAATATATAATGACTTCGTTAAGAACCATGGAAGGCCTTGACCTGGATTACGTAAGTAAAAACTTTGGAGAAGATAAACGAATCGGAATTTTAAAAGCAATTAGCAAATATCGAATTACAGGAAAAATAAAATTTGCCAGGCAATTTATTATTTTAACAAAAAAAGGGAAATTATTTGCGGATGGGATTGCTGCTGATTTATTTTCCTGAGTGGCTGTAATGCTTCTTTAAATACTTAACCAGTTCTGCCACCGTTAAGCAAAGCACCATAAAGAGAATGGCTTTTGTACCAATATTTGAAAAAGAGAAAGGCATCGTTTACATTTTGCTGATATAAAGTTAATAAAACTACATGAGTACATTTGTATTGCATTAATAAAATTTTAAATCATGAATACGCTTACAGTACACCCGGTTGATGAAAAACAGGAAAAAGCTTTAAAAGCTGTTTTTGAAGCTTTAGAAATAAAATATGAAGAGGAATTGGACACAACCGAATATTTGCTTTCCAATCCGGCAATGAAGCAGCATTTAGAAGAAAGTATGCAAGAAGCAAAAGATGGCAAAGTGACCCCAATTGGTACCGAAGACTTATGGAAGTAGTGTATACTCAAAAAGCAAAAAATGATTTAGCCTTTTGGAAAAAATCAGGAAATATACAAATACAAATGCGTATTTCTTTGTTAATATTATCAATTCTGTAAACTCCTTTTGAAGGTATTGGAAAACCAGAATCTCTTAGACATAATTTATCGGGTAAATGGTCGAGAAGAATTAACAAAGAACATAGATTGGTTTACGAGGTTGATCAACAAAGAATAATTATCATTTCGCTTTTACAGCATTATTAGCCATACCTATACCAATGTTTTTTCTATTTCGTTAAATCCTTCAGCTGCATGCAAATTCTCCCAAAGTATTTTATAAATGGTATCTGCAATGGGCATATCGGCCAAAACTTTGCGGTTAATGGTATGCATACATTTGCTGGCATTATAACCTTCTGCAACCATACTCATTTCCAATTGCGCAGCTTTTACGGAATAGCCTTTGCCAATCATATTGCCAAAGGCCCTGTTGCGGCTGTGCAGCGAGTAACAGGTAACCAGCAGATCGCCCAGGTAAACCGATGCTGCATAATTATTAGACCGGTGCTCTTCTGTCGGTTTGCGGATATCTGTATGGCCAACTTCAATATTTTTAATGCCCGCTTTTTTTAAAAAGCCTGCCATTTCATCTGCGGCATTTGCAATAAATACGCTTAAAAAATTATCTCCATAGTCTAATCCGTGGGCAATGCCAGAGCCAACTGCATAAATGTTTTTTAATACGGCGGCGTATTGAACGCCAAATATGTCATCATTTTCAACGGTGTTTAAATACCTGGTTTTAAAGCAATGCGCAATTTCATGTGTAGCTTTTTCATCAATCCCGGAAAAGGTGAGGTAGGATAATTTTTCTGCCGCCACTTCCTCTGCATGGCAAGGGCCAAGTACTGCAAAATAATCTTTCAAATCAACCCCAAATTCGTTTTCCAGGTATTCATTGAGTAACAAATTACTTTCCGGTAAAATTCCTTTAATGGCAGAAATGATCTTTTTTCCGGCAAAAATATTTCTATCTAAATTCTTTAATGCTTCATCTGTAAAGGCTGATGGTATAACCACCACAATGCAATCACTGTTTGTAATAACTTCAGCAGCATTCGTAGTAAGATTTAGTTTTGAAGTATTGAGATGAGCGGCCGGTAAATACTGAGGATTGTGATGCCGTTCCTGTATGTGTTTGATATGCGCTTCACTCCTGTTCCACCAATAAATGGTATTGCCATTATCGGTTAAAATTTTTGCCAATGCAGTTCCCCAGCTTCCGCTTCCAAGTATCCCGAAGGTCATAGTTGTTAGATGATAGTTGTTAGATATTAGACAGCCCGGTTTTTCTGTCAACCAACATCTATAATCTAACAACCTGTTTTACAGCCCTAATTT
>Ga0209181_10009276_pt1 | contig 12964 bp, 8 predicted proteins | sample MAT05_FD_187208 | JGI IMG/M metagenome (GOLD analysis project Ga0209181, IMG submission 187208) | Freshwater microbial communities from Lake Fryxell liftoff mats and glacier meltwater in Antarctica - MAT-05 (SPAdes) (version 2) | ecosystem: Environmental > Aquatic > Freshwater > Ice > Liftoff... | reverse complement strand
TCACGCGGGTGCGGTCCAGTCGGAGGAGAACAAGGTCTACCTCCGCCCTGAGACGGCGCAGGGCATCTTCGTCAACTACCGCAACGTCCTCGACAGCACCCGGCTCAAGCTGCCGTTCGGCATCGCCCAGACGGGCAAGGCGTTCCGCAACGAGATCAACCCGCGGAACTTCACCTTCCGCAGCCGCGAGTTCGAGCAGATGGAGATCGAGTTCTTCTGCCACCCGTCCGAGTCGCGGACGTGGTACGAGTACTGGCGCAACCTCCGCAAGCAGTGGTACAGCACCCTCGGCATCAAGAGCGACAACCTCGTGCCGCGCGAGCAAGGCCCGGAGGAACTCGCCCACTACTCCGTCGGCACCACCGACATCGAGTACCTGTTCCCGTTCTCGGACGAGCCGCAGGAGCTGGAGGGCGTCGCCCACCGCGGGGCGTTCGACCTGACGGCGCACGCCAAGGCCAGCGGCATGAACGAGAAGTTCATGTACTTCGACGAGGAGCGGTGGAACGCCGACGCCGCCGGCCGCACGACCAACTCGTTCAAGGAGTGGATGAAGACGAACCCGCCGGCGGAGAAGGTGGCGGAGTACCAGTTCACGCCGCACGTCATCGAGCCGAGCGCGGGGGCCGACCGGTTCACGCTGGCGGTGCTGTGCGAGGCGTACACCGAGGACAAGGTGCCGGACGCCAAGGGGAACGAGGAGACGCGCGTGGTGATGAAGTTCCACCCGCGGCTCGCCCCGATCAAGGCGGCGATCTTCCCGCTGGTGAACAAGGACGGGATGCCGGAGCGGGCGACGGAGTTGTACCGGGCGCTGAAGCCGCACTTCAACGTCTTCTACGACGACAAGGGCGCCGTCGGCCGTCGCTACCGCCGGCAAGACGAGGCCGGCACGCCGTTCTGCATCACCATCGACGGCCAGACGGCGGTGGACGACACCGTCACGGTCCGCGACCGCGACACGCTAAAGCAGGAGCGGGTGAAGGTCGGCGACGTGCGCGCGGTCATTGAGAAGGCGCTTGCCCCCGGGGTGTAGGCCACACGCCATGCACGCCCTCGTCCTTGCCGCCGTGATGCAGCCGGTGCCGCTGCCGGCGTGCGCCTGGGTCCGCGCCGAAGGCGAGACCGCCGGCGCCGGCGTCGTCGTCGACGCGCACAAGCGCTGGCTCGTCACCGCCCGCCACGTCGTCGCCGACCACAAAGCGGTGGACGTGTTCTTCCCGTGGGTCGAGGACGGCGTACTCGTCACCGACCGCGCCGCGTACCTCCGCGCCCGGCAGCGGCTCCGCGAGCGCGGGTTGCTCGTCACTGGCACCGTCGTCCGCACCAGCGACGCCGCCGACCTCGCGCTCGTCGAGTTGCCGACGCTTCCCCCGGGAACGCCGGCCGTGACGCTCGCGGCGGCGCGGGTCGGCGAGCCGCTGCGCGTCGTCGGCCACCGGCTCGACCTGGACACGCTGTGGAACCAGACCCGCGGCCCCGCCCGGCAGCTCGGGGCGCTCGCCGACGGCTACACCTGGCGCGGCCGTACCCTCGCCGCCGGCGCGGACGTCGTCCTCGGGCAGCTGCCGATCGAGGAGGGCGACAGCGGCGGGCCGGCGTTCGACGCCCGCGCCCGCTGCGTCGGCATCGCCGCGGCGCTGCGCCGGCAGGCGCCCGACGCCGCGGTCGTCGTTTCGTCCGACGAAATCCGCCGGTTCCTGTCCGCCGGATTCGACGCACCGCAGCCGGACCAGTCGAACGCGGCGGAATCCCTGCAACGCGCGGCGGTGTGGGTGCGGCCGACGGCCACCGAGCGGTTCGCCGCCGGCGTGCTGATCGACCGCGACCACGGGCTCGTCCTCACCTCCGCGAAGGGGCTGGCCGTCGGCGACCGCGTCGGGCTGGCGTTCGCCCTGCCGCGGGGCGCCGGCGTCGTCGGCGAGCGGGCGCCGTACCGCGACCCGGTCGGGCTCCACCTGAAGGGGGCGTGGCGCGCCGCCGCGGTGCTCGCCCGCGACTCCGACCGCGACCTGGCGCTGCTGCGAGTCGAGTCGGTCCCCGCGTCGGCCCGCGCCCTCAAGCTCGCATCCGCCGCGCCGGCGGTGGGGGAGGCGGTCCACACGGTCAGTCACCCCGGCGGCGTCGAGTTCGCGTTCGTGTACGCTGCGGGCATCGTCCGCCAGCGCGGGCGGGTCGCGCTCGTGGACGGCGAGAAGGCGCCGCGCGTCGGCACGCTCGTACTCCAACTGCCGACGCAGGCCGGGTCGCCGGGCGGGCCGGTCGTAAACGACCGCGGCGAACTCGTCAGCGTCCTCGCGGCGCGGGAGGGCGCCCAGAGCATCGGGTACGCCGCCGACCCCGCCGAGGTCGCCGCCTTCCTCGACGCCGCCGACATCACCCGCCTGCCGCTCACGCTCCCCGGGCTGGCGGCGCGGCTCGAGGCCGTTCCCGGTCGTATCGCGGAACGGATCGCCGTCGGGCTCGCGGGGCAGGGGAAGATCGACGACGCGCTCGCGTTCGACCCGGCGTGCCCGGAGGCGCACCTGAAGCAAGCGACGCGGCTGTTCGAGCGCGGGCTCGCGGCCCGGGAGGCTCGCGACTTCCTCGACCCGGCGCTCGCGACGGGTCGGTTCCACGCCCCGGCGCTGCGACTACGGGCCGAGTGGTCCGCGAAGGCGAACGACTGGCGCGCCGCCCGCGGCGATCTCGAACGCCTCCTGGACGCGAATCCGGCCGACACCGCCGCCCGCCGGCAGCTGGCGCGGGTGCTGCTGGAACTCGGCAAGGACGCCGACGCGACCTCGGCCGTGCGCGACACCGTTCGGGCGGACGCCGGTCAGCTCGCGGGTGTGCTCGTCGACCTGACCGAACAGGCGGACCGGCTGGAGAAGAAATTTCCGGGCGCGCCGGGGGTGCCGGCGGGGTGGCTGACGCGCGGCCTGACCGCGGCCCGCGACGCGCTCCCGGCCGGGCCGCGGCGCGACGCGCTGGCCGACGCCCTCCGCCGGGCCGGAGGGGTGCCGACGGACGCCGCGAGGCTCGCGATCCTGCGCGCGGCCGCGGGCCGCGAGTAGGGGTCGTGCCGCCAGGGTTTCACCGCATGCCGGCACCCGGCCGACGGGAACTCCGGCGGCAGAATACTTCCGCCGACCGCGGGATCGGTTGTTGACGGCAGTTCGCGGCGGGGGTAATCTCCCCTTCACGACGTAACATACCTCGTTCCATTTGTCAGGACGACGCGCCCGCCCGGGTTCGGGCGTCGGCGTGGAGCAGGGTTGCGGGGGTGGTGGCCCCCCGCGTTGCCCAACCCACCCTCGGGAGTTCCCTGCGTCCCGAGTAGGCGACGGCCCGTCGCCCCGTACCGAAGGAGTGTGTCGTGAAACTGTCTTCCGGCGCTCGGTTGTTCGCGGCCTACGGCACGGCCGTCGTCGCGGTGTGGCTCGGTGCGGGCCGGGCCGCGTCGCAGGACCCGTCCCTGGAACCGACCTACGGGTGGGTGAAGCTCCGGTCGGGCTTCGTCAGCGACCCGTTCGCCGTGGAGGTCGATTCCGGCGGCAAGATCAAGACGAACCTCGGCGACGTGCCGACCTTCGTGGACAAGGCTCCCGACTTCCGTGTCAAGTACAACGCCGGGACGGGCCAGCTGCCGCTGACGTTCCGGGTCAAGTGCAAGGCCGACACGACGCTGCTGATCAACACGCCCGACGGCAAGTGGATCGCGAACGACGACGGCGACGGGGACCTCAACCCCCGGATCACGATCCGGAACCCGATGTCCGGGGTGTACGACATCTGGGTCGGATCGTACAAGGGGACGGTCGACCCCGCAACGCTCATCGTGACTGAACTGAAGTAAGGACGGTGCCACTCCGGCGGCGAACCGCACCGCAAGTCCGTTGGAGCCCACCCGTCGCGACGGGTGGGCTCCGTTCATTCCCGGCACACTCCGAGTTCAGGGGCTACGTCGCAGGCTGCGGGGACGCAGTAGCCTGCTTACTTTGCCCGTAACGCGGCCTTTCGCCCCGGAACCTGTCATCGGACGGCATCGCCACCGTCGCCCCGGCTGGTGTGGCCTGGGCGATGGCCGCGTCGGCGTTCGCCACGCACGGGTGGAACCTCACCGGGCTCGGCCGTGCGCGACGCCGTTCGGGCGGACCCCGGACAGTTCACAGGGATGATCACCGACTTGACGGAACAGGCAGACCGGTTGGGGAGGAAGTTCGCGGGCGTTCCGGGCGTGTCGGCGGGGTGGGTGTCGCGCGGCCTGACCGCGACCCGCGACGCGCTACCGGCCGGGCCGCGGCGGCACCGACCGATGCCGAGCAGCTGGCGCGGCGGCGCGCCCCCGCGCGGTCGGGCTGACGCCGGCCGGTCGGCAATTCGTTGCCCGATCGAGTTACTTGTTGACGGCGCCCGGGCGCGGGGTTAGGCTCTCCCCTGCGACTCGATTTGTCCCCGACCCCCACAGCGCGGCAACAGCCACCGGGGGGTTCCCGCGTCCCGTACAGGAGGGTGAGCCCATGAAACTGTCTTCCGGTTTTCGGCTGGGTGTGCTCGGCGTCACGGCCGTCGCGCTGACGTGCGTCGGCGGCGACCGGGCCGCGTCCCAGGACGTGTCCAAGGCCCCGACGTTCGGCTCGGCCCGCCTCCGCGGCGGGTTCGACCCCGACCCGTTCAAGGTGCCCGACGTGATCTCCGGCGGTGACATCCAGACCGACAAGGGCGGCCTCAAGGCCTGGATCTCGAACGCCCCCGACTACCGCCTCAACTACACCGCCGGCGAGTTCAAGCTGACCATCAAGTTCGTCGGCACCGGCGACACGACCCTCCTCGTCAACACCCCCGACGGCAAGTGGGTGGCCGACGACGACAGCGACGGCATGCTCAACCCGCGGATCACGTTCAACACCCCGAAGTCCGGCCAGTACGACATCTGGGTCGGCACCGTCCCCAAGAAGAACGAGCGGGGGACGCTCATCATCACCGAGCTGAAGCAGCCGTAGGCCGGGCGAAGCCCGGGGACGGCCGTCCCCGGGCGTTCCGGTTGACGTTACGCCGCCGGCGGTGCGCAGAAGTCGGCCCACTTCGCCTGCGCCGCCGCCTTCTGCTCCTCGGTCAGCGGGTGACTGAACGACCACTCGTGGCCGAACGGGTCGGTGATCTTCCCGTACCGGTCGCCCCAGAACATGTCGTCGGCCGGCATCGTCACCGTCGCCCCGGCGGCGGCCGCCTGCGCGATGGCCGCGTCGGCGTTCGCCACGCACAGGTGGATCGTCACCGGACTCGGCCCCTGCGGGGCGCGGGTGCCGCCGCCGCAGTACTCGGGGAAGTCGTCGGCCAGCATCAGGTCGGCCCCGAGCACCTTCAGGTGCGCGTGCATCAGCCGGCCGCTCCCCTGCGGGTCGGGCATCCGTAACAGCTCCTCCGCCCCGAGCGCCGCCTTGTAGAAGTCCACCGCCTTCGCCGCCCCGTTCACCACCAGGTGCGGCACCATCACACTCGTCGTCGCCACGTCGTCCTCCCGTCGTTGAAGTATCCGGGCGTCCACCACCACCCCACGCATCGGCCGGCGGTGATCCGCGGCATGAGCGAAACCTCCCGGCCCGACCGATTCTCCCCCCGGGCGGGGGTCGTAGAATGCCCCCGCTTCTCTTGTCCAGGCGGGCGCTTGTAATGGCGGTCACCGGCCGCCGGTATTCCTCGTAGGATCGCCCGCATGGCTGAACCCCCCGCCACCCGGGTGACCCTGCTCGCCCGCATCCGCGACGGCCGCGACGCCGACGCGTGGGGGGAGTTCGTCCGGCTGTACGGGCCGGTCGTGTACGGGTTCGCCCGGAACCGCGGGCTGCAGGACGCCGACGCCGCCGACCTGATGCAGGACGTGATGCGGAGCGTGGCCCGCAACGCCGGCAAGCTGGAGTACGACCCGGCCCGCGGCACGTTCCGCGGCTGGCTGTACACCATCACGCGGAACAAGATTTACAACTTCCTGTCGGCCCAGCGGCACCGCCCGCGCGCCAGCGGCGACCCGGACGCGCGGGAGCAGCTGGACGCCGCCCCGGCCCGCGAGGAGGCCGGCCCCGACGCCGACTGGGAGAAGGAGTACCAGCGGAAGTTGACCGACCGGGCGATGGACGTGGTGAAGGGCGAGTTCCAGCCGGCGACGTGGCAGGCGTTCTGGGGCACCGCGGTGGACGGCCGGCCGGCGGCCGAGGTCGGGACCGGGCTGGGAATGTCGCCGGGGGCGGTGTACGTGGCCAAGAGCCGGGTGCTCGCCCGCCTGCGCGAGGAAGTGCGGCGGATGGTGGACGACGAAGAGGGTGAGTAGCGCCCCGAGGCGAGCCGCCCGCCGTCAGGCGGCGGGCGGCTCGCCGACGAACTCGAAACTCGAAACTTGAAACTGCCATGCCTGACGACTGCCCCCCCTCCGTCGAGCTCGACCGGCTGATCGCCGGCCGGCTCGGCTACGCCCGGTCGAAGGCCGTCACCGCGCACCTCGACCGCTGCCCCGAGTGCCAGTTGCGCATGGAGTCGCTCGCGGCCGGCGGCGACCCGCTCCTCACCACCACCGTCCGCCAGTGCGTCGCCGACCGGCCGCCGCCGGGCTCCGCGTTCTGGCCGGCGCTGTCCGCCGCCGCCGCCGAGGTGTCGGCCACCGCGCTGCTGCCGCCGCCGGGCGGGAGCACGCCGCGGTCCGGCGGGCCGCCCCGGACCGGCGAGTTCAAGCTGTCGTTCCTCCGCCCCACCGACACGCCCGGCCGCATCGGCAAGCTCGGACAGTTCGACGTGATCGAGGAGGTCGGCCGCGGCGGTATGGGCGTCGTGCTGCGGGTGTACGACCCGTGCCTGCAGCGCGAGGTCGCGGTGAAGGTGCTCGACCCGCAACTCGCCGACACCGAGGTGGCCCGCCAGCGATTCTGCCGCGAGGCCCGCGCCGCCGCCGCCGTCACCCACGACAACCTCGTCGCCGTTCACCAGGTGGACGAGGACGAGGCCAGCGGGCTGCCGTACATCGTGATGCAGCTGGTGAGCGGCGAGTCGCTGGAGCAGCGCATCCGCCGGGCCGGGAAGCTGACCGCCGTCGCGGTGGCGAATCTGGGCCGGCAGGCCGCGGCGGGGCTGGCCGCGGCCCACGCGAGCGGCCTCATCCACCGCGACATCAAGCCCGGCAACATCCTCCTGGAGCGGGACACCGACCGGGTGAAGCTGACCGACTTCGGCCTCGCCCGCGGCGTCGAGGACGTGAGGCTGACGCGCACCGGGTTCGTCGCCGGCACCCCCCTGTACATGGCGCCGGAGCAGGCCCGCGGCGACGCCGTGGACGCCCGCGCCGACCTGTTCAGCCTCGGCAGCGTCCTGTACGAGGCGGCCGCCGGCACCCCCCCGTTCGACGGCAAGACGCCCCTGGTCGTGCTGAACCGCGTAACCGACGAGGCGCAGCGGCCGCTCCGCGACGTGAACCCGGACGTGCCGGTGTGGCTGTCCGACGTGGTGGACCGGCTGCTGGAGAAGAAGCCGGATGACCGCTTCCAGACGGCGCAGGAGGTGGCCGACATCTTTTCCGCCGAACTGGCCCGCATCCAGACCGGCCTGGCGCCGGAGCCGGACGGGCTGTGCGGCGCCGGCAGTTCGCCCTACGCCCGGCGGCGGCACGTCTGCCTGAAGTCGGTCGGCCGGGCCGTGCTGCCGTGGGTCGGCGGCATGATCGCCGGCGTCCTCGCGGCGGCGCTGCTGATGCAGCCTCGCACGGTCGAGGTCGCCGGGCCGCCGCCCGAGCCCGACCCGGGGCCGGCGCCGGTGATGACCGTGGCGGGGAAGGCCGGGCCCGTGTGGTCGGTGTCGTACACGCCGGACGGGCACTCGATCGTGGTCGGGTCCGAGAACGGCATGGTCAAGTTCATCGACACCGCGAAGGGGACGTTCAACCGGAGCTTTTCGCGGGTCAGCGGCACCGTCTGGGCGGTCGACGCGGCCGGCGACGGGAAGTCGGTCGCGGTGGTGACCGACAACGCCGAGGTGCGGGTGTACGACCTGAACGGGAACGAGACCGACTACCGCTCCCTGCCGCACCCGACGTCGGCTCGGACGGCGGCGTTCAGCGCCGACGGGTCGAAGCTGGCCACCGGCGACCGGAACTCGACGCTGCGCGTGTGGGACATGCGGACCTCGGTGCCGCTGGAGCTGGTGGGCCACACCGGCACGGTCCACGGGGTCGCGTTCAGCCCGGACGGGGCGCAGCTCGTCAGCGGCGGGAGCGACGGGGCGGTGAAGCTGTGGAAGCTGGCCGACTACACCGTCGGGGGGAAGAACACGGCCCTGCCGCTGAAGCTGGAGTTGCACGAGGGGCCGGTGTACGCGGTGGCGTTCAGCCCGGACGCCGACGCGCCGCGGGTGGCGAGCGGCGGGTGGGACCAGACGGTGCGGGTGTGGAACGCCAGGAGCGGCGAGCAGGTCCACGTGCTGCGGCACGCCGGCGACGTGTGGTCGGTGAGCTTCGGCCCCGGCGGGAAGCTGCTGGCGTCGGCGAGCCAGGACGGCACGGTGAAGGTGTGGGACGTGGCGACGGGGGCGGAGCGGCAGACGTTCCGGGCCGGCCGGCCGTTGCACTCGGTGCGGTTCGCGCCGGACGGCCGCACCCTCGCCGCCGCCGGCCGCGACGGCACCGTGCGGGTGTGGGAGGTGAGGTAAGTCGCACATCGCTGGCGAGCCGACCGCCGTAAGGCGGCGGGTGCGTCCGACGCACCCGCCGCCTTACGGCGGTCGGCTCGCCGTGCCGGTGCTAGGCCGTCGGCTGCGGCTCCGCCTCGGCGACCGGCTCCGCAGGCGCCTCCACCGCGGGCACTTCGCCGACCTCCGCCCCCTCCGCGGCCGGTGCCTCCGCGACCTCGGCCGGCGCCTCGCCCTCGGCCGGCGCCTCGCCCGCCTCGGCCCCCTCCGGCGGCGCCTCCGCCGCGGCGGCTGCCGCGGCCGCCGCCGCTTCCGCGTCGGCCTGCTCGTCCGCCTGCCGCTGCGCCGCCGCGGCCTCCTGCGCCTCCTGGTGCGCCTGCGCCTCCGCGGCCCGCCGCTCGTCCTCGACCGACCGCTCCATCACGTCCGTGTACTCCTCGGCGTACATCACGATCTCGTCCGTCTGCTCCTCCGGCATCCCCGTGATCTCGCTCAGCTCGGCGGCGTCGATCATGGTCAGGTCGTTGTAACTGAGGAAGCCCTGGTCGATCATCGCGTTCGTCAGCTCGGCGCTGGCGTGCGGCAGCTGCCCGAACCACCGCTCCGCCCGCTCCAGCGCCTCCGCCAGCTCGTCGTGCGTCATGATCTCGATGTCCCAGCCCACCAACTTCGACGCGAGGCGCACGTTCTGCCCGCGCCGGCCGATCGCCAGGGAGAGTTGGTCGTCGGTCACCAGGACGATGGCCCGGCCGAGCCGCTGGTACGTGAACACCTCGCTGATCTGCGCCGGCTGGAGGGCGTTCGGGATGAGCACCTGTAGCGAGTCGTTCCAGCGGACGATGTCGATCCGCTCGCCGTTGAGCTCCTCGATCACGTTCTTGATGCGGCTGCCGCGCACGCCGACGCACGCCCCCACCGCGTCCACCTTCATGTCGATGCTGGTGACGGCGACCTTCGAGCGGTAACCCGCCTCGCGGGCGACGGCGCGGATGTCGATGATGCGCTCGTCGATCTCGGGGATTTCCTCCTCGAACAGGGTGCGGACGAAGTCCGGGTGGCAGCGGCTGAGCACGATCTTGACGCGGTGCCCCTGCCGCCGCACTTCCAGGATGACGGCCTTCACCCGCTCGCCGACGTGATGGGTTTCGCCGGGAATCTGCTCGCTGCGCGGCAGGAGCGCCTCGCTCTTGCCGAGGGAGACGATGGCGGTGCCGGCGTCCACGCGGGTGACGGTGCCGATGAGGAGTTCGCCCTTCTTGCCGGTGAACTCGTTGTAAACGGTGTCGCTCTCGGCCTCGCGGATCTTCTGGATCATCACCTGCTTGGCCGACTGCGCGGCGATGCGGCCGAGCAGCTCGGGGTCGATGTCCTTCTCGCCGAACTTGGCGATGATGCTGCCGGTGGACTGGTCGATCTGGACGAGCACGCCCTCTTCCACCTGGAAGTGGCGCTCGGCGGCGAGCTTGATGGCCTGCTCGATGCCGACGAAGATCGTCTCGCGGGCGATCTTCTTCTCCTCATGCATCTTCTCGACGAGCTCGAGGACGGCCTTGCCGGGGTCTTTCTTGGTGGTCACGATGCCGTCCTCCAGGTGCGGGAAGCCCGGGGACGGCCGTCCCCGGGCTTTCGGGTGCGCTGGGGTCGGCGGGGTAGGTGTCACGGGGAGCGCCGACCCGACGGCGGGCCGGAGGGGCCGCACCGACCGGGTGGTCAGGGCGCGAGACCGACCGCGGTGCCCGAACGGGACGCGGCCGACCTCCGGGAGTCGCCGCCAGCCGCGGCCCGGATACGCGAACACCGGCCGAAGGGCCGGTGCGTCCGTGGGGGCCGCGGGTGACAGGAGTATTGTTGGCGCTTCCCGCCCCGGGTGCAAGGGGGTTACCGAGAAGTTTTCGGGGCGGGGTCGTGAGGAACGACCGCCGGCGCGGGTGGCGCCGCCGCGGGCTCGTGGTCCAGGTCGTCGCGGTGGCAGCCGTGGCCGACCAGGGGCGCGGTGAGAAGGACGAGGAGCAGCAGCCCCGAGCCACCTAACCCCCCCGGCCCCCCTTCCCTCCGAGGGAAGGGGGGGGACGAGTCGACCGACTTGCTGGTCCGTGCCTCTGGCTCAGCGGTGTCACGGGAGGTGCGGTTGGACGGGCACCCCCTCCCCCCCTGGGGGAGGGGGCCGGGGGGAGGGGTTGCCACGTCCGCGCGCGGGGAAGGTGAACGAGGCGCGGACGCACCTAACCCCCCCGGCCCCCCTTCCCTAAGAGGGAAGGGGGGGGACGGCGCGCCACCCTTGCCGGGCGGCATCGTAGCCGAGGCGGTGTCACAGGAGGAAACGGGAGTCGAACTCCGCCTCCCCCCCTGGGGGAGGGGGCCGGAGGGAGGGGTTGCCACGTCCGCGCTTCGGGGGGCGACCCGAACCCACTGACAGCCCACCGTCATCGCGCACCCTTCAGGTGCCGGTCGAGGAACCGCACCGTCGCCGCCATTCCGGTCGCCGCCTGCCCCGGCCCCCACGGCCCGTGCCCGGTCGCCGGCACCCTCACCAACTCCGCCTCCGCCCCCGCCGCGAGCAGTTTCTCGTGCAGTCGCTCGGAGTGGATGATCGGCACCACGATGTCGGTCGTGCCGTGGACGATCAGCAGCGGCGGCACACCCTTCCCCGCGAGGGAAATCGGCGACGCCCGCTTGTACACGTCCGGGTCGGTCTTGCACGCCTTGCCCAAGAACGGGACCAGGAACGTGTCCTCCAACTCCGGGCTCGCGGCGAACAGGCTCAGGTCGGTGGGGCCGAAGAAGTCGATGACGCACTTCGCGCCCAGCGGCTGCTCGCCGGCCGGCGGCGCGGCGGGGTCGAACGCCGCCAGCATCGCCAGGTGGGCGCCCGCGGAGAAGCCGCCGACGGCGACCTTGTCCGGGTCCGCGTTGTACGTCTTGGCGTTGGCGCGGACGAATTTTACCGCGGAGCGCACGTCGTCGAGCGGGGCCGGGAACTGGTGCTTCGGCGCCAGCCGGTAGCTGGCCGACGCCACCACGTACCCCTTGGCCGCGAGTGCCTCGATCACCCAGCCGAGTTGCGCGCGTGTGCCCAGCCGCCACGCCCCGCCGTGGAACAGCACCACCGCCGGGTACGGCCCCCCCGCGGCCGGCGCGGCGATGTCCATCCGAAGCGTCTCGCCGCCGGCGACGACGTAGGTGACGGCACGGGTGACCTTCACCGGCGCCGCGGCCGGCCGGACCGGGGGGTCGGCGGCGACAGCGAACGGGACGACGGCGGCGAGTGCCAGCAAGGCACGGGGTAGCATCCGGGCGCCTCCGGGAGCGGGGGACGACACCATTGTACGCCGCCCGCTACTCCTTCGGCCGCGGCTGCGCCACCGGCGCCGCCGACAGGCGGAAGCAGCCGAGTTGCCGCTGCACGATGTCGTGTTGGAACTCCAGCGTCACGGCGCGGGGGCGGCGGACCCGATCTCGCACGCCACCCGGAACCCGGCGTACACGACCGGCCGGTCCGCCGGGTGGCGGTTGCTGCGGTCGGACGACCGGCCGGTCCCGCTCCCCTCAGCGCTGAACCACTGCCCGCCCCGGTAGACTCGCTGGGTTCCCGCCCCGACCGGGTCGGTGAACGGTTTGGCGCCGAACTCCCCCTTGTCGTAGCGCTCCCAGAACTCCGCCGCCGGCCAGGCTTGGTTGTAATCGATGCCGATGGTTTTGAGGCTCTTCATGTCGCGGAGGATCTCCAGGCCCTGGGCGATGTTCTTCGGGGTCAGGTGGATCTCTTCCAGTGCCATGCCTTGCAAAGGTTTCAGATCGGTGACGCCGGTCTTGTAAATCTTCAACACCTTCAACGGCATGCCCCTGAGCGGCTCCAGATCCTTGACCTGTGTTTCGGCAAGCGTCAGCGATGTGAGCGGCATGCCCTTGAGCAACTCCACGTCCTTGAACTGACACTGAGCAAGGGACAGCACGGTGAACGGCATGCCCTGGAGCGGCGTGAAGTCCTTGATCTGGGTGCAGAAATTGAGGGCCAGCGTGGTGAGCGGCATGCCCTTGAGCGGCTCGCAGTCGCGGACTTGACGGCTAAAGAGCGCCAGCCTGGTGAGCGGCATGCCTTTGAGCGGTTCCATGTCGCGGACCTGGCAATGGTACAGTTGCAGCTCGGTGAGTTTCATGCCCCTGAGCGGCTCGAGGTCGCGGACCTGGTTGTTGACTTGAAAACTGCCGACGTGCAGCCGGGTAAGCGGTAGGCCCTTGAGCGGCTCCAGGTCCACAAGCCCGGAGCAGCCCGAAAGGTTCAGCGAAGTCAGTCCCGCCAGCGCCCGCACGGGCG
>Ga0209181_10009274_pt1 | contig 12966 bp, 12 predicted proteins | sample MAT05_FD_187208 | JGI IMG/M metagenome (GOLD analysis project Ga0209181, IMG submission 187208) | Freshwater microbial communities from Lake Fryxell liftoff mats and glacier meltwater in Antarctica - MAT-05 (SPAdes) (version 2) | ecosystem: Environmental > Aquatic > Freshwater > Ice > Liftoff... | reverse complement strand
TTTGACACCGTTCTCAAGATCAAGCGTCTTCTTTTTTCTTTGAAGCAGGCTTTGGCTTGTCGGCAGACTCGGCAGCCATAGATTCCAGACCAGCATCTGCTTCTGTAGATTTGTGCACAACGTCATCAATGATGATTTCATCGGTAACAGCGGGCGCATCCTCCTGTTTGAAGGATTCTAAGGCCTCCGTATCTCCTTCTGATTTTTGTACTACTTCGTCAGTGATTATTTCGTCTTTTTTAAATGACTCGTACACTTCCGCTGCCTTTTCCTTAACATCAGCATAGGCTTCGGTTGCCTTTTCTTTGGCCTCGCTCAACATTTCGCCCGCCTTTTCCTTTGCGTCACTGTATGCCTCCCCAGATTTCTCTTTTGCTGCCTGATATACCTCTTCCGCTTTTTCTCTGGCTTCACTCAGGGCTTCATCGGCCTTCTCAACCACCACGCTGGCTACTGCTTTAGCGGTATCTAGTGCATCGAGCAACACGTCGCCCAATAGATTGGTGGCGGCCTCAAAAAGGCTGTCCTCTTTTTCTACGTGGGGGGCCTGGGCGGCAGCGGCGGTAGCCTTAGCGTGGGTTTCAGCTTCAATCTCGGATTTAATGGCCGCTTTTTTGGCTTCAATCTGTTGGCGTTCGGCTTCTTTGGCAGCCAAACGGGCTTCTTTTTCATGGGCGCTGTTGGCTTGGCGGTGCACGTCGTTGCGTGCTTTGGTCAGTTCGGCCAATCTTTCGCGCTTGCCATTGGCACGTTCTTCGATCATTTTGATCTTCGCACCGCGGATCTGTGCCTCCAATTGACCTTCAGAGGTGTTCACTTTTTTGCGCTGGAAAGCGAGTTCTTCATCATCTCGGTAGAGGCTTTCTTCGAGGCGTTTGATGGCATCATCGAGACCCGAAAGGCGTTTGTCGTGGCGGTCGGCAATGGTGCCTGCATTGACCTCTGGGCCGAATTTGCGCTCTTTGGCTTTTTTGAACGCAGCATCCAAGCGATCCCAAAGTTTGTTGCGATGCTCGTTGCTCATGCGCGTGTTGTGATATTCACGCTGTATTTTTTTGAGTTCGTCAAAGACGCTGTTGAATTTCGAGCCACCCGTATTGATGAGCTCTTCAAGTTCTTCAAGGGCCTTGCTGATGCCGTTAAACACATTTTGTGAAGCTTCGTTGAACTCTGAGTTCACCTTTTTGCGCACTGTTTTGAGGTGTTCGAAAAGGGCATTGATGCCGTCGCGCAGTTCGTCTGCATGTTGACGATTCAAATTGCGTTCTCGGCTTTGGTTCTGCACCTTGTCCCAAAAAGAGCGGAGGCTGGTAAATATTTGGTTGTCATAAGAAGACAACGTCGCTACTTTTTCTTTGAATTCGGCCAATTCTTGCTGGTAGGCGGCATAGAGTTTGGCAGAAAGCACTGCAAAATGCCACTCCGTCTGAGCACGCTGTACAAGGTCGGGGCGATCCACTTTGAGGCTGTCGGGCAACAGGCTTTCCGTGACACTGAGCTCGCGCTCGGTGGATTTAGTGCCTTCGGGAAAGGCTACTTCTGCATTGCCTTCACGCCATTCGTGCATCATTTTTTGCACAAACTCTTCATCAGCAATGGCTTCTGAAAATGTGTGCAGCAACACATTACTGGCTTCTGCTTGCAATTCGAGTGCGATCAGGACTTTTTCGTTTTCGGCATTGCTGCCCCAAAGGACTAACTTGTTCTTCATAAATCTACAGTTGTCGGTACACGGGTGACTATTGACTAGGTCAATAGATAACAAGCGGCAAAATTAGACTGTTGTTGGCGTTTTTTTCTCTTTCAATTTCAAAATGCCCACAGAAAGCAGGTATTCTGCAATTTGGATAGCATTGGTCGCGGCACCTTTGCGGAGATTATCGCTCACAACCCACATATTCAGCGTGTTGGGCTGGGTCTCGTCGCGGCGGATCCGGCCCACGAAAACATCGTCTTTGTCGTGCGCCATCAATGGCATCGGGTATTGCAATTCGGCAGGGTTGTCTACGACCACCACACCCGGAGCTTTTTCGAGCAGGCTGCGCACTTCGGCGAGGTCAAAATTGCGCTCGAACTCCACGTTCACCGACTCGGAGTGCCCACCGATGACGGGTACGCGCACGGTGGTGGCAGTGACGCGAATATGGTCGTCGCCCATGATTTTTTTGGTCTCGTTCACCATTTTCATCTCTTCTTTGGTATAGCCGTTCTCGGTAAACACGTCAATATGGGGCAACACATTCAGGTCAATCTGGTAAGGGTAGGCCCGTTCACCTGTCTTACCCTTGCGTTCGTTCATGAGTTGTTCCACTGCTTTTACACCAGTCCCGGTTACGCTCTGGTAGGTGCTGACCACGATGCGCTTTATGCCATATTTGTCGTGCAAAGGCTTGAGTGCCACCACCATTTGGATGGTAGAGCAGTTCGGGTTGGCAATGATTTTGTCCTTTTTGGTGAGTATACCTGCATTCACTTCCGGCACGATGAGTTTTTTGTCAGGGTCCATGCGCCAAGCCGAGGAATTGTCAATCACAATGGTGCCAAGATCCGCGAAACGGGGCGCCCACTCTTTGGAGACACTGCCACCAGCAGAAAAAATGGCCACGTCCGGTTTTTTGCCCACCGCAGCGTCCATACTGATGATTTTGTGGCGTTTGCCCTGAAATTTTACGGTCTTGCCTACCGAACGCTCAGAAGCAACGGGGAATAGTTTGGTAACAGGGAAGTTGCGCTCTTCGAGGATTTGTAACATTTTGGTGCCCACCAATCCGGTGGCGCCGACTACGGCTACTTTCATTGCTGATGTTTATAGGTTGATGTGTTGATTAGTTTATCCGCCAAAGTTTAAACATGGGACGATGGATTTGGCCGACAAAGGTATGAAACTCGACAAACCTATTGGATAAGTGCTGCTTCTATCCGTCCTTCGCTGTTACAAATTCCCTCCAGCCCTCCTTTACACCAAGCCTAAAACAGGCAGTAGGACGGCCGCAGGCCGCCGTCTATCGTTATGCAAACAAAAACCGTTGCAATCATGCTGCTGGTTCTCTGGACCGTAGCATTTCCCGCCCGAGCTCAAAGCGGTTTTTCCTTGCCAAGAGGTACACGGCACGTCGAAATCCCATTCGAATACGTCAACAATTTTATCATACTGGACATCGGGTTCAACGGCTCCTTGCCCTTAAAATTCATTTTTGACACCGGGGCGGAGCACACCATCCTGTCAAAGCGTGAAGTCACCGATTTCCTTCAGGTACGCTACGACCGTGAGTTTCGTGTCAAAGGCTCCGACCTCAAAACCGAACTGGTGGCTTACCTTGCCCGCAACATCCAACTAAAGATACTGGGCAAGGATATTGCAGCGGCCAACGAAGATATTTTGGTGTTGAAAGAGGACTATTTTCGTTTCGAAGAATACGCTGGGTTAGCGGTGCACGGCATTTTGGCAGGGCGGGTTTTTTCGCGTTATCTGTTGAAAATAAATTATCAACGAAAGGTGCTCACACTTTATGAACGCGGGTCGTACAAGATGGATCGAGAAGGTTTCGAGTCTTTGCCTTTGGAAGTGTTTCGCAATAAGCTCTATATCAATACCCAAGCTAAACTCCGCTCAGATTCTTCCGCGCCCGTAAAACTTTTGCTTGACACGGGTGCCGGATTGCCACTCATGCTTTTCACCAACACACACCCGCTCATTCAGCCTTCGGCCAACGCTATACCTACCAATATCGGCATGGGACTGGGCGGTTATTTGGAGGGTTTTGTAGGGCGAACGCCAGGGTTGATGCTGGGAAAATTTTCGCAAAAAAATATCCTCACTTATTTCCAAACGGTAGACACGGCTCAGGACCTTAGCTACCTCAATGGTCGCAACGGCTTGATTGGCAACACCATTTTAAACCGTTTTCAGGTGGTAATTGACTATCAGGATGCGACGCTTTGGCTGAAGCCCACCAAATATTATCAAAAGGATTTTGTCTATGACCGCAGCGGGCTGAACATCATCGCTTCAGGAATTCGCCTCAATCGTTTTTCTGTACTCAACGTACTCCCAGGCTCTCCTGCGGACGAAGCGGGCATTCATGCAGGCGACCGTATCATGCGCATCGGCTGGTTGGCTGCGAGCCTCCGGACTTTGGAAAACCTGCAGGGTATGCTCCAGAAAAAACCTGGCAAACAGGTCAAAATCGTGATAAAACGGGATGGGAAGGTGATGAAAAAACGGATTGTGCTGCGGGATTTGATCTGAACTGCCTGAAGCAAAAGGATCTATTACGAATTTTTCCGCCGGGACAGGCCAAAACCTAACACGACAGTCTCCAAGCAGACAGTTGACAAACCTTTTCAGCTCTTTTCCTCCGTTGCCCAATAAACATGCGTTATCTTTCGCAGCGAAAAACCTATCCTGCACCTATTTCGTACATAGCACAACGCCAAACCTTCAACCCTCAAAATGCACATAGTCATCCTCGGCAATGGAATCAGTGGCGTCACTTGCGCCCGATTTCTCCGCAAACTCAGTAACCACGACATCACGCTCGTTTCCGACGAATCGGATGAGTTTTTCAGCCGCACCGCGCTTATGTACATTTACATGGGCCACATGCGCCTGCGCGACACGATGCCTTATGAGCCTTGGTTTTGGGAAAAAAACCGCATCCAACGTGTTCGAGCCCGTATTGAGCACATTGATTTTCAAGAAAAAAAACTGATCACCAAAGAAGGTACAACCCTCGTATATGACAAACTCGTGCTGGCCTTAGGCTCCCAGTCCAACAAATTCGGTTGGCCAGGCCAAGACCTGGATGGGGTACACGGGCTGTACCATTTGCAGGATCTAGAAGCCATGGAACGGCACTCCGCCCAGCTTTCTGGCGGCAAGAAACCCATTGGAGCCGTCATCGTTGGCGGCGGCCTCATAGGCATTGAAATGGCTGAGATGTTTCATTCCCGCAACATTCCGGTTACGTTTTTGGTGCGGGAAAAGGCGTTTTGGAACAATATTTTGCCCGCAGAAGAAGCCGCAATGGTGACCCGACATATCAAGGAACACCACATTGATCTTCGCTTGGAAACAGAACTTCAAGCAATCCTGCCCGCCCCTAACCTTCCGGGGGTGTGTGCTGCGATCGTGACCAACACCGGCGAAACCATCCCTTGTGGCTTCGTGGGCCTCACGGTGGGAGTCAGCCCGAACATCGGTTTTTTAAAAAATACAGCCCTCGAAACCAATAAGGGAATTCTCGTAAATGAGTACTTACAAACCAACCTGCCCGATGTATTCGCCATCGGAGATTGTGCGGAACTCCGGGAGCCTCAAAATGGCCGCCGCAGTATCGAGGCCATCTGGTACATCGGCCGCATGATGGGCGAAACGGCCGCCTATAACTTGTTGGCGGATGATAATCGTCATTCGTCATTGGACATTGGTCATTCGTCATTGGACATTGGTCATTCGTCATTGGACATTGGTCATTCGTCATTGGACATTGGTCATTCGTCATTGGACATTGGTCATTCGTCATTGGACATTGGTCGTTCCTATTCCCCCGGCATTTGGTTCAACTCCGCCAAATTCTTCGACATCGAATATCAAGTGTACGGCGATATCCGCCCTCAACGCTCTGATAATCAAGCAACCGTGTACTGGGAGCATTCGGAGGGCAAAAAAAGTATACGCATAAATTTTGAGGCTGGATCTGGCAAAGTTATCGGCTTCAATCTCATGGGCGTACGTTATCGCCACGAAGTCTGCGAAAAATGGATACAAGAAGGGGCGCACATCGAAACGGTGCTCCAACACCTTGGCCTCGCCAATTTCGACCCCGAATTTTCAAAGCAGTATGAAACTGATTTGGTTGAAATTTATAATCAACAAACAGGTAAAAATTTGACTCTCAAACAAAAACGAGGACTGAAAGCCGCGTTGAAATTTCTCGCTAATTAACCCTATAATATGAAAAGCATCTCGCTGGCCAATCCTAACCCCATGCTCACCACTCCCCTGCAAAAATTGGGTTTGGCACTGTTTGGCATCTCCGGTTCTTATATCCTTTATGAAGGGCTGCGACTCCAGAGCTTGCCCGCCGAACTGCTCACCTTGGGGGCGTTTTTTGTGTTCGTCACGGGACTTTGGCTTTTTCTGCGCGACGAGCGGATTGACTTTGGAAAAAATACCAACTCGCTGGCGGTTTGGATGCGCAGCCTCTCGGCCAGAGGCATTTGGGGCTGGTTGTTGGCCATTGTGTTCACGGAGTTCTATGTTTGCCTCTACTGGGCGCCGCAGTACATGGCCAGCCTGATTCAATTATTCGACCCGTTTAGCCAGGTGTTTCGCCATAAACCCGCAGACAAGTGGTTTGTATATGGATCGTTTTACACCATTTTGGTGTTGGTGATGGGCGTTCGATTCATCTATAAATATCGCCACGTTCGGTATCAGTTGGTGCGCACCGTGTCGGTGATGTTCTTTCAATTGGGCTTTTCCTTTCTGATTCCGGGCCTGATGCTTAGGTTTCAACAACCAGAACTTTACTTTACCTATTTCTGGCCACTTTCCTACAGCAATGCTACCCCCGACACCTGGAGTTGGCAATCTGAGACTTCGATTGGCACTTGGTTCTTCCTGTTTGGGCTGGCGATGTTCTTTGTCGGAACGCCTATTTTAACCTATTTTTTTGGGAAAAGATGGTACTGCTCCTGGGTTTGCGGCTGTGGCGGTTTGGCTGAAACAGCCGGCGACCCATTTAGGCATTTGTCAGACAAGTCCTTGAAAGCCTGGAAGATAGAGCGATGGATGATTTACGCTGTATTGGTGTTTGCAGTGGGCATGACGGCTTTGCTCTGGGTCAATGTGATGACGGGTCGCGGCATTCTCGGCAGCGCATCGGAGGGCTTTTACAAAACCTACTCTTTTCTCATCGGCTCTGTGTTCAGCGGAGTGGTAGGTGTAGGCTTCTATCCGCTGATGGGAAGTCGAGTCTGGTGCCGGTTTGGGTGTCCAATGGCAGCATGGCTGGGCTTGTGGCAGAAGAAAGCGTCGAAATTCCGCATCACCACCAATGGCGGGCAGTGCATTAGTTGCGGCAATTGTTCTACCCACTGCGAAATGGGGATTGATGTGCGGGCCTACGCCCAAAAAGGACAAGATGTAGTGCGGGGGAGCTGTGTGGGTTGTGGCATCTGTGCCACTGTTTGCCCACGCGGCGTGTTGCGGCTGGAAGGTTCGGACAGCGATATTGCAGCGCGAGCTTCCCAAAAGCGGATCGTGCATGTAAAATTGGAGGATGTGAAAATGTTGTAACTTCATACATTAGCGGCCTAAAACTCTATCCAATGGTTCTCAATGTCTTTGTAATTATCATCATCATCACCATCCTTGCCGCTGGAATTCTAGGCGGTATCGCCAATTATTATATGGAGCAAGCCAATGGAGCCAGCTTCAAAAAATCCGTCCTGCTGGGCCTCACGGCCTCCGCCACAGTACCACTTTTGTTGAATACGATGTCGAGCAGCCTGACGAAGGATTGTTTGGGGGGCGAGCCATCCGCTTTTTTCGTTTTCTTTGGTTTTTGTACCATTGCAGCCATTTTTTCCTCCAAATTCCTCCAAACTTTGGGAGACAAACTGCTTCAGGAATTAAAGGATGTAAAAGAAAAACAAAAAGACCTTGCCGTTACGACCGACGCCCTTGTTTCCCAAAACTCGGACCCCTCCGAAATATCGGCACCCATCGTATCCCCTCCCGAGAACGCCGAAGGCTCAGAATTGGAATCCTTTAGTCCAGGCAGCGCAGCCAAGTCTCCTTCCCTTGTTTTGAGCGATGAGCAAAAAGTGCTCCACATACTCCAATCCTCCAAGTTCGCATTCCGTACCGTGGGGGGCATCGCAAAAGATACCGGCTTGGATTTAGGAACTGCTCAAAGCAAATTGTTGGAATTAGAAATTCAAGGAAAGGTCATAAAAACCCAACGTGCCCGAGACGGTTTGGTATTGTGGTGCTTGAAATAGACTTAATTTTGTGTGGATTTTTTTTAGAACTCCCTTGGAAAATTGCCGTACTATTTTCTACCTTTGCGGGCATTTTGAAAGAAGTATCACTTTTTAGAGCACAACACAATGGAAATCATTGAATTGCAGGGTCACCGGAAAGAAAATTCCGGCAAAGTAGAGGCAACGAAAATCCGTCGCAACGGCCAAGTCCCTGCGGTGATGTATAAAAGCGGTGGTGGCGAATCAACTCAATTCGCTTTGGAAGCATCTGCTGTCCGTCCCCTCGTTTTCACGCCTAAGTTCAGAATCGCTGAAATCAGTCTTAACGGGGTCACTTATAAGTGCATCGTAAAAGACATACAGTTCCACCCCGTTTCGGAGGAGGTGCTGCACGTTGATTTCCTTGAACTGGTTCCGGGCATTAAATTCAAAGCATCCGTTCCATTGCGCTTTTCAGGCACTGCCCCAGGCGTGAAGGAAGGTGGCAAGTTCATCCCACGTATGCGTACCGTGAGCATCCTCACCACCCCCGAAAAAGCGGTGGATGAGGTACAGGCTGACATCACAACCATGCAATTGGGTGACACGATCCGTATAAAAGACATTACAGTCCTTGAGGGTGTGGAAATCACCAATCCTCCCGCAGTGCCTATCGCATCCATCGAGATTCCGCGTGCACTGAAAGCCAAGTAATTGGTTTTTTAAAATACTTGAACGCTTCAACGTTCGCTGGACGGGCGGCTCGTAATTCGAGCCGCCCATTCTTTTGTGGGCGTGTTCAAGAAAGTTAGGTGTGCCACACTTTTCTCTACGAATTACATTTGCGCCAAAGTCCGCGCCCATGCTCACATTTGCTTGCCTTTCCTTCGACGAACTCTCTCCCCACACACTCTACGAGATCCTTGCGCTGCGCCAGGAAGTTTTTGTGGTGGAGCAAAACTGCCCGTATCAGGACTGCGATGGTAAAGACCTCCAAAGTTGGCATCTCATGGGGCGAGACGAGCTGGGGAAACTCATCTGCTACACAAGGCTTTTGCCCGGGGGCCTGGCTTACCAAGGCTACGCTTCAATCGGGAGAGTGGTGATTGCCCCTTCGGCACGGGGCACGGGATCAGGGAAAGTTTTGATGGAAAAAAGCATAGAGACGTGTCGCCAACTATTTGGAAATCAGCCCATTAAAATCGGGGCACAAAGCTATCTCCTGAAATTTTACCAAGGTTTTGGCTTCCGTTCTACTGGCGAGGAGTATATGGAAGACGGCATTCCGCATACCAAGATGATTCTGGAATGACTTTGGACCAAAAGTCAATGCGACAACCATTATTCAAAAACTTTGGATAAAAATTTATCGTAAGTAGTGTAGTATATTGAGTCCAATGTCCAAAATCCCTATTTCTATCATCATCCCTGCGCTGAACGAAGCGGCCAACATTGGTCGGATAGTACGATATTTACGTGAGAATTGTGACAAGGCAGTAACAGAGATCCTCGTGGTGGATTGCTTAAGTTCGGATGGAACTGCGCAAATTGCCGCCGAAGCGGGTGCGAAAGTTTTACTTTGCGAAGTATGTAGTCGGGCAGCACAAATGAACTTAGGCGCACGGGAAGCCCTATATGATGTGCTGTATTTTGTTCATGCCGACACCCTCCCGCCTGCTTCATTTGCCGATGATATTCAGCGTGAAATAGAAGCCGGGCAAGGGATGGGTTGTTACCGCTACCAGTTTGATTCCCCTAGATGGATCCTGAAGTTCAATGCATATTTCGTGCGCTATTCTTGGCTTTGTTGCCAGGGCGGCGACAAGACATTTTTCGTCAAAAGAGCGATTTTTGAAGCATTTGGAGGCTACGATGAACGCTTTGTTGTAATGGAAGAATATGATTTTCTGCGGAAAGCCATGAAAAAATATCCTTTGCGCGTACTGCCTAAAAACGTGCTTGTTTCTGCACGCAAGTATGAGCACAATAGTTGGTTGCGGGTTCAACTGGCCAACTTTGGAGCCTTTTCGATGTTTCGTTGGGGAAGCGACCCCGTCAAGATCAGGCGGTTTTACAAGTCAATGTTGAAACTTTGAAAACTTTAAGCTGGGATGTTGCGTATGTAAATCCTGCAAAATTTTCTAAAAAAATGAAAAAAATAGTCCTGCTTTCCCTCGCCATTTTGGCGACCATGCTCATTTGGTTCACCTGTTCCAATTGTCGATCCATTAAACGCAACACCAATTCAAGCCCAGTTACCCACGGAATTTGGGATGGCCTGGTAAAAAAACACGTGGGCACTGATGGCTTTGTCAATTACAAAGGTTTCATCCGCGACAGCGCGGAGCTCAATCGTTACCTCCGACTGCTCGAAACTTCGCATCCCAGCGATAAAGGCTGGACGCGCGAGGAGCAAATGGCCTACTGGATCAATGCCTACAATGCCTATACCGTGCAACTCATCGTGCGCAATTACCCCACAGAAAGCATCAAAGACATTAAACGAGGTTTGGCATTTGTCAATTCTGTTTGGGATATCAAATTTATCAAAATTCAGGGCTACACCTACGACCTGAACAACATCGAACACAACATCCTGCGCCCGGTATTCAAGGATGCCCGCATACATGCCGCAGTAAATTGCGCCTCCTACTCTTGCCCCAAATTGCTCAACGAAGCCTATACCGCAGAACGCCTTGAAAGTCAATTGGATGGGAGTATGCGCAGTTTCGTAAACGACCCTGTACGTAACCAAATTACGGCTGAAAAAGCCAAGGTTTCAGAGATTTTCAAATGGTTTAAAGGAGACTTTGAGCGCGATGCTGGTTCGGTTCGGGAATTTCTGAATCGTTATTCTAAGGTAAAATTGACGGATAAAACAGACATTTCGCATCTGGATTACCTTTGGACGTTGAATGAGGCGAAATGATGGAGTGGGAATTAAACACATAAGGCACATAAGGACACATAAGGTTGAATATAAACTTAGGTGTCCTTATGTGCCTTATCTGTTTAATAGGTAGATAAAGTGGAGCCCGTTTAAATTTACCTCCGCAAACGAATCGAATAAGAATCACCATTAGCAAGTGTAAGCGTACCTAAACGGTCGCAGGTGCCATCGCCAAAATCCAAGGAACGAGTGCGGGCGCCTACGGTAAATTCAATCACTCCCGCAGAAATCCAGCGGCAAGCAGCGCGTTTGATCAGCGGCTCGGTGATGGTGGCCGTGAAATCCTTGCCGTTGCGATTCAGGCCAGAAGCCGTGCCGGTGCTGCTCCACACATCGTCCCAATGCGTGGCGGTATTCCCGCCTTCGATGAGCGTACTGTTGCGGGTTTTACTCCAAGTAGTGATGCTGCCGTCTTCAAAAGTGAGTTTCATATCGGTCGCCACTTTGGTGTAAGACCATTGACCATCAGCGTTTTGGCCGTTGTTGGTCCAAGTCCGGGTGCCCTCCACTTGTACACCGTCTACAAAAAACTGGTCGTGCGTAATCGTGCGCACTGCGCCGGGGATACGGATATCCGCCGTTTGATTTAGAATGAGGATGCCGCTCAAAACCCGGCCATCTGGGCGGGTGCAGGCTGAACCAAAATCAATGGTGATAGTGTTGGGCCAGGTACCTTCAGGCTGCGCGAAAGTTACGGTAGGGCAACCGCCGCCGCCGCGTTCTTCCACCGCGATATCCGCGTCGAGGTCAATTTGCTCGGTGTAGTCTTCGTTGGCAGAAAGGTCTTCTGCAGTGGCGATGACCACGTCGTTGTTGTCATTTTTCTTGCAAGATTCAAAAGCAGCGATGCTGGCGATCAGGGCGATGAGAAACAAAAGGGACTTTTTCATGTCGTGGGTGAATTTATGTGTTTGTGAGGGAGATGTTGAGGTTGTTGAGGGTTGAGGGTTTAGGGGTTTAGGGTTTAGGGGTTTAGGGTTTAGGGGTTTAGGGGTTTAGGGTTTAGGGGTTTAGGGTTTAGGGGTTTAGGGTTTAGGGTTGGGTTTCTCAACTAGCTCAACGTTAATGTTTCCGGCCGGGAAACGGGAGTGGTAGACGAAGAGATGGAGAAAGGGTTTAATCAAGGGAGGGTTGATATTCTCGTGGAGAACAACAAGGGCGAATTAGTCATCGTCGAAATCCAGAACACCCGCGAGGCTGACTACTTCCAGAGGATGCTTTATGGCACGGCTAAGGTCATCGTCGAACATATCGCCGAAGGACAGCCGTATTCTCAGGTCAAAAAAGGTTACTCCGTCAACATTGTATATTTTGACCTAGGTCAGGGGGATGACTATGTTTACCACGGCACGACCACGTTTGTCGGCATTCACAGCAACCACGAACTGGAACTATCTGAAAAACAAAAAGAACTGTTCAAAAAAACGGCAGTATCCGACTTGTACCCTGAATACTATGTTATAAAAACAAACAGGTTCAACGAGGTCGCCAAGGATACGCTGGACGAGTGGATATACTTTCTAAAAACAGCGGAAATCAAAGACGAATTCACCGCAAAGGGCTTAAAGGCTGCGAGTCAAAAACTTGACATTCTGAAGTTAGACTCTGCTGATAGAAAGGCGTATGACCAATATATGGAGGAGCAACGGAGCGATGCGAGCTTTGTGGAGACGGTGAAACTGGAAATTACGTCGGCGATAAATGAAGCATTGAGAAGCCGAGCAGAGGAGGCATTAAAGAAAGGATTCGCGGTGGAGATCGTGGCTGTGATAACCGGATTACCGATTGAAAATGTCCAAAAGATAGCCGACAGCCTGACCCAATAAATAAAAATCGCCCAACAATGCATGGAACGAAAAGCACTCCTAAACGTTGTCTTCGTTCATGCTCAAGTTAATTTGCGCACCGTGTTGTTCAGAAATGTTTTCATGACCGGAGAACTGGGTAATATCCCCCCCTGCACAGCGTTCTCCGCAAAAAACATTCTATCCTATGCGAAAACTGCTCCTATCCACCCTACTCCTCTGTCTCTTCTCCAACCTGCT